>OUMI01000023.1_pt1 | contig 2621 bp, 2 predicted proteins | sample 1690941 | NCBI WGS metagenome assembly OUMI01 (sample SAMEA3914864, study PRJEB12502) | metagenome | biome: forest; material: soil | place: USA | collected 2012-03-12 | depth 0.3 m | reverse complement strand
GTTATATATAGCGTGAAAAATTCGGTCTGCTTCTCCATATCGAACGGAACGGGAGCCCATGTATGGGCAGAGAAAAGTCTTTTGGGTAGGAAGACAGAACTTCAGATGCGCGTATTGGATCCTTTAAAAAAAGCTGGCATATACGATGTAAAAGTGGACTCGCTGCCTTTCTCTTCGTCTTTTTGTTTTACCTATGGCTCCAAAACGGTGTACATTGCGCGACGATTGTCAGATTTGAAGAAAATAAAAGACAATAAAACGATTGATTATCTGTATGTTACAAATACTTGTTTGAAATGGGACAATTCCTTATCTTTCGATAAGGTAAAACTGGTTATTTTGCCTCGCCAAAGCTGTTCTGCCCCATTGAACATGTGCACAAAAACGTGGAATTTACAACGAGATGGAGCATTGGAGGTAAATATATAGCTTCATGGAAAATATATTGCTGGAAATAAAAGACAGGGTCGGAATCATTACACTTAACCGGCCCGAGAAGCGGAACGCGCTTTCTACTGAAATGATCATCGAATTGAAACAGGCATTTCTTCAATTCGAAGCAGCCAAAGATGTCAAGGTGATTCTGGTGAAAGCCTCGGGGAAGGTTTTCTGTTCAGGAGCGGATTTGTTAAAAATGAAAGAAATGCAAGATCAGCCTTGGGGCGTGAACTTGCAGGATGCAAAAGAACTCGAACAGCTCTATCGCATCATTTATACCCTTAAAAAAGTCGTGATCGCCCAAGTAGAGGGACACGCGCTGGCCGGGGGGTGTGGATTTGCCACAATAGCGGATTTTTGCTTTAGCGTCCCAGAAGCACTTTTTGGGTATCCGGAAGTAAAAATAGGTTTTGTGCCTTCCATTGTGGCACTTTTTCTCAAACGTAAAATCGGGGGGCGCGCAAGGCCTCTTTTGCTTTCCGGCGATCCTATCACGGCAGAAAAAGCCCAAGATATCGGCATGATCTACGAACTGATCCCCGCTGCCGAAATAGAGCAAAAAGTATGGGAGTTTGCCCAGCACCTCTGTCATACCAACTCGGGCCAGGCAATGGCGCTGACCAAGCAATTGCTGTATCGCATCCAAAATATGAACTTTGGAGAAGCTCTTACTTATACGGCGGAACAAAACGTGGAAGCACGGCTCACCAGCGACTGCAAACAAGGGGTCCAAAACTATTTGGATAAAAAGAAAATAGATTGGTAAAAATTAACATAAGGGCATCTGCCATTCTTTTTAGAAGTCCTTAGCTGTTGCTATTTTAAAAAGAGAAAGATCTGTATGAACTATTGGATATTGAAAAGCGAACCGGATGTCTATTCGTATGACGATTTAGTAAAACAGGGAACTGGCTGTTGGGACGGGGTCCGGAACTTTGCAGCCAGAAACAACCTCAAGAGCATGAATGTGGGCGATTTTGCTTTTTTTTATCATAGCAATATCGGGAAAGAGATTGTAGGAGTGGCAAAAGTTGTCAAAGGAGCCTACCAAGACCCTACCACTGAAGACCCCAATTGGGTGTCGGTAGACGTATCGCCAGAACGTAAATTGAAAAGGCCTGTTAGCCTGAAAGAATTAAAAGAAGATCCTAAGATGCAAAACTTGGGCTTGGTACGCCTAAGCAGGCTTTCTGTCATCCCGATCACGGAAGAAGATTTCAACTATATCGTAGACTTGTCTACAAAATAGATGTATTTTTATTTTCTTATCTCCGTAGATTGTTGACAGATGCTCTTTTCATGCGACGCGCCTTGGACTTGGCGAATTTAGGCTTGGGTTCGGTGAGTCCAAACCCTATGGTAGGGGCTGTTTTGGTCTACGAAGGGAGAGTGATAGGAGAAGGTTGGCACACACATTTCGGGGCGCCCCACGCAGAGGTGGAAGCTATTTCCTCTGTGAAAGAAGCAGACCTGCCTTTGATAGAAAAATCTACGTTATATGTCTCCTTGGAGCCCTGTTGCCATTTCGGTAAAACCCCTCCCTGTACAGACCTCATTCTAGAGAAGAAAATCCCCAAGGTAGTCATTGCCATGCAAGACCCGAATCCGCTTGTCCAGGGGAAAGGAATCCAGCGGCTCGTTTCGTCGGGAGTAAACGTGGAAGTGGGCATGCTTCAAAAAGAAGCAGAAGACCTAAACAAGCGTTTCTTGGCCAACATTGTCAAAAACCGGCCCTATGTAATTTTAAAATGGGCTCAATCCAGAGACGGTTTTATTGCCCCAGCACTTCAAGCTCCCAGGGATATGAAACAGATCAGCAATGTCCTTTCGGTCAATTTGGTGCATAAATGGAGAGCGGAAGAGGATGCCATTATGGTAGGATTCAACACCCTTGTCTTTGACAGCCCGAGATTGAATGTACGAAATGTTCCAACCAAAAAGCAGCCTCTCAGGATTTCCTTGGACGAAAGAGGGACCTTGGTCAAAGAGGGACCTTTCTTTGACGGAAGCCAACAGAGCCTCCTCTTTGGTTATGATAAAGAAGAAAGGGGAGAGAACTGGGAAATCGTCACATTGCAGGAGGATGGTGACGCCATTGTGCAAATGATGGCATTTCTCAAGGACAGAGGGATCGGATCTTTGTTAGTGGAAGGAGGTACTGGCATTTTGTCAAGGTTCATTTC
>OUMI01000047.1_pt1 | contig 2658 bp, 1 predicted proteins | sample 1690941 | NCBI WGS metagenome assembly OUMI01 (sample SAMEA3914864, study PRJEB12502) | metagenome | biome: forest; material: soil | place: USA | collected 2012-03-12 | depth 0.3 m | reverse complement strand
CTGCGTTCAGCACCTATGGATCCAGTTTGAATTCCAAATACAACTTAGGTCGTACCGTAACTCATGAAATAGGCCACTGGGTAAATTTATTGCATCTATGGGGACCTCCGGATGAGCCGGGATGTTTTACCGATTATGTGGCAGATACGCCTCCCCAATCTACTGCTACTAGCTCAAGTCTCAATTGTCCTCCTTATCCTTATAAAGTATCTTCTGATACGTGTAACAGGGGATCAATAGGTCGGATGTTCTGCAACTACATGGATTATACCCGAGATGGGTGCATGAACATGTTTTCGAATGGCCAGATCCAGCGTATGACGGAATATCTGGTGAACAGCCGAGCGAGCATTTTGAATTCAAAGGCGCTGAGTCCTTGCCATAAATACGATTTGGCCGTAACAGGAATCTATTACGACACATCGGCTGCTTGTTCCAAAAGCACGACTCCCCCTCGAATACGCATCACCAACACAGGTTCAGACACTGCCAAAGCATATTCCATCGATTTTGCCATGAGTGGGCAACACGAAAACCTGAGTTGGAAAGGACTGTTACCGCCAAAAGCGGACACAGTTTGGGAAGTTCCTAATTTTGTTCTACCCTCCAACCCCTATGGCCCTATTCAATTTCAAGCAAAAGTGACATTGGAATTGCCGAATATAGATGAAGTTCGGAGCAATGATTCTTTAATTTTTAGCTGTGGAAATGCGTTATTAAAGAATGATCTGGCGGTGGCGGAAATAGTGTTCGATTCCAGTTCGGCATGTTCCAAAAGTCTAGTTCCGCCATTGATCAGGATTCGAAATCTAGGATACGATACTGTATTCGCCTACTCCTTGGAATACACGTTAAATGGAGAAAAACAAACGCAAAATTGGAGCGGAATCTTACCTTCACATCAAGACACGTTATGGGAAGTCCCCAATTATATTCCTTCTTCTTCTGCTGAGTATATGACCTTGGATGCCAAAGTTTCTTTGATTTCACCCCAAGGGGATCAAAATCCTTCAAATAACGAACGTATATTTAATTGTGGACAGGACGATCTAGGAATTTTCCCCAATCCAGCCGATGATTATCTATTTGTAAAAGGGAGCGAGAAAAAAATCAAAGCCATTAGAGTGTACGATTTGGCAGGGAAAGAAATCGTATCTTCGGGCTTTCAGGAGAGCATTGACGTAGCGTTGCTTGCTGAAGGCTTTTATCTTGTCGTATTTATAACGGAGGAAAACAAACTTCGCTATCAACTTATCGTCGTGCATTAACGGGCCTATGGCAGAAATACTGTTATGTTTTATTTGGGCATTGGTGATATCCATTTTTGCGATGCCTTCCATTATTTATGTGGCTGAGAGCAAAAAGTTGCTGAATTTTCCGAATGAAAGGACTACACACGTCGTGTCGGTTCCCAGACTTGGGGGATTGGCTATTTTCGCAGGCTTCCTTTCGTCTGTGATGATATTTGGGGATGTTTCCAGGAACGTACAGTATTTGTTGGCTGGCTGCATCGTGCTATTTTATATTGCGGTGAAAGATGACCTTGTGGCCGTATCCGCTTTTAAAAAGTTTTTTGTACAAATATTGGCTACTGGGATCCTGATTTTTTTAGGAGATTTTCGAATCACCAATTTTCATGGGCTTTTAGGGATACATGAACTATCGTATGGAGTAAGTTATGCATTTACCATGATAACAGTCCTTGCACTTACCAATTCAGTGAACTTAATCGATGGTATCAATGGCTTGGCGGGGTCTTTGATTGTATGCGCCTCTCTTGTCATTGCGTTTATGCTTTATTTTGTTTCTTCGGAAAAACCTTTGGTTTTGGTTGCAATGGCATTGGCAGGGTCAGTATAGGGATTTCTCCGATATAATTTCGGGAAAGCTACCATCTTTATGGGAGATACTGGCTCTCTTGTGTGTGGTTTTATACTTTCGGCGCTTTTGATCCGATTGATCGAAGTCGTTCCATTTCCGAATGCACCTATATTGGCCATGAGCATCGTGTTCGTCCCCATCGTCGATACCTTGCGGATTACATTCATACGCATTATCAATGGCCGTTCCCCCTTTTCATCCGACAAAAACCACATACATCATAAATTGTTATTTGCAGGAATAAATCCGATCGCGATCGTAGGAATTCTATCATTGGTGAATTTTTCTACTTTTCTTTTGTTTTGGTGGATGTCGGCAGAGGATGTAAATATCAATTTGCTTGTTTTTGGGATTATGACCTCGCTTTTTATCCTTTCCTGCCATTTTCTAAAGGAAAAGAAAAACATGAAAGAAGATGTGGCGGTATAGAAATGCGTCTTTTTTTTTGATCCTATTTTTTACTTGGGTATCCGTTAGCTCAACTGCCCAGGTCATTAAATTCTTGAACAAAGACTGGCTCGTATTTGATAAGAACACGCGTCAAATGTATGGATCGCCACATGAAAGAAAATTGCCGCTCCATTTACTGCTAGATTTAAAATCAAACAAAGGACTTTACTTATATATCCCAAGTTCTGAAAAGACTTCTGTCTACATTAATAATGCCTTTTTTAACGAAATAGGAGCACACTCAAGCCTTATTATTTCCATCGATTCATTAAGCGCTGTTCATCCTGATTCGTTTGCCATTGTATCTGTATATGGAAAATTTAACCG
>OUMI01000029.1_pt1 | contig 2736 bp, 2 predicted proteins | sample 1690941 | NCBI WGS metagenome assembly OUMI01 (sample SAMEA3914864, study PRJEB12502) | metagenome | biome: forest; material: soil | place: USA | collected 2012-03-12 | depth 0.3 m | reverse complement strand
TTCACTGTTCAGTCATTCGGAATGGTTCTTCTGAATATATTTATTGTTTAACACCTCACTCTGTCGCAGGCGTCCGCCTGTGCCTATTTTGAATAGAGCGTCCGCTTCTTTATTTGTCAAGATAGAAGTTATCCGCAATGTTTTATCTGACAGGTCAGGACGAATAGGTTTCTTGACGCATGTGGTCGATAGGCTTGGATAAGTGACCTGTGTGCCACAGGCCAAGGAATGAGAATGAAAAACCGCAAAATAGAAGAGTCGGATTTCAGATAGAAAAATTTTGTTATCCGGAAAATTGCACCCATTTTCTTCTTTTCTTTAAATCTTATATTGTACGATCACTTTAGAGATGTTTTAACATGACTCGTCTCGTTTTTATTCTAGGTGCAGCGTTACTTAGTTTTCTTTTTTCTTGTAGACCGTCGTATGTGAAAGGTCGCTACAAGATCAAAAGACCCATGTATACCCATGCCATTTGTACGGTGGACGGCAGCTATATGTACTTCAATTGGGAAGTGAACGGCGATAAAAGAAGGGTAACAGTTAGAGGCTATGGAGACAAATCCATGAACGGAAAAGTATTCAATGTCATCTACGATGCCCAACATCCAAACAACAATTACATTTTACAAGACCAGCAACTTTTTCTACCCCATGAGCACACTACAAAAACAATGGGTATGGTATACCGATCAAGAAAATATGATTGCTTCTTTTTATTCAACAAAGACTTTGCCGGATGGAGTTACGTGCCAAAAGGAAAAGGAATCAAAAAGGGAGATAAATTTGAAGTGGAATATCTCCCACAGAATCCGGAACGTTGTGCGATCGATTTTGAAAAGTCTGCCACTATCCAGATTCCCGCTTATGGCAGTGGTGTCTGTATTGAATACATGGAAGGAATATGGGCTACCTTTCAATTCGAAATAAAAGGGAAACGGTACACAGCCTATTCTTTGTCCCAACCTCATATGGTGATCGGAGATCGATTTAAGATAGTGTATGATACGCTACATCCAGAGCACGCCAATGTACTTTTGGATCAACCCATGTTCCTTCCTTCTGAACATATTGGCAAGAGCATTGGCACTTTGCTAAAGGTGACGCCGGAGGGCTGCGAATTTTACTACCTGCCTGAAAAACATACGTCCAAGAAGTATAAAAAATACCAATCCTTCCAAGCCGATTCGTTGGGGGATTATTCCAACCTCAAGAAGGGGGATAAATTTGAAGTAGACTTTTCTCCCTCCCATTTAGAAAGGGCTATTATATACTTGAACAGGCCTTTGCGATAGGGTAGGGTAATCTTAAATTTACCTGCAGTTTTTAGCATGATTCTTTTTCGCTTCCTTGTCTCCCAGTCCCATGGCTTTGTTCCAATCCAAGCAGGCTTCCTCCTTCTTCCCCATTTCCCAATACGTATTGGCACGACTGAGAAATGCTTCCGCAAAGGTGGGGTCCAAGGTGAGCGCCCGGGTGTACTCGGACAAGGCTTTTACATAATTTTTTCTGTCAAATTGAATTTCCCCTCGTCCGAAATATGCCTTTTCCTTCGTTGGATCAAGTTCAATGGCCTTGTCAAAATCAGACAGGCTACCTTGAAGGTCAGGCATATAGTATTTGGCAAACCCACGGTTCGAATAGGCCTCTGCCCAATTAGGTTGAAGTTGGATGGCCTTGTTGTAATCCAGTATGGAAGAAGGGTATTTCCCCATTTCAAACAACGCGTAAGCCCGATTGAAATATAATTCAGGGTCTTGTGGGAACAGTTGGATGGCTTTGTCACAATCTTCAATGGCTCCCTGCATATCTCCAGCTTTAAATTTCGCCGCGGCACGGTTGTGCCAGGCATCTTCATTCAAAGGATCCTTTTTCAAGGCGAGTGTATAATTTTGAATGGCTTCTTTGTATTTTCCTTGGTCTTCATGTATAAGCCCCATATTCACATACACCCCTATATAAGAGGGTTCTAATTCCAACGCCTTTGCGCAGTCCGCCAATGCTTGGGCATATTCCTTTAATTCGGACCTGGCGAGCCCCCGGTTGTTGTACGCCGCCGCATACCGAGGGTTCAATACAATGGCCATCGAATAGTCTTCCACTGCCTCTTCGTTCTGATGCAAGGAATAATGGGCAAGCCCCCTTTTGCAAAATGCACTATCAAAGGCCGCATTCAAGGAAATTGCTTGCGTAAAGTCAACGATCGCGCCCTCGAAATCGTTGGATTCAAGTTTCATTTTCCCATTTTGAAAGCATTTTTGGGCATTTTGGCCAAAAACCCAACAAATGGGAAGGGACAATAGAGAGATCAAAAAGAGTGATTTCATGCTCGCTACTTATGAATTTGAAAAATGGGCCCGGTATATAGAAAAGCGATTCTACGTTCGTAACATTCGAAACTATAAAATTCTAGTCAGTATATCCTACAAATCCCCCAATTTTGCAAATACACTATCAGGATCAGGATTTACAGGATGAGGTAGGAACCATCCTGTAAATCCTAACATCTTCCTAATCTTGATGCAGACATGGTTTTTGCGGGCACATGCTGAGACGGAACTCGCCAGCTTCAAGTATTTTGGTGGGTTCGTGCGCGAGCAGGGTACTCCATCTGGCGCAGGCAGACACCTGAGCCTATTTGAAGTGTCCGCAATGTTTTATCTGCAGGCCAGGACGAGTTCGATTTCTTTGCGCATTTGACCTATCGGGTTAAATAAGTGGTCTGTGTGTGTCGCT
>OUMI01000044.1_pt1 | contig 2792 bp, 2 predicted proteins | sample 1690941 | NCBI WGS metagenome assembly OUMI01 (sample SAMEA3914864, study PRJEB12502) | metagenome | biome: forest; material: soil | place: USA | collected 2012-03-12 | depth 0.3 m | reverse complement strand
CCCGTGGTAACAGGTGCCAACGTAGGTTGTATGCCATCCGGAAGGTTTTTTTCCAGTTCCGTAAGGCGTTCCAGCACCAGGAGCCTTGCCTGGTACACGTCCACATTGTCTTTGAAAATAAGCGTGACGTTGGATAAGGAAAATTTCGAAATGGAACGGACTTCCACCAAATCCGGAATGTTGGCCATGGCCAATTCAATAGGGGCCGTGACGAACTTTTCCATTTCATAAGCTGCCAAATTGGGATTTTGAGTGATGATCAATACCTGATTGTTGGTGATATCAGGCACGGCATCGATCGGCAGCTTAATGGTAGCAAAGGTTCCGGCAATGATGAGGGCGGCAGTGGCGGCTAGGACAATGAGTTTATACCGTACGCTAAAGATGATGATCCGATCGATCATGCTTGTAATTTAAGTTCGTTTAAGTTTAGGTTTGGAAATATAATTTAATCTTTTCTTAATTCCAACATAAAAACGAGTAGTTTTTGCACTTTTCAGCACTTACTATCAGAGCATCTTTTCATCCAAGATGTTCGAATAAGGGAAGTACCTTTACACTTTTTATAAGCTAAGTGTTTTTATGTCAATACCTTGCTATTAGTAAATACGTAGGGGGCAAAAAAGTCAAACATTGGCCAAAACTAAAACTAGAATAGACCAATATGTATTTTTTGTAGAAGAAGCCCTCATTTTGCCTGAGCTGTGGGGCAAAGGGGCCTGTAGAATCCAAACGAAATGAAAGGCCGATTATTGTATAAAAATACTAATCCCTAAAATGCTTGTGCTAAATAGGCTCGTCAAGGCCAATTGCTTTAAAAAAGGATCAAGATCTTTGTTTTGATGCGTCTTGAACACGTTGGATACGTGCCGTGCATAAAGCGGAAGCAAAAGCAGGAATGAAAGTTTGAGCCATCCTTCGATGAAAAGCAAATCGAAGAGGGCAAAACAAACAAAGGACAAGGCAATAAGGGAAGCATGGTAGTATTTGCCTGCTTTGAATCCGATACGTACCGGAATGCTGTTTTTTCCGGAAGCACGGTCATTTTCTATGTCCCGGAGGTTGTTTAAGTTCAAGACCCCCACACTTAAGAGGCCACAAGCTGTGGCAGGCAATAGGTAGATAGAGGAGAAGTGATGCGTCATCAGATAACAGGTACCCAAGACGCCTACATAGCCAAAAAAGAGCAAGACAGACACGTCGCCCAGACCAAGGTACCCATAGGCATTTTTTCCTACGGTATAAGTAATGGCAGCGACAATGCAAACCAGTCCGGTTGCCAAGAACACCAAAAAGGTCGTTAGGTCCGAAAAAACGCCGGCTAAGTACAATAAACTCAGTCCGCTAAAAAACGCCAACGCAGAAAACAGCCCAATGGCGGTTTTCATGGACCTGGGGTCTATTTTTCCGGTTTGTACGGTGCGTTGAGGGCCTACACGGTTGATATTGTCCGTTCCTTTTTCAAAATCGCCATAATCATTGGCCAAATTGGAAAGGATTTGGAGAAATAAAGTAGTGACAAGCGCAGATAAAAGAATCGAAAATTGGAATGCCCCTTCGCCCACTGCGAGAAAAGCACCGAGTAAAATGCTCGAAAATGCCAAGGGAAGCGTACGAAGCCGGAAAGCGTCCAGCCAATTTTTTGCGGTACTCAAAGTAAGTCGGTGATTTCTTTGCTCAATGGTTTGGTGCTGGATCCGTAAAATTTCAATAGCTTGCCATTCTCGTCCACAAGGTATTTGCAGAAATTCCAACTGGGGGCTTTGTCGTTCCATCCATTTTTTTCCTTTTGCGAAAGCCATTGATAGAGCGGATGTTGCTCACGGCCTTTCACCGCTATTTTCTCAAATACAGTGAACGTGACCCCGTAATTCTTTTTGCAGAAAGCCTGAATGGAATCGTTGCTCCCGGGTTCTTGCAGAAAACTGTTGGACGGAAATCCCAACACGACCAATTTATCCCCGTATTCTTCGCTCAGTTTTTGCAGATCGGCATATTGGGAAGTAAATCCGCAATAAGAAGCCAAATTGACCAATAGCACTTTTTTGCCTTTCAAAATGTGGAAATCGAACATGCTTCCATTTAGGGTCTTTAGCTGGAAATCGTAAAAACTCCCCGTTGCGGTAGGCACAGACGAAGCAAGCGTGAGGGAAAGAAAGAGAGATTTGAACATGGGGTGACGGTTAGGACAAGGAATTTCCTTGCCTCTCTATAACACGCAAATATAGGAGATGGTTTTGAGTTTTGGGCATGAGAAATGGGAGTTCCACTTAGTAGCAGGAATTGTTCCTTATTGTAGGAGTTGTCCTTGGAACATTTAGGTATGAAAAAGTTGAATTTATATTTTTAATTAAGTATAAAAACTTAGATCAAATGAGCTGAATAAATTGTATCTTTGTATAAAGCATCACACTATGGGACTTATTTATGCAGATATTGAACTGATCAACTTTGTAGATCTAAACAATGCAAAAAATCACCTCATAGGCCAAGAGGAGATTCGGCGTACTTATGTGAATGCCCTTGTAGATTCAGGTGCCATCATGCTTACCATCAACGACAGCGTCAAGGAACAACTCGGCCTGGATGTGTTGGAATACCGCACCTGTCAAACGGCCGACGGCAGTATCAAGAAATTGGAAGTGGTAGGCCCCATCGAAATAAAATTCAAAAACAGAAGATCCCTCACCCAAGCCCTCGTGATGCCGGGGGACAATGAAATACTTTTGGGAGCCATCCCCATGGAAGACATGGATGTCATCATCCACCCCTCCCGTCAAGAACTCATCGTG
>OUMI01000048.1_pt1 | contig 2912 bp, 3 predicted proteins | sample 1690941 | NCBI WGS metagenome assembly OUMI01 (sample SAMEA3914864, study PRJEB12502) | metagenome | biome: forest; material: soil | place: USA | collected 2012-03-12 | depth 0.3 m | reverse complement strand
TTTGCTCTATTCCGATTCTAAATACAAAATAGCCAATGAAGTGATGAGCTATGTGCTCGGATTGAGCAACGAAAAGAAAACAGAAGCTGTAAAATACCTCTCCAATAAGGTCACGTTTTCGCATGAAGTATTTATAAAAGTGATGAAAGACTTGGAAGAAATTGCCATATCGGACGATTATGTGTGCATCGAAGAACACTCCTTTATGTATTTCATCCGTTTGATGTTCCGGAGAAATTATGCCAGAACACAGCAACCAGCTCCTGCCTATGCGATCCGATAACTCTTTTCTTCAGCATGGGGACTTAAACCTGTCATGTTGAAGAAAGGTGCCTTTCCTATTCAGAATTCTAGGACAACTTCTTGGGAAACGGGGTGCCCCGTACAGGTGAGAACGTAGCCACGTTGTTCGTCTTTTTCGGTAAGCACTTCGTTGTAACTCATGGCGACTTTGCCTTCCAAACACTTTGCAACGCATGCGCTGCACCGTCCCGCCCGGCAACTGTAAGGAAGCGAAATACCTTGCTCCAACGCGACGGACAAGATAGTTTGGGGATAGGGCACTACAATGTCGTATGTTTTGCCTTGAAATGTCAACTGTACTTCCTTTGTACTTTTGTCTTCCAATTCGAATTGTGGTTCTGCCGCCTTGGGAATGATAAAGGTTTCTTTTCGAATCGACTCCTTGGCAAAACCCATGGTAATCAGAACGATTTCGACCATTTGCATGTAGACATAGGGGCCGCAAACAAAGAATGTAGCATCTTCTTTTGCATACTGTAATCGGGAGTCAACCAATTTCTCCAGCAAATTCCGATTGAGCCGGGCACGTTCCAAATACTTGGATTCACTTAACAAGAGGTCGATATGAAGCCGATGGGCATATTGTTCTTGTATCCCTTTCAGTTCTTGATAAAAAATGGTCTGCTCCACGTTCCGATTGCTGTAAAAAAGATGCACATTCGTTTCCGGTTCGGCATGAAGTGCTTGTTTTATCAATCCCATTAATGGGCTAATGCCGCTTCCTGCCGCCAATAAAAAGAGATCGCGGGGACGATTGGCTGCTTCCAATACAAATCTGCCTGAAGGTGGCAAAGATTCCACGACATCGCCTACCTTCCAATAGTCTTGGATATGGCGCGATATTTCCCCGTTGGGAATCCGTTTTACGAGTACAGCCGGGTATGCATCTACTCCAGGATAGGTGCAAAGAGAATAAGACCTCCGAAGTTCGCCCATGCTATGACGAAAAATAAAGGTCAGAAATTGGCCTGCTTGATAGGTAAACGCTCCGGATTCTACTGGTTCCAATTCATAAAAGAATGCTTCCTGCGCTACTACTTCTATTTTTCTGATGCTAAAAAAAATCGTCTGCTCCATATCATGCACTCCTATTCATACCATGTAATCACTTCTTCTTCGGGCAACCTTATTTTGGGTCTTTGCGGGAGAACACGGTACCCAAATGCGACCATGACACTCAAGCCGAATTTTTCCGTGTCTACCTGAAAATCCTCTTTCAATACCTGATGCATCGGATCCATTTGAAAACCTTCCACAGGACAAGAGTCTATGCCCAGCAACGCCGCTACGGTCATCATATTGGCAAGGGCGATATAGGTCTGTTTGGAAGACCAGTCGAACAGATGGCGTTCGTCGTTTGCCAAATGGAAATCGCTTTCTTGAAATTCTGTATATATCCGTAGTCGATTGACCAAGATTTCTTCCGGCGATTTTTGAATATCCTGCATATAGTGCCGCACATAATCAGCGTCAAAACGCATAAAATGACTCTTTCTCGCCAAGATCATGACATAATGGCTACAAGTAGGAAGTTGTTTCTTGGCTCCCCAAGTATATGCTTTTATCTTTTCGCGAAGTGCCGCATTTTGAACTACGAGAAATTTCCAAGGCTCTATCCCAAAGGAACTTGGAGAAAGCCTGCCTGCTTGCAGGATGGTAGTAAAGTCTTCGTTCGAAATCTTTTTGGAAGGATCAAATTCCTTGCAGGCGTGGCGAAAGTGTAGAAGGTCGAGAATTTCTTGTCGGGTCATCTGAAAATATACGGCTAGATCAAGCGCTTCAATTTATCAGGATTTTGGCGATTGTCAAAAAGAGTGACCACACGCACTACCTTGTTCAGAACCATCTTATTGTACTCATTTTGGATTTAAGCGACATTTAGTTGTCAACTTTTAGTTGAAACCGATCTTCTTTCGGTCCCTTTGAGCCGTTTCTTGTTTTTCTTTATCCAAAAGGTAGTTTATGGCTTCATACACGTCTGTAAATTGTTTATTGTATTTACTTTCAAGTTCATGAAGTTTGCCAGAAAGCTCTTTATAGTCCATCATGATCTTCTTCAATGCGATAAATGCCCGAACAACCGCGATACTCGTCTGCCTTGCTTTCTTACTTTTTAAAACGTTTGCAAGCATTGTGACCCCATGTTCGGTAAATGCCAAAGGTAAGGCTGTCTTTGGTCGTTTTATCGGGTATGTCATCACAAATTGTGACGACATACCTTCCCATTCTTCCTTTGTAAGACGAAACATGAAGTCTTCTGGAAAGATATCCATATTACGCTTTATAGCCTGATTCATTGCACGTGTTTCGACTTCGTACAATTGAGCCAAATCAAAATCCAACATTACTTTCAGGCCTCTTACTTCAACGATCTTGTTTTGAATAATCTTTAGCTCCATGTACATCAAAAATCTCAGTCAATGTAACCACTTACACTTTCTAAAGCAATCCAGTATATAAAAAATTTTACTCACCCATTCCTGCTCCATCTCCGTTCAAATTTCCAATGTTTCGCTTTGAGTGTGTTAGGCAAATAGCTAAAGGTTTCTTTAACCGAAAGCCCATGGAAAAACTTGTCATCATCGGTCAAGATAAGCTTCTGGATGTGC
>OUMI01000006.1_pt1 | contig 3537 bp, 4 predicted proteins | sample 1690941 | NCBI WGS metagenome assembly OUMI01 (sample SAMEA3914864, study PRJEB12502) | metagenome | biome: forest; material: soil | place: USA | collected 2012-03-12 | depth 0.3 m | reverse complement strand
TGTTAGAAGAAACATGTTGGGAAAGATAGGTGCCCGTAAGAATGCCTACTCCTGCTATGGATGAAAAGATCATGAGGAATTTGTAGTCGATGGCCACCTTCATCTGAACGTCACCCCAAAAACCTATGAACGCGCTCATGGCCATAATAAACAAGGAGGTGCCAACCGCCTCTTTCATGGTCATGGAACAATAGATCAAGGTGGGAATAATTAGAAATCCCCCTCCTGCGCCCAACAGACCTGTCAGCGATCCAATAATCAGACCTTGAACCATGAGTGTTTTTCGGCTCGTGCCTTTGTTGAACGGAAGCTCTTCTTCCTTCTTCTTCCTGATCATGTAATAGGCCGACGTGATCATCAACAATGCAAATAGCACAAGGATCAACACCGATTTGCGCAATTCAAACCCATCAAAGCCAATTACTACCGTGGGAATTAGGGGCAATACCAATTTGCGAACGGCAAAGACTCCCAAAATAGACGGCAGGCCAAAATAGAGCGCATTCACCATTCTTATATTTCCTTGCCTGTAATGACCAACGGCACCGATGGCGCTTGTAAACCCTACTACAAAAAGGGAATAGCTGCCTGCAAGCAATGAGTCCATGCCAAACAGGTAGACTAGGATTGGCACTGTAAGAATTGAACCTCCGCCTCCGATCAGACCTAGCGTGAGCCCTACGAGCACGGCAGAGAAATATCCCAAGAGCTCCATGCTATTTCTTGTCCCTCTGTGTTATCGTCTGAATACCGAATGGAAGGTACAGAGGGCAGAAACCCATAAAGCTGGTGAGTATAAAAACACCTGCGAATATTAGCAGGACAATGGCTACAGTTCCCGAGATGACATGGGTAAAGTATAAAACCAGTAATGCCGCGATCAGGAAGCGTATAACCCTGTCGATTGTTCCCATGTTCTTTTTCATTGCCTTGTTTTTTCAACAAAGCTAATCCAGGGGAAAGGGCTGGTCTGTGACCCAGGTCACATAGCGGAAAGAATTTTGATTTTTCCTCTGGAAAGCTCAATGAGGCTTTTGTTCTCCATTTGTTTCAATAATCTGGAAACCACTTCCCTTGCTGTGCCAAGATCCTCCGCCAGTTGCTGGTGGGTGATGGTGAGTTCCTTGCTTCCTGTTGCTAAGGACTTTTTCTTTAAGACATCCAAAAGTCTATCGTCCACACTATGGAAGGAAACTTCATTTATAAAATTCAACAGTTCTTCAAACCGCTTATTGTAAAGATTAAAAACAAAATGCAGCCAATCAGGTTCGCTTTGCATCCATTTCAGGGCGGTATCAATCGGGAGTATAATCACTTCCGCTTGTTCTTCCACCACGGCTTTGATCTTACTTTTGTTGTTGCAGGCAGCACCAAGGAATGACATGATACAGCTCTCGCCATTTCCGATATAGTAAAGCAGCATTTCATGACCCTGTTCGTCTGAACGGGTTACTTTTATCAGGCCACTTTTGATTATGGGTATGTGCTTTATGTAAGCGTCTTCGTCAAGCAATATAGTGCCTGCAGAAAATGTTTTTATGGTCAAGCTGTTGTCGAGCTTTTTTAGAATGTCGTAGATCATGCAGCAAAGAACGACAATATTTTCACAGATTTTGAGTGAGACAGGGAGCCTAACTTCCCATTTTTACTTGATCGATTTTCAAATCGGATCCTCCGATTTTCTGTTTTAGGATTTGCATGTCATCGCTTACTTTTCTTTCTACCACTTTGGCATAAATCTGCGTGGTGCGAATGCTGTTATGGCCGAGCATCTTACTAACAGTCTCTATGGGAACTCCATTTGTCAAAGTAATCGTAGTAGCAAATGTATGACGTGCCAGGTGAAAGGTTAAGTTTTTGTCGATCCCACACAAGTCACCAATCTCTTTTAAGTAGCTGTTCAAGCGTTGGTTTGAAATGCTTGGAAAAATGGTTCCATGTGCAAGACTTGCAGGATGGTCTTTGTATTTCTCAATGATTTCCAAAGCCTTTGGTAAAACCTTAACGCTGACAGGACTACAAATAAAAAAGCCCACCGTTTTACGAGTGGGCTTTCACTACCTCTAAAGAAATTGATTGATGCACTGCATTTTGCCCAAGACCTTAGATTGTCTGTTTTATAAAACGGTGAATTGCTTTATCGGCGTTATCTTGAAACGTAGTGTTTTTCAAAGCAGTAAAAAAAGTGCTCTGGTCAACCACATCCCCTGATAACTTACCCTCTTTACTTGCATAAAAAACGCCACTTTTATATTGCTCGTCCGAAATACCATCTACAAAGCGTTTTGCACCTACTTCCAGCTTATGCACCATTCCTCCCATCAATGGGAATACAATAGGCATCATAAAATACTTCAACATAAATTTCATTGCCGGGGGCAAATTATCCGGTGCGAGAGTTCCCTTTGTATTCCCTGGACTCATAACAACAAATTTGAGCTCGGGATATTTTCTTGCCATTGATAGCGTCCACATGGTTGAAGCATATTTAACGTATCCGTATGCTTGCGTTGCATCAAATTTATTGCCAAAATAGGATCCATCAAGAACAGCAGCAAACTCATCAACAGAGGAAGTCTTCATTGCAACCGGTTTCATTCCGAGCATCTTTACACCCGGTACAGCTTCCGCACTGGGATATAGTATTGCTTTTTTTAACTTATGATGTTTAATTAATTCCTCCACTAAGATCACATGACCTAAAATATTCGTAGCAGCCAATTCATTCATACCGGAAGGCGTCATTTTCGCAGCCGTTTTCCCAACCATTCCACCTGCATTTAAAATTATGGCATCAATAGGTTCCTTTATTTGTTCTACTGCGCTCCTTACAGAATTTGCATCCGAGACATCTCCAATAATAATTTCAAAGATCTTTTTTCCCGTTTGCTTCTCCAGGTCCTTTTTTGCTGCCTCGGCTTTCGCTTGATTTCTGCAGAAAAGAAGTACCCTTTTTGTTTCTTTTCTCAATGCTAACTGGCGGGCAGTCTCTTTCCCAAGGCCAATATTTGCTCCGGTTATTAATATACTTTCGTTCATTTTTTCTGTTTCTTAATATTAATTGCTTAAAAGGGGTTATCGACATCAATAAGTCCACGATATTGGCTCAATCGTACTTATTTCATGTCTGCTATACGTTTTAAAGCGCTTGAAATACTTGCGGAAAATCGGTACTGTTCCAGCGGTCAGTTATTTTTCCGTCTTTCAACACCTCTATGTCAATTATATTTATTACTATTCTTTTACCTGTCGCTTGTTTTCCCATGAATTCACCCGTATGGGTGGCAGTTATTGTTTTTCTCACACATACCTTATCGCCTTCACCAAAAATCTCGAGAATTTGTACCGAAATATCTGAAAACCCTTTATGTAAGCCAGTAACGAATTTCACCATCGGACTTGTATCCGTGGGTGTATTGGGTGGTGCTGAATGATTGACAAAATTTTCTGCAAACACCTCTTTTGCAATTTCTGTATTTCCTTTTCCGAAAAACTCATTATTGAATCTAATTACTACCTGTTTGTTTTGTTCTACTG
>OUMI01000025.1_pt1 | contig 4156 bp, 3 predicted proteins | sample 1690941 | NCBI WGS metagenome assembly OUMI01 (sample SAMEA3914864, study PRJEB12502) | metagenome | biome: forest; material: soil | place: USA | collected 2012-03-12 | depth 0.3 m | reverse complement strand
TATCATAGGTGCCCGCCTGGCTCACCACTATCCTATCAGGCGCAAATGCTACCATTTCCTCAATGGCAAGAACTGGTCGCTGTGGAAACGCTGCATGCTTGATTTTAAGGAGCTGACGGCGAAAAAAAGAGGGGAGAGGCACCGACTTTTGCCATGTTCTCACCACTAAGAAAGCTCCCATTGTCTCTAGATGCTGGATTTTGGGATGCAGTTCGCCTACTTTGTATACAACCACTTGAACCACATGTCCTTGATGAAGGGCCTCTAGGGCAGCCATCGACCACAGTTCCTCACTACCTCCCCAACTATAGCTGTTTAATGTGGAAACAAATGTAATTTTCATTCAGGCAAAGGATGGGTTATTTGGACATTTGAAACAGCCTTTACCACACTATTTGAGGGGATGGATTTGTAAATCAAATTGTTCGCTCCTATAATGACATTATCGCCGATCTCAACTCCTTTCAAAATGGTCACGTTGCTTCCTATCCAGCAATTTTTGCCGATTCTTACCTTTCCAATTGAGAATTCATTCCTTTTTACGTCCAATTTCCCGTTTTCGGTTTGATACAAATGGTTGTGGTCGTAAATTTTTACTCCTTCTCCCAATATCGTATTGGCGCTTATTTCAATAGTCCCCAAGCAATTTAAGGAACAATGATGGTTGAAAAAAACATGGTCACCAACCAAGAGGCGCGCGTGAGGGTATACGAGTACCCGACAGAAATCTCTAAATTCCACATGTTCCCCAAAAATAACTTCTGTGTTTTTGTCGGACAGGGTCATGTCCGAATGCTTTCCTAGTTTAAGGGAAGGCTTTATGTCTGCCCTTTTGCCTAGTTTGTAAAGCAGAAACTCATGTTGTATTTTAGCGACCTTTTTCTCACGGGAGAGCTGTAGCTCAAATAGATATCCCTTAAGCAGGCTTATACCGGTTTTTTTTCCTAAAATACATTTTACAACATAGAAAATTCTTTGACGCAGGCTGAGGAGTTTTGCCTGAGGTTGCGTGAGAAGAAGAGCTCCTTTCCAAGAGTAGGTCTTTAGACGGGCATACAACTCCTTCCAAAGACTGTTCAAATAAGATGCCAGATTTGGCGTTTTTAAGACCCTGCCTCCATTGGCATGCAACATCTTTTGAAAAAGTCTGCCAGCATATAGGAGATCCGAAGTGGTTACATAAGCACTCTTATTGAACAATAAAGAATTCAAATACTGATTTTCCTGAGCAGCCAGCCCCTTGCTCTGAACGCAGGCCATATGAAATTTCGAACGGCCAATATTATAGTTCTGCAAAGCACGCTTCTGAGCGCTTATTTGGCCTTGGTGCATCCGGTAATGAAGTAGAAATTCAGGAAGATTGTGGAGGTTTGTGACCTCCGATAGCTCTGTCCATAAGAAATAATCCTCCGCGGGCATATATTCTTCTTTATACCGAAATCCCCCTTCCAAAAGGATTGATTTTCTAATCATCACCACTGGATGACAAATGGGGTTGGAAAGAAGCATTTGGTTGCAGATACCCTCATGGTCCTCGGCAAAAGTGAATTGTTGGGGACTGTCAATCACATCGTACCAGCTTCCGCAGAGTCCTATTTCAGGTCGGCTTTCCATCAGCTCCACTTGTTTGGTCAAGCGGGTGGCATCCGCGATATCATCGGCATCCATACGGGCAATGTACTTGCCTTGGGCGAGCTCAATTCCTTTGTTTAAGTGCTTGACATATCCTGTATTATGTGTTTGATCATAAAACTTGATACGAAAATCGGAATAGTTTCTCACAATCTCACTAGACCGGTCTTTGGAACCGTCGTTGAAAATCAAAAATTCAAAATCGGTAAACGTTTGGCCCAAAATACTTTCAATTGCCTGAGCAAGGTACTTCTCGGCATTGTAAACGGGCATTATGACGGAGACAAGCGGCATTCTATTAAAGCGTTATCCAATTTTCAGGCACGATGTCCTTTGCATTGATAGAAGGATTCTTAAACCAATTTTTTGGGGCAATCACGATCTTGTCAGGCGTAGAGTTGAGCCAAGCTCCCCACCAACTAAAGCTGCTATTTGCTATGATATGGTGCTTGCAATGGCTCATTAGCCGCATGTCTTCAAAGCTTTTATCTCCTTTGTTGTGGGCGATTGTTACATAGGAAATATCTTTAAAGAAATTCTCGTTTACCCATTCTGGTTCATCCGAGAAAACATAATAAGTAAGGTTGCTCGTTTTAGATTGAAGCAGATCCAATGCAGCCCTATAATAGGCCATGGAACAAATTCCATGAAATTCATGGGTTTCAGGTCTGTTCACATAATCACCCCTACGAATATGAATAGAAACAGAATTTTCCTCCTGCATTCTTGAAAGTAAATTTTTATTTTCGGATGCTAAGGGAGAAGTAAACGCAAATTCTTGTCGAATAATAGTTGCATGTTGACCAAAATATTTTTCCGATTGCCAATAGCCGTCCAAATACAAATGCCCCCTCTTTGAAAGGACCGTTTCATCGAAACCAAAGTTATATTCCTTTATAGATTCATAATGGGACCATTTGTGTTTAAGTGTATATTTCCAGCTTTCCCAACGACCTTGAGGAATATGGAAAAATTCTTTTTTGTCTTTTTCTTTGGCAAAGCGGGGAGAAAGTGAAAAAACAGAAAGTTCAAAGTCTCTGTTCACATGGGGCTGAGAATGGTCTAGCAGGTCCTTTTCGTCTAAGAATAATTTGGTATTATTTCTAAGTGCTAAACTTTTCCCCAGGGCATATTGAAACATTTGATTTCCAAGTCCACCAAGCAACTTTACAATAATCATCTCCTTTTCGTTATGAAGTAAAGGTTTCTATCGCCAAAAAATCAGTTGCAAATTTGGTGATAGCATCAGCATAATTTAGCTGTTCTTTTGGAGGACAATGACCCCAAAGAGCCTTCATTTTTTTCGACAGATCCTCTGGGGTATTCGGATCAAAAAAGATGGCATTAGCCGTCAATTGATCTTTGTGAACGGCCAATGCTGAGGCAATTACCCATTGATTCATTGATTTTGCGTCTTCTATAACAGTACTCCAGCCTTCAAAGAGGGAAGGTTGAATAACTGCGATGGCTTCTTGCATTAGCTTTAACTGTAAATTCCTTTCCAAGAAACCTGCAAACTTTATATTTTCACCGAGATCATTTTCCTCTACATAAGTTACCAAGGAAGAGAAGTAGTCTGGATTTCGTTCATCTATCGGCTTGCCAGAAAAGATGACAATGGGTTCTATACCCTCGTTTTTCAAAATTTTAACAGCTTTTAAAACGACAAGGTGGTTTTTATGCTGCCAAAATTGATTGGGTGAAAAGAAGAAAGATCCATGTATGAGTAAATTCTTCTTGAAAGGAGTGGAATCCACTTCAACGAAGTCTGAATGCACGACAGCAAAATTTAAAACAATGGTCTTGCATCGCGCAGTTGGATAAAATAGACGGAAATCTTTTTCTGCATCTTTGCTGCTCAATACTAGCGAGTGGTGACTTTTTGCGATTGACTCTTGGTTCTTTTTTCTGGCTTCCAGTGTTTTACTTGGAAAAAAGTGAGGATAATAGCGATCTTGAAAATCGGGTATCCAATACACTTTGGGTACTTTTTCAAGGATATAATCGTACAAAAAATGCTCGCCTGGAATAGGGTGGTCTATTTCCATTAAAGGAAATAAAAAACGTATTTCTTTGGCAGTAGGGCGTTTATCAATAAGTCTCCTGCCTTGAATAAGTTCTGACAATTTATTAATTGCCTTTTCAACAAGTGAGTAGGAAGGCAATGTGTTCAGATGTGGTATCTCGCTTGCTTTCTTAATATAGGGATATCCGAGTTCTTCGATCAAATAAAAATCTGACGTCTTCTTTAAGAAAAGAATTAGGCAAGGCTTCTCTTTGTCCGGCAGGGTCAATAACGCTCGGATTAGATTTAATATATAATAGGTGCCGCCTGTCCATTTCCCGTCAAAATCATCAAAAACAATGCCTATATTAGTTCGTTTCTTCATTTTGAATTGATCTAATATCGGAGTCACACTCCCTATTTTTTAATTGTTTGACTGTTCTTGCTGGATTGCCTGCCACAACAGTATAAGGCTCGACATCTTTGGTGACCACACTGCATGCTCCTATAACAGCACCT
>OUMI01000049.1_pt1 | contig 4553 bp, 4 predicted proteins | sample 1690941 | NCBI WGS metagenome assembly OUMI01 (sample SAMEA3914864, study PRJEB12502) | metagenome | biome: forest; material: soil | place: USA | collected 2012-03-12 | depth 0.3 m | reverse complement strand
TTTCTTCTTAAAGGAAAGTAAAGAGGGCAGAATGCGACAGAAATAGGAAATCAAGGGTTTAAAACACAACAAAACGACATATGGAAAATGGCATCATGATTCAATTTTTTCATTGGTATTCAAGGGACAATGGCACATTATGGAAGTATTTAACAGAAGAAGCACCCAAATTGGCAGAACTTGGGATTACCTCTGCTTGGTTGCCCCCGGCATTCAAAGGCATGGCAGGTGACAAGGCAAGAGGATACGATGTGTATGATCTCTACGATCTTGGTGAGTTTGATCAAAAAGGTTCCGTTCGAACACGTTATGGAACGAAAGAGGAATACATCGCATGTATAAAGGCGCTGCAGGAAAATGGGATTACAGCTGTGGTAGATGCCGTGCTGAATCATAAAGGCGGAGCCGATGAAACAGAAATCGTAAAAGTAAAGAAAGTGGATCCAGAAAATCGCAATGAATTCATCAGCGATGAATACGAAATTGAAGCCTTCACGAAATTTACCTTCCCGGGTCGAAAAGGAAAATATTCCAACTTCGTGTGGGACTTCCAATGCTTCAGTGGGGTCGATTACGACAATAAAACAAAGGAGACAGCTATTTTCAGCATCCAAAATCAGTATGGCGACGGATGGGAAGAGGTCATTGACACGGAAAAAGGCAACTTTGATTATTTGATGTGTGCGGACATTGATTATCGGAACGAGGCTGTAAGGGAGGAGATAAAGCGTTGGGGCAAATGGTATTTGGAAACCTGTGGGTTTAACGGCGTCCGCTTGGACGCCATCAAACATATGTCCCCACGTTTTATTCACGATTGGGTGTGTTACATGCGCAGTCTCAAACCGGATCTCTTCGTTGTGGGGGAATACTGGGCGCCTGGCGACCTTCCTCTTCTGGAAAAGTATATTGCGGCTACTGAAGGGCAAATTACGCTGTTCGATGCCTCGCTTCATCACAACCTCTTTAATGCCTCCAATCAAGGGCGTGATTATGACCTGACCCATATATTCGATGCGAGCCTCGTCCAATCCAGTCCGGTACTGGCCGTCACCATTATCGACAACCACGACACGCAACCTTTGCAAGCCTTGGAAGCGCCTGTCAATCCTTGGTTCAAACCCTTGGCTTATGCCTTGATCTTGTTGCGGGACAAAGGCTATCCCTGTGTTTTTTATCCCGATCTATACGGCACTTCTTATACGGATAAAGGAAAAGACGGGAACGAATACGAAATCGTCCTTCCCAAATGTGAGGAATTGGACGGCCTCCTGAAAGCAAGAAAGCTGTTTTCCTATGGCACGCAACGGGATTATATCGACCATCCCAATTGCATCGGTTGGACACGGGAAGGCAACGAAGATCCCAAAACAGGCTGCGCCGTCATTTTATCCAATGGCGATGATGGGACCAAACAGATGGAAATAGGCAAAAAATTTGCAGGTAAAACCTTTGTGGATTATTTAAAAACCAGCGAGGGCGAAATCAAAATCGATGAAAACGGGTGGGCAGAATTCAGAGTAAAAGGAGGAAAAGTGTCGGTTTGGGTGCAAAAATAACCCGCTGCCTAGTGCTTGTTTGCACTGATCCACCAATATCCGTCCGAATTTTTCATGAAATGGGAAAAGGGGATCTGAAAATGGCGGGAAGTTTCAGGGAAATAGAGCGAAATGTTTTGCAAACGGTGGTAAAGGAAGCGGGCGTACAAAAAACTCAATTTGTCCTCGTCGAAAGGATCTAATTTCAGTTTGGTAACGCCCTCTTCCTCAAAAGCATGGTCCACCACAAAGCCGCTGGTTTCTTTGCTCAGGGGGTTGTATATTTCTAAAAGAGGGATAGTTGATTAGTTCGTTCTCCAAAAATAAAAAAGTTTAAACAACAAAAGACGAGACATCCGTATTTTTCGAAAAAAAAGTAGTATTCTATTTTGCTTCAAGTTTCCGTCCTTTGTCGATGCACAGACTAATTGTAAAGAAGTAAAATAAATTCATTGGAAGACGGAGGGGAGATAAAGGACATGCTGTGTAATTTAAAGAGTGGTTCCTTTCTCCGATGCAGAGAAAATAGGATATTGAGAGATCATTTTCAAAAGGATTTTAATTAGCGCAATTGGATCATTATCGTTGTAAGAATGCCGATTTCTGGAAGGGAAGGAGATATTTTAGGAGGCTGTTCCTTGCAAAACCCCTATTCTTCCTTCTTTTCTGCTTGCTTTCGTTTATTTCGGTATTTTCTCAAGAACAGCCGAAGGCAGATAGCTTGGCAATACAAAAGGACACCTCTCAACGCGTCGAAAAAATAGATGCATTTGATGTGGCTGCCGAAATCCTTCAAAAAATCGGGGCTCGGAAGGGGAAGTCTAAAGAGTTTTTGCACGAAGACAACGATACGGTGTTAAAAAATATCTTTTCGGTCCTCCCTTTGGTGCAATATACGCCTGCTACAAAATGGGAGGCAGGAGGTGTGCTGAACATGGCTTTTTTTACGGGTCATGCCCTCACGACCAATCTTTCGGCGATCCACTCGGAAGTGGCCTATACCATGAACCACCAATTTATTCTGATTAGCCGTTCCGTTATCTGGTCAAAAGGGAATAAGTACAATTTTGTCGGCGATTGGCGTTACGACAAATACCCATCTTATACGTATGGATTGGGGGCACATTCCAGCATTGAAGACAAAACGTTGCTCGACTTCTCCTATGTCCGCTTTTATCAAACAGTATACAGACGTGTTTATCCTGCCCTGTTTTTAGGATTGGGGTATAATTTGGATTACCGCTTCAACCTTCAGCAAGTGGACGAACGCACCGATACCGACTTCTCAAAATACAATGGGAACATGAACAAGACCGTTTCTTCCGGACCTACTTTCAACCTATTGTACGATTCGCGCAAAAATCCGAACAATCCGGTAAAGGGAGCCCATTATGCCAACGTCATCTATCGGCGCAATTTAAAGGCGTTCGGCAGTACCGCCAATTGGCAAGCGGTTATTATGGACGTACGGAAGTACATTGCCCTTCCCGCCAAGTCTTCCCACATTTTGGCTTTTTGGATGTACAATTGGATTACGTTCAACGGAAATACTCCTTATTTGGATTTGCCCGCTTCGTATTGGGACAGTTATGAAAATCAAGGGAGAGGCTATATCCAAGGTCGGTTCCGTAGTCGGGGCCTTGTGAGCATGGAAGTGGAATATCGGTTCTCTATCACGCGCAATAAGCTTTTTGGAGGCGTATTGTTTTCCAACGTGCAATCTGTTTCCAATTGGGACAATTATACGTTCGATACCTATTATCCTGCGGTGGGCGCGGGTCTCCGGATCAAGCTGAATAAATTTACCAACACCAATCTCGCTATCGACTACGCAGTGGGTGTCCAGGGATCCAATGGTATTTTCTTTAATTTAGGGGAAGTGTTTTAATACGAAGGAGAATTTTTATTCAAAACGAGGCCATTTGGGTAAATTAAGGTATATTCCTTTTTAAAATGCCATGCCCTTCCTGAAATCCATTCTCTTGTTCGTGCTTGCCGGTCTTTGCGAAATAGGAGGAGGGTATTTGGTGTGGCTCTGGCTTCGGGAGGGAAGGAGTGTTTGGTACGGCGTCTTGGGAGGAGGCATTTTGATTCTGTATGGTGTTGTGGCCACATGGCAAGAGGCCAATTTTGCCAAGGTATATGCGGCCTATGGAGGTGTTTTTATTGCCATGTCCCTCGCTTGGGCTTGCTGGGTAGATCATTACGTGCCCACAAAATATGATATAGTGGGTGCAGCTATTGCCCTCATGGGTGTATTGATCATTTATTATTCTCCGAGGTAATTTTTAGATTTTTCTGTCGTGTATTATTGAAGTACAGTCAAATAATCCGCTTCAAGAGTACCTCCTTGACCAGAGACTATAAATCCAATTCCTGTACCATACAGAGATTGGAATGGAGTAGTAAATACATTTTTTTTGTTCAAAAAGAAATAATAATAACTGCCTTGTTTGGATACTTGAAGCGTAGTTGAGCTGCTATTTACAGAGAATTGAGTCCAATCTATAAGAATTGATACAGCACTTCCGTCCCATTTCTGAATCTTAAAATAACCCGTCTGCGTAATGAAGAACTCAAAGTATTGGCCAGCATATGCGCCCCAAATGAGCCCATAACCTGCATTATCGTTGCCAACAGTTCTAGAGATGGACGTAATGATGCTAAAATCCTTTGTTTTATCAAAAGCAATTGGTTTCTCAAAATAATATCCAGAATAAATAGCACCATTTCGTAAAAAATATTCTCCATTTTCAATGGACGTTACTACAGTGTCGTTATTACGGATGTACCAGTCATTATGGTTATCTAAAAAATCATCGTAAAACGCCATATCCAATTTTACGCTTTGAAAATCCGGAACTTGATTGGAGGGCTGCGCGTCATCATGTTTCTTTTTGCAAGCAAACACGACGACGAAGAGAAAGAGATGCTAAGGTTTCATAGATAATATGATTAAAAGAATAGGTAGTACGTTCAATAAAATGTTTTTGCACATTCCTAGACCTTAAATAT
>OUMI01000028.1_pt1 | contig 4607 bp, 6 predicted proteins | sample 1690941 | NCBI WGS metagenome assembly OUMI01 (sample SAMEA3914864, study PRJEB12502) | metagenome | biome: forest; material: soil | place: USA | collected 2012-03-12 | depth 0.3 m | reverse complement strand
CGTCAGGGAAATAGAGCGTTATGGGACCAGCACCATAGAATTATGCGAATCTGTGTTTTATATCGACAGCATGGTCACGCTTGAGCTGCTGCCTGTATTCCATGGAGACAAGAACGAAGTGTTAAAAACCATGTGGGCACTTCGGTTAACGGAGGAGATATTAAATGCCTGCAAATTCGACTTGGAAGAAAAAAGGTCATTTGCAGACATGGCGAGGCAAAGCTTTCAAAGAGAGTTCAAAGCCGACAAAAGAACGATGGACAGCGTAAACTTCAAATACAACACATACAAGGATGTCATCAAAGATGTCATGGCAGACAACATTGCGGTGAAATATCCTAAAATCGCCTATCTGCTGGAGCAAAAGGCATTGGCTATCAATCCTCTATTGGAGGAAATAATGAACCATGTACACAACAAGAAGCTGGAAGTAGGTTCTTTCTCCCTCCTGTCCAGCCTTATCCACATGATGCTGAACAGGATCATCACACAAAAAGAACGGCTGCACGAATTGTTGATTTATGAGTTCCTACATAAATATTATACGATGCAGTTCCATATGAACAAGAAGCAACTGGTTTGATCACGACGAAACAAGCAATAGTTCCAAAAACAGTTTTAATCCCCATGTCCAGATATATTTTTTTATTCTGTGCGGTATTTGCAGGCCTTTCTTTCAAAACAGATGCCCAATCGAAGAACAATGGAAAGAAATGGACACTGGAAGATTGTATACAGTACGCCTCCAATAACAACCTACAAATCCAGTCCAGTGCCCAGGATGTGGAACTGAACAAAAATAGGCTTTACCAAGCAAAAGGAAGATTGCTCCCCGACCTGACCGGAAGCGGGAGCCAACAATATGTGTATGGAAAATCGATCGATCCTTTTACCAACCAGTTCACTACCCAGCCAGTCAAGTCAAACAATTTCCAACTGGCAAGTACGTTGACCATTTTCAACGGTTTTCAGAGCATCAATTCCATCAGGCAGGCCCAGATCGATGTAAAGGCTAGCAATTACAATCTGGAGCAAATGAAGTATACCACCACTTTGAACGTAATTGACCTGTATACGCAGATCTTATACAACATGGAGATTTTGCAGAAATCGAAGTATTTGCTGCAAACGACGAATGAACAGTTGGCAAGGACAGAAAAGCTTGTGAAAGCGGGCGCGTTGCCAGAAAGTAGCGCACTGAATATTGCTTCCCAAAAAGCGACAGACGAACTGAATATCGTAAAAGCAGAGAACAACCTTTCCCTCTCCAAATTAAACCTGGTGCAGCTTCTCCAAATCCCGCTGAAGGATACATTTGAAATAGAAACGCCCGTCATTGATTCCCTGCTGGAAACCCATCCGATCCCCTTCACTTCGGAGGACATCTACCATGTAGCGGAAAATTCACAACCCGGCATCAAAAACGCGGACCTGAACATTGCCAGAGCGGATCTTGGCGTGACGATTGCGAGGGGCATCAGATCCCCTTCCATCACGTTGCAGGGAGGAGTACTTTCCCAATATTCCAGCATCGGAAGCTCCACCTCCTATGTCGTGACAAACAATCTGGTTCCTATTGGTTTTTTGAACACAGATCCTACACAGGTGGTGTCAAGCTATGAAATAAAAAGCGAAAGCCATCATCTCAATTTTTCAGAACAAGTGGACCAGAACAAAAGAGGCTTCCTGATATTTAACCTCAATATTCCCATTTTTAACCATTTGCAAACTTCCGCTGCCATAAACAACGCCAAAATCGTCCGAAACAAAGCGGTGATAGACGCCAAGATCAACAGGACAAAATTGCGCCAAAGCATTGAGCTAGCCTATGTAGACGCCAAAAACGCACAAAAAAATTATGCATCCACACAAAAGCAGGTCGAATCATTGAGGGAACTGCTAAGAGTCACGCAAGAGAGGGTAAACAACGGTGTAGAAACTGCCGTGGATTATATCGTTGCCAAAAACAACCTGAATAAGGCCGAATCCGACTTCATCACAGCGAAATACCAGTATTTCTTTAACATGAAGATCTTGGACTTTTACATGAACAAACCGCTTATGATGCAGTAACCGGGAGGCTATTCTTTGTCCTCCCCTTTTGCGCTTTTATGTCCTTTTTGAGAGAAGCAGTCTTTAATTTTCGGTTTATTTTCAAATATTTCCAGTCATGTAGATTGTCATACATGAGCTGCACATAGTAGTAGTTAATGTGTTCTGCCACTCCAAACAAATAGGCAAAAACCGCCCATCCCACATAACGTTGCAAAAGGAATTCCTCATGAAAGATAATCCAACACAACCCACACAGTAGTGGAAACAGCACAATTAAAACCTCATTCATGATTCTAAAAGTTTGAAAAGGCGCTAGCTCCTTCTTGCTTTCTATCACATTCCGTTGCAAGCAAAATAGCTTTAGCCTCCAGTACCAAGTTCCCTGAACGAGGATAAAGACGATCAAAAAAATCCCCCAGCTTAAAAACAGGACATTTTTAGATCCATATTCCATGTTCAAGTACACGCACAAGAAGAAGATCCATACCGCATGGAACCCTTCCTGTTTATAATAACTATTAAGTCTTTTGATCAATCGATGCCTTCTGTACATTTTGGTGTTCAAAGAAAGAGGCGCATTCCAATTCAAGCCAAATTAACGATAAGTTGGGTATCATGTTCATTTCAACGGCTGCCTTGACGAAGATTCTTTTTTTAAACATCTGAAACCTGTATAATCCTGATTTGCTGGTGCTCGTGTCGGATCACCACTTTTAGATCTTCTCCATTTACAGGCGTTCCTTCCGCATCTTCGTAGTGAAAGTTGACCTCAAGATCAATAAAAGGATGGTCTATCGGAGTGAGTCTTTTACAACTAATGAAGTGGCAATCCAACCGATTGTCATTGTCACGGCGCTCTATGTGACGGGCAACTTCCCTGTCCGTGATCGCAATCGTGATGGAAGCCGCTATTTTTTTTGAGTCAACTTTGTTCATGGTGAATAGTTTACCATAAGATACGCTTAATATTCAACAGTTTGCTTGTTTTTTCTATTCCGATCTTTGGGCAAATGAATTGACGAGCGATCCGAGGGCATGCAAAGGAATCCTATCTCCCGTTTCTCGTCCTGGTTTGTAACCAGGACGAGAAACGGGAGATTATTTTTATCTACTTATGAAAGTAGATTGGATGTCTTATTCAAACCATGTACCTATTTTCTATCCACTTAAATCCTATGGCTCTATCAGCAAAAAAAGTTAACTTTGAATAAACAATTTGACATGGAATCCAAGGCTGTTTTACGGAACGAAATCCACCTTATGACCGACAAGGTAAAGAATGCCAAGGTATTGCAGATGGTTCGTAATTTATTGGATTTTGAATTAAAAGAAGAGCTTCTTTCCGTAGATATTCCTCAGGAATTGAAAGAGGAACTGGACAACCGACGCAAAGACCTTAAAGCAGGAAAAGCTAAGGCATATTCTATCGAGGAGTCATTCCAAAGAGCACGCTCCTTCAAAAAATGAGCTTTACGATCCTAGTACATGAAAAAGCAGACGAGGAATTGTCACATGCTTACGAATGGTACGAAGGTCAAAAATCGGGATTGGGAGAACAATTTTTAAAAGAACTTGGAAAACAAACCTCCCTTCTCCAATCTAATCCTTATCTTTTTCAGATTACGTATAAAAACTACCGCACAGCCGCACTCAAAACATTTCCATATCTGATTATTTTCGAAATCGAAGAAACCATCATTATCATTTATTCCATTTTCCATACAAGCCGAAACCCTAAAATTTGGAAGACACGGACAATTTACAAATTGAAATGATAAACAAGAATGAGTTACTTAATCGGTTCTCTGCTCCGATGGGAAATAACAAAATCAAATTCTTGGAATATGCCCAGACAATCCACTTAGAAAATTCCCATGCAATAATTGATGAATTCATATCCATGCAAGATCAAGTGTTTGACCAAATTTTGAGAATCACAGAACCAAACATTCGGCTAACTGGTCAGGAAATTGAAAAAGCATGCTCTGATTTCTGTTTGGAAAAATTTGATTGGCTGAATACAAAGGGCATTAGCGCCATCAGTCGTTGGCTGATCTGGATGTGTTGGCACGAAGGGATATTAAAAGCAACAGAATGAAATCACCGGTAAAGGTGGTGGTGCTTTAAGCGCGTTAAAAACGCGGACCTCATGCATCCTCGTTACAAACGAGGACGAGGAAGTGTATCATTCTAGTTTCCGCTCACGCTCGCGTCCCGCGAGCGTGAGGTCATTTGGCCTCTGGCCATCTTTTCCAAACGCCATCCAAAAATTTTTCCTACCTCCGTTACTTTTCCCTTTTCTCAAATGCTTTACCTTCACAAGGGCAGTGAACTTGAACGCTTCCTAGTCCCTTTTTTCCTCTTTACACCTAGCACTTCTTTTATGAAACACACGAGTCGATTTTTCCTTTTCTTCCTTTTGATCCCTACCACCCTTGTGGCCCAAAAGCAGGTATACCTTCCCGTTTCTGTCACCAGCAAGCTGAACCTCAACGATTCCAGCAGCCAATGGTGCAATTGCCGCAAGGTGGAGACAGACAATGTGGCGATTT
>OUMI01000019.1_pt1 | contig 4658 bp, 2 predicted proteins | sample 1690941 | NCBI WGS metagenome assembly OUMI01 (sample SAMEA3914864, study PRJEB12502) | metagenome | biome: forest; material: soil | place: USA | collected 2012-03-12 | depth 0.3 m | reverse complement strand
TGTAAATACAGTAGCATGCTATTTCAAGATTTCCTGCAAATACTTGTTGAATCCCTACACACCCGCATACCATATTAGCGGCAGTAAAAAAATTTGGCAGGTTAAAAATTCTAAATTCTGCCATGTCGGCTATACTTCTTCAAAATCTACATAGTCACCTCCTTGTGCCCTATGTTCTTCCTTCTCTTTTTTGGGTACCTTGTCTACTACGATGGTTCCTTCTTTTCTAGAATGCGCATGGTTTTGGAAACCTCCGCTTCCTCCATCGGCAGAATTCCTAAACACAATGAGACGGAACCTCAACAGTCTTGTGAGGACAAACCATATCAATAGCGTGATAAGAAAGAATTTCACCATTTTTTACCTGCTCAAATAAAGATTTCTCTCAGAATAAATTTTCACGAAGAAATCGTCATAAACATCGTCAATAAAATAAATAGCTTCTCCTGTAGATTTCATCTCAGGACCTAATTCTTTGTTCACATTCGGAAACTTATTGAATGAGAACACGGGTATTTTAATGGCATATCCTTTCTTATTTGGCTTGAAAACAAAATCTTTTACCTTTTTCTCGCCCAACATTACTTTCGTAGCATAATTTACATACGGCTCGTTATAAGCTTTGCATATGAAAGGAACAGTTCTGGAGGCCCTAGGATTTGCTTCGATGATGTATACTTTGTCGTCTTTTATGGCAAACTGGATATTGAGCAAGCCTACCGTATTCAGTGCCAATGCAATCTTTTTGGTGTAGTCTACAATATCCCTCATCACCATCGGATTGAGATCAAAGGGAGGTAACACTGCGTTCGAATCACCCGAATGGATTCCTGCAGGCTCAATATGCTCCATGATCCCGATGATGTACACTTCTTCGCCATCGCACAAGGCATCTGCTTCTGCTTCTATAGCTCCATCCAGGAAATGATCGAGCAATACCCTATTCCCTGGAATATCACGTAGGAGATCAATGACATGCTTTTCCAATTCCTGTTCATTGATCACAATCTTCATGCTTTGACCTCCCAATACATAAGAAGGACGCACAAGCAAAGGGAAACCCAACTGACGAGACAATTCCACAGCCTGTTCGGCATCTTCTATCACGCCAAATTTGGGGAAAGGGATCTCATTCTCGCTCAACAGCGTAGAAAAACTTCCTCTATCTTCCGCAAGATCCAGTGATTTATAATTTGTCCCAATGATTTTGATTCCATACCGATCCAATTTTTCTGCCAATTTCAGGGCAGTTTGTCCTCCTAATTGGACGATAACCCCTTCTGGTTTTTCATGTTGGATGATGTCGTAAATATGTTCCCAAAATACAGGCTCGAAATATAATTTATCGGCCACGTTAAAATCTGTAGAGACCGTTTCTGGATTGCAATTGATCATGATGGTTTCGTACCCGCATTCTTTTGCGGCTAGCACACCGTGCACACAGGAATAATCAAATTCAATCCCTTGCCCTATCCTATTGGGCCCTGATCCTAAAATCACTACTTTCTTTTTGTCGCTTACGATCGACTCATTAGATAGCAAAGCACCCTTTAAAGGTGTCCGTTCGAATGTGGAATAATAATAGGGCGTTTTGGCTTCAAACTCGGCAGAGCAGGTATCCACCAATTTGTATACCCGTTTAAATCCTAAGTCGATACGCTTGTTGTATACCTCACTTTCCAAACACCGTAGCAAATGCGCAATTTGACGGTCGGCATAGCCCTTTTGCTTTGCTTCGAATAAAAGATCGGGAGGCAATGTATCCAAAGAATATTTTTCCACTTCCTTTTCAAAGACTACCATCTCCTCGATTTGGTGTAGGAACCAAGGGTCGATTTTGGTCAATGCTTGGATGGTTTTGGGGGGAATGCCCAATTTATAGGCATCATATATATGAAAGATGCGGTTCCAGCTAGGATTTTTAAGGCTTTCGAGCAGTTGGTCCTGATTGGTAAGCTCTTTTCCATCGGCTCCTAAGCCATTCCGTTTAATTTCCAACGATTGGCAGGCTTTTTGCAAAGCTTCTTGGAAGGTCCTTCCGATCCCCATTGCCTCTCCCACAGATTTCATCTGTAAGCCCAAGGTACGGTCCGCTCCTTTAAATTTATCAAAATTCCAACGAGGGACTTTTACGATCACATAGTCGATCGACGGTTCAAAAAAGGCACTGGTCGACTTTGTGATTTGATTTCCAAGTTCATCCAAGTTATATCCTATCGCCAACTTCGCTGCGATTTTGGCAATAGGGTATCCTGTTGCTTTGGACGCCAAGGCCGATGACCGGGAAACTCTAGGGTTTATCTCAATGGCAATGATGTCTTCTGTTTGGGGATTTAAAGAGAATTGTACATTGCAGCCACCTGCAAATTGTCCAATCCCATTCATCATTTTCTTGGACAGGTCCCGCATCTTTTGGTACACTGTGTCGGAGAGTGTCATGGCAGGTGCTACGGTGATGGAATCTCCCGTGTGAACACCCATTGGATCAAAGTTTTCAATGGTGCAAATAATGACAATGTCCCCTTTGTTGTCTCGCAACAACTCCAGCTCATATTCTTTCCAGCCCAAAATGCTTTGTTCCACAAGTACTTCATGGATGGGAGAAGCATGAAGTCCTCTTGTAAGGGCCTCATCAAACTTGTCTGCCTCGTTTACAAAACCTCCTCCTGTCCCTCCCAAAGTATAGGAAGGTCTTATGACCAAAGGAAATCCAATTTCCTGTGCAATATTTTTTCCTTCCAAAAAAGACCTGGCAGTTCTTCCTTTACAAACGCCAACGCCAAGTTCCAACATTTTGAGGCGGAACTTTTCTCTATCTTCGGTAGTCTCGATAGCGTGAAAGTCTACACCAATCACTTTTACTCCATATTTGTCCCAAATACCCGCCTTATTACACTCAATGGCCAAGTTAAGTGCCGTTTGACCGCCCATTGTAGGCAATACAGCATCTATTTTGTGCTTCTCAAGAATCTCGACAATGGATTTTTTTTCCAGCGGCTTCAAATAGACGTTGTCTGCCGTGACAGGATCCGTCATAATTGTGGCCGGGTTGGAGTTAATGAGTGTTACTTCTATTCCCTCTTCTCTCAATGACCTAGAAGCTTGGGATCCAGAATAATCAAACTCACATGCTTGGCCGATGATGATTGGACCACTTCCTATGATAAGGACGGACTTAATTGAAGAATCTTTGGGCATTTGCTAAACTACCGTTTTATAAAATCCCACAAAGGTATTGCTAATCGACCATTTTTAAAACCTACTCACTATTAATTAATGTAGCTTTGTCTTCCTTTTTCCCAAAAAAGCAGAAATCCAATTTTTTCGTGAGGATTTGGTGACATCTTCTGCATAGTACCCATAGCCGTAGCCATAGCCGTAGCCGTACCCATAGCCATACCCGTACCCATAGCCATAGCTGTAACTATCTTTCGGCCTTACGTCATTCATCAGAATGGCCATATTTTTTATTTTACCGCTGTTGTACAATTCAGCCATATGACGTAATGATGCTTTGGAAGAATAATTATTCCTCACCACGTAAATATTAAAGTCAGTCAAATTCATCAAAATGTTGGCGTCCGTAACCAATCCAATCGGAGGCGAGTCGATAATTATATATTCGAATCTTTCCTTTAACAATTCTATTAATTCCTTCATTCTGGGATGTAGTATTAATTCGGAAGGGTTCGGAGGGATAGGCCCAGATGTTATAACGGATAAATTCTCGATTTCTGTACTTTGAATGATGTCTGTAAGTCCGCATCTACCCACAAGGTAATTGCTTAATCCGTAGTCATTTTTCAGGCCAAATTCATTGAATAATTTTGGTTTTCTCATGTCTGCACCTATCAATAAGGTTTTTTTACCGGAAATGGCGATTACAGAAGAGAGATTGATAGAACTAAAGGTTTTTCCTTCTCCGCTTATAGCAGAAGTAATGAGTAGAATCTGCCTACTTTCACCAGTCATAAAAAATTGTAGGTTGGAACGGATGGAACGGAAAGTTTCAGCAATCGCCGATTTAGGTTTCTTTGTTATCACAAGGCTTTCATCGGATTGGTTATGTCCAATGACACCCAAAAACGGCATGTCCATCAATTTTGTCACGTCGTCTTTGTACCTGACTTTATCATTTGTGACTTCACGCACTACTATAATAAGAATAGGGATCACGATACCGAAAATAATTGCGAACATCCTGATACTGTTATGATTGGGCCTGATTGACCCACTTACCGCTGCCTGGTCCACTACTTTGATATCGGGTGTATTTGCTGCTTTGGTAATAGAGGCCTCCACTTTCTTTTGCAATAGGAAATTATAAATGGACGAATTGATATCATAAATCCTTTTCACTCTAGAGTAATTCCTGTCAGAGTCTAAAATAGAAAGGGAATTGTTTTGTTCGTGATGCATCTTTTTGTCTAAATCATCCAAAAAGATGCGATGGTTTGTTTCGATATTTGTGATCAACTCATAAATATTTTTCTTCAACTCCTGAATCTTCGCCTCATTGTCTTTATAAAAAGGGCTATTCGGGTTAATGGTCTTGAATTCGGTGTTTTTCTTCAACTGCAAGCTCACGATTTGGCCCAACAAACTTTGCAACAAGGGATCTTGTATCCCAGCTGAGGCGGGAACAATAATATCCTCAT
>OUMI01000030.1_pt1 | contig 5097 bp, 4 predicted proteins | sample 1690941 | NCBI WGS metagenome assembly OUMI01 (sample SAMEA3914864, study PRJEB12502) | metagenome | biome: forest; material: soil | place: USA | collected 2012-03-12 | depth 0.3 m | reverse complement strand
GTTTGTACATAGGGGAAACAATCAAAGGTTCAAATATACCCTTTTTACATAAAATCAATGCCATCACATGATTAAGTAAAGGACGCAATACGGGGCATCCTATACCCTTTTTCCATTTCTTAACATGTCATGGGGCAGAAAGGGATGATCTTCCCTTTTTTTAACACCTCATCTTAGGTGGCGATTCGGAAGACAAATAACTGTCTTGCCTGGACATCTGTGTGAGATGCCAAGTTTTACTATTTTTGCCCGATCTAATCCCCTAGTATGGCGACTCCCACCTCCGACTTGCTCACCTTTCTCTATGACACTATAGTTCCAAAAAAAGACTTTCATATTGCCATTCTCACTGCCAAATGGAATTGGAACATCAACGAAGTACTCGAGGAAGGGGCAGCAGACTATTTGAACAAATGCGGTGTAAAAAGCAGCCTACATTATGTACCAGGTGCTTATGAACTGAGCTTGGGTGCACAAAAACTGGCCCAGTTAAGCAAGGTAGACGCTGTAGTATGCCTTGGCTGCGTCATAAAAGGCGACACTCCCCACTTTGATTATATTTGTCAAGCGGTAACACAAGGAATTAGCCAAGTAGGGCTGAAATACGACAAACCTGTCATATTTGGAGTACTTACAACCAATACATTAGAGCAAGCACAGGAGAGAGCTGGCGGAAAATTAGGAAATAAAGGAGCAGAAGCTGCCGCCAGTGCCTTGTTTATGTTGAACGAGTTTTAGGTTCTCCTAAGCACCATGCTTCTTTCTGTTGTTATTCCCGCCCATAACGAAGAATCTTCTCTCCCAGAAACGCTTCATACACTCTACAGAACCCTTTCTGAAGCGGAAATTTCCCATGAAATCCTAGTCGTGGACGACCATTCGAAAGACAACACAGCAGAAGTCTTGCGAAGCTTGTCCAATCAAATTCCCACCTTGCGTTGGGCAAAGAACACTACCCCCAATGGCTTTGGATACGCCGTCCGTTATGGGCTGGACCATTGCAAGGGCGCCTGTGTGGCCATTTTCATGGCCGACCTTTCGGATTCTCCCGAAGACTTGGTCCGTTATTACCGGCTCTTACAAGAAGGATATGATTGCGCATTCGGTACCCGATTTTCCAAAGGAGGAAGCACAAAGGAGTATCCTTTCCTGAAATGGTGGATCAACCGCATTGTCAACCATGCCGTGCGGCTTACCTTCCGATATGACTATGACGACACTACGAACGCTTTTAAGTTGTACAAGCGCGAAGTCATCCAAGGAATCGGCCCTTTGCTTTCCCCTCATTTCAATTTGACCCTCGAAATGCCTTTAAAAGCCATCATAAGGGGATATTCTTTTGCCGTGGTGGGAATTACATGGAAAAACAGGACCAGTGGGGTGTCTAAGCTCCAACTTAAGGAAATGGGGAGCCGCTACTTTTTTATCTTTCTCTACTGCTTGATTGAGAAATATTTTTCGAAAGGGGATTATAAAAAACGTAATAGCCCAAAAACTGTTTGAAAATTAGAACTATCTCTCTTAATAAGCGCATTCTTTTACGGAGTTTCGAAAGTGGGAATTAAAATACGTACTGAACCTAGTCGCAGATTCTCCATCAAGATGGGCACCATCCGTCGTAACATAAGAGGCTACTTGAGAGGGAGTCAACTCTTTAAAAGGGTATTGGAAAAGGTTTCTTTTAACCCAGTCCCGGATAAAACGTGCCCTGGGTGACTCAAAGATGGAGATATCATTGGGTATTTCAAACAATACGATCACCACTCCTCGTTTCTCCAACTCCTTTAAGGTATTTCGTATTTCCACCAGCGTATTTTTCCATTCGGCTGTGTCTTTCAAATTATCATATTCCTTTTTATGTTTTATAGCTAATTCTGCCCGTACATTGAAATTGACAGAATCATTTTTCGGCACTTCGGTAGAGTGTACGGTAGGAAGAACTTGGGCTGCAGGTGTAAAAAACAAATAATTGAGCGGCCTTAAGGATTTCCAAACCAAAAAGATACCCGGCTGATTTTTCTCTCTGAACATGGAAAAGTGTTTTCTCAGAAAGAAAAGAAGAGGCTGTTCAAGACCCTCTATCATAGCTTTGTCCAAGGGTCTGAACAGAACGTTGCTTACTTCCATATACAAAGTGTCGGGGATATTCGAAGACAATTCTATAATGTGTAGGCCAGTCAAAACCCCTCCTCCATTCATGGCGATGTTATCAATACCATGCAAAATCTCCATATTCAACCTTTTGGACATAGAAGAACCTAGTATTACCGAAGAAGAGGAAAAAGAGTAAATATATTCTTGTGCTTCAATTATATTTTGCTGTTGTTGATGTGTGTGCAAATGGAAATTTTTCAAATAATAGGAGACGACCAATTGATAAATGACCAAGAGCATGAAAAAAATCAGAAAGGCTTTACGAATCATGACTTAAAATTGAAAATAAATAAAGTTCCCCTGGGAACCGCTGTTTAAGGCAATCAAGAAAAGAAGTATACCCATTGTTGCCGGTCGCACGAACCGCTCAAAATAAGTATTCTCCCTTGATATGGATTGGAGAATAGATGTATTTCTAACTAACTCATATACATGCAATACGATAACAGGAAGCGAATAAAGAAGCAAGGATGCCTCTTGAGTCGTAAAAGAAATACCCAACCGGTGATTTACCCCCAGAGCCTTGACGAAAGCAATTACGTGAGTAAAATTGGGAAGTTTAAAAAGCAGCCAAGCACACGTGACAAATGTGAAGACCCATAGCATTTTAAAAATTCGGTATGGAAGAAAATCTGGAATAGACCATAGCTTTTTTGTTGCTCTTTCTATGGCCAAAGCACCCCCATGAAAGCCTCCCCAAATAGCATAACTCCATGCGCCTCCATGCCAAAGCCCACCTAACAGCATCACAATAAACAAGTTCACGTATTCCCTGAACTTTCCTTTCCGGTTCCCGCCCAAGGGAATATAGAGATATTCACGAAGCCATGACGACAAGGAAATATGCCATCGACGCCAAAACTCAGCAAACGTCTGTGAAATATAGGGAAAGTTAAAATTTGTCGGGAAATTGTATCCAAATAGAGCCGCTAACCCAATGGCGATCCATGAATACCCGGCAAAATCTGCAAATATTTGCATAGAATATCCAAATAAGAGCAACAGATTAGTAAACGTGGAAATATTTAAAAAATAGGGGTATTCCAACCAAAATGTTTGATCTTTTAAATTATCAGCTACGACCATTTTAAAGAAATAGCCCACTGTCAAACATTGGAACGCATAGGACCACTGCACTTCTCGAATTCTTTTCACGGAAATTTGGGGATAAAAATCGTGCGCCTTCAAAATAGGGCCTGCAATAAGGTGTGGAAAAAAAGAAATAAAAAAAAGGGTGTTTGTAAAATGCCGGGTGAATCGGGCATCGACCAAATGACCTGCAGGCAATGTCTTCTTTCCCCTAAAAACATCAATGACCAAACTTATACCTTCAAACGTGTAGAAGGAAATTCCGATTGGCAGAGGGATTTTTACCATAAAATCGAGCAAGGAAGTCGACGTTCCAACGAACTCTTCCGATAAGATTCCAAACAAAAGGCCATTGTATTTAAAAAATGCCAATAATAGGAGGTTGAAGACAATGGCCAATGTGGCGAAAACCTTTTCACGACCCGCAGTATCCAAACAAATACGATAGCTCAGATAGGTATTTACAGTCACTGAACTTAGAAAAAGAAAAAGCAATAGCGGAGTGTGGTAGGCATAAAATACGAGACTAGAAATTATCAGGATGGGGACTTGCCCCTTCTTCAAAAAAGGCAAGTAATACAGAATAAAAGTGATGCTTAAAAGAACAAAAAAAGAAGGGCTAGTAAACAACATAGGCAATCATACTATTTTCATTCAAACATACAACGAAGCAATTCTTCTTGCCAAGGCAATCCTTATTAAAATATTCCTTTCCGTGACCTATCCTCCTTCTAATAGGATCTTGTCCGAGAAATTAGGGACGCGCAAACACCCATCTTTGCATTTGTGGAATCCCTTCTCCAGATTTCCAATATGTCAAACCAGAATTTGACAGGTAACTCAACTAATATTCGGGCCTCTTTTATTAGATTTGTGCCAAATAAATCAGGATCTACTTTGTAGGCCACAAATTTCCATAACACAGTATACCTTTTCATTTACACGTGGGAAAAAAAATACTCGTTACAGGTTCCTCAGGCCTCATAGGTTCTGAAGTCTGTACCTATTTTGCAAGCTTAGGCTATCAAATACACGGATTAGACAACAATCAACGTTCCATCTTTTTTGGCCCGCAGGGCGATACGCGTTGGAACCAAAAACGATTAGCGGAAACCATTCCAGGTTTTGTTCACCATGAGGTAGACATACGAAATCGCCAAGGCGTTTTGGACCTGATCGCCAAAATAAAGCCGGACGCAATCGTACATACCGCCGCTCAGCCCAGCCATGACAGGGCAGCCGCCATTCCCTTTGATGATTTCGATACCAATGCAGTAGGCACTTTGAACTTATTGGAAGCCGTGCGCCAGCATTGCCCAGAATCTGTATTCGTGCACATGAGCACCAATAAAGTGTACGGCGATGCACCCAACGAGATCAAGATGAATGAACTGGACAAACGCTGGGATTATGCCGACATAGCATATGCGCATGGAATCGCCGAGGATTTCCGGATTGACCAATCCAAACACTCTCTCTTTGGTGCTTCGAAAGTGGCCGCAGATGTGATGGTACAGGAATATGGACGTTATTTTAATATTCCAACCGCCTGTTTGAGAGGAGGTTGCCTTACAGGTCCCAACCACAGCGGAGTAGAATTGCACGGCTTTTTAAGCTATTTGATTAAGTGCAATTTGGAAGGTAAAACATATAATATTTACGGATACAAAGGCAAGCAAGTACGCGATAATATCCATTCTTTGGATGTGGCCAAGTTCATTGAGGCCTTTATCAAGGCCCCCCGTGTAGCCCAAGTATACAATTTGGGTGGTGGCAAGCAAAATACCTGTTCCATTTTGGAAGCATTTGACTTGGCCGAAGAATTGACCGGAAAGAAAATGCACTATGTATATG
>OUMI01000007.1_pt1 | contig 5121 bp, 5 predicted proteins | sample 1690941 | NCBI WGS metagenome assembly OUMI01 (sample SAMEA3914864, study PRJEB12502) | metagenome | biome: forest; material: soil | place: USA | collected 2012-03-12 | depth 0.3 m | reverse complement strand
GTATTTCCCAATGGGGACATGACTTTCGACCAGAGTACCATCAATTGGCTCAACTAAAACAATTTTTCCTACAAATTCCCATTGTCGCCCTCACTGCAACGGCCGATAAGCACACTAGGGAAGACATTCTGGACAAACTTCAGCTAAAAGCGGCCAAAACATTCCTTTCGAGTTTTAATCGCGCCAACATTTCCTATTATGTGGAACGGAAGAAAAATTACTATGAAAGGCTTGTTCAATACCTGTCCCAACACAAGGGCGAAGCGGGCATTATCTATTGCCTTTCCCGTCAGAGTACGGAAGAAATCTCCGAAAAATTAAAACAAGATGGTTTTTTGGCGAAAGCCTACCATGCAGGTTTGGACCAAACCACACGTTCCAAACATCAAGAAGAATTTTTAAAGGACGATGTGCACATCATGGTAGCCACCATCGCATTTGGGATGGGCATAAACAAAAGCAACGTGCGCTATGTCATCCATATCGACCTTCCGAAAAACTTGGAAGGATATTATCAAGAAACAGGACGTGCCGGTCGAGATGGCTTACCAAGTGAAGCACTTCTTTTTTACAGCGCAGGCGATGCGATGAAACTTCGCAAATTTGCAGAAGTAGAAGGGAATAAAGAACAAACGGAGATCATGTTGGGAAAACTGCAGAAAATGCAGCAATTCTGTGAAATCCGGACATGTCGAAGGAAATACTTATTGAACTACTTTGGAGAAACGGCAGCCGCCACTTGTGGAAGTTGCGATGTTTGTCTTTCCGATTATGAAAAAATAGAAGCCACTATTCCGGCGCAGAAAATACTTTCGGCCATTTTTCGGCTAAAAGAGAACTTCGGTGCCACCTATGTGGTAGATTTCCTGCGGGGCTCCAACTCCCAAAAAATAAGAGAGGAGCATAAATTGCTCAAAACCTTTGGAATCGGGGTAGAACTGTCCAAAGAGGACTGGTTTGCTTACATACGTGATTTGATCCAATTGGGCATTTTACAACAAAGTGAAGGGGCATACCCAGTATTGCGATTAACCCCAAAAAGCGAAAAAGTATTGAAGGGAGAAGAAAAGGTCTGGTTGATTAAATCTGCTATTCGTTTAGAGCTTGCCGAATCCGGAGAAAAACAGGTGATCCCTTATGAAAAAGTACTTTTTGAAAAACTAAAAGTAATCCGCAAACAATTGGCAGATCGGGAGAACGTCGCTGGGTATCAAATCTTTTCTGATGCCACACTGATAGAAATGGCGGCCTATTTACCCCAAACTGAACCTGCGCTTCGGCGGATCTCCGGGGTCGGGGATGTGAAGCTCGCTTTATATGGAAGTTATTTTTTGAACGAAATACTGCACTATTCTCAGCAGCACAACTTACAGACACGCATTCTTCAAAAATCGGCCAAAAGAGAACGAACTTCGGGCCACAATGACCGGACGACAGACACGAAACGTGCTTCGTTCCAGTTATTCAAACAAGGACGCACACTCATGGAAATTTCCGAAATGCGGGATTTGGCCATTTCTACTGTTGAATCACATTTAGCCTATTTTGTACAGATAGGGGAAATAGAGGTAACAGAGTTTGTCTCGCGAAAGAAAATACCAGCCATCGAAAATGCAATCTCGACATGTGGTGTTCACGCGCTCTCTCCCATTAAAGAACTATTGGGAGCTGGTTATAGCTATGGAGAAATAAAGGCTGTCATAGCCTGGCTGCAACGCTCCAAAGAAGAATAAGCATCAGTGTTTATCGCAACTTCGCCGATAATAGGCAAATTTTTGCCCGTAACAATTTGTGCATTTACGTTTTTCGAGTTTTGTCCCTTCGCAAACAGGACACGCGATCACGCCTGTTCCACTGCATCGGCTACACGTGAAGTAACGCTCTCCAAAGCTGGTATATTCGATGGTCACCTTGTTGCCTTTGCATAGATCGCATATAATTTTCCCATGTCCTTCACAACGTGTACACGAAAGAAAAGCGACTCCTTTTCCATGGCATACATGGCATGTATCCAACACGATTTTTTCGCAGCTTTTGTCCGCATGTGGATTGGTTGCCTTTTCGATGTCCAAGAGCAATTGAAGGGAAGAAAGATAAAATTCTCCCTTGTCCCCTTTCAATCGGTTGTATTTATCCAGAAAACTTTGGGCTTGCGTATATTTCTTGAGTTCAAACAACGTTTTGCCATAGTAGTAGCAAATGTCATCTGGCATTACCACATTCATTTTGAAAATCTTGATAAATAAAATTTCCGCCTGCAGGTATTTCTGCTGGTCTATCAATTTAATCGCTTGTTTGTAATAGGCATTTGCATGGGCTGTATCTGCCGTGTTTGTCTGTGCTTTCGCCCCAAAATAAGGAGCGAAGAAGAAAACACACCCAAAAAGAAAGGGAATAAGAACTGACTTAAACGTAACGCTCACAATGAGATGATGTCAAGATAACGTATCCAAGATACTAAATAGTGCCTGTTTTGCAGGAGAAATGTAATGGGTCTGCCTTCGGATGTCTGTTTCCTCTTGGATATAATTTCCCTTTTGAAGTTCTGTGGCACATTGTACCAACATTTCCTCTGTGCTTTTCTCTGTAAATTCCATATGGAACTGAAGACCCAATACTTTCTCTTTATATAAGAAACCCTGATGTAGACATGCTTCACTGTGGGCAATGTGTAGGGCGCCTTTCGGTAAGTCAAAGGTTTCTCCGTGCCAATGCAGGACAATCAAGGGATTGGGTACATACGTGAAAACAGGATGTATCAAAGCCTGTTTTTCCCATACGATGGGGAACCAGCCAATCTCCTTTTCCTTATTTTGGTAGACTTTAGCACCTAATACGTTGGCAATCATTTGCGCCCCCAAGCAAATTCCGATCACTGTTTTGCCTGATTCTATTGCTTTTCGGACAAATTGTTTCTCCTTTACAAGCCAAGGCAATATTTCTTCGTCATTCACGCTCATGGACCCACCCATGATGACTAACCAATCGATGTCCTCCACTTGGATGTCGATCTCCTCACCCTTGTAAAAATGGGTAGACGTCATTTTGGCGTTTCGCGCACTGGCCCATTCTTCTATGGCCCCCAGCCCTTCAAATGGTTCATGTTGAAAATAATGCAGCCGCATATTTCTTTCGTTGTACCTCCCTAATCTTCCAAGAAGTAAAAATAGTGTTCGCCCTCTCTTACAAACCCCACAGAATCGAATAAGTGCTGCGCAGATTGATTGCTTATCCTAGATTCGATCACCACACCTATAGGATTATCCTCTGCCGCCTGTTCCTTGCATTTATTGATGAGCATCTTGGCAATTCCTTGTTTTCGATATTCTTCCTCTACATACAAGTCGTGCAACGACCAGAATTTCTTCATTCCGATCGTAGAGAAACTAATGTACATCATAGAGAACCCCAAGGCGACTAATTCTTCTTGCTGCATTTCCACCACGATAAAAATAACAGCTTCTTCTCTTCCTATTCGCGCTCGAAGATACTCTTCACACACCGTAAGCTCCGACGGTTGCTCATAAAATTGGCGGTACCTATCGAAGAGAGGAAGAAGGAGAGATAGCTCGGAAAGAGTAGCGCGAATAACTTCCATTTTCAAATATACAAATCCCCCCGCAAAGTTCAGCCGCGTAAAACGATATTTTGCTGAAAGCCCAAAAAACTGGAAAATGCCTCCTTTTGGTTGTATTTTTTAAACAGGCTATGAAAGATATCGGGATCAGAGTTCCGGATTTCTTCAAAAGAAACAAACCTCACTTCTTGTATGATTTGTTGTCCAGAGCCCATTTCCGGATCATTGCCTTTTCTCACTTCTCCTCCTTTGCATTGCACCGAGAAAAATAGCTCCAAGGCATGAAGCGGGGATTCGATGTATTCATTGATAAGAAGCGGCATTCCCATTTCCACGGACAGCCCCGTCTCTTCTAAAAATTCCCGATGCAATGCCTCTGATACAGTTTCACCATAGTGGAGCCCTCCACCTGGTGGAGCCCACAAGATCCCCTTTTTGCCTATGGAACGATGCTTTACAAGTAAAATGCTTTCCTGCTCGATACAAATCCCGCTTACCCTCAATCGCAAGTGATGTCCAAAAACGCGCTGAATCTCTTGTTCCACAATACCGTACAAAATAAAATATCCGAAAGATAGGCTTTTACGTCCCACTTTCGGATATCATCATTCAGTGAAATTCTACTTTATCTAGAGGAGGTTTTGTCCTGCTATTCGAATCCATTCATTGTAGGTGGGGTTTGTAGCCAAATTGCTAAATACCCTTTGTATTGTTTCGGGATATAGATCCCCGAAGAAGTCCATGCACCACGTATATAATTTACCTGGCTCATCTTGAGTTAAATCTGCTACTGCTTTCCGAAGTTCTTTCTCGAAAAGAAAGCTATCAAAGCTTACCTTTTGGAGGATGATTTTGGCATATTCCAGCATGTGAAGAAAGTGTTAATTGTTTTGTTCTATTAATTATACGTTATGTACTATTATTATGTTGTTTACATGGGCAATTCTTAACAAAGAATTATGCCATAGTAGTATTTATTACATCTTATTTTTTAGATTCAGTAGGTAGAAATAGGGACACATAAAATTTACATCCTTCACTTAGAGGGTGTACGCAATCGATTTAAAATCGTTTTGATTTTGGGATAAATTTTACTGTCGCTTTGAAAAAGCAATGCAAAACGTCCCAAAGAACTAAGTAGGGGATAAAATGTGTTATCCATTTCAAGGAAGGAAAATAGGAAAAATTGATACAATTTTGTACTTGATTCCATTTGAACCAGAGAGAAGGGAATGACAGGCAAAGAATGTGCCTTTCTGCTAATTTTATACCATGATCGCAACACTGGATTTAACTCAAACTTTTGAGGATGCCACAAAGGCTGCCCGTTTATTGAACGTCGTGAATGACGACCAGCTCAACCAGGTGCTTTTGGATTTGGCGGATGAAACAATCGCATCCATCGGGTACATTCTCGAGGAAAACAAGAAAGATCTCGCCCGTATGGACAAGTCCGATCCGAAATATGACCGGTTGTTGTTGAATGAAAAGCGAATGCAAGACATTGCCCAAGACATCCGCAATGTAAGCCGTCTGGCATCGCC
>OUMI01000009.1_pt1 | contig 5465 bp, 3 predicted proteins | sample 1690941 | NCBI WGS metagenome assembly OUMI01 (sample SAMEA3914864, study PRJEB12502) | metagenome | biome: forest; material: soil | place: USA | collected 2012-03-12 | depth 0.3 m | reverse complement strand
GAGCCCTAAAATGTTCCGACAAGATCGAACGTGGGTTTTGGCTGATCAAAACATCCTCCGATTTGGTGTTCCCTATTTCTCCGACCACAGGGATAGAAATGAGCTTTGTGATCTGTTCTTTTGATTTGACACGGTTATCCAGTAGGTCTTTGATGTAAAGGAAACCGAGAGGGAGAGATAACCCGATCAAAATACTTCCAAGAAGGACAATTGTTTTTTGAGGACTATAAGGTTTCGATTCCGATTTTGGAAAATCGATGAAATTGGCATTTGAAAAATTGGACGTTTTTGAAACGGCTGTTTCTTCCCTTTTCTTCAAAAGAAAAAGGTACAGCTCCTGTTTGAGGGTTTGTTGGCGGAATAAGCCAAGATAAGCCCGTTCGTGTGCCGGCACATTGTGGATTTCCGATCCCAATTTGTCTAATTTCTTTTGCAATTGGGCAGCTGTGATCTGCATCGAATTTTTAGAGCTGGCAAGGCTGGACAACATTGCTTTCCGGAGCGATCTCAATTGTTGGTCCACATTTTTGATGTATGGGTTTTCTTCCGTCGATGTAAGCAATTGCCTTTCCCGTTCTAGCAGGAGCTTGTTGTAGTTGGCCAAAAGATTTTGGAAAGAAGCGTCCAAGGGAAGAACGGAATTCGGAACCACTCGTTTGCTCTCGTCTTCATCCAAGAGGTATTCTTCCAATGCGGTGATGACACTTAGTTGTGTTTCGATCTCTGAGAATTGTTTCGTATAATCGCTCGAGCTTCCTACCAAAAGCCGCGATTGTTCCTTGATGTCCGCGATCTCATTCTTTTGTTTAAAGCCTTGAATTTCGCCTTCGATGTCCCCAAGCTCTTCTCCGACCAAATAGAGCCTATTCTCAATGAATTTAATGGTACTGTCGGCCAAACGGTTTTTGTCGATGATACTTTGCTCCATGTACCCCTCAATGTAGCTGTTCAGGATCGCTTCCCCTTTTTTGGGAATGGAATAGTTCAGGGTTATTTCAATGGTAGAAACCAATTTATTTGGCACAGTCACCGTCAACTTTTGCTGCAATTGGGCAGTAGCGATGTCTACAGAGGTAATAAAAAACTTGTATTGGCTGTTTTCAAAAATAGCGTTCGGATTGGGGATGATTTTTACTACCCCGATTTCCTTTAGGACAAAAGAATGGCCAAACGTTACCCTTTTGTTGATCCGTTCCTTCACTTGGGCATCTTTGTACGAGATGTTTACTGTGTTTTCGTCGATTTTATCGAGATGGTACAGGGTGGGTTTTAAAGAATCTGTCGGGGCAATGATTTCTACTTTAAAAGGTGCTTGATACAATTCGAAATCTTTGATCGTTCCTGCACGGAAATAACTGATATTAAGATCGAGCGCACTTACCGCTTTTTCTGCCATCCTGCGGGTTTTTAGGATCTCCACTTCATTGTCCGCATTGCTTTTGGTGTTGAGCAAACCGCTCATGTCCCCTAAAAGGGCGCCTGCATTTAAGCCACTTCCTCCTTTTTTTGAGTCTTCCACCATGATTTTGGCAGAAATTTTGTACATGGGAGTAGAATACCGAAGAAAAACAAAGGCAGATCCGCAGCAAATACCGAGAGAAAGCGCAAATACCCACCAATGGCTTAGTGCGGTGCTTAAAAGTGCTTCGTAGTCTAAATTCGATTCCTTCTCGGGTTCAATTTTGGGGTTCGCAGATAAATCCATTTATGTTAAGTTTCAATGTTAAGTTGGTCTGTACCGAAGGAATACGATGAGAAACGACAAAGTAGACAAGATGACGGCAATGGTCTGTGTCCTTGCCACGTTTGTGGTCGCGATCTTGGCCTTATTTGGCTCCACGTAAATGATATCGTTTTGCCGTAAATAATAATAGGGTGATTTAAAAACATCCGAAGAATTTAGGTCGAGTCGGGCAAATTGCTTTTCATTGCCTACTTCCCGGACCACAAGGATGTTATACCTCTTCCCAAAGATGGTAAGATCGCCAGCCAGCCCGATTGCATCCAAGACAGATACCCGTTCGTTTGGGAGGATATACGTACCCGGTTTGGCCACTTCTCCAAGTATCGTGATTTTATAATTCGCAAAACGGACCAATACTGTCGGGTTTTTGAAAAAGACAGAAATCTTGTCCCGAATCACATCCCTTGCTTTAAACGTGCTTAGGCCGCCCAATTTGATCTTGCCGATCATGGGAAGTTCTGCCATGCCATCCTTGTCGATAAGAAAGCCTGTAATCATTTGCCCTCCGATCGAAGAAGCCGAACTTGTTCCCACGGAAGGCATAGGAGGAGTAAGTTGATTTAATACCGAGGAAGTCTGTGGGTCTATGGTTTGGATGGTAATAGACAAAATATCGTCCGGCTGGATGATAGGTTCCATATAGGTCGATTCTTTTACTCTGAAGGAGGCAACCGAATCAGGGACATCTTTAAAGTAACGTATTTTCTTGCCGTTAACACAAGAGACGAGAGAGAAGAAGGAAAGAAGTGCCAGATATAGAAATAATCGTCTCGAGTAATAGTGAATAGAGGCCATAGGTTGGAGGTAAATCTTTCAATGTTGAAAAGTTTGCAAGTACATAGCTTCAATTAAACACAAAACCAAACTAGATCCAATAACTCAGTCTTTGCATCGTAGTTCAGAACGCAATATAATACTTTGGAATTAAAATCCGAGCAAAGTACAATTTTTGAGTTTTTTAGGAAATGTACTTTATGATAAATAAATTGCCTCCATGGAAGGTTCGATCTAATGCTCACAATTCGCTATGGAAGAAGGAGGATGTGAAGAAAAACCTTCTTTATACACTCAGAGAGAGGGTAAGATGTCTAATAAGACGTTCAGGAAGGTGCTTCGGAAAAGACGAGATAATCAGAAAAATGCAAAAGTATTTATTTGAATTTTAATTTCCTGATCCTGATGGCACTATTTTTTCAGGACAAGGTCATATTAAATTAACACAATAACTCACGCTCGTTCTCAAGAATGTATTGATATTCCTGCACTAGGAAGGGCGATGTTTTCTGATTTTAAGTTATTGCGTTCAAATTTCCAATTTGTTTACAATTCAATAACTTAGGTTTGCCCCAATCCAAGTTCGGGATGTTTAATATTGCAATTTAGAATCAGGCTCAGCAAAATGATAATGTACAAGGAATTGAAATGTAATGTTTCATAGTACTTGATTGTGAAGAAAGGAATGAAATGCGTTCCTCAGGTGAAGTAAATTTAATTTTCAAATTGGCTGTCTCCTATTTCACACCATGTTGGGATGAAGTAAAAAGTGTAATGAATGAAGATTGCAATTATAGGTACGAGAGGTATTCCGAATCATTACGGTGGTTTTGAACAGTGTGCGGAATATTTGGCAGTAGGGTTAACGAAAAAGGGATTTGACGTCATCGTATACAACTCTCACAACCATCCTTATCAAAAGGAAGAGTGGAACGGAGTAAAAATCAAGCATTGTTTTGATCCGGAATTTAAGTTAGGTGCAGCGGGTCAATTTTTATACGACCTGAACTGTATATTGGACGTGAACAAACAAGATTTGGATGTGATCCTTCAATTGGGTTACACCAGTAGTTCTGTCTGGGGATGGCTTATGCCCAAAAATGTGGTCATCACCACGAACATGGATGGGTTGGAATGGAAACGATCCAAATATTCCAAAAAAGTAAGGGAATTTTTGAGATTTGCAGAAAAACTAGGTGTCAAATACAGCGACCACCTTATTTCTGATTCCATCGGGATACAAAAATACCTCAAGAAGAAGTACAATGCCGACTCTGTGTACATTCCCTATGGAGCCAATGTATTTACAGATCCGGATCCATCTTTTTTGGCAAACTTCTCCCTAACGCCCCTTCAATACGATTTGCTTATTGCACGTTTGGAACCCGAAAATAGTATCGAGATCATCCTAGAAGGGGTAGCGAAAGCAAAGATGGACAGGCCTTTTTTGGTGATAGGCAAACATGAAACCAAGTTTGGGAACTACCTAAAGGAAAAATTCAACAAAGAGACAAACATTGTATTTTGCGGTGCCATCTACGATATCCAGGTGTTGAACAACATTCGCTATTTTTCAAACCTTTATTTTCATGGGCATACAGTGGGGGGCACCAACCCCTCTCTTTTAGAAGCCATGGCCAGCAATAGTTTAATATGTGCCCATAAGAACGATTTCAACGAAAGTATTCTCGGGCCGGATGCCTTTTATTTCAAAGAGGCGAAAGAAGTAAAAAAATACCTTCAGGAATATTCCAAATCGGATGCCAGCTTGGCTCCCCTGCTTGAGAACAACAAAGAAAAAATCAGGACCATTTACTCGTGGGAAAATATCATCGACCAGTACGCGGAACATCTGGCCAATGTAAAAGACATGCGTAAAAGAGGCGAACGTTAAGGAGTGAACGCTAAGTGCTTTTTTAATTCTTTTTCCAGATCAGGGGTGTTCAATCGTTGGCCACATTGGTTCAAGTGGTACCATTGATCGAACATGAGTGGCGTATCGTACAAGGAAGATGTGAACGTGTTCAAGAAAGGGTATTCTTTCTCAAGGTAATGTACACGTGCAGTGTCGATCGCAAAATCATTTTTGCGGAGAGCCGGAAATCGGAATAAGATACGGGACGGGAATTGTGCGTGAAGGACGTTTGCCAAACTTTGCACATATTCTTTTTCAAATCCACTGCTGGAGACTGTGAATTTATTTTCGTCGCTTGTCCAACAGGTGAGATAACGCGGCTTTCGAATGGGATAGGTATACCTGAAATGAATGGTATCTTTTCTTTCCTTTCTTTGCCCATGTTCTTTAAAGACATGCAGAAAATCCTTTGGATTCAAACGCAAGAACGACTTGGTGGCATACAACGGATTGTGTAGAAAAGAGCCCACCAAAATCTTCTTTGTCATGAGCCGAATGGTTTTTAACTCATTGACCGGAATATAATTGGCTGATTCATAATAGGAATGGGGAAAATCAAATACAATAATGTCATTTTTAGAGGGCTGCAGATAGGATAATTTGTCCAAGGTGACGTACAGTCCGCTTGAGGCTGTATAATGGCAACCGATAACATTGTATTCGGGGAATACTTTATTAAGATACCGTATATCGTAATTATACAAGATATTCGAAGCCCCGACCAGTATTATTTTGGGTTTGGTTTTATCGTTCACGCCGTAAAAATCCAATTTTTTGGATTCTGCCGGAGAAACAGAATAAAGCAACGCGATGAGACCAATTTTATACAGGAGAAATAAGCCGATGAACCCCCCTACCGTTAAGAGAAATTTTTTCATTAAAAATCAAAGTAGATGAATTTTTGAGAACTGGATTTCAATAAATAATACAAAATGACTTCCACTGCCACAAAGGTAAGGCAGGTGGTCACAAAAGCGGGAACTTTTGGCCTGAGGAGATAAATATAGTCCAATAGCAGAAACAGCCCTATAT
>OUMI01000037.1_pt1 | contig 5629 bp, 2 predicted proteins | sample 1690941 | NCBI WGS metagenome assembly OUMI01 (sample SAMEA3914864, study PRJEB12502) | metagenome | biome: forest; material: soil | place: USA | collected 2012-03-12 | depth 0.3 m | reverse complement strand
GTTCGACTCCTTTACCGTATCTAATGCCGCAAAACTTTCCTTTACATATTTCATTAACAAAGCCGAATATTGTTCCATTTCTGCTTTCCTTCGAAACTCGATGGCTTTTGCTAAGATAGATTCTTGGTGAACACATTTAAGATACATACCATAAAACAGATCGTGCCTTTTTCCTGCCCTGCTTATTTGGAGGAGCTTTTCGTATTCCTCATCTACCTTTTTGGGGACGGAACATGTGTTGCGGAAACAAAATGCCTTTACTTCTTCACAGAATCCTTTTTCATTGTCAATGACCTTGAGCAATGTTGTCTGTTTCGCAGCACCTAATTTAGTTACCTTAGAAGACGATTTTGTGGCACTGTCTTGCAAACGAACGACTTTGGCATACTCGTTTTCGAAAAAGCCCTGAAGCCTTTTTACATAGTGACCAAGAGAATCCTTCAAGCTTTTATCTTCCTTGAAATTGGCCATTTTGGAAGTAGTGAGAACAAATGATTTGAGCTTTTGCACGACTCCCCTTCTGGTCGCCTCCAACGTTTTCGAATTTGTTCCGTTCTCCACTCCTTCAGCAAAAGCAAGCACTTCATGGAATAGCTCTTTTTGGCTTTGTTTGACTAAGTTGGCATAGGAAGCGGCCTCTTTGCTATTCTGTGTTTGGGAATACCCAAAATGGATTAAAAAGAAGGCCTGAAAGGCAAATATTTTACGCAGCATAATTTTATTAAACAATCACAAAAAGAGTCGCCTTGGTATAGTAGGTATGAGCTGCGGTACAAATTAAAGAACAAATTGAATTATTTCAATGGCCTTGGGGAGCAAAATTTAACCATTCAAAAACTGAACGATTTCTTTTTTTACATCCATCGCCCTTTCCAGACATTTATCCATATTATAATATTCCCATTCGGCGAAACGTCCTGCCAAATAAAAGCCCTCCTCCGATAATTTTGCTTTTATTGCAGCAACTTGCTTTCGTGTTTCCGTTTCTTGGATCACATAGGCATTGGGTTCATAATTGTAGGCCAGTTCTTTCAGATTTCCGGGCAGCTTTTTTAATTCTTCCCTGATTTCTCCCCTGTCTTGCTGTCCAGAAAATGCCACCACGCAAGTACTCCGGTTTTGTTTTGCTGTTAGGTCTTGTTGAGAAAACTGACCTGTGTAGATAATACGATATGCTTTCAAGGAAGGGTCTGGCAGATAGAGCCAAGAAATAGGCGTTACATCTGTTTCGCAGAAAACATTCAAAACTCCCGTAGATCGGAAATTTCTAATCTTATCCAGTTCAGGTTGTATCTGGGCCCTTCCTTCATACATGTCCCCCAATTGGCGAACGTCTGCGCTGTATACTACTACATCAAATATATCCTTATTTACCGACCAACCATCACTTGTTTTGCCAATATTTTCCACTGCGGTTCCTAATCGGATATCGAGTCCTTTTGCCAAACGATCTATGATAAATTGGGACCCTCCCTGTTTGGGATAATAAAAGGTCGCATGCACCATTTCTTTTTCTTCAGCCTGTACTAGGTTATTTAGGACGATTTGCCGGATGTTCGGCATAGGGAGTTTTCCGTCCAGCCAGGCGAGCGGGATTTGATGAAGATCGCAGTTCCAGATTTTTCTGTTGTAAGGCTCAAAATAGAGGTTGTACAAGGTTTGACCAAACGTGGAACGAAGATAGTGCCCGAAATTGACCTCATTTATCTCATCACCTCCTTTTTCTCCTGTTAGCAGCTCTTCTACTACTCGAGCCAAAATATCCTCTGGAAGTTTACTTAAATGGTTTTCTATCGGGTATCCAATGTATTGGCCATCTACCAAAATCTGGGCATTTCGTTTGGCCAAGCGAAATTCCTTCTCCTTATCAAACTGACTCCAAAACCATTCTAATACATGCGGATTTTTACTATTGAATACATGGCCACCTACTTTATGAAATACATGGCCATCTATTTCCTCGCAGGCAAGGAGGCCTCCTGCTTGCCGGTTTTTCTCGAACACAACTACCTCCCCTATGTCCCCCTCTTGCAACATCTTTGCTAAAGAGACGCCCGAGATGCCGGCCCCGATAATAGCGATTCTCTTCACGCTGTCTTGAAATACTTCCTCTTTTTAGGCTTTTTAGACAGTATCCATAAACGTTTTTTCTACTCTGTTAAAAATTACGGCTCCTATTGCCAGGACGAGAAAAGTAAAAACTGTGCTGTAAGTCAGCATCATCCAATCAAAAGAACCATGTCCCATCACAGAATAGCGAAATCCTTCAATAATTGACGTCATGGGATTTAAGATTACCCAAAATCTATATTTTTCAGGTAAAATCGAAAGTGGATATACCACGGGTGCTGCGAACATGAACAATTGTACTCCAAATGTTACTAAAAATTTCATGTCTCTGTATTTTGTAGTCATAGAGGAAATGATAATTCCCAATCCCAATCCCATCAAAGCCATAAGCAATACAAGATATGGAAACAATAAGAATGTTGAATTAAAGTGAATATTCTCCCCTTGAAAATAGAAATAGACATAAAAACCAAGAAATAAGACCAATTGAATCACAAAAGCGACAAGCCCTGAAATTACGCTTGCTATTGGGACAGTCAATCGAGGAAAATATACTTTCCCAAAAATATTTGCATTGGCCGTGAATGTATCGGATGTCCGATTCAGACAAGAGGCAAAATAATTCCACATCATGATTCCTGACATGTAAAATAATGTCTTCGGCATACCATCAGTCGATAATTTGGCGATTCCGCCATAGATGACTATGTAGGTGATCGTGGTAAGTAAGGGTTGAATCAAGAACCAAAGTGGTCCTAAGATTGTCTGTTTGTATTGTGCCACAAAATCACGCTTTACAAACATGTAAATAAGATCCCGATACCGCCACAAATCATCTAAATGCAACTCGAACCAATTTGATTTTGGTTTTATCACGAGTGTCCAATCTTCTTGTTTCTCTCTCATAACGGGATTCGAATCTACAAATATAAAAAATAAGGAAATTTGAATGAATCTGCTTTTGCTAAGCAAACAAATTAAGGATATCTTCTTGTGTCAACGATTTTACAAAGCTTTCCTCGGTATTGATGATGTCGTTTGCCAACTTCTTCTTTGAATTTTGTAACATCAAGATCTTCTCTTCGAGTGTATCTTTGGTAATAAACTTGTAAATAAACACTTTTTTATCTTGCCCTATCCTATGTGCGCGGTCGATCGCTTGCTGTTCTGCTGCTGGGTTCCACCAAGGATCTAGGATAAATACATAATCGGCCGCAGTGAGGTTGAGGCCTACTCCACCCGCTTTCAACGAAATGAGGAACAATTTGATCTCTTCATTGTTTTGAAAGCTCTCTACTTCTTTTTGTCGATCTCGGGTACTGCCATCCAAATAGGCATATGTTACCTTCTGTTCGTCCAAGTCCTTTCGCAATAAATCCAAATGCTTGACAAACTGACTGAAGATCAGAATTTTATGATTTTCGGCCATGGCATTTTCAAGCATGGAGAGGACTTCTTCCATTTTTCCGGAGCCACCTTCATAATTAGGTGCCGCCATAGAAGGATGATTGGCCAATTGACGAAGCTTGGTCAATCCCTGTAAAATATAGATCTGGGAATTCCCCAACCCCTTTTTCTCAATCGTTTCGGTGATTTGGTTCCGGATAAACGATTTCGTCTCTTCATACAGTTTCTGTTGCTCATCTGTCATGGCACAGTACTGGATGTATTCTGTTTTTTCGGGGAGTTCAGTTGCCACTTGCGATTTGTTTCTTCGCAGCACAAATGGCTTGATGAGACTATGAAGACGTTGGGCTTTCCGTGTGTCGTTCCGCTTTTCGATCGGGATCAGGAATTCATTTTTGAAAAAAGAAAGGGTTCCCAACAATCCAGGATTGACGAAATTCATCTGGCTCCACAAATCACTGGTGCTGTTTTCGATCGGTGTTCCGGTCAAAATCAGTTTATGCCTGCTTTTAAGTTTTACAATTTCCTTGGCAATCACCGAACTGGGGTTTTTGATAGACTGCGATTCGTCTAGAATGATATAATGGAAATAATAGTCCTTCAGCATTTCGGCATCGTTCCGGATTGTGCCATAGGTCGAAATCACCAGATCAAAACCAGTAAATTGTTCAATATTTTTATCGCGAAAAGCACCCGTATAATTGAACACTTTGAGCTTGGGGGCGAATTTTTTTGCCTCCAGTTCCCAGTTATATACCAAAGAAGTAGGCAACACTAGAAGGGAAGCATTTTGTGCCCCACCTTCCTTTTCTGCTTGAAGAAGGGCAAGGGTCTGCACTGTCTTTCCCAAGCCCATGTCATCTGCCAAACAACCTCCCAAGCCATACCGATTTAAAAACAGCATCCAATTGTATCCTGCTTTTTGATAGGACCTCAGCTCACCTTTGAAATCTTTCGGCAATGGAAAATCGTCCATCTTTTCAAAACTCTTCAGTTTCTCCAATTTGTTGTTGAGGCTTACTTTGGCCAGATTTTCGTTGCCCAATTCTTCTACCAGTGCCATATGATGCTTCTTCAACATCAATGTATCATTCTCTTCATCTTCATCTGCAAGTTGAAACAGATCTGAGTACTTGGCAAACCATTCTTCAGGAATTACGGCAATCTGCCCATTTGGGAGGACGATCTCTCTCTTATTCTGCACAATGTACCTCCTAATTTTCCGAAAAGGAATTTCATACGGACCGAATCGGATCACACCATGCACATCAAACCAATCGATGTTTTCTTGAATGGACACAGTCATTTCAGACTTGCCCAAAAAGTACCGTTTAAAGTCCTTGCTGTTCTGTTGGATCTTGAAACCAAGTTTTTCCAATTCATCTACGTGGTAACTGATCCAATCAAACGCCCTGTATTTAGGTAAAATGGCTTTTCCGTTGCGTATTTCAAGGCCCCTGTTTTTCAGTTCGAGGATTTTGTTCTTTTCCCAATCGGCAAACCGCTTCACCTTATGAAAAATATAGTTATCTGCTTTCTTCTCTACCTTCACGCTGGTAGCCGTTTGGTTATCTGCGCTGAAGATAAAGTTCCCATAGTGGAATGAAAGATCAAATACGATTTTCCCGTCTATATTTTCCCCTTCGTATTCCATTTCGCTTGGCTCCCCATTGCTGAAAATGGAAAGAGGGGTACTTACTGTCAGCAATTCAGTGAAAGAGAGATAGGGGTATGCGTTTTCTTTCTCATTGACGATTTCAAAGCCTTTGGCATACACGTCAAAAGAGGCAATAAGAGGAGCAATGAACTTTTTGTAATAGGTATCCTCTACCTTTTTGGGAATTTCGATAAATTTTTTGCTCAAAAAGGGCTTCAATTTATTCCCGTCTACTTCCTTCTCAAACGTATATAATTTTCCTTCCAAAAGGAGCCAAGCTGGCTTTTGGCAGATGATAATCCCACTCTTGTATTGGAAGTCGACTTTTTCAGAATGGTATTTAATAGTAGGATAATAATGTGTATTGGTCTCGTTCCTGAAAAAATGAAAAAGAACAGTCGCTTTTTCCGGCATAATTTCGATGGGACGCCATGTAGGCTCTCCGTCGTTGCCCATTTCAAAAAACTGCCGACCAGGCATCAATTCCAAAATCTG
>OUMI01000016.1_pt1 | contig 6460 bp, 8 predicted proteins | sample 1690941 | NCBI WGS metagenome assembly OUMI01 (sample SAMEA3914864, study PRJEB12502) | metagenome | biome: forest; material: soil | place: USA | collected 2012-03-12 | depth 0.3 m | reverse complement strand
TTTGGTCCCGTAACGAGTGGGAACAGTCCCTTTTTGGTCAAACTCTCCCAAATCATAGAGGTCGTACACGTCATACCCTCTGGAATCTTTGCCCCCGGCCCCTTTACTAGCGGGTGGTAACCAGGCAGCGGTGATGCCGAGTGCTGCTAATTTTTCTGCTTCTTGTCCCAAATATTTCCATAACGCCCCGTTTCCTCTTGAATACCAATGAAAAAATTGAATCATTACTCCGTTCTGCATACGCATAAATTAAAACTGTGAATACTAGGACAATTGAAAGGAAGGAATAAAAAGCAAGAACCATCTTAAAGGCTATTCGGGAACCTTGACAAGAGAAATTTCTAGTTTCGAATGGATCTCGCTGAGTACGGCGAATTGCTTTTCTTGGATCTCAAATAGCGTTTTGATCTGTTCTTCCAGCAAAAGGTCTATTTTTTGATTGATGCTTCTGATCTGCATCTCGGCTTTCAGGTTGATGAGATAATCGTTCTCGCTCTGCATCCTGTCCTTTTCTCCTTGTCGATTCTGGCTCATCATGATGATGGGTGCCTGGAGGGCCGTTACGCAGGAAAGAACCAAGTTCATGAGAATAAATGGGTAAGGGTCAAAGCGATATTCGAGCACCACGATATTGGAACCGATCCAAATCGTCAAGATCACCCCAAAAATGATGATGAACTTCCAGCTTCCTCCAAATTGAGCCACCTTGTCGGAAATCAACTGTGCCTTCGTCAACTTTTCCTCCGGAGGATGGAGCAGGTTGTGGATGATGAGTTTTTCGGCCTTTAGTGTGTCACGGACTATTTTGTGAAGTTTGTCTATTTGTACGCTGCCGTGTGCAAGCAGTTCGTCTATTTCGGTATCGTTCATGGTTGCTGCATTGGAAGATGAAAATGTAGGAACTCTTTTGGAACAGGAGAACTGCTATGTTAGGATACTGATAAGAAACTATGCCAAGGGGCCTTGACTATTGGGACTCGGTACATAGCGCAAAATGACTGACAGATGAGAATTGCAGGGAAAACGACATCCGTACTATTTAGTCGCTTATTTCTTACCTGTAATTGGCTTGGATCACCTTATTTAGCTTTTCTGCCGTAAGTGGTTTGTTCAAAATTCCTGTGACCTTATATCCTTTCATCTTGTCCATGTCTTTCATGTGTGTACTGGTGGTGAGTAAATAAAGTACCACATCCGGCTTATTGGCGAAATAGAGGTGTTGATATTCTTCTAAGAATTCAAACCCGCTCATGATGGGCATATTGATGTCCAGAAAGATTAATTCAGGACACGTGCCTAACCTACTGCAATTGTCTGACAGGATTTTCAATGCTTCAAATCCATTCTGGGCAACGACTATTTCTTTGGAAAGTCCTGATTTTTCGATGATCCTTTTGTTGATATAATTGGTGATAGAGTCATCGTCGATCAACAAAACCTGATTGGGATTCTTCATGGCTGTTAGCTATATCTTGTATGATACAACAATCAGGCCTTGGAAATATTGCGGCCTATGCACCGATGTAAGTTTTGCTTAAAGGCACAAAGCCTCGCTAATTTTTAAAATAGACTCTAAATGTCGTACCTATCCCTTCTTGGCTTTCGATCTCTATCTTGCCTTCCGCATTGTCAATGATTCGTTTCACAATATAGAGTCCAATGCCTGTGCCCTCTACATGATTGTGGAACCGTTTGAACATGGAAAACATTTTTGATTTGTTTGCCTCGTTAAATCCTAAACCGTTGTCTTTTACTTCAAAGATGATATAGCCCGCTGTTTCCCTGGTGGAAACGATGATATCGGGAATTCTATCCGGATGTTTATACTTTATGGCATTGCTAAGAAGGTTATAAACAATACTTTTCAAATTCTTTTTAGAAAACCGCAGAATAGTTACTGCAAAGTCTTCATGAATGACGGCCTGAGACTGTTGGATTTCTGAGTTGATGCTGAACTTGACATCATGCAAAAGTTCTAGCAAAAAGATTTCGTCTATTCCTTCATCTACTTCTTTGCTAATTTTTGAAATATTTGTGAGGTCTACAATCGTGGCTTTAAATCTATCCACCGACTCCTGCATTAAAGCTAATAGGTTGCTTGTGTCATCGTTCACAACGGAAACTTGATTTTCCAATTGGTCCTTCAAAGCAATTAGCAGCCCTTCTATATTGGAAACTGGTGATTTTAGATCGTGGGAAGCAGTGTAAACAAAATTGTCAAGGTCATTGTTGATCAAAAAAAGTTCCTTGTTTTTCTGTTCTAACCTTGATTCGCTTTCCTCTGTCTTCTGTCTTGCCAGAAATGATTCTGTCACATCTTGACACAATACTATGATTCCTTGCGTAGTCCCTTCTTCATCGCGGTAAGGTTGGTACACCAGGTTGAGAAATCCATCTATTTTTTCCTTTTCTAAAAAGACCGTATAAGGAATGTCATTTAAGTGAAGGGGCTCCCCGCTGGTTTTCACCCCTTCAATGATAGGAAGGAAATAGTCTTTTGTTTCGGGAATAATGTCAAAAAGATGCTGGTTTATTAGTTCGTCACTTTTTCGGCCAACAAGCCGAGCGTATGCCTCGTTTACGATACTGACCCGCATCTCTTCTCCCGTGAGCACAATAATTCCAACAGAGGCATCCCTTACAAGGTTTTTAAACCGTTGCTCACTCTCCGCGAGCCGTGTGAGATACGTGACTTTTGCGGTAGTCTCAGAACAGATAACCAATATTCCTTCGACGCTTCCCGTTTCATCTTTTATGGGTGAGTAAGAAAAGTCAAAATACACTTCTTCGGAATACCCGTTTCGATCCATAAGTAATTTGAAATCCTGAAAAGTGACAGGATTTCCCGCCATGACACTTTCAAACAATGGCCTGATGGTATCCCATATTTCCGCGTATGTTTCTTTTGCTCCAATACCCAAAGCTTGCGGGTGTTTGTTATTGCCCAAAATAGGACGGAAAGCATCGTTATAAAGTTGCATGTATTCTTTCCCCCAGCAAATAAGCATAGGAGAAGGAACGGTAAGCATGGTTGCGGTGAGCTGCCTAAGTTGCAAGGGCCACTTGTCGGGCATCCCTAAAAGTGTGCTATCCCAAGATTTTTCCCTCATCAAAGCACCCATTTCTCCTCCTCCATTTAAAAAAGGGAAATTATCTTTTGGGAGATTTAGTTTAGTGTTCATTCAATCGGTCCAAGTAGTGTTAAGGTTCTCACGGGATTCAACCTTCCTTCGGATAAAACGGCCTGACGCAATGTATGAAAATACTTCTTCACAGCTCAAAAAGATTAGGCCACCTGGTGTATTGGATACATAACAGGGAGAAAACTGATTGTTTTTGAATTGATTTGCCAAACAAAATGTGAAAAAAATTTTTCAATGTGGGCAAGGATTCGATAGAATTTAAAAACACTTGGCTAGAGTTACAGAAATTCGATTTCAGTGCCCTTTATTTCGTCAGCAACAAAAGAACAAGGCGATTTCTTTCCTGTTGACAAGACAACTCCAAGTGGAACATCATCTCCCAAGATCAGCTACATACATTGCCCAGCTCGTAAAAGAAACTCGAAAAGAATCCAATCTGGCCTATCTGGCGTACCCTTCTTTGTCTCGAGCCTTCTGCTCTTATTTGATGTACACCAAAAGATAGGCATGACTTGATTTGTACCACTTTCCTGTGTTCCATTCTCGCTTTGCTGTGTAAAAATAAATACCAATGCTGTATAAATATACCCAACTCACTTAAGATCAACATGCCATGATAAAGATATCCTTGGCAGCCACCTGCCGCTCATGGGTTCGAGGTTGAAAAAAGCATTCCTTGGCATCATTTATTGCATCCTTCTATGCGGTCGTGAAACAAGCGTCGCTTAACCAATAAAAAAATGGAATTAGACAACAAGAAATCCGGCAACATGTTGACAGGAATGTTCGCAAACCGTGAGAGCACTGAAAAAGCGTACGATTCACTGCACGAGAATGGATATTCAAAAGAGGAGATCAATTTAATCATGTCGGATGAAACACGTAAAAAACATTTTTCCGACGAGTCAGGAGAAACGGAAATAGGCACCAAGGCAGCCGAAGGTGCCGGAAAAGGATCCGCCATCGGGGGTACCATTGGGGCCATCGTAGGCGTCGTCGCCGCGCTGGGAACCAGTTTGGTGATACCCGGGTTAGGGTTACTTATAGCTGGCCCGATTGCAGCCGGATTGGCAGGCGCGGGCGCAGGGGGAATTACAGGCGGTATCGTGGGAGCCCTTGTAGGTTTTGGGATTCCTGAGGAACGTGCAAGGTTGTATGAATCTGGAGTGAAAAACGGGCAGATCGTGATCGGAGTACATCCCCGCAATGAGGAGGATGCGAAAAAAATCGAAGAGTCGTGGCGTCAGAACCATGCTCAAGAAATCCATGCCTAACCGGAAACATACATTGGGGGCCCAGGTCTCCAATGTATGTTTCTCTTATGAGGACCTACTCGACGCTACGTCGTTTACATCCTGTTAGCCATTTTTCTTCCTATGCTCTATGAATCCGGTGAATTAGCCAACAATCATCTGGGAGAAAAACTATGAGAGTTCCTACCGAGGGGGAATGTTGATATATCCCACCACATGGATTTCCGTTCTTACAGTAAGGGGAATTTTTTTAGGCAGTGTTTTTGAAAACACATCCCAAAAGTTGTGACAAACGCATTTAAAGATGAGCCGATCTTCTTCTATCCTCAGATAATCTGAAAAAGGATGAAATTCTCCTAAAATCCAAGGCCTCTCATAGATCTCATCCAATGAAATCTCAATGTAAAACGTATTTCCCTCGACCGTTGACATATCCTCTTTGGACAAGCCTTCACATTCAAGTTGCATCTGTCTCATTTTTAAAAAACCGAAAGAGAATGAATAATTTTCAATCCTATAAAGAACGGGATTGTTGATGGTGAAGCACTTATACTTTACCGAACCAAAGTTGCATAAGTCCCACTTTTTGTTTATTTCATTGAGCTCACCTGTACTTTTAATTTTGGACTATTTTTGCACTCTACGATGTATAAAACTGAAAAGAGCGTTTCTTATAAAGAAATATGTATAGATTGCTCCCCATTATCCCATAACAAAAGTGGCGACTGGCAACAACGAACTCGAAAAATCAGAAATACGTGTTATAGTTGAGCTCATTGAATATGTGCCCCACGCTATCGTAAGCAAAACCATTCTTAAGAAGGCAACGGGAAATGTCACGGTCTCCTCTTTTGACGCGGGTGAAGAACTGGCAGAGAAAATAACTCCATTTGACACCTTTGTCCAAATAATTGACGGAACAGCTGACCTGTACATGGAGAAAAAAAAACTCAATCTCCGCTTAGGGGAGGGAATTATTATTCCTGCTCATGTCAGCCACCATTTCAACGCCAATGAACCGTTTAAAATGTTGTCGACCGTGATCAAAAGCGGATACGAGGAATAAAGGACGCCACAACTTCTCCGTGGTAAGGTATTTTACTGCTTATATAAGAAGCAGCATTTTGAACATACGCCAGACCAAGATGAAATTATACATCAAATACATGGTCAGCCTGAGATGCAAGCTTGTGGTAAAGGCAGAACTGGAGAAAATGGGCATCCCTTTTACCGTCGTTGATCTGGGCATGATAGAAATTGCAACGGAAATAACTTCCGATCAGCGTGAGAAATTAAAAAAGAATCTGCTGGTGTCAGGCTTGGAATTGCTCGATGACAAAAAGAGTATTTTGATAGAACGGATAAAGAATGTAATCGTCGAGATGATCCATTATGAAGACGAAGCACCCAAAGTCAATTATTCGGACTATATCGCCGAAAAACTTGGATTGGATTACAACTACCTTTCGAACGTTTTTTCAGAAGTAAAAGGAACCACCATCCAGCAATTCATTATCACGCACAAGATTGAGAAGGTAAAGGAACTTTTGCTCTATGACCAGCTTAGCCTTACAGAAATGGCCTTTCAAATGAATTACAGCAGCGTGGCCCATTTGTCCAATCAGTTTAAGAAAGTGACAGGCCTTTCGCCTTCCTTCTTTAAAAAGTTAAAGGAAAAACGAAGTGGTAACTTAGAGAGCTTTTGAAATATATTTTAAAGTATACATCTCATTGCTCGCTATAAAAGAGATTTTTTTTAAACGCGCCCTCGCAAAAACTTTCCAAAAATTTGGGTAGCTGAAACAAAAGGTGGCACCTTCAGGCTTTAATTTTATGTATTCCGCAAACACTTGGAACTCCCCAAGAATCCAAGGCATATCACATAGCGCATCTAGGGAGAGCACCATAAAAAACATTTTTCCTCTTCGTAGAAGAAAATCTATTGCAAAAGATGAAGAGTCTGCGTTTTCAGTCACTATCAATCTTTTAAGTGATCAGGATCATGAATTAATAAAATTTTCAGGTATACAAAGAAGCTGCTTGCCAACGTAGAAATACTTATAC
>OUMI01000032.1_pt1 | contig 6979 bp, 6 predicted proteins | sample 1690941 | NCBI WGS metagenome assembly OUMI01 (sample SAMEA3914864, study PRJEB12502) | metagenome | biome: forest; material: soil | place: USA | collected 2012-03-12 | depth 0.3 m | reverse complement strand
GGCGGCGTTTCACTCTCATAAATGTCCATGGCTTCCGCTTTTTTGGCTACTTCCGACTGTTTGCTTTGGAACATGTATTCCGACTTCAGGGTAATGTAATCGGCACGCAAGTCTTCCACTTCTTGTTTCATCTTCTCCACCTTTCTGGCATTCCGTTCCGCGTAGTGCCCATTGGCGATGTACACGATTACCAAAAACGTGACAAAGAGCACTTTGGGCACATATTCCAACGGAACCCCCGTTTCGAATAGTTGGTCCAAGTTCAGCACCTTGTCCAAAGCCGAAAACATGCTTCCTCCGGAGCTTTTAGGACTCTTGATTTCTTTTGGAGGCGATTTCAGGACATTTGCCATTTTTAAGTTTGCTTATCTTTTTTCTGCTATTCTTAATTTTGCCGAGCGTGCCCGGCTATTTCGTTCGATTTCTTCTTGAGTGGGTTCCATCGGCTTTTTGTTCACGGCCTCTAAAGGTTTCAGCACATTCCCATAGAAGTCTTTTTCCTCGTCTCCGCTGAACTTTCCTTTTTGGATGAAATTTTTCACCAAGCGGTCTTCCAAGGAATGGTACGACAGCACGACCAAACGCCCGCCAGGTTTCAAAACAAGAGCCGACTGCTCCAGAAATTCCTGCAATGCGCCCAATTCGTCGTTCACCTCGATACGAAGTGCCTGAAAGACTTGGGCGAAATACTTGTTCTCTCCGCCTTTGGGTGCCAGTTTCCGGATCGCGTTTTTGAAATCCTCCACCGTGTCGATCTTTTTCCTGACCCGTTCTCTTACTACTTCCGTAGCGAGAGTACGGGCATTTTTTACTTCCCCATACATGCCGAAGAGTTTGTGCAACTGTTCTTCGGAATATTCATTCAACACCTTTGCTGCGGTCATGCTGCCCATGGTATTCATGCGCATGTCCAGATGCGCGTCGAATCGGGTGGAAAATCCCCTTTCCGCTGTGTTGAACTGGTGGGAAGACACGCCTAGGTCAGCCAAAATCCCATCTACTTTTTCGGCACCGTACAAGCGTAGGAACTTTTGTAGGTGACGAAAATTCGCCTCGATAAATGTGAAAGAACGGTTGTCCATTGCCTCGGCATTTGCTTTGGCATCTTGGTCTTGATCAAAGCCAAACAAACGGCCTTTGGACCCCAATTTTTCTAGGATGGCTTTGCTATGCCCCCCTCCTCCAAATGTCACATCTACATACACCCCTTCTGGTTGTATGTGCAGCCCTTCCAGGCATTCGGATAACATGACAGGGACATGGTACATCTTTTCAGTTATCAACGATCAGTGAACAGTTATCATATTCTCTCTTCAATTCTTCCTCGTGCGGCGCAATCTTGATAACTGATATCTGTTAACTGCTAGCTGAACCAAGGTGCTGTTTTAGTAATCCGGCCAACTCTTTTGGGTCGGAAATCAACGATTTTTCGTAACGGCCAGGCTCCCATAGTTCCAAACGGTTGCCCAATCCGACCAACACGGCATCTTTGATAATGCCGGCATAGTCGAGCAGTCGTTTGGAGATAAGGAACCTTCCAGTGGTGTCCAACTCACATTCCATGCCCCCTCGCAAAAAGTTACGCTGGATCGTAGCTGTGTGCTCGTCAAATTCATTTAAACCGGACACCTTGGAAGCCATCTTTTCCCATTCTGGAATAGGATACAAAAGCAAACAAGGGTCGGTGCTCCTGAGCAAAAAGATCTCGTGGGAAAATCCTTCGGGAAGACGCGCCTTCACGCGGGCAGGAAGGATCATGCGTCCCTTGCCGTCCACTGTGCAGTCATATTCGCCGGAGAAGTACCCCATTTCTTTGATGTTCAGGATGGTTATAATGCTCTACACCCCATGCAAAGCTAGAAAACTTCCTCCAAAAATCCACCACTTTTCCCCACTTTTCCCCACCTTAATTATCAGAAAATGAGCAAGATGCTTGTTTTATGTAACTTAGAATGCTAATATTCTACTAAAAAATTATTAAGATGATATTAAAATATTGTTATTCAGATATTTAAATGTGTTTTTTATGAAAAAATGAAAGTGAAAGATGGGAAAATAACCCACTTTTGGGGGTAGGAAATCGAAAAAAGTAGGTGAAGACTGCCTTTGGTTGCTTTTTTGGGGAGTTGTCAAATCTTGCTTTATTTGCAAGATGAAAAACGGAATTGTATGAGAAAACTCCTTGTATTGTTGCTTTTGCTCTTTTCTCAAGCGGGACTCGCGCAGCTAGACAGTGCGCTCATTGACAATTGGTCGTTTGGGTCTTCGCTTGCTAATGGGGTACAGGGAGGAAATACAGCCAAGTTTACGTTTTGTGGAGACAGTACGGCCCCTACGTATGTAAATGACCGGTTTAATACTACAGGTTGCGCCTTGAAAGTCAGCAAATGTGGGGGCGTAAAACTCCCCATGTTGGAAGGTGATTTGCTAGGGGATTATACCTTCAGTTTTTGGTTCAAGCCTTTTTATTCTGCCAATTCGTTTTTGACGGCTAGTTATACAATGTTGAATTTTAGTAGTGATGGAAATTTAACGACAGGCGGTAAGCTATATGCGACCAATAGTAGCCATAATTTTGATGCGACTGTGTATGACAAATGGTACCATGTTGTCCTGGTTTTGCGCAGTTCTTCGCACGGAACGCTTTATGTGGAAAACAGTCTAGTCGATTCGAATTTTTTTTACGTAGTTCCGAGCCCTTTTGTGGGACGAAATTTGCAAACGGAAAGCGGTATGGAGGCGTTGGACGACTTTAGGGTATACAAGAGGGCAATTACCCGTGCAGAAATTACCCAGTTGTACCAACTGTCCAGTTCGTGCGGGATCGTTACGGATATTGAAAATGAACCGGTGATGAAGAAGGATGCCCAAAAAGTAGTAGGAGCCGTAGATTTCTTGGGAAAACCCATTTCGGATATAAATGCGCACACAGGACCCATGATTGTTCTCTATTCTGACGGAAGCCGAAAAAAAATCATTAAACAAACCCCGAATGAGTAGATTATTCACCCTTTTTATCTTGTTTCTTTTTCAACTAAGCTATGCTCAGCTGGAAAGTGGTCTAGTAGCCTATTGGCCTTTCGATGGGAATGCGAACGATGTGAGCGGAAATGGCCATAATGGCCTATATAAAACCGTGACTTGGACCTCCGACAGATCTTCTACCGCAGGTTGCGCGGTATCTGTAGATCAAAGTGTTTCAGGGATCGTCATATCGGACGATTTAAGCGGGTATTTTCAGAATTCTTCTTTTAGTCTTTCTTTTTGGTTTAGAAAAAAGCAAGGGTCCAATTATAGCATTGGATATGTTCTTAGCAATAGTTGTACTTCCTTTTATGATCTGGAATTCACGCAATCTTATTCCCTTTTCATGGGAAACAAAAGTATCGATTTATCCAAAGAGGCTTGGTACCATGTGGTGTATGCCTACACGGGTGATTCTGTGCGTTTGTATGTAAACAGCCAAAAAGTGGTTTCGTTTGCCCGGAAGTTCAGTTGCCTTTCGGGGTATGGAAGTCAAATTGCCAGCGAATTAAATGGTTCATTGGACGACTTCCGCTTTTATAGCCGTATACTGTCAGACAAGGAGATCGCCCAGCTCTATAACCTGCCCAGTTCCTGTAGTTTTACTACTGCCTTAGAACCTGAAAAAGTACCATTGGAAAACAAAAAAACCATACTTAAGAGGGTTGATATTTTAGGCCAAGAGATACAGGATTGGGAGAATTATGCTGGCATTGCCTTGGTGCTGTATACAGATGGCTCCTGCAAGAAAGTACTAAAATGAGAGGGCAAAACTAGGCAGAAAGATATATGATCGTAAAATAATTATACTTTCTCTCAGATACATTTGCATAAAATTATTCCTTATCTTCGCCCGAAGATACAATGCATACATGGGATTCTTTGATTTTTTTACCAGTGACATCGCGATAGACCTAGGGACGGCTAATACGCTCATTATCAATAAAGACAAAATCGTGGTGGACGAACCCTCCATCATCGCGTTAGACAGGCAAAGTGGGAAGGTGTTGGCTATTGGCCGCGAGGCGATGCAAATGCACGAGAAAACCCATGAAAATATAAAAACCATCCGCCCCCTGAAAGACGGGGTGATTGCCGACTTCCATGCTGCGGAACACATGATCCGGGGGATGATCAAAATGATCGACGGAGGACAAAAGCGCTTTTTTGCCCCTTCGCACCGGATGGTGATCTGCATTCCTTCAGGCATCACCGAGGTAGAAAAAAGGGCCGTACGCGACTCGGCCGAACATGCGGGTGCCAAAGAAGTATACATGATTTATGAGCCCATTGCTGCAGCGTTGGGCGTGGGGATCGACATCGAACAGCCCCTCGGTTCCATGGTCGTGGACATTGGAGGAGGTACCACAGAGATCGCTGTTATCGCCCTCTCCGGGATCGTATGCGACCAATCTATCCGTGTTGCGGGAGATGTCTTTAATCGGGATATCCTCGATTACATGCGCCGCCAACATAACCTGCTCATCGGAGAACGTTCTGCGGAACGGGTCAAAATAGAAGTGGGATCTGCCATGACAGAATTGGACAACCCACCTGCCGATTTTGAGATCCGTGGGCGCGACTTGATGACCGGGATCCCGAAAGTAATCAAGGTGTCATATTCGGAAATCGCCTTTGCATTGGACAAATCAGTCTCCAAAATCGAAGAAGCCGTACTGAAGGCCTTGGAAATTTCCCCACCTGAATTGTCCGCGGACATTTATGACAGGGGGATTTATTTGACAGGAGGCGGAGCCCTTTTGCGCGGGTTGGACAAAAGATTGGCCTTGAAGACCAAATTGCCTATCCACATTGCGGAGGATCCACTTCGTGCCGTAGTGAGAGGTACGGGTCTTGCCTTGAAAAACTTGCCTGCATACAAAGCGGTCTTGATGCCATAAGAAAAGCATGTACAAGCTTTTCCTGTTTATATTACGCAATCAGAGAACGTTTTTGTTCGTCCTCTTAGAAGGAATCTGCTTTGCGTTATTGTTTACTTTTAACCATTACCAAGGAGCTAGTTTTTTTAATACCTCCAATCAGATGGTCGGTTCTGTATATTCCGTCAAGCGGGAGGCGGAAGACTATGTGGGGTTAAAATACCAAAACGAAAAACTGGCAGAAGAAAATGCCTATTTGCGTTACCAATTGAATAGGAAAGTAAATGCGGAGCAAGACCTCGTCATGCACCGCATGCATCCGGAAAAATTGGACAACATGACGTTTGAACCTGCCAAAGTGGTCAACAGTACCAGTAGCATGGTCAATAATTACATTACGATCAACAAAGGAAAGAAAGACAGTCTAGCGGCGGGCATGGGTGTTTTTTCCCCTTTGGGCGCAGTGGGCATCGTGAAAAAATGTTCGGATAATTTTTGCCTGGTCAATTCCCTCCTTCACTCCTCTATGTTTATTTCTTCCCGCATCAAAGGAAAAGATGCCTTGGGTTCCGCCCTTTGGGAGGGAACGGATCCCGCGAGAGGGCTCATGAAATTTATCCCCCGCCACATCGAAGTGAAAAAGGGAGACACCGTGCTTACTTCCGGCTTCAATGAAGTATTTCCAGAAGGGGTTCCTGTCGGATATGTAGAAACCATCGAGATCAAACCGGATGAAACGTTTTACCGCTTAGGCATCCGCTTTGCGGCCGATTTCAGTCGTCTCAATTATGTGTACGTCGTAAAAAGTGTACTGAAACAGGAGGTAGATACCTTGCAGAAAAACAACATGACCGACCAAGAAGCAGTGAAAAAGAAGCAATAGAGCCGTTTTTACACAGATCGATTAATATTACCAATGCTGCATGTTATAGATTTATTGTAAATTGGTATCGATAAGCCTATTAATAAATATATGATCAAAGAAGTTAAAATAGCTAATTTTTACAGCTTTGGTGACACCTCGGCCGTTCTACACGAGAATATAAATATTTTGATAGGAATTAATGGGTCGGGCAAATCTAATTTTTTAAAAGCAATTCGCCTTTTAAAAGAGGGAGTAGCTGGAATGGGATTAAAGAAATATATTCCAGAGGTTTTGGGAGGGTTTGACAATATGTATTTTAAGGGAAACAAGAACCCTGAATCAGAGAACAACATTATTATTTCATTTAAATTTGATGGAAAGACAATAACAGAAAAAGGATATGGTTTTCGCTTCGTAGATGACGTGGTTTATACCATAACTATTACAAAACTCCCAAGTTCTCAAAATTTTTATCTGAAAGAACATATTGAGAACACAAAAGGATTTGTGTATCTAGACTTTTCCAATGGAACAGGTCAATTAAATGAAAAAGTGAGTTTAAATGATAACAAATTGCGTTTTGTGAGGTACTCTGATTATGATCCTCAAGAACTGGTTTTGAAAGAAGTGAGCGATGTGGATAGATATTTTGCCTTGACAACTATCCGGAAAGCGATACGGGATATACTCGTGTATGATTATTTCGATACGACTCCTAGGAGCCAAATAAGAAAAGCTATTCTCCCGACATCTGATAAAAGATTATCTTCAGATGGTACTAACCTGCCCCAAATTCTCAATACAATTAAGATAAATCATAAAATTCAATACAAAAGAATAGTTGCTTCTCTCAATGATGTAAATCCTAACTTTTCTGGCTTTGATTTCAACTTTATAAGTGGAAATAGTAGCATTGAACTGATGTTGGAAGAAAAAGGTCTAGAAAGTTCGATACACGTATCTAGTATTTCGGATGGAACCTTAAGATATTTGTGCTTATTATCTATCTTATTTAATCCAGATAAAGGAAGTTTTGTTTGTATAGACGAGCCGGAGGTTGGATTACATCCCGATATGATCTATAATGTTGCAAGTGCTATTAAAGAAGCTTCCTTGAACAGTACAATTATAGTGTCGACTCATTCTGAAAATCTATTAAACTATTTTGATATTTCTAATTTAAAAGTCTTTGAAAAGGATGATATAAATG
>OUMI01000035.1_pt1 | contig 7368 bp, 6 predicted proteins | sample 1690941 | NCBI WGS metagenome assembly OUMI01 (sample SAMEA3914864, study PRJEB12502) | metagenome | biome: forest; material: soil | place: USA | collected 2012-03-12 | depth 0.3 m | reverse complement strand
TTCCCCCTTTTTATTTTAATGCTTTTTTGCTCCGTTGTTTCCGGTGAAACGTAATCCCAAAACGATGTGCTTCGTTCCTTAAATGCTGAAGGAGCAAAAGAGAGGGCGATTTCTTGCTTAAATGCAGAGGAAATTCATCTTCAGGAAAGTAAATTTCTTCCAAGCGCTTGGCAATGCTGATGATACTTACCTTATCATAGATCCCAAGCTCCTTTAAAACCTCGCAAGCCGCGTTTAACTGGCCTTTCCCTCCGTCTATCACAATGAGTTGAGGAAAAGGAATTTCCTCTTCTTGGAGCCTCTTGTACCTTCTATACACTACTTCCTTCATAGTGCTGAAATCGTCTGGCCCCTCCACGGTTTTGACATTGAAATGGCGGTAGTCTTTTTTGGAAGGTTTGCCATTTTTGAAACATACCATGGCAGAAACAGGATTTGTTCCCTGTAAGTTTGAATTATCGAAACATTCAATATGGAAGGGTAGTTGATTAAGATGAAGTTCTTCTTGCAACCTCTTCAAAGTACTCAAGGATTCTTCCTGCTTATCCAGCTTGTTAATTTCCTTGTGCCGAATGTATTCCTCCAAATTTTTGAGGGACATTTCCACTATTTTTCTCTTGACCCCGAGTTTAGGAGCTGTTACCGTGATCTTTTCATCAATAGAATAGGAGGTTTCTACGTTCGTGTAGACCTCTATTTTACGGTCAAGTGGTTCCTTGGATAAAATGTCAAATAGTTGATAGAAAAGAAGGTCCTCTTCCGATTCTTCCAAGACCTTTTTAATGGTAAAATTTTCAGAATAACTGATGTTCCCCGTTTGGATGATCAAGAAGTTGATATAGACATTTTCTTCTTTTGAAAGAAGGGTAACGACATAAAAATCAGCCAGATTTGCGTTGCTCACAATAGAGGTAGACTGAAACTTGTCCAGCAGTTCCAGTTTTTTCCGATAGACTTCTGCTTGTTCAAACCGCAATGATTGCGCTTGTTGCTGCATATGCTGGGTGAGGAATTTTCGCGGCAATTGCAGATTTCCTTTAAACAGGTGTTCGGCTTCCTTTATATCGTTTACATAGTCCACCAATCCCACATTGCCTACACAAGGACCCTTGCAATTGCCAATATGGTATTCCAAGCATACTTTAAATTTCCCGCTGGCGATGGTGCGTTCGGTAAGATTTAAATCACAACTTCTAATATTGAACAGCTTCTTTGCCAAGTCCAACATATTATTCATCGCTTTTACACTGGAATAAGGTCCATAAAATTTGCCTTTGGCCTTGTTGAGTTTTCTTGTAGGGTAAATTTTGGGAAAAGGGTCGTTGGTAATGCAGATATAAGGATAGGTTTTGTCATCCCTGAGAAGGATGTTGTACCTAGGGTGATTCTTCTTTATAAAGTTATTTTCAAGCAAAAAAGCCTCCCATTCCGAGTTCACTACCGTAAATTTTAGATCTACGATTTGGCTCACCATGGAAAGGGTCTTCCGGTTGTGTGCGGCAGTTTTGAGAAAGTAGGAAGAAACCCTTTTGCGTAAGTCTTTTGCTTTGCCTACATAAATCAAGGTGTTTTCTACATCAAAGAATTGATAAACACCAGGCTGGTGGGGCAGTTTCTGGACCTTTTGAGATAGATTTTCGGCAGATGTGTCCACTTTTTAATCCAAATCAGGTTTGGTAGGTGGTTTGTAAATACTGATGCTGTCGGAAGAATGTTTTCCTCCTGTTTTATATTTTTGGCAATTTAATTCCACATTGAAGGTTTTTGGCCGTAGGAAATACCCTTTTTTGATACCGGTAGTAGTGTCGGAATATACTTTTTCGAAAAATTTCCCCACGATAGGCAAGGCCAATTTCGATCCTTGTCCTAAAGCATAGGTCCGGAAGTGGATGGCGCGATCGTCGCCTCCTACCCAAGCACCCGCCACTAAGTTAGGTGTAATGCCCACAAACCAACCATCGGAATAATTGGAAGTAGTACCTGTCTTTCCGCCCACTTCGTTTTTGTCAAATATTTTGTAACGACGTAGGCCCAAGGCGGTTCCATCCCGTTCTTCGGCTCCTCCCTTCAGCATATGCACCATTAAATAAGCACTTTCCTCGTTCATAGCCTCTTTGGTCTGAGGGATGAACTCTTGGATAGTATTGCCATACTTGTCTTCTATACGCGTGATAAAAATGGGTTCTGTCCATGTGCCGTTATTGACGAATGTGCTATAGGCATTGACTAATTCAAAAATGGTAACGTCGCTGGAGCCTAGACACAAAGCAGGTACAGCTTCCAAAGGGCTCGTAATGCCTAGTTTTTGCGCCGTTTTGGCCACTTTTTCTGGCCCTACAATTTTGATCATATTGGCCGTAATCGAGTTTACAGAACGGGCCATGGCTTGACGTAGGGTCATCGTTTTTCCAGTATAAACCCCTTCGCTATTTTGAGGTGTCCACGTTTTATTTTCACTTCCGTCAAAAAATTGGAAGGTAGTAGGGACGTCAGGAAATTCGTCGCAGGGAGTATATCCATTTTCCATGGCAGTAGCGTAAACAAAAGGCTTGAACGTAGAACCCGGTTGTCTGCTTCCTTGCTTTACGTGGTCGTATTTGAAGTACTTATGGTTAATGCCGCCCACCCATGCTTTAATATGGCCCGTTGTTGGGTCCATCGCAATAAAGCCTGCTTGTAGGAACCATTTATAATATTTGATTTCGTTCAAAGGGCTCAAAACGGTATCTTTTTCACCTTTCCAAGAGAAGACAGTCGTTTTTCTTTTTTTCTTCATGTAATAATCGATCGAGTCCCGGTTGTCGTTGTACACTTCCCTGAAGAGTTGGTACAATTCGGAACGTTTGGACACCGTTTCGATGAAATGAGGAATCTCTTTTCCATTCTCATCTGCCCAAGGATTCCGTCCTTTCCAATGTTCAAAAAATTTGGCTTGGATCACCTTCATGTGTTCTTCTACTGCCAGCTCGGCATAAGTCTGTACTTTAGAATGGATCGTCGTATGGATTTTCAACCCATCGGCATATAGATCGTAGCCATTTTTCTTGCACCAATCAATCAGATAAGTGCTTACCACAGAACGGAAATAAGTGGCCCGTCCTTTATTATGGTTCTCGACTTGGTATCTAAGGTCGATAGGGAGAGCCTTCAAAGAATCGCATTGTGAAGTGTTCAGGAAATGATATTTGGCCAATTGTTCCAAGACCGTATTGCGTCTATCCAGCGCATTTTTGGGGCGCATGACAGGGCTAAACATGCCAGGTCCTTTTAACACGCCCACCAACAAGGCGCATTCTTGGTAGTTCAATTCGGAGGGAAGTTTGTCAAAGAACGTCTGCGCGGCCACTTTGATCCCAAAAGCATTGCTCCCAAAATCGACCGTGTTCAAGTACATGGTGATGATTTCTTTTTTGGTATACGAACGTTCTATTTGAACTGCCACGATCCATTCCTTTGCCTTGATGATCACTTTTCGAATACCGGGAAGTTTGGTCAGAAGCCCGTCATACGTCTCGTCCCGTGTGTCAAAAAGATTCTTAGCCAGCTGTTGGGAAATGGTACTGGATCCTCTTTTCTTTCCAGCTAATAAAGAAGGGAGAATGGATACGATCCCTTTTAAATCTATTCCGGAATGTTCTTCGAAACGGATGTCCTCTGTTGCCTTTAGGGTGTTGATAAACAAAGGTGAAATTTCTTCGTATTCCACAGGGCTTCTGTTCTCCCGAAAATATTTTCCCAAGAGAATTTTATCCTCCGAATACAGTTCCGATGCGATTTCACTCTTGGGATTTTCTAATTTGTCAAAAGTGGGCATTTCGCCGAATAAATAGAGAAAATTGATTTTTACCAAGAAGAGAAAGACCACGATGCTGACAAAAAAGCCCGCAAATCCAATCCAGAGGAAGATAATTACTTTACGCATAGGACAAAGGTAAGCGAAGTAGTGCTACAGAAGATGTTTTGTCGTGTATTTTCAAATTAGCTAAGGGCTTCGTTTAAAAATTCGTGCAATAAAAATTGTTGTTCAAAAATAGGACGGATGGTTTCCTTTATCTTTGAGCTTTTCAAGTCTTCGTCAGAGACAGGATAGGAAACAATAAAACTTTTCAGCTTCAACAATTCCACCATAGGATGGGTAGCTTCGTATCCTTTTGGGGGACGGCTCAACTTATCTTCGTCCCAAAGTTTGGGAAAGTAATGCTTGAAAGAAGGAGTATCCAATATGGTGAGCAGATTTTGGCCATTGTAATCGATTTCTTGTCTAATTTTGGACAGTTCATCTGGTTGGGGCATGTAAATTCCTCCACCTATAAAGGAATGGTTGCCAGGTTGAATATGAAGATAATAGCCGGGACCGTTGGATTTCTTTCCTTTGTGCGAAATGAAAGCGCCAAAATGATTCTTGTAAGGGGTTTTATCGTTGGAGAAACGGACATCGCGGTAGATCCTGAAAATGCAGTCTTTGGCTTGTACCTCTTCAATGCTTTTGTCAAATTGGACGATGAGCTGGAGAACTTCCGAGATAAAGGACTGAAATTCTCCCTTTACCTTGTCAAACTCCTTTTTATGCGTATCAAACCATGCTTTGTTATTGTTAAGTTGAAGCTGGGTCAAATAAAGAAGTAGCGATTCCATGTTCAATAGTATGATGGGTAAAGATAAAACTAATTGGAACAGTTTGTCGCGATGGGAACTATTTTGAGCTTCGAAGGGTATAATTGAAATAAGAAACAGGGATGGACAGTGTGGAAAACGGCATCGTAAATCGTGTGGCCAATAGCGCCTTGGTCAGCTTGGACCTTGAAGCGCTTTATACAGTGGGAGAACGTGTGGTATATGACATCAAAGACAATCTTTTCCAAGGGATTATCTTAAAGGAAAGGGATTTTCGTGAGTTTTTGAAGCAACATGACTGGTCTCAATACCAAGGAAAGCATGTCGCCATTACGTGCACAGAAGATGCAATTATTCCTACTTGGGCTTACATGTTGTTGGCCATCCAACTTCAGCCATATGTCCAATCTGTCGTATATGGGGATATGGAAAAATTGGAGCAATACCTCTTTCAAACTGCGATTTCCAAATTAGACCTAGAAATGTACCGGGATGCGAAAGTAGTAGTGAAAGGGTGTAGCAAAGTACCGGTTCCAGCCTTTGCGTATGTAGAAATCACGCGGTTGTTGACCCCTTTGGCACAAAGCCTATTTTTTGGGGAACCTTGTAGTACAGTCCCTCTTTTCAAAAGAAAGGCAAACGCATCATAACATCCCGATTTTAGGGGTAGAAAGGGTGAAATGCTTTTAATCTGCATTTAATTTTATTTTAATTCACACATGTGAAAGCGGGCGTAGCTTTGAAGTATCAAAATGTTTAAGTTTGCTTATCTTTCTAGTAAAAAGGCCGGGATTCCCGGCCTTTTTACTTTTTAGGGCGTGGTGACCATTTTTTCGCTATTTTTGTCTAATGCGCAGACCCTCCAAAGTTGTACAACTTATCACCGAAATTACCTCAAAAAGGCTGATTCGGTATTTTTTGCAAGGGTTGATTTTTATAGCTCCCATCGGGATCACGGCCTATATCCTGATCCGCATGTTCAAGTTTATAGACGGGTTGATCGAAATAGATATTCCAGGATTGGGGATACTTATTGTATTTAGCTCGATCACTCTCTTAGGAGCATTGGCTTCCACCATTTTTGCGAAACCTCTTTTTGATCTTTTAGAAAATCTCCTCAATCACTTACCTGTTGTAAAGGTGCTCTATTCTTCCTTAAAGGACTTTATGGATGCGTTTGTAGGAAAGGAGAAGAAATTTACGCAACCAGTTTTAGTCCTCGTGTCGGGAGAATCCAATATGCATGCCATGGGGTTTGTGACCAAAAGCGATCTGGCGGAATTAGGGCTCCCTGGAATGGTAGCAGTTTATTTTCCTCACTCCTACAATTTCAGCGGAAATCTTTTTGTGGTATCAAGAGAATTTGTTACCCCTATTCAGGCATCGCCTACCGAGATCATGAAATTTATCGTTTCTGGCGGCGTAGCGGGACTTCATTAAGCGACCCCTTCTTTCAATCTTTCCGCATTTTCCGCGATCCGTAATTGCTCGATGAAATCACCGATTTCTCCGTCCATCACGGTGGGCAAGTTGTACACTGTCAAATTGATCCGGTGGTCAGTTACCCGGCTCTGCGGATAATTATACGTACGGATCTTATCTGAACGGTCTCCCGAACCTACCATGCTTTTGCGTTGGGCTCCTACGCTTTCGTTGTGTTTTTGTACTTCCAATTCATAAAGTCGGGAGCGTAGTACTTTCAATGCCTTTTCCGTGTTTTTGATTTGGGATTTTTCATCTTGGCACTGTACTACCAAGCCGGTCGGGATATGGGTGAGACGCACTGCGGAATAAGTGGTGTTTACAGATTGTCCACCTGGTCCTGAAGAGCAAAAAAGATCTTTTCGGACATCGTTCATATTGATTTCTACTTCCACATCGTCCATTTCTGGCAAAACCACGACGCTGGCAGCGGAAGTATGGATCCTCCCTTGTGTTTCTGTAGCAGGGACACGTTGTACACGGTGGACACCAGACTCATATTTCATTTTGCCGTACACATCTTCGCCGGATAGGTTGCAAATAATTTCTTTGAACCCACCGGAAGTTCCTTCTGTATAATCCATCAATTCCATTTTCCAGCCTTGTTTCTCACAAAAACGCTGGTACATACGGTACAAATCTCCTGCAAAGATGGATGCTTCATCTCCCCCTGTCCCGGCCCGTATTTCCAAAATGGCGTTTTTGCTGTCATTGGGATCTTTGGGGATAAGCATCTGTTTCAATTCTTCCTCGAATTTTTCTTTTTGAGGCTGGAGAAGCTCCAATTCATCTTTTGCCATTTGGCGGAAATCGAGGTCTTTTTCTGTCTCCAACACCTGTTTAGCACTGTCCATATTGGAGAGCACTTCCCGGTATTTGTCATACTGAAGTACAATTTTGTCGAGTTCTTTGTATTCTTTGCTCAGGGAAGAGAATCGTTTCATGTCAGCCATGGCATCAGGTTGTACCAATAAGTCGGCGACTTCTTTGAAACGGTCTTTTATGGCTTCCAGCTTGTCTATCATAAGATTGAATTGGAGTGCAAAGATACAAAGTATTTTCGTGTTCCCCTTTTCTGATTTATTCCGGACGGAGCTATCCTGGGTTTGCTGTCGCTAAAAGCTGGAAATTGACTAGCTTTGTATATGAGCCTGCGTCAAGAAGCAAAATCTAAGATCATTTTGGGCCTCGATCCGGGTACCCAAATCATGGGATACGGAATCATTGAACAAAGGGGTACGAAACTTTTGGTACTGCAGATGGGGGTGATAC
>OUMI01000020.1_pt1 | contig 7627 bp, 6 predicted proteins | sample 1690941 | NCBI WGS metagenome assembly OUMI01 (sample SAMEA3914864, study PRJEB12502) | metagenome | biome: forest; material: soil | place: USA | collected 2012-03-12 | depth 0.3 m | reverse complement strand
TTTCATACCTTTTCCAAGTTAAAATATGTTTTTTCCTGTAGGCAAATATATACTTTAAAAATTGAGTTCGTAAACCGCGCATAAAAATATTTTGTTGTCTATGCAACCTTTTTGGATTAAAACCATATAATACACAATGCTTCACCCAAGCATGTTAAAACAATTATTCAATTTGCATTATTTGAATAAAATACTGAATATTATGAATTCTCAAAAAGGATCAAACACATGATTTGCTATGAGATAAGGATTTATTTCACCAAGTTTGCTGTTCCAAAAATGTACTGAATATTTAACAATGGTAGCTATCATGAAGCGAATTATCTTAGGTATTGCATTATTAAGTTTAACTACATGGGTTTCTGCGCAAAAAAAGGAAAAGGAGAAAACAGCCGCTTCTACGATGACGTATGTTAGCCCAGACGCAAAAATCACGAAATACCATACCGAAGAGGAATTGAAAAAGCTGGGTAAAATTGAGCTTACGCAATTGTATATGGAACGAGTGAAGGTAATCACGGAGATCGTTCCTTACCTAGCCTTGCATACCAAACCCGGAGCTACCCTGAAAGAATTGGGAATTCCTGAAAATGAGATCAATGTCAAACACATGGAAAAAGAGGTAACAAATAAAAACAATTACCTCACGGCTGTTCAAGAGACATTGGACGACATCATTCCTTTTGCGGATAAGGTAAATATCATTTGGTCTATTCTCCTTTACGAAGACATCATTAAGAAAGCGGAGAGCGAAGGAACAAATAGATAAAGGAAAATCTAATTTATTAAGAAAATAGCCTTGTTACTTTGCAAGGCTATTTTTTTGTCTGCCGTATTCTCCATTCCTGTGGATAATAATTGTTTATCCTGTTGGACATTTTTTTTACCCAACCCAATCCCTTTCCCTGGTACGTGATTAAATTTAATCCAAGTTGGCCTTCGCATTGAAAGTCATGCTTGGATAGATATGCCAAGGCATCGGTCAGATCTACTTCAATGTTAGGAAAAAACGCTGTGTGAAGTAACGTACTGTTGGCTGCTGCCTGCGTCGGATTTAGGTCCCTTCCTTTCACTTCTGCTATTTCGGTCCCCGCTTGGACGACATTCATCCATTCGGCCAAAAAATCTATCTTTTCCATAAAATATTCCGGCAACAGATTCAATAATCCATTTGGCTGTTGCTTCATTACCATGTTCTCCAGTTGAAACCATTGGGAAAAATTTTCCTTTATTTCCTTGCTTGGCCATGAAAAATATTTTCTTTTTACATAGATAGGCTTCTTTGAAAATGGCACTTCCTTTTTTTGAAGAACCGCGAGGAAAAACCCTTCCGTTTGTGTAAGGTGTGGAAAAAAGCGGAATGTCGTACTTGTAGGATCTGTGACTATCCCCCATCCTTTCGGAATCGAGATCGGGACCAACTTCACATCTTGCTGATTGCAGATGCTTTCTAAAACCTGCTCATTTTCTAATTTGTTGTATGTGCATGTACTATATATCAAAAACCCTCCTGGCTTAAGACTTGGCAAAATCTCCTCTACAATTTTCTTTTGGCGAAGGGCACAAAATTCCACCTGATTTTCCGACCATTCTTGCATGGCCTCTGGTTGTTTTCTAAAAAGGCCTTCGCCGGAACAAGGTGCGTCTACGACGATCACGTCAAAAAAATGTTCCAATTTAGAAAATCGATGTGCTTCTTGATGTGTGATGACGGTATTGGGCAGTCCCCATTTTGTGAGGTTTTCTCGTAAGATATGCAGGCGATGACGAATTACTTCATTCGAAACCAAAAGTCCCTTTCCATATAAAATACTGGCCAAATGGCTACTCTTTCCACCAGGTGCAGCACATAAATCCAGCACAACTGGATCCTCCATCTCTGGGAGCAATTGCGTAAGGACATATCCAGTGAACATAGAGGCAGCCTCTTGGACATAATACTGTCCAGAGTGCCAAAGAGGATCGTACACAAATTCTGGCCTTTCTTCTAAATAGATTGCTTCTGCGCACCAAGGCACAGATTTCCCATTCAAAGGGGGTGATGCCTTCCATGGGTTAAAGCGGATACAAGTGGGGGAGGGCTTACTCAAACTTTCCTCAAACACTTTTGCCTCGGACCCTAATAACCCTTCCATTTGGGATCTGAAAGCATCAGGGAGCGGCTGCCGGGAAGCGCTTTCAGAAATTCCCATTTCGTTCATTTGATTTTGTAAAAAGCGTTTCCCCTATTTGTTGATCGCTACTTTCTTTAATATATTATCTACGATTTGGCGGGAATGGACACCATCCGCCTCTGCTTCGTAGTTAAGAATAATGCGGTGATTCAATACATCTTTGGCAATTTCTTTGATGTCTTCCGGGAGTACGTAATCCCGTTCATTGAAATAGGCAATGGCTTTTGCAGCCAGATTCAAATTGATACTGGCCCTTGGGGATACACCAAACTGAATGTATTCTGCTTCTTCTTTTAAGCCGTATTCCAACGGATTACGCGTCGCAAAAACCAGCTCGATAATGTATCGCTCCAATGATTCCGATATGCTCACCCTATTTATCTCATTTTTTATTTCGAAAATGTCCTGCTTTTGGAGAATGGTCCGCACAGGATTCTCAAATTGCATATTGGACATTCTCCTCATCACCTCCAGTTCTTCCTCTTTGTTCAAGTAGCTTACATAAAGCTTCATCATGAACCTGTCTACTTGTGCTTCAGGCAATGGGTAAGTCCCTTCTTGCTCAACGGGGTTTTGAGTAGCCAACACTAAAAAGGGTTTGTCCAGTTTAAAGGTAGTTTCTCCAATCGTCACTTGTTTTTCCTGCATGGATTCGAGCAATGCAGATTGGACTTTGGCTGGAGAACGATTGATTTCATCTGCCAAGATAATATTGGCAAAAATAGGACCTTTCTTCACTTCGAAATTTCCTTCCTTTTGATTGTAGATCATCGTTCCGATCAAATCTGCAGGAAGCAAATCCGGCGTGAATTGAATACGGTGGAAATCTAAGTCCAAAACCCTTGCCAATGTATTAATAGTAAGCGTTTTAGCTAACCCTGGCACTCCTTCCAGCAAAATGTGTCCATTCGTAAAAAGACCTATTAAAAGCCGATTGACCATGTAGCGTTGGCCTACGACTACCTTGCCTACTTCTTCTACGACAAGGCGTATCTTGTCTTGATGAAATTTTATCTTTTCTTCTTCGAATGGTTCTACTTGATCCATAGATCTTGTTTTTAAAGACGCGAATTTAGCAAATGATGTAGAATGTCCATTTTAATTCGTTCTTGGAATAAACCATAAGACGATAAATTTTCATTTTCTCTTAAAACAATTCATTTTTGCACGCACAAATTCTTGCCCGTGGCAAAGCAAACAGACCAAGACATGTCCTTTTTTGATCATTTGGAGGAACTTCGTGGCCACCTCATTCGATCGATTATAGCCATCTTTGTGGTTTCGGTGATTGCTTTTTTAAGCAAGGACTTCATTTTTGGGTACGTTATTTTGGGACCATCTAAAGTCGATTTTTTATCTTACCGTGCCCTGTGTTGGATGGAACGGGAATGGAATATTTCCGGATTATGTATCGACAAATTGGATTTTGTATTGCAGAGCAGGACAATGGCAGGACAATTCGTGATGCATATTACCTCTTCCATTATCAGTGGGCTCATCATTGCCTTCCCGTATGTTTTTTGGGAACTGTGGCAATTCATAAAACCCGGTCTCTATCAAAATGAATCCAGTGCTGCACGCGGAATTGTCTGGTTTGTAAGCATTCTGTTTACCATTGGGGTGCTTTTCGGATACTTTGTCGTGGCCCCGCTTTCCATTAATTTCTTGGCAAACTATAAGCTCGATCCCAGTATTACCAACCAATTTGATGTGACCTCCTATGTGTCTACGCTCATCTTTCTTGTGTTAGGATGCGGGTTAATTTTCCAATTGCCACTCGTGATGCTTTTATTGGCAAAAGCGGGGATTGTTTCTAGCTATTATTTAAGGCAGTATCGGAAGCACGCTTTTGTCATTATTTTGATCGTTGCTGCTTTCATTACCCCATCTCCAGATATATTAAGTCAATTGCTGTTGGCGGTTCCTATGTACTTATTGTATGAATTCAGTATCCTCTTGACCGTACGGGAGGAGAAAAGAAGCGTATTGCAATCTTAGACCCTATTTGTAATTTTGCCTAAACACTATTTTATGAAAAAACACATTTTAGCTTTTTCGCTCTTCTTTACTGGCTTCTTTTGTCTTGGAGGAGACGGAGGAGGCATCAAAGTAGGATTGAAGGTATCGCCCGGCATTTCTTCTGCCAGAGTGATGGACAAGGACTCAAAAGATGGGTTCAGTTATAGTGCCAATGGATCCAAAGTATCGTTGTTACTTGGACCTTGTTTCGACTTTCCCATTTTAAAGAACAACGTATATTTCTCCACCGGCGTTTGGTTTTCGCTCCGCAGCGCTCAAATATCCGCCAAAGGAGACTCTGCCGGATACCCTTCGGGAAATTCCAACTATGGCCTGCAATATGTTATGCTGCCTACTTATTTCAAATTCTACACCAATGAAATCGTAGACGATGTACGGCTTTATTTTAACCTAGGAGCGACTTTTGACCTGAAAATCAGCGAAAAATCTTCTGGCACAGATGGAACCTATCTCATGTCTGCTGCCCACAGTGACAATAAAAAACTTTTTGCTTTCGGAGATGCGAGTTTGTTGTTGGGTGCAGGAGTAGAATACAAACTTGGAAGCATCACGCTGTTCAGTGGCTTGAGCTATAACAGAGGTTTGGCGAACGTAGTGAACCCATTTTTTAAAACATATGGCGATCATAAACTATACCAGTCCTTGGCGATAAAAAACAATCTGGTTAATCTTGATCTAGGAATACAATTTTAGACAGGAAAATTAAATAGAATACAGAGAAATGACAGGTTATTCGCCTGTCATTTTTATTTTTGTCAAATTTTAAACACCTCGTATGCTTTTAGGATTCATCAAGAAGAATTTAACGCACCTTCTCGTGCTGTTGGCTTTCTTACTTATCACCGTTGTCTATTTCAGCCCGATGTTTTTTGAGAAAAAAGGACTTCCCCAAGGTGACGTCATGCAAGGAGTGGGAGGTTCTCACGAATTGATGGAATACAGTAAAAGAACTGGTAAGCAATCTCTTTGGACGGATGCACTTTTTGGGGGAATGCCTTCTATTATGGTAAATACGAGTTATCCTAATAATCTTGTCAACTACATTTACCACTATAGCTCCTCTTGGCTCCCCCGTTGTGCTGACATGATTTTTTTAAGCCTTGTGAGCTTTTATATCCTGCTTTTGGCCTATGGTGTGCGGCCATTATTGGCCGCTGCTGGTGCCTTTGCTTTTGCATTCTCTACGTATACGATCGTATCGATTGAAGCAGGCCATAACTCAAAGGTTTCCGCTATGTCGTTCATGCCCCTCATTTTGGCTGGCCTCGTATGGGGTTACCGTCGGAATATTTGGATAGGATGCGGACTTCTGGCTATCGGCTTAGCGCTGAATTTGATTACCAACCATATACAAATTACATTCTATACTTTTTTAACTGCTCTCTTTTTCCTCTCCAACGAATTCATTTTTACCATTAAACAAAAAACCTGGAAGAAGTTTTTACGAAACTCTGTTTTTCTGGCTGTTGCCGCAGCGATTGCAGTGGGAACGCACGCAGCTTATTTGCTTTCCGTTTCAGATTATGGACAATACTCTATTCGTGGAAAATCAGAATTAAAGGCAAAAAACCCGGAAATTGCCTCTGAGGGCTTGGATAAAGATTATGCGTTTGACTGGAGTTATGCTCCATTTGAAACTATGACTCTAATCATTCCAAGATTTTATGGAGGATCTTCCAATGAGAATGTGGGAGTACGGTCCGCTACCTACGAAACCTTGACTCAAAAAGGAGTTCCAGCTGGGAGCGCGAAAGACTTTACAAAGTCCTTGCCCACTTATTGGGGAGATTTGCCTTTTACTTCAGGGCCCTTGTATGTAGGTGCCATCATTCTATTCCTTTTCGTATTAGGCCTCCTTGTCCTAGATTCAAAGGATAAATATTGGTTGTTGGCCGCAAGCATTTTCTCGCTCTTTCTGATTTGGGGAAAACATTTTGAGCTATTCAATTACTTCCTGTTCGATTACCTGCCATTGTTCAATAAGTTTCGTGCTGTTATGATGGCGGTAGTCATTGCCCAATTGTGTTTGCCGTTGTTGGCATTGGTGACGATCGAAAGAATCCTGACAGATGTAGATATTACTACTTTAAAGAAAAAATTATTCCTTGCATTCGGCATCACAGGCGGACTTTGTGCCCTTTTCTTCCTTTTGGCCGGAAGTTTATTTGATTTCACGAGTGTAGGAGATGCGAAAATGTTGGAAAGCTTTAAGAACATGACAGGGGATGCCAATTTTGCGCAGCAAATCATGGATGCCATTATTTCCGACCGCGAAGGCATGATGCAAGGAGACGCAGTTCGATCCTTCATTTTCATAGGCTTAGTCGCAGGCCTGTTGTATCTATATATCCTCGGCAAAATAAAACCTGTCTTGGTAGCCGCAGGTACAGCCGCTCTTATCTTCTTGGACCTGTGGACGTTGGATAAAAATTATTTGAATTCAGCAAGCTTTGTGAGGAAACCGAATGAGTCTTTCTTTGCCCCTTCCTTAGCAGACGACTATATCTTAAAAGATACAACCCTCAGTTACCGTGTTTTCAATATCAGTGGCAATCCTTTTACGGAAAATCGCACTTCTTATTTCCACAAATCGATAGGGGGCAACAACCCCGCAAAGCTACGAAGGTACCAAGATTTGATCGAACGTCACTTGAGCAGGAACAACGAAAAGGTACTGAGTATGCTGAACACGAAGTATGTCATCGTTTCCCCAGAACAACCCCCTCAACTTCTTCCAACTGCTTTAGGAAATGCTTGGTTTGTCAAACAAATCCAAAAAGTAAACTCTCCGGATGAAGAAATAGATTCCTTGGGAGGAAAATTTGAACCCGCCTATACTGCTTTTGTGGATGTAAGTAAATTTAAAGTTCCTACGGAGACGTTCGATAATTCGCAATCTGTTATCCAGTTAACAAACTATGAACCAAATTATCTACGGTATGAATCACAATCGAGCACGGATGGTTTCGTTGTCTTTTCGGAAATCTATTATCCCAAAGGATGGACTGCTACCATTGACGGAAAAGCAAGCGAACTTATACGGGCAAATTATGTATTACGTGCCATGTATGTGCCAGCAGGCAAACATGTCATCGAAATGAAGTTTGACCTACCCAGTTATCACACGGGGAATACCATAAGCCTTCTAAGTTCTCTTCTTTTGATAGGCGGATTGGTGGGAATCGTGTTCTTGGAAATCGTAAAGAAGCAAAAACAGGCATGATAGATAATCAAGAGTTAATTCTAAGTGAATTAAAAACTGCGGCAGACGTATTGAACTCGTTTATAAGCAACGATGATAATCTCCTTAAAATAGAAAAGGCTGCCAACTGGATGTCTGATGCGGTCAAGAAAGGGGGGAAATTGCTTTCCTGTGGAAATGGAGGTTCTGCATGCGATGCCATGCATTTTGC
>OUMI01000011.1_pt1 | contig 7769 bp, 5 predicted proteins | sample 1690941 | NCBI WGS metagenome assembly OUMI01 (sample SAMEA3914864, study PRJEB12502) | metagenome | biome: forest; material: soil | place: USA | collected 2012-03-12 | depth 0.3 m | reverse complement strand
TAATTTGGTCCATCTACAGACAGCTTCTGCTTTCGTCGGGATGTTGGTTGGCTTCAAATACGCGCGCAAATTTTTCACATTCAACAGGAAAATAGATATTCAATGGGTAAAAAAATTGTTTGATTTTGGTAAATATGGATTTGTGACCAATTTGAGCAGCATGGTCTCCTCCAGCATCGACCAAGCCATGTTGAGTAATATGATCTCGACATCTGCAGTGGCTTTGCAGCGTGCCGCACTTCAAATAACGAACGCGGTGGAAGTTCCCACCAATGCGATGGCGGACATCGTATTTCCACAAAGTGCCCGAAGAATGCATGCAGAGGGCAAAGAAGCTGTAAAATATCTGTATGAAAAATCTGTCTCGGTGGTTCTTTCCATCATTGTTCCCTTTCTGTTGGTCGTGCTTCTCATACCAGGTCCCATCATCGAGATAGTAACAGGAGGAGGAGGATATCTTCAATCTATTGCCATTTTACAAGTAACGGTGTTGTATACGATCATTATACCTTTCGACCGGCAAGCGGGGACCATATTTGATTCCACAGGGAGACAAAAATTGAATTTTTACCTTCAAATCGGTACGATGGTCATTAATTTCAGTACGAACCTGTTTTTTATCACGCGTTTTGGAATTATAGGGGCTGCCTATGGTTCCCTGACGACGTATTTTATTTCCTTCGTAGTGAAACAAACCATTTTGAGAAGATTGTACAATGTCCGCCTATCCGCCATTTTTAAGAATGCATTCTCTTTTTACGGGGAAGTATTCTATATCTTGAAACAACGGTTTAAAAAAGGACAAGCATAGACTTCTTATAAGAGAAGTTAAGTTGGGAGAAAATATCTTATGCACGTTGCGCACGTTCCCAAAGGACACTTTGTCTTCCTTTTATATAGCGAAAGAAGCCTAAGAACACTGCATAATTCATGATGAAGAAATAGTAGGGGATAAATAAAACCTTGACCTTGATCTTTTTGTTTTCCAGAAACCAACCTGCAAGGGCGGCTGTATAAAATAAGAGTTGACAGACAAGCAGAAAAGCGTAGAGATTGCCTGCTGTCTTTGCGAGTACGATATTCAGGGGGATCAGCAAAAACATAAACAAAGGCACGAGGCTCCATCGTAGCACGCGATGCGAAACATATTGGAACGTAAGCCAGCCATAACGAAACGGATTGAGGAGATAAGCCAACCACACGATAGATTGGATGCCTCCCGCGCAGATACGGATCTTTCGTTTCAGCTCTTCTTTCACATTGACAGAGGAAGTTTCCACTGCAAGTGCTTCCGGTTCATACACTACTTTGTAACCCTGACCCGCAATGCGCAGTGAAATAACAAAATCTTCTATAATGGCGTTTTTCTCTGTTGCCTTAAATAAAGAAGTACGAAGAGCAAACAATTCTCCTGCAGCTCCTACCACCGTATTAAAAGAAGAGTCCAGTTTTTTCAGAAAAGATTCGTACTTCCAATAAAAGCCTTCCCCAGAAGCACTGGCGGTATCTTTTTCTCCCATTATCACCTCTTTTTCACCTGCCACGCATCCTACCAAAGGATTGGAGAAATGCCTGAGCATTTTTAGGAGCGCCTCAGGATTTAACAAAGTGTTGGCATCGCAAAACACGACGAAAGGAGTGGTGACATATTGCATCGCACGGTTTACGGCAGATATTTTGCCTAGTCTGGCAGGTTCATGCATCAATTTCACCTCTTCAAAACGTCTGACGATCTCCGGGGTAGCGTCTGTGGACCCATCAGTTACAAATAAGATAGTCAATTTGTCCTTGGGATAATCCAATGCCAAACAGTTCGCTATCTTTTTTTCGATGAAATCCTCCTCATTATAGGCTGCGATCAATAACGTCACAGGTGGGGTAAAGTCGGGGTTAAAAACATAGGCACTCTTGGGGAAGAAAGTTTTCTTTGCCTTATCCAATAGGAAAATGACAATGCCATATCCGAGATAGGCATAAAATGCGGTGAAAAGCATTAACCAGAAGAAAATTTTTAACGCGATCAAGGGTCAAGATTTAGGGTGCAACACTTCGTCTAGGCTCATATTTTTCGTTTTCTCTGTGGTTAGAAAGCTTGTGCGTGTTTGGTTCATGCTGAGCAACGCCTTCACTTGATTGAAAACAAAAAACGGGGCAAAAAAGAGGGAAAGAGTTACTTTAGAGGGAGCTCCCCCAAGCAACAAGGCGGAAAAGACGTTGAGCAAGAAAGCAAGGAAGCAAAGTTGCAAAAGCAAGAAAGATAGGGAGGAAACAAAAACCAAGACAAAGCTGGCTACCAGCCAAGTGAGCCCGACGAGGAACATGGGAGGAGAAATGATGGTATAAGCAAAAAGGACTTTATTCCAATTGCATCTTCCAAGTGATCTGAAGAAAAGAGAGAGTCCCGCCATCAAGTATTGGAAATAAGAAGTGATCCATCTTGTTCTTTGTCTTTTTACTTGGTGGGCAGTGGACACTTTTTCGTCAAAAACAAGCGCTTTCTCTGCAAAAGCAATGCGATATCCCTTTTCTACCACGTACATTTGGAGCATTTTATCTTCGGCAATTACTAAACTTGTCGACCGGGTGTCAAATTTTTCCTGTAAAAATTGGGTATAAAATTGAACCGGCATGGCCATCCCCGAACCGGCGATGGTAGCAGAAGAACCAAGGGTAAACGTGACGGTCCGGTGCGCATAGTTGTAATAATATTCACTCACGGCATCAAGACGGGCATATTTTGTGTCCAAATTTTTGGCGATACGTTTGCCTTGGACTACTTCAAATCCTTTTTTGTGCCAAAAATTTACCTGTTTCAGAAAATCCGGATGCGCTAAATTGTCTGGATCGAACACGACAAAATAAGGATGTTCGCGCACTAAGTTTTCTAAGGTGTAACGAATTGATTTGACTTTAGAATGCAATACCTCATTGGGAACCAAAAGGCTGAATTTTGGATGTTGGATTGTCCAGCTGGAAATCTCGCAATCGTCGGCTAAAAGGTACACGTGAAAATTGACGTAATTTTGTTGCAATAATGAAAGAACTAGGTTCTTGGCGCATTCGATGTCTTTATATGCGGTGATGACGCAAGCGAAATCTGTTTCGGCCTGATTTTTTACGAGCTCTTTGAACGGAATTTGTACTTTTACAATTTTTGCCAACCAGGACAATAGAAGAGGCAATGCAGTGAAAAGTGCAAAAAGAAGTAGGAAAATGTTAGTTAGAATTAGAAGCATTCCGTTTTTAGAAAAGCAATAGTGCCTTAAAGGCCAGGCATACTAAAACAATCAAGAAAATTGTTTATCATAATTATTATGGTTATTCTTACAACTCAAAAAAAGTACAATAAACACCTCTAATCGTAAATCTAAAGAAAACGATTTAATTTAAAAAAAAACGAGAAAAATCGAGGGAGATGGATTTGTCATATTTTATTAGTTTGGTGAGGAGGAGATGGCTGCTTATTGCCATTGTGGCGATCGTGGCGGCAGCGGGTACTTTTGCATTGCTAACGTTAAAGCCTAGGGAATATTATTCAAAGGCACAGATCTCGGCTGGGATCACAGACAATAAGCAAGTATTATTCGAAAAATCGTCCGATCTGGCTTGGAATGAAATAGACAACAGGTTTACCAACTTTTTGGAATTCTTGAATTCCAAGGAAGTATTTTCAATGTGCTCTTATCGGCTATTTCTAAAAGAGCTGGATTCAAACGGCGCGTTCAAAAAAGAAGAATTTAAGGAACTGACCACACAGTTTTCCCCCCGGGATATTGCGTTTGCAAAAGCCTTACTGCAACGTAAGTACGATTCGTTGCAATTGCTCGATTTGGCGAATCCTGAAGAATACAATGTGTTCGAGATGTTGAAAACAATGTATTATGACTACAAGATCTTGGGAAAGACGATGACCATCGGCCGTATTCCTGGTTCCGACTACATCAAAGTAGAAGTGAAGACGAAGAATCCATTTCTCTCCAGCAATATGGTGAACTTCTTTTGTCAAGAAGCCATCCGGATCCACAATGTGTCCGAAATGCAACGAGCGGAAAAGTCTGTTGTGTTCTTCAAAGAATTAAAGGACAAGAAAAAGGCAGAGTTTGAGCGGAAATTGGATTCCCTCAGCATCTTGAAGTCAGGAAATCAGATGGTGGATTTTGCCGCCCAAAGCGAGTCCCATTTGCAACGCATGTCGACGATGGAGGAAGCTAAAAATGAAGAGACTAAAAAGATTTTGGGAATGAAAAAGGCACTTACCAGTATTGAAGCCCAAATCGCAGAACATAGCAAACAAACCACCAATACTGTCAATCCTTCGCAAATAAATGCCACCATCTTGCATTTAAAAGCCCAGATTGAAAGGTTGAATGATAAATACATCAACAGCGGATTTAAGGATAAGGCCGTATCAGATTCCATTGCGGTAATGCAGGCGAAATTGGAAAAGCAGCTTACCGCCCAATCCTTGACAAAAGTGCATAAGGACGACGACAAAGGAGACGAAGTATTGAAGGAATTGCAAGCGAAAAGATTGGACTACGAAATAGAGCTTTCGATGGCAGAAGCGGGTTTGAGCACCATCGAAAAAAGTATCCAATCGGACCGAAACTCCTTGAGCAAATTTGTGACAGATGAAGCAAGCATGACCCCTCTCCAAATGGCTACGAACGTGGCGAGAGAAGAATATATGAGAACAGTGGATAGATACAACGAAGTACGGAACGAAGCGTTGAAAAATGGCTCTTTGGTGCGTCAAATCGAAGTAGGCCAACCTGCGGATGAACCAGAACCTGCCAAAAGAGTGATGCTTTCGGTCGTGGCTGCCGTTTCCACGATTGTCTTGAGCCTTTCTGTCCTTTTCTTAATCGCCTTTTTTGACAATACGATCAAAAATCCGGAAAATTTCGTTGGAAACACAAGCTTGCCTCTTTTGGGATTCGTGTATGAATTACCGAAGAATTCCGTCAATCTGGAACAAATCTTCTTCAATGGAAGAGTGCAGGAAAATGTGGGCGATAAATTTAGGGAACAGCTCCGGAATATTCGATTCGAATTAGAAAAGACAAACAATCAGATATTGCTTGTGACAAGTTTGGATCGACAAGAAGGAAAGTCGTTTTTTATCACCTCTTTGGCCTATTCGTTGATCCTAAATTACAAGAAGATCCTGATCATCGATACGAACTTCAAAAACAACACGCTTTCTGCCCTTTACAAGGGAAACAATGGATTCGAGGAGTTTCTCCGAAAACACGAGCAGCGGTTGCTATCAGAAGGAAATCAAGGTCATTTAATTGGAGAAGCAATTTGGTTCAATGAAGCATCGGAAGAAAATATTATACAGAAAACTGGCATCGAAGGTCTGGATATTATCAGTTGCAAAGGAAATAACCTATCTCCCTCCGAGATATTCCACGGCAAAAGATTTGAAGAATTGCTGGATAGCTTAAGGTTCCGTTATCATTACATCATCATGGAAGGCCCTTGCTTAAACCTGTATTCCGATACCAAAGAGCTTTCGGTATATTGTGATAAGGTATTGGGTATTTTTGCTGCGAACAAGTCGATTAAGAAGATCGATCGAGAATCTATAAAATTTCTTAAGTCGCTTAAAGACAAATACATGGGGAGTATATTGAACAAAGTGGATGCAGCTGATTTGGCCATTTGACAAGGAATAGGGCTCCCTGTGGTGCCAAATAGAAGTGTAAATTGCATTTTTTATTTCATGAACTCGAAGGAGGGCAATTCAACGGAATTTTTCTTATTTCACTTTGAATGGCTTAAATTGGTTATTTAGCTGGGCTATGTAAGAAAGACGAGCAGTATGAAAGTAAATACGCCGGAATAGTTTTTATGTATATCCCTAAATAGTTAAATTTGAAAAGCAAAATTTCATAAAAGCACAAGATAGCTCATGGAAAAAGGCAATAATATCAAAGCCATGGTATGTATTGGGTTTTGTGGACTTGTCCTGATGGTTCTTTTCTTCAAGATCATCTTCTAGGAAAATCATGCAGACTTCGACAGAAAAGGATTACTCTACCGCATTTAATTTGACATCTTTCGAAAAGAAGAAAGGTAGGTTTGCAGGGATTTCTGTGAGTCAGGTTGTCACGACTTTTTTGATCATTTTGTTTGGAGTGCTTAGTGTATTAGGATCCTCTTTAGTGGGGTTCAAATATATCTACCAAGTCTTTGCCTTGAGCATTGGGATTCCGTTGCTTGTCTATGCGTGCAGCAACCTGCATGTGGGCGTCTATATTGTGTTCGTGTTTTCGTTTTTCATTTTGGGTATTATGCGGTGGGTATGGCAAATAGGCCCTATTCCGACCGGAGTGTTAATGGACGCACTCATCTTTATTTTGCTTCTTGCGATGATCGTCCACTTAGGGCGGAAGGCTTCGTGGGATTTTATGAAAAATCCCATCAGCATTATGGTGTTGGTCTGGGTGGGATATAATATTGCGCAAGTTGCCAATCCTGCCTCTGTGTCTCCTATGGCATGGATGATTTCGATCCGAGGAATTGCGGGCACCATTTTGTTCTATTTCTTCTGTGTTTACGCGTTCAGTTCGTTCAAAAAAATAGACGTGTTCGTCCAACTGTGGATTTTTCTCTCGTTTTTATTGGGGGCATATGGATTGGTACAGGAGGTGCATGGTTTTTTCCCGTTCGAAGAACAATGGATGCGATTGGACGAGCAAAGGATGGCACTAATTTTCAATTGGGGAAGATACCGGAGATTCTCCTTTTTCTGTGATCCGACTACATTTGGGATTACCGTTGCCTATTCAGCCGTATTGTGTATCGTGCTGGGTTTGGGTCCCGCAAATTTGTTCAAAAAGATGTATTATTTCTTCTGTGCCGGAATCATGGCCGTCTCGATGATTTTTTCTGGCACCCGGACAGCGTTCGTGCTTATTCCTGCCGGAATCCTTTTCCTTACCATTTTAACGTGGAAGAGAGACTTGATCATCATGTCTGTCTTGTTTTTTTTGGTCTTTGCTGGAATTCTGTTTTCTCCTATCAAGAGTTTGGGGCCTATAGACAATAATGCGCTTACCCGGTTCAGGTCTGCTTTTGCTCCCGACAATGACCCCTCTTTCCAAGTGAGGCTGAAAAATCAGGCAACCATCAAACCGTATATTCAATCTCACCCGATTGGTGCCGGACTGGGTTCTGTAGGAGAGTTTGGGAAAAAATACAATTCCCCATTAGGAGGATTCCCTCCCGATAGCGGCTTCGTGAAAATAGCCGTAGAACTTGGCTGGTTGGGAATGCTCCTCTATTGTGTCTTTTTGTTTTTTGTATTCAAAGTGGGAGTGGAGAATTACCACAAATTGACCAATCCCTTGTATAAGAATTTTCAAGCTGCCATATTGTCGGTTTTGTTTGCATTGGTTTTAGCGAACTATGCCCAAGAAGCAATTACGATGTACCCATCTTCCATCATATTTTATACTTGCATGGCCATTGTAATGGTAATGCCCAACCTAGAAAAGAATGAATTGTAAAAAACTGTTCGTTATCCTCTTCTTCCTGGCTTTTTTTCAAGGCATAAAGGCAAAGGCGCAAATCGTGCTTTTAGATAGTTCGGATGTAATAATTGATTCTCTTTACGCGTACGCTTGGGAATACTATCCCAAAAATGCGATTGTAGAATATCAGGCAAGCAAGGCCTATTATGGAATGAAAGTAGCCAAATATGCTTGGACGCAGGATCTCATCGCACAATTTAACCTAAATGAGGCCAATATTAATCCAGG
>OUMI01000045.1_pt1 | contig 8653 bp, 4 predicted proteins | sample 1690941 | NCBI WGS metagenome assembly OUMI01 (sample SAMEA3914864, study PRJEB12502) | metagenome | biome: forest; material: soil | place: USA | collected 2012-03-12 | depth 0.3 m | reverse complement strand
ACCATTCCGCCTCTTGAAATTTCTGGGATCACCGCCAAGTTCACGAAAGAAGGTGCCCTTACTTTTAGTCGGAACGGAATGTCACTTTTCCCTTCCGGATCTGTTCGGAAAAAGAAGCCAAGTTCCCCTTTTGGATTCTCGGCACGTGCGTAAAAATCCATCGGTTTAGGTCGGATTTTTTTGGGCACGTACTGTTGTGGATCAAAATTCCGATCCCTTTTGTGTTCTTTCCGGAGTTTCTCCAACGCCTGTTCAATAATCTTGATCGACTCCCAACATTCCCTGACGCGCACATAATTTCGGTCCCAGCAATCTCCCTTTTTGCCCATTTTCCCTTCCCCGATAGGGATTTGAAAATCAAGTTCGGGATAAACAGAATACCCATCCCGTTTTCGCAAATCAATCGCCAATCCCGAACCTCGCAAAACAGGACCGGAGCAACCGTAGTTCAGAGCCAAAGGCAAGGGCAGTTCTCCTACTCCTGCTGTCCGTTGCACGAAAATTTTATTGTCGATGACCAATTTTTGGAGTTCGTCCATCTTGGGTTTGAGGTATCGGATAAAGTCGGCACATCGGTCCTCGAATCCGACAGGCAAGTCATAAAAAAGGCCCCCTATCCAGATGTAATTATACAGCATACGTGCCCCACAGGTCCATTCCAACAGGCGAAGGATATGTTCTCGGTCCCGCATCATCCATAAAAAGGGGGTATATGCGCCTATATCCATCGCATAAGTTCCTACGGCAACGAAATGCGAAGCAAGCCGATTAAGTTCTGAAACGAGAACGCGGATGTACTCGATACGTTTAGGCAATGTCCCTTCTATCCCCAATATTTTCTCCACTCCCATGGCATAGGCATGCTCGGAATTCATGGCAGCCACATAATCCATCCGATCCACATAAGGAATGATCTGGTTATAAGGCAACGCTTCCGCATGCTTTTCAAAACAACGGTGCAAATAGCCGATATGAGGGATGACTTCTTTGACTATTTCCCCATCCGTCACAATTTCCAAACGCAATACGCCATGCGTAGAGGGATGTTGTGGGCCCAGGTTCAAAATCATTTCCTCGGTACGAAGTTCCTCTGGACGCGTTTTATTCGGTTCAGAACGCCGAAGGTTATCCGGAGAAACGATATGTTGGACAGAACCCATACGGATGGCTTGAATTATTTCTTCACCTACAAAATTGACGTTTTGATTTGAAAATAAGGCATCAATAGAAACAAAATCCATTGGGCACGATGCCTGTGGAAAATTGGGCCACCGGATTTCCGGAAGCAGTATAAATATAGGCTTTTCCTCTTTGCACGTAATCGACTGCGTCTGTTATAAATACCAAATTGCTACCTGGATCTACATCCAATCCATAAAAACTCTTTCCAACTCCAGAAACAAAGGGGGTGGACGCTTCCTGATCTCCTTCGATCGAAATTTTAAATACGTGTGTCTTTAGGTAATACAAACTGTCTTTTGTGGAATTGATCGCCAAACTGCTTGGATAATCTTGGGTGAATGAGATTTTTTTTTCCACTTGATGGGTAAGTGCATTGATAAATACCAATTGGTTCTCTGTTTGTTTTAAATCATAGCCACCACAGGAAACAATAAGGCGATCGTATTTATCTACCAAAACATGGTGCGCACCCAATCCAATGTCGATACTGTCGATTTTTGTGTCACTTAATGGGTCAATAACATAGAGGTAAGTTTTGCGATAATTGCATACATACACTTTGCCTAAGTGATAAACAAGCCTCTCTGTCCATCCCGGGCAAGGGATTTTTTTTGTAATGGCAAGTGAATTCAAATCCAGCACAGAAATCGCGTCCGCATAAAGGTCTGTCACATACGCTTTGGTATTGCCAATAGGAAGTAAATAGCGAGGGGATGTAAAATTGGGAACAGAAGCGATCGAATGAAAATCCTGTGGATCGAGGATTTCCACTTTTCCTGAATTATTGACTACCACATATAACCTTCCATTGAATAAGGTGACCGATTGTGCTACATCCCATCCGCTTCCCGATCCAATGTCATTCTGGATAGTTCCATTCGCTCCATCTATAAAGGAAAGAGAAGCATTGTTGAATTGAAAAGTGCCTTCATTGATAACCAAGGCATTCAGTTTGCCAATAATGCTTGACGTTTGGATAGTAGGTTGTGGGATGGGTTTATCACTTTTGCACGAAAAAAGAAACGCACTGCTTCCTATAAGTATCAATGGAAGTTCGATTTGTCGACAAAACTTCTTCAAATTTCTGATAAATTTACCCCGTGTCCAGATCATTGAATAAGGACTTTCTTTGAAAATTTCAAAGTATTTGCCGTGATATCAAGCATATATATGCCAGGTGAAAAGGCAGAAACATCTAGCGTCCGTGAAAAGGCAAATTCATTTTCAAGTACTGTTTTTCCTATCAAATTTTTCATTTCTACCTTCACTTGTTCAGCATATGAAACGATATGTAAAGCTTCTGTCGCTGGATTTGGATAAATTTTTGTCTCAAAAGGAAATGTATTTGAGGAAATGCCCAGTGGAGCCCCCAAATGGATGACACCTACCGCATCCAAATCGAACCCAGAACTTGAAAATTCGGTGGGCCATGGATCATTTACTTTTCTTCCTTCTTGGTCCCGTGTCGCGTAAGCCAACGTCATGCTGCCCACTACGTCCACTATTTTGACATGCGTTACGTGATCCACATCCAATCCCGGTTCATTTTTCAATTCTTCCAGATCAAAGGGAGTTCCGAAGCCTGCGGTATATTTTCCAGCCAAATTATGGTAGAGCCTAGTGTTGGTTGCTTGAAAAGATGTTACTTGATTGCTAGTATCTCCCACATATCTACTGGGAAAGCGAACATACTGTATGCCATCAGAGCTGACTTCCACAAAAGCATATTCTAAAAAATCCAGCGTATCTCCGACTTCCTCAAAGCCATTTTCAAATACGGCAAAATCGAATCCTTCGCCATTGGCAACCGGCAGATCAAACGTGAGAACAGCCGAGCCTCCGTCCCCCAAACTCGCTACGCCATTTGTCCCAGCTTTTCCAATTGGTGCATTTTCATCTCCAACAGAGGCGTAGCCAGAAGAAGGATTCGCTATATTCATGTACCCACGCTGCAATTTGCAGCTCTTCGCCCATTGCATGATCACGGTGCTATCCTGATAAACGGCGGTAGAACCGATGTGTCCGGCCGCTGGTTCAAATTGGGCAGAAGCAGTGTGGATATACAGGAAGGAGAGCAGAACGCAACAAATATATTTCATGATGTATGCTTTTTTTGCAGGGGGTATGCCAAACGATACCCCCTAAAATACTTTACTCTTTGATAAACTTCGCGATTTGTTGTTTTTCGCCCGTCTGAAGGCTGATAAAATATACTCCTTTTTCATAGCGCGCAGTGGAGATCAAGAATTCAGATGTGGCAGAAACATCAAAAGATTCGATTATTTTCCCATCTATACCCGAAATCTGTACGGAATTTATCTTGTCCCCTTGTATTCCGATCATCAGCACATCTTTACAAGGATTGGGAAATATTTTGGCAGAAGAGGAATGCAAGGAGGACGAGAAAAGAGATGTCGTCATATTGGGTCGATAATCTATTCCAATCCCAGTGGAAGAAGGTTTCAATGGCAGAGAGTCTTGCTCCCCTCCGGCAGAAAAAAGCATCAACCAACTGGTTTCCGTATACTGTGGCTTCAATACAAGGTATACATTATTTACTGTGTCATATTGGGCAAAAAGATCGTAATCAAACTCTCCTTCATTTTTTATCCCTTGGCCTTCTTCCATGTTTAAAAGAGTGCGACCTGTTTTTACAGTGCTAAGGGTGGGTGTTGTAAGTTCCAAGCCAAAGACATTTTCATTGGTAGAGGCAACCACATGTAAACCCGACTTGCTATAAATAGTAAGCTCTTTGAAATAGTAAGTTGTATCGGATCCCCCTGAGAAATAAAGAGTAGGAATATCATTTGAACTCGGTTGTGCCAATAAATTGCTGATTCCCATTGCTTTTGTACCTAGATCATAGGTGATATCTACTGTAGCTGTTTTTAAATCAATAACCGAAAGATATCCAGAAAGACCATCGCTATGCGCGACATAGGCAAAATTTCCCAATACCTTCACATCTAAACAGTTGTTTTGTATTTCAGGAAAGGAATCTACCAAAGCAAGGGTATTGGCATCCAAAAGATCTACTTTTTGACCTGAGGAGCCATACCATTTTGCTACGACAATTTTATCCTCGTTTCGTGCAATGGCTTTCACTCCCGAACTGGTTGTACTATCTATGGCCTTGTAGGTATCCAAGTCATAGCGAACCAAAAGATCTTTATTGGATGCTCGTCCTATATGTGCGATCCCTTCGTAGCGCTCAAGTGTGGGATTGTAATAGATATGGACAAAATTGGAAAAATCGCCATTGACGCTGTCGATGTAGTTGACCTGTCCATTTTTTATGGTTCCAATTCCTACAGAATTGTTTGGGGATTTGAAAATGCCTCCTGATGTAAAAAAATATTGCTTGACATATTCTTTTTGCCCAAAGGCAAACGTTTCGGCAAAGAGCAAGGATGAAATAAGTACTTGTTTTTTCATTTTAATTAACTTTTGAGTGAATGAATTCGAATTGCAAAGACGCTTGAAAATTTCGTGGAGGCATGGGATATGCGGCCAATGTCCGATACTGGGCATTCCACAGATTATTTACCCTAAAAACGAACGAGCTTTTTACTTTTTTAAAGGGAATGGTCTGACTTACCACTAAATTCCCTAAATGAAAGGGGTCCAACCAAGAAGAATGATCGGAGGAGATGTAATTATACCCCACATAGGTATGATTATATTCTACATAAAATCCTTTGTAAGCATAGCTTATATTTCCGTTGCCTTGGTACATAGGAGTAAATAGCAATTGCTGGTCGAGCGAAGCATCATTTGCCAATCCAGATTGGGTATTGGTGGAAATGACATACATCCAGGAAACTTTTAGTTGAATTCTACTTTTTCCGATTTCTTGAATGGCTCCTAGTTTATGTTCGAACCCTCTTGTCCACACGTTCGCTACGTTTTGGGCATACCAAACGGGACCAATGGGAATCCAACGAATCCAATTGTTGATATGTCGATTAAAAAAGATAAATTCATAATATCCGCCGGTTTTTTGGATTTTTTCAGTCCATTTTGAGGATAATTCCATCGACCATCCGGATTCTGGCAGAATAGATGGGTTCCCGCCTGGGTCCCAATACAATTCGTTAAACGTGGGAATGCGGTACATCCGGGATCCACTTGCTCTTATTAAAATGGATTTGATTGGACGAACTTCTAATCCGACCGCGGGCACGAGAGGTATTTTATTGGAGGTCGTCCATTCTTTTCTTCCCGAAATCTGTGCAACAAAAACTTCGTTTATACTCTTGTATTTATAAAGACCAAAAAGTGAAACACGGTTTCGATTTGGGGCAGTGTGTAAATATTTATTTTGATGCGGCCCTTTGATTTCGCCTGTACTCCCATAATCGAATACATCCACAATGGCTTGTTGATAGGTATTGTTGAGGCCTATATCGAAGTGGTGCCTTTTGGAAGGATTCCAATTCCATTCTGCTTCGTTCGTCAAAACATCTGCCAAACTTCGTGTATCCTGCTTGAGCAAAGGATATACAAACAAAAGATCTTCCCGCATCCAAGCATTGCGTACGATAATTTTATGAAAATGCTCCTGTCGTTCATATTCCACGTTGGCCCTGCGAAAATTTTGGAAGAGCGTTCCTCTTTGCTCGTCGTTGGGATTTTGCCTCATATCATCTTGCAACCATAGTCGTGCAGTGATTTGATTCTTATTTTTCCATTGAAAATAGTTTTCCGCTAATACTCCTTTCTGTTCCGTGGCTGCATGGCCTAAGGGTGCTTTTGTTTGTTCAATATAGGTAGCGGGATAGTCATTTCTCGCTTGAGAATAATAGCCTCGCACATTTCCATACCATTTTTTGGTGCCGTATCCAAGTTTAAGTTGTTGTCGAAATTGGCCATAACTTCCTATTTCGCTTCCAGTTTTTATCTGGAGACCGGATGAAAAGCGGGGCTTGTTATTCAGTAGTACACTGCCGCCTACAGCCCCACTTCCCCATAGGTGAGAGGCACTGCCACTTTGTACCCCTATCTCATCAATAAAAAATGTAGGAAGAACGGACAAGTCTACTGTTCCGTTCATCGTGCTTTGAAGATTAAATCCGTTCCATAACACTGCTGCGTGTACATCCGAACTTCCTTGCAAGGAAAGTGTGGCCAGTCCATTTCCTCCATAGGATTTGATAAAAATGGCATTCCCATTCGTTAATTGCTCTGCTAGGGAATACCCGAGGCGATTGTTCACACTGGCACTGTCAGTATACGTTATCCTTTGCCCGACTGAAAAATTTTTACCACGCTCTACTCCTACCACCACTTCTGGTGTCTGGTAAATCCGCTTCGAAATAGAATCTACCTGTGCCTGCAAGGAAGGCACAAGGAAAGAAAATACTATGGAGAGATAACACCGCATCATTGTCAGCTGCGTTTATCCACAAAAAGAAGTAGGCAGTGGTTTGTGCAAAGCAATCGGAAAGATGTTCTTCCACTGAAAAACACCCTTTTGCACATTCTTACTCTCCTATTTCTGCTTTTGACCCCGAAAGCCGTGAATAGACGCTCGGTAGGGGCAGGTCTTCTGACTTGTTCTCCCTTGTGTACCTTCCCGATGTGTTATCAGTGGTAAAAATGCACAAGGTGTTTTGTAGAACTCACAGCTGCGGGCACAGTTTTCGATTTTAACGAAATTCCCTTTTCATCCTTGCGAAGCAAAGAACCCTTACCGACATGCAAAGCTAGAAAAAGTTTAAACTCTTTTAAAAAATAAAAAAGCCGCCAATTTTTTCAATTTACTTTATCGCCCCTCATTTCCCTGTATTTTTTACGAGCCTCCACTACGTAGATACTGGCTGGAAACTGTGTAACTACTTTGTTGTAATATTCCATTGCCTTGTCACGGTCCTTTATATAAAAATCATACAACTGAGCAATTTGATACGCCGCATCGTCTGCTAAAATATCGTCAGAATATTCGTCCAAAAGTTTTTGGAGTTTTTGAATGGCTGTCTGATAATCGCCAAATTGCCTTGCTATTTTCGCCTCTAGAAATAAAATATCGTCCTTTAAGCTCTTTGCGCGGTATTCAGAAAAGAGATCTTCCAATTCCTTTTTAGCTTCATCCCATTTATTTTGAAAAATGAGCAATTCGATATTCGAAAACCTCTTCAGTGCATAGCCAGTAGTATCTTCGGACAAATTATCTTGGATAAGAACACTCAACTGTATCGCATCATTTGAAATTTCCCTAGAAGTAGCCAGTTTCAACACATCTAATTGCTCTTGAGCAAATTTGAAATTTCCTTGGTAGTAGTACAGTTTCGCGTTGCGAAGTTTGGCTTCGTGCCCTAACGGCTGGTCTTTTTCCAGAGATTCTACTTGCGAATAAAGCAGGCTTGATTCCCATGGCTGATTGTCTAAAAGGAACAAATCTCCCAGCGCCAACCGAGTTTGAGATTGGAATTTTTTATCAAATTGGCTGATTTTGAGCGCATCATTTATCAAAAGAATAGCAGAATCAAGTTTATCTAAGTAGAAGCCATACAATAAAGCCATATCTGCTTGGTATTTATAGGTATTGGAACTACCTGTTTTGGACGATTCTTGAATGAGTTGTTTATAATCCATTACCAAACTGCTCAGTTCTGTTTTGTCTATTGGAAATTTCGTTTTTATCTTCTGTTCTTTCGCATATAATAATTTTCCTGTTGCATAATAAAATGCAGTGGTTTTTGGATACTGATTTATAATTTGTTGATAGATCTTGATCGCTGCCTCGTAGTTTTTATTATCCAGTGCCAAATCAGCTACTTCCTTCTGCTTTTCTCCTTGGGTTTGCAACTTTTTATCCAAAGCCTTTGCTTGGATGGATGCTCCTTCAAAATCTCTTTGCTGAATAAATAGCCATAGAAGAAGTTCGGAAAGGGTGTAATTCTCAGGTTCTACTTGAGACTTTTCTAAAAGGAGCGTACGAAAATGCTCCATTTCTTCTGGTTCCGTCAAGTAATTCTGGAGTATATTCTTTAAGTTTTCTATCGGTTCATTGTCCGACAAAAATCCCATGAGCAACTCTTCCGACATCTCCCTTGTTTTACCCTCTAATTTTTTGGCCTCTGCCAATTCCTTATAAAATGCCGTAGGCTGCTGTTTTTCCCTTCTATATGAATGTACGTACAGTTCCAATAGATCAAAAAAATGCCTAGAAGATAAGTAGTAGATTTGTGAAGGATAAGTAGACTCTTCAATAAGTGCTTCTTTTATGAATTTTTGGGCTGTTTTTTCCAGTTCCTTGCTTTTTTGATTTTTGAGAAAATCCAAATAATCTAATTTATAAGCATATGTAGATGGAAAATTTTTTATGATTTTTTTATAAAACTTATCCGCACTATGAACATCGCCTAATTTCTCAAGGGAGTTGGGGTAGGCAGGGTATAGGTTAGGAAGTGGTATATTTTTTTTGAGTGCTAATTCGTAATGGTACTTCGCTTTCCCATATTCTTCCTTT
>OUMI01000033.1_pt1 | contig 9653 bp, 9 predicted proteins | sample 1690941 | NCBI WGS metagenome assembly OUMI01 (sample SAMEA3914864, study PRJEB12502) | metagenome | biome: forest; material: soil | place: USA | collected 2012-03-12 | depth 0.3 m | reverse complement strand
GCAAAGGCCTTCATTAAAATCGCCCGGGCCGATTTTTCCCCGATGCCGCGTGCCTTCAGGTAAAAGAGCATGTCTTTGTCCAATTTTCCAATCGTGGCGCCATGGGAACACTTCACGTCATTGGCCCATATTTCCAATTGGGGCTTGGTGTTCATGGTCGCTTCTTCGGAAATCAAAAGGTTTTTGTTCGATTGGTACGCATTGGTCTTCTGGGCGTCCTGACGCACAAAAATTTTGCCGTTAAATACCCCCGTGGATTTCTCGTCCAAAATGCCTTTGTACAACTCATTGCTCGCGGAATTCGGTTTTACGTGGTCCACGCTGGTGTGATTGTCCACCAAGGTAGTCCCTTTTAGAAGGACAAGGCCATTCATGTTCCCTTCACAATGTTCCCCGTTCAATATGAAATTGAGGTTGTTACGCACCATGTTGCCACTTAGGCTAATAGTGGTACACGTAAACGTACTGGAGTCTTCTTGAATGATTTGGGTAGTATCAACCAGGCTTGCGTTGGCGTGTTGGAGTTGCAGTTTGTAATAGGCGCCGAGCGAAGCAGATTTCGCGTAAATTTCGGTATACCCGTTTGTAAATCCTTCTTGTGTGCCCAAGCTTACTTGGGTTTCTACTATTTTTGCCTGTGCATTCTTTCCGATGCGTACAAAATTTCTCGGCAGGGACAATACAGGGTTTTTCCTAGTATCGATGATGTTTAAGATAAAAATCGGTTTCTCTACCAAATTTCCGTCCGGGATTTCAATGTACACCCCGCTTGTGGCCAAAGCAGTGCTTAGGGACGAGAAAGGATTGTTGTGGGCATCCGCATAGGCATTCAAATTTTCCTTCAGCGTATCTTTCACTTCTGCAAAATTCCGGATGATGGCTTGGTTTCCAATTCCGCTTAAATCGGATAAAGAATCGGTATAATTTCCGTTCACCAACACCACCAGATGGGCGTCCAACCCTTCTATCAAGAAAGGGGCAATGTCGGCTTTTGTAAGCGAAGGGGTGAAAAAAGAAAAAGGCGCCTTTAATACGCGGTTAAAATCTGCATATTTCCATTCTTCATGCTTGGAAGTAGGGATGCCAAGAGACAAAAAGCTTTCCACTCCTTTTTTCCTGACTGGATCGTCTCCTTCCTTTTCCTTCAGGAAATTGTATTGATTTTCTACTAATTCTTTCAATTCCATTTCAAAATGCACGTGAAGCCGTTGTTAAGCCAAGGTATCTACTTCCGATTTGATAAAATCATAGCCTTTTTCTTCCAATTCCTTGGCCAGTTCTTTGGTACCTGATTTTACGATTCTCCCTTTGTACAATACGTGCACAAAATCAGGCACAATGTAATCAAGCAGGCGTTGGTAGTGGGTCACCACAATGATGGCGTTTTCTTTGGAACGTAAGGTGTTGACGCCATTTGCCACGATCCGCAAAGCGTCAATGTCAAGCCCGGAATCTGTCTCGTCCAAAATCGCCAATTTCGGGTCGAGCATGGCCATCTGGAAAATTTCGTTCCGTTTTTTCTCTCCACCCGAGAAGCCCTCGTTCAGGGACCTGCTCAAAAGCGATTGGTCGATATTGACCACTTTCATCTTTTCTTTCATCAGGCTGAGAAATGAAACGGCATCCAAGGGATCTTGTCCCCTGTACTTGCGCACTTCGTTTACGGCCGTTTTCAGGAAGTTGGTCGTACTTACGCCCGGGATCTCCACAGGATATTGAAAGGCCAAGAAAATACCTTCTTTTGCCCTTTCGTCGGCAGAAAGTTCCAAGAGGTCTTTGCCGTTGAATTCGACACTGCCTTCGGTCACTTCGTAGTCTTCCTTGCCTGAAAGTACGGAAGCCAATGTGCTTTTTCCAGAACCGTTCGGCCCCATGATGGCATGTACTTCCCCGGGTTTTACCTCGAGGTTGATGCCTTTTAATATTTCTTTTTCGCCGATGACGGCGTGCAGCTGGTGGATCTTCAACATGTTCTTCGTATTACTCAAAATTACTCAATTTGGGAGGAGGCAGATTTTTGAATTGCACTCCCGAGGCGATGCTGCCTTTTCTATCTTGCTTTATATACAATTCATTGGCTGTCTCCTGGCTTACGATCTGGATCTCGGAATAGGAGGTTTTGTTCGTGATCAAAGGAAAACCTGCGACCCGTTCGGTACTGGAACACTGGATGCAGGTTTTGGTATTCGGAAGCGCTTTTAACCGTTGCGCCGGTATTTCTTTTTGGCAATGGACACACAACATGCTTATCCTACGCTCCCTTCCAAACTGATGGCCAATAGTTTCTGCGCCTCCACGGCAAATTCCATGGGCAATTGGTTCATTACCTCTTTACAGAAACCATTCACGATCAACGCGATGGCTTGTTCGGAGTCGATACCTCGCTGGTTGCAATAGAACACTTGGTCTTCGCTTATCTTGGAAGTGGTCGCTTCGTGTTCCACAGTGGCAGAACTATTGTTCACTTCGATGTAGGGAAAAGTATGGGCCCCACATTGATCCCCCATCAACAAGGAGTCACACTGGGAGTGGTTACGCGCGTTTTCCGCCTTTTTTGATACTTTGACGAGGCCTCTGTACGAGTTTTGGCTGTGTCCTGCCGAGATGCCTTTCGATACGATCCTGCTGCGGGTATTTTTGCCCAAGTGGATCATTTTGGTGCCTGTATCGGCTTGTTGCCGGTTGTTGGTAACGGCCACGGAATAAAACTCCCCGATGCTATGGTCGCCTTTTAAGATCACGCTGGGGTACTTCCACGTAATGGAAGAACCTGTTTCTACCTGGGTCCACGAAATTTTGGCATGATCACCGGCACACATCCCGCGCTTGGTCACAAAATTGTAAATGCCTCCCTTGCCATTTTTATCTCCAGGGTACCAGTTTTGTACGGTAGAATATTTGATTTCCGCTTTTTCCATGGCAATCAGTTCCACGACGGCAGCATGCAATTGGTTCTCGTCCCGCATGGGGGCTGTGCACCCTTCCAAGTAGCTCACATAGCTTCCTTCTTCCGCCACAATGAGGGTGCGCTCGAATTGCCCTGTTTCTTTCGCATTGATCCTGAAATAGGTGGAAAGTTCCATCGGGCAGCGGACTCCTTTGGGGATAAAGACAAAAGAACCGTCCGAAAAAACGGCCGAATTCAATGCGGAATAATAATTGTCGGTGTAAGGGACGACTGTACCCATGTACTTCTTCACCAGTTCTGGGTGGTTTTCCATGGCTTCGCTCATCGAACAGAAGATGATGCCCAGTTCTGCCAATTTGTGCTTGAAGGTAGTGGCGATGGAAACACTGTCAATGACCGCGTCCACGGCAACCCCTGTCAACCTCTTTTGCTCGTCCAACGAAATGCCCAGCTTTTCGAACGTTTTGCGAAGCTCGGGATCTATTTCGTCCAAGCTGTTGACTTTTGCTTTCTGCTTGGGGGCAGAATAGTAAATGATATCTTGAAAGTCTATTTTGGGATAGGACACGTTCGGCCAAACAGGCTCTTCCATTTTTTGCCAATGGCGAAATGCCTTTAACCGGTATTCCAGCATCCAAGCCGGTTCTTGTTTCTTGGATGAAATAAAGCGGATCGTATCTTCTGTCAGGCCCCTAGGCGCAGCTTCGTTTTCTATCTTGGTCTCAAAGCCGTATTTGTACTCCGATGTAGTTAGCTCCTCTAATATGTCAACCCCTTTTTCGGACATGGGAAAATTATTTAGAACAATTCCAATCTCAAAGATATAACAAAGATACGTGAATTACGTTCCCCAAAAGAGAAAAGATCGCACAAGTAGGGAAGAAACCTAGCTTTTTAATCTTCGGAGTCCGATAAACCGTTTTTTGTAATACAACCCTTCGGTACTGTCGTACCGGACACCGCCCGTGACCGCGGCGTGAATGAAATAAATGGTGTCGTCCGAAAGTCTTTTGACCACGATCCCCACGTGGCCCGCTCTCTTGGATTTGGTGCTGCGGCCTTGGAAAAAGATGAGATCGCCGGGCTGTGCCTCTCCCTTTTTCACTTTTGTACCCCGTTTGATCTGTTCGCACGAAGAGTAGGGGAGTGTGACGCCAAATTTTTTGAAATTGTAAAAAACAAAGCCTGCACAGTCAAATCCCGTTTTGGGCGACTTGCCGCTGTACCGGTATTTTTTTCCCAAACAGGTATGGGCATGACGCAATAAGGAATCAATGTCGATCCCTTCTGTTTGTGCACAAATGCTGTCTTTTGAACTGCAAAAAAGACTGTCTGTTTGTGAAAATACGCGTAAAATGGAAAATAGAAGCAAAAAAAGAAACGCGATACGAAAATGCATGCCTATCAAGTTTGAAGCAAGATAGGGCAGACATATTTACACTTCCAAAGGCCGGTGAATGCTTTCTTGCAACGAGATGAAAGTCTCCGTGCGTTGAATGCCGGTCACTTTTTGTATTTTATCGTGAAGCACAGTGTGGAGATGTTTGGTGTCGCGGCACACCATTTGCACGAAGATGCCATAATTGCCTGTTGTGTAATGCGCCGAGATGATTTCGGGAATGCTTTTGAGTTGGCGGATCACGTCGTCGTACAAATCGCTCCGCTCCAAATAAATGCCCAAAAACGCGATGATGTCATAACCCAGTTTGGTGTAGTCGATCTGGAGTTTCACTCCTTTCACGACCCCGGCTTGTTCCATTTTTTTCATCCGCACATGGACCGTACCGGGAGAGACGTACACTTCTTTGGCGATGTCGGTATAGGGGAGGGAGGCATCTTGTTGCAACAAAGAGAGGATTTTTAGGTCCGTATTATCAAACTCGTAATTCATGGGGTATTTTAGAGTCCTTTTTTGATGTATTGTCAAAATTAAACCTATTTTGTTGCTTTTTATCTATATTTTTAGGATATTTTTTGTCAAATTTTGAAAAAATGGGGAGGTCTATTAGTTTTGTGACATCAATAAGGCAGACGGTTTTATTGTTCACACAATGTAGGGTGTTGAAACTGGCAGACATGCCCTCCTGTCTCGGGGGTGGGGAGTCAAGGACAAACGCAGGGTAATGGGTTGACCACTAAAGTTTTCTTTTTGTCCTGTAGCTAACTTCCTCGTACGTGGTTCGAATCCCGTCCCTACAGCTAGTATATTTGATTGTCAATTAGTTGGCCTAAAATTGTACGAAATTGTACGAATTTTAGGTATAGTGGAGTAAAATTTTCTCCTTCTTTTTTTACCCCATTTGGTGGTTCGAATCTGCTAAAATTTTGATTATTTGCCCTCCTCTGAAGTTTCCACTAGTTTGATTATCAAATCATCATTCACAGGATAGGCCTCCATTTCAAATTTTTTCTTTCTCAATTCGAATTCTTCCGTGGCCAATAAGTATTTGGAGAATTCGGTAAAAGCAAGTATCCTTTGTAAAGAGGGTAGTTCGTTTATATCCTCTAAAATTTGGTTGTGGGTATAACCTCCAATACCTTCCTTGCTATTACCTTGGTAGTTGTCAAACTTGCGGGGACATATGCCACTTATTTTCCCTGGGCAAGTTTGGAGCCAGAAAGGACACGGCCTTCTCATCCCTGTATACTACTTTGTCTAAATCGGTACTCTTCATCCATTCGAACCACTTTAGTATATATTAAAATTTTTTTACATTAATTTGCTTATTGAAATATGTACTATATTAGATTGTAATTATATGACATATGAATATAGGAGACAGGGCAGAGGAAATCAAAAATGAACAATCGTATTTTTTAGGGATAAGCCCAATAAAAATGATGTATGGCGCCTCTCTAATATCTATTATGATCTCCCTTGGGGTATTATTTTGGGGTATCAGCAAAAATAAAGAGACTGGACAAATAGGAGATACTATTGGGGGTATAGCAAGTCCTATAATAAATCTAGCAGGTGCAATATTGGTGTTCTATTCATTTAATGAACAGCTTAGAGCCAATAGAATACAGATTGTTGCAATGGACAAGCAAAAGGCGGAAAGCCATGATTTGCAATTGTATCAATTGATAATACAAGAGTTAAACGATATAGAAACAAGTTTTCAGAATTTTAAATATAAAGAGTATACAGGAAAAAGTGCTTTTAATATACTGATTAATCAATTTGAAAAATATCATCAAAATAGTAGGAATATCTTTCCTGAACCTGAAGATACAAATACTTTAAGTAGAATAATTGTGAAAATGAGATTTGTTATCAAACAAAAAGGAAAGCTCAAAGACAAACAATCGGTTTATGCTGATATTATTAATGATAAACTAAAAAATATATCAAAAAATTATATTCCTTATTCCTTAGAAAATATAAAATTAGGCTCTGATTTTAGCAATGCAAGTCATTATGATTTAAATATGTTTGATATCCTCTATGTATATCGTGAAATCGATAAGTTGGAGAATAGCCAACCCTCCAAAAACAACATATAGGTTTTTATGCCATTTATTGTTCAATATTTCAGTACCAGCCTTGGTTATAACCTCTCTGATAAATAGCAAAGTATTTAAACCTAATTATCAGACTATTAAGATTATGGCAAAAATAAGAAAGTGGGATGTAAAAGCGGCGATATTTGGCTATACTTCTTCCCTTGGAATGGGATCGTTATGTTATAGAAAGGAATCCAGTTTTAGGATGACACTTGCCATGTATGCCACGCAGAAGAGGCCGATAGAATATACGAAAAAGATGTAGAGTACAGCCCAATAGTTCTTGAGTTTGATACTGGCCAGGTCTAGCTTAAAGCCAAAAAATATGACACAAGTGTAAAAGAACGCCAAAGGGAGGACATATAATTGGTTGTTTGGATAGTGTTGTGAGATGATATTGAACCTTTCAGTAAAATTGTTTATTGGATATACTTCTGATAGAAGATATTCAAATACCATCCAATTTATCATGGTTAAAAAAAGCAATATTATTAATGTATTTCGAAATATTAATTGTTTGTCAAATCCGTAATTCCACCAATGTTTCTGAACGAAATTCATGAAATTATTATATTGAAGCTGTTTATATTCAATCATAAGTTTTTTATAGCTATTACTCATTCCTTCTTTTTTTGATCTGTTTAATAATTCTTCATAGATATAACTCTTTGTTTCGAATGTTGCATCAGGATTAAATAGTAATTGAAAGTTTTCATATCTTAGTCTAAATTTGCTCGCATCTGCACCATCTAATTTGATTGTACATAAATGTTTATTATTTGGATTAACAAGGTTCCATCTTTTCTTAGAATCCTTTAATTCTAAAAATGTTAGGTCAATATCATTTTTTAAATTACTAAAATTCGCATTTGTGAAATTAAATGTGTCTGGGAGGGTTCCACTATTAAATTTAAAATAGCCACTTAAGTACGTATCAGAGAAGTCTACCATAATTGGGAATTTACATTTTGAAAATGATGCATTATTAATTGAATCTACGAAGATTATTCTACTATGAGTTGAGTCCATAAAAATAATATCCATAGAAATGCGGTTAATATTTCTAAGTACTAAACTTCCAGTAAATTCTACTTCTTTAAAATTCAGAGAAGTTGTTTTTGCAGTATTTGAAGAAATATAAACATTGTCATACATATAAATAGAAGTATTAAAATTGAAAAATCGTATTTGATTATTGTGAATTGAAATTTCATCTTGAAATTCACAATCAGTAAAATTTATACTTTTTACATTCTTATTTGTAATGTCGTCAATAGAGAAATATTTTTTAAAACATACATCTTTAAATCCAAGACTAAATTTAGATTCTTTTAAAGGCAATTCGACTGGATATCTTATACTATCTATTCTCTCATGAAGTATATAGTGGAAATCGTTTTTATAAAATTTTATGTCCAAATCATATACATTTTCAAACTCATGAAGTATATCATACGCAACATGATCATATACGTATCCGACTTCCGTAAATTTGGAAGTCGGTATAAGTTCTTCTTGACCTTGTATTTTTGAATATAAAAAAAGTGTTAATATGGTATAGATTATTTTTTTCATATGCCATTCTTTCTAAACTACCATCTTAATACATTGGGAAGACTTGTGTAAGTTAGAAGAGATTAAATAAAGATAATCGCTTTTCCCGATTGTAAATAAGTATGTAAAACACTTTTTTATTTTTATAAGATGGAATAGGTGTTTTTTAATAATGAAGCTTAATGCTCTCCCCGTCCTACAACTACAATTTAAAGCTGAGGAGCTTCAATGTATCAGTTGCCAGAATAGGTTTAAAGCGGGTAAGATAGTACCATCCGCTAATTTATAGCTAAGTCATGCCTTAGAATCTCTTTGAGATAAGTATTTTAGCAATTGTCTTTTATTTTCATAATTAGCGAAAAATTTGGTGTGTCAAATAGCTTCGGCACAGATCTTCTGCTCCAAAGCAAAGAAAATTCGCGCCAAAAATGCTTTTAACCTATTTTTAACATTAAATAAATCTTTAATTTCAAGGCTTTAAAAAAGGCCAACGTGGGCAGAAGCATTGTTTTTGTTTTCATTGTCATTTTAAGCTCCATTTTTCGCGGCCAGGCGCAGGAAACGATTATCAAAGGCAAAGTCACCGATGCTTCTAACGGGGAAGGGATCCCATTGGCCAATGTGTTTTTCAAGGGAAGCAAAGTGGCCGCAGCGACCGATTTTGATGGCAATTATTCCTTGAAACTTTCTTCTTTGCCCACAGATTCCTTGACGGCCAATTACATCGGATACAGGACTTTGACAAAAAAGGTAAAAGCGGGGGAAACCCAAACTTTGAATTTTAGCCTTGGTTCCGAATCGGTAGAACAATTGGAAGTAGTGGTAAGGGCCAAAGAAGATCCGGCCTATGCCATCATCCGTCGTGCCATCGCACAGAAAGACCGGAACGATTGCCGCAAGTTGGAGGCGTATCAATATGAAATGTACCGCAAAATCGAGATCGATCTCGAGAACATTTCGGACCAACTCAAAAAAAGATGGTACATGCGCAAAGTATCTTCCGTGTTGGACAGCGTCATGCGGGTAGAAGGGGAAGATGGGCGCATGTTGGTTCCCATGTACATTTCCGAAACGTTGGGGGATTATTATTTCCGGACCAATCCCAAAATGACGCGGGAGGTCATCCGGGCCAATAGCGTGACGGGCATCGGGGTGAGCGATAACAGCATCTTGTCCCAAATGATTAATGCGTCGTTTTACGACTACAATTTTTACCAGAACAGGATCGCCATCCTCAACCGTGATTTTGTGTCCCCCATTGCGGACGGGGCCGAAGTATATTACAAGTATATTTTGGAGGACAGCTCGTATATCGGAGAACATTGGTGTTACAAAATTGACGTCGCTCCCAAAAGGAAGGAAGATCTGGCATTCAGCGGAAAAGTCTGGATCGCCGATTCGTTGTGGGCCATCAAGCAATTGAATTTAAACATCGGTTCGGAAGCCAATCTAAATTTTGTGGACGGCATGAAGATCCACCAGGAACTGCAGCAAACGGAAAAAGGCCCTTGGTTGCCCATGAAGAGCCGCTTGTTGATCGACATCGGCCAGATCGGGGATAGTTCTGCCGGCATGTTGCTCAAGTTTTACATCTCCAATAAGAACATGGTGGAAAACCAACCCAAACCGATCGAGTTTTACCGGGAAAAATTTACCATGACGGATACCGCCCAAGGGCATGATG
>OUMI01000013.1_pt1 | contig 11297 bp, 13 predicted proteins | sample 1690941 | NCBI WGS metagenome assembly OUMI01 (sample SAMEA3914864, study PRJEB12502) | metagenome | biome: forest; material: soil | place: USA | collected 2012-03-12 | depth 0.3 m | reverse complement strand
CTATTGAATTGGACCGTGCCATAATTTAATGCGGAAAAGCTCAATTGCAGCCCTCCAAGCCCCATCGATACGCTGGGGATGAGCGAAGAGAGAAAAACCAAGATAGACAACAGCCATACCTGCTATTTCTCTGCCATGAAAGGAAGCAAATACGTAAATCCGAGCATTTCAAAAAACCAGATCGCGAAAGTGAGCAACAAGATCGTAGAGGCATTTCCTTTTAAGGTGAGCTTGATATTCGCGATCACGGACGCGATCTTGTCCGAAAAGGCCAAAACATTTACCACCCATCTACTATTGTACCGTTTGGCAAGAAACACGTTGATCGATCGGATATTTTCGGGCAATACAAATAGGATCACAAGTGACGAAGCGATAAGTGCCATCAATATCCATACCACCAATTGAAGCACTGCGATTTGCTGCCCTAAAAACAGGATGGCCAGAAGAGCCCAGATAAACAACAATAGCAGGTCCAAAGTCTTTTCCGTGATAATGGTCAACAACAACCGGTTGGAGTCTTTGATCAATTTGTTGAACTCGATGACGCGGTACACCTCGCCCAGTTTAAATGGGAGAATCAGGTTAATGCCATTGGTGTAAAACTGCATGTAAATCAGTTTCCATAAACTATAGTCCTGCCTTCCCATCAACACAACGATTCGAATGGCACGTATTACATGGGAAAAAAGATAGGCGAGCAGGGAAAATGCGACATAGAAATAATTGACCTCGGACAGAATCTCGTGGAAATTGATCTTGGGAAGTTCTTCGAAGAGGTGTTTGAAGTAGAAAAGAAAAAGGATTCCAAGTACTACGGTTAAAATTTTATAGAGATGCTTCATTCTTTAAAAAGTACCACTAATTTGTTTTGCCTTGGCTGTGAAATGGTAACCCTAGCAAAAATAAATAATCTCTACAGTTTTATCTATTCTCTACAGTAGATAAATTGTGCGCTAATTGGAAATATACTTACATGAGAATAGTAGTGGACTTAGACGGCACCATATGCCCCATTAAGAAAGAAGGACAATCGTATGCAGATCTCCTCCCCCTCGATGGAGCAGTAGAAAAATTAAAGACACTGCGAAAATCCGGCCATTACATTATTATTCAAACCGCCCGCAATATGGCCACATGTGATAGCAATCTAGGAAAAGTAATAAAAAATGTAGGCCTCATTACCCTAGAATGGCTCAAAAAATACGAGGTGGAATATGACGAGATCTTTTTTGGGAAGCCCAATGCAGAGCTTTACATAGACGACCGCGCTTTCCGGTTTACCGACTGGGGAAGCATTTCTGAAACTACCTTGGTTCAACACGCGAAAGTAAAATGATCATTGTGCTCCCTATGGCCGGCCGCGGCTCACGATTCGAGGGCCACGGATATCAACGACCCAAACCTCTCATTTTGGTCAATGGCGTCCCTATGTTCGTCAAAAGCCTTGCCAGCATCAAAGGCGTTCCCCATAGCAAATTGGTGATCGTGGCATTAAAAGAACATGAAGACGCCTTCGGAATCCGGCACTACATCCAAGAATACGGGATTGCCAATACAGAATTGGTTTTAATTGAGGAAGTGACACAAGGTCAGTTGTGCACAGTCCTAGCCGCGAGGGAATTTATCGACAAAGAGGAGGACATTCTCATTATCGGGTCCGATACGATTGTAGACTCTTCCATTGGACGGGATATCCAACACAAAGACAGCCAATGCAAAGGACTTATATCGGTTGCCGACATGCCTGGCGACCGATGGAGCTTTGCTGCCGTCGACACACAAGGAAAGGTGTACCAAGTAGCTGAAAAACAGCGTATTTCTTCCCATGCCAGTACGGGCATGTATTATTTCAGCAATGGAAGGGAATTCGTTTCCTATTCCGATGAAATGATCTCTAACAAGGAAACGACCAAAGGAGAATACTACGTCATTCCTGTTTACCAAAAAATGATCGCAAAAGGGGAATTGGTCGGAATCTCACAAGCCAATGCCATGTGGGACCTTGGCACGCCCGATGCCCTCAACGACTACTTGGCTACTGCAAAGGACTGAGAAGATCTGAGGGAATCAGGTCATATATTTTCTGCACATTGTTTTCCCAAGAATGGGTGCGTGCAAAAGCAATCCGTTGATTTCGGAGGGAAGGAGTATCTTCTGCCAATGCTTTCTCAATGCACTGTATGCAAGATGCTGCGTCTGTGGACAAGTAACAATAGTCTTGGAAGAAAGACATAAAGTCTGTTTTTGTGGCTACAACAGGTTTCCCCATGGCCAAATATTCGTCTATTTTCCGCGGATAATTGCCTTGGGTAAGCTCGTTCACTAATTGGGGATTAAGCGCGACATCAAATGCCGCAATATAGCGGGCTAGTTCTTCCGGCTTTTTATTTCCTAAAAAATGGACATTTTTTTGTTGGTGCAGGGTGCTTTGCTTAAATGTTTCATCTTCAGGACCGATCAATACAATGTTCCACTCTGGGTGCGAGGAGGCAATAGCACCTAACAAGTCGATGTCCAAGCGCATCGAGGTAAGAAAGCCCGTATAACCCACAATGGGTTTTGGGATGCGGGCAATGTCTTCCCCCAATGTTTTTTGATCCGGGTCATAAAGGCTCAGGTCGCAGCCCTGTCCTATGTCATGTGAATTGGGATTGGATACGCGCGCGATCGAGGCCAGTTGGCCGGAATTGGCCACCACCAAATCGGCCCTTTTCATCAGTTCTTTTTCTTCTCGAAGTGCATGTTTTTGAAAATACGGTTGACTGCTAAAATTGTCCCTGGAATAATAAATGGAAAAACGGGGGGACAACCACCGGTATAAATAATAGCTTTTGGAAATAAGGCTGTCATTGAAAAGCAAATAGTCTCCAAGATGCAATGCTTGGACCGCTTCTTGAATACGACCTGCCAATCGTTTATTGTTGATTTTATTCAACATGTTGTATGCAAAGCTTTCGGGCAACCAATTGATGGATTCCAATAAAGTGGCAGGATAGAGTACCCATAGATTTTCCTGTACTTGCTCAATGCCGTTTCTTCCCTGTTTTACAAAATTCAGTTTTTTTTGAACAAGTGGATCTTCCTTGCCTCTTCTGAGCGTATTTCGATCAAGGGCATTGTCGACATACAAGACTTTGAACCTTTTTGAAAATTCTTTGGCGATATTGATGTTATTGCTGCCGATGGCCGACTCCCAATCCTGTTGGCCTAACACCACGATGCTGCTAATTCCCATTTTTAAAAAAATTTACGAGGACAGGATTAAAAATCTGAGGCCTTTCATAATTGGAAAGGTGGCCAGCACTGTCAATTTCCACATATCGGGACTGAGGCATGGCCTTTCTATACTGCTTGCTCACTGCAGGTGCGATCAAGGGATCGTATTTGCCCCAAACCAGTAAAACCTTCACATTCGATCGGCCGATTTTTTCCAAGTCGGACATCATATTCAATGGGAGCATGTTCTGCCATGTGGAAAGCATGGCCCTTTTTAATCCTTTGTATCTCAATTGCTGCCATGATTTTTCCCTGTATTCCGGCACAGATTCCGGTCGGTAGTACTCCCGCATCTGCTTTTCCACGGCCCGAGGATACCAATAGACCGTCATCAACAACGGAGAAACAATGGGCAGTTTCAAAAAAGTGGGAATGGTCCCGTCCCCTAAAGAAGCAGGGTCCGTCAAAGCAAGGGAGGCGACGCTATCTACCTTGTTTTTTGCAAAATGGATGCCGATCGTCGAACCCATGGAAACTGCGGCAATGTGATAGGGAGCTTTCAGGCCGAGGCTATCGATCAATTCTGTCAGTTGTTGATAAAAAAGGGTGGTATCATAGCGGGCCTCTATCCGGTCCGAGAAACCCCGGCCATACAAATCGTACCGTAGGACACGGAAACCGCATTTTACCAAATAGTCGAAATTATTGTCCCACGCATAACTCCCGGATCCAGCGCCATGGATCAAGAGGACCGTGCGGCCTGTATCGGGCCCATCCAATTGATAATGGACATCTCCTTTTGAAAGTTTTATGAACGTACCCCCGATCTCTTTTCTTGCGTCTTCATTGAGCGTACGTGTCTCTTGGGTAAAATGGAAATAGGCAAACACTCCAAGGACGGCCACAAGCATTGTACACAACGACACCAAAAAAATCCGTTTCATCGCATGCTCAATAAGGTTGCACTTGTTTTATCACTTTTGCCGGAATTCCTGCTACAACGCTGAAGGGAGGGACATCCCGTGTCACGACCGCCGATGTGGCAATGACGCTTCCTTTTCCTATCCGAACTCCCTTTAATATCTTTGCATCCATCGCAATCCAGACATTGTCTTCAATGACGATAGGAGACCTTTTCCCTTCTGCCCCAAAATGGTCCTGCACATCGTGGTAATCATCGTCGATGATGATCACATAAGGGGCAATCCGCACGTTGTTCCCGATGCGCACTTCTGTGCTTGCGGAAATGTGTGCTCCGTTGATCCTCGAATTGTTCCCTACGATGAGCTTTCCGCCCTTTTCTACAAAAAGTTTGCTCTGGTTGATGTTTGACCACACCCGCACCTCGTCCCCTAGTTCTAAATAGCCCTTGTTTTGGATCAAAGGCTTTTTGTTGACAGATACCAAATTTCCCACTTTCGAGCAATTGCGCAAATAGATTTTGGCAAGTCCCATTCGTATAGCCCGATCAAAAAGATACCCCACTAGTTCTGAGACGGATTTACCTTCCGTCTTTGCCTTCAATTTTTGCGAGAGCAATTTCAGTGTACTCATGCTTTCGGTAAAACTGGGAACCCACTGATCTTAAAATGCGTCATATTCCATCCGATCCCTTTATAGAAGGCCTTTAAATGCTCCCATTGGGCCTGCCTTATGTAGTTCAAAGTGTTTTTCGGAATAGTGAGGAAAATAAAAAAGAAGAGAGAAGACAACAAAGCCAAGTAATGATTGTTTCTCCGCAGGAAAAGCAACCTGTTACGCGTCATGTAAAAGGTTTTCAGCGTACTAGTCCTACCGACGGAAACGGATTCTTTATGATAAATCACAGAAAGTCCGACATAAAACACCTTGTATCCCGCCCGTTTTATTGCCTCGCACCAATCGTGCTCTTCGTAGTACAAAAAAAAGATATCTGGCATCATCCCTACTTCTTCAATCACAGACTTTGGGATCATCATGGCAGCACCATGACCTAAGCTAGTCTCATAAATTTTGTCGTACTGTCCTTTGTCCACTTCAAAACTTCCTATTTTTTCCCCTCTTCCCGTAAACGAATTTATTCCGGTAGAACCTGCGTACTGGATAATATGGTCCGTGCCATAATAGATGATCTTGGGAGAAACCAATCCGACTTCGGAATGCTCTTCCATCAGTTTCACCAAAGGTTCTAAAAAGTGAGGGGACACTTCCGTGTCGTTGTTCAGGAACAGTACATATTTTCCTTTTGCCATCGGAATTGCAAGGTTGTTCCCTCCTGCAAATCCCAAATTCCGTTTGCTTGTGATACAGGTAACATGTGGATAGGGCACCTTCAAAAAGTCTTCCAAGCCTTCGTTCGACCCATTGTCCACTACTAAGATTTCGATGTTGGGATAGGAACAACGAAGCAAAGACTCAATCATCTGCACGGTAACGTCCGTTTGCTTATAATTGACAGAAATGATAGAAACGAGGGGAGATGCGTCTTTAAACATTGTCTTTTTGAAGCAATGCGGGAAAAGTTTTCAATAAGATCTTCATGTCCAACCTAAAAGAATAATGCCTTGCATAGTAGTTGTCAAGTTCCATGCGTTCTTCTGGGGACATTTCTTTGGCACCTCTTTTGGATACTTGCCAAAGGCCCGTAATTCCTGCGGGTGCCACAAAACGCATCGACTGGACATCCGTCGTCAGTTTTTCTGCCTCATAAAGGGGCAATGGACGATTCCCTACAATAGACATGTCGCCGAATAGCACATTAAAAAGCTGTGGAAGCTCGTCTAAGCTGGTGTTTCGTAAAAAATTGCCCACCTTCGTAATCCGGGGATCGTTGCTTATTTTATTGAATGCTTGGAGGTTTTGTTCCTTTTTATTCAAATTATACAGCTTTTCGCACACCGCAATATCATCGAAATAGATTAGGCATTTGCATTCGGAACCCTCCGCAATGCATTCATCGCATTTTCCTTTTACATCCGTGTTTTTCTTGTTTTTCGCATATTGGTTGTTTGTCTTTGCCAAACCGTACAGCTTTTGGTCGGCATCGATGTACATGCTCCTAAACTTTAAGAAATCAAATATTTTATAATTGCTCCCTACTCTTTTCGACTTGTATACGACAGGCCCTTTTGAAGTCAATTTTATAAGCACCACGATGGCTATGAGCACAGGAGATAATGCGATGATTATGCTCAAAGAAAAGAATATATCGAACATCCTTTTCCCCAGCGGAGTGGTGTATTGGGGAAAGCTGCTGTTCATTACTCTCCTACTAGTACTTTGTGGTTGTATCTGCGAATGATGTTTTCTACGCGCAATCCCAATTCTTCCGGATTGAAGGGCTTTTGAACGAAATCGTCAATTCCCATCCGTAACAACCTTAATTTCGTATTTGTATTGTCCGAACTGGAAAGGACAATGATAGGAACGTGTTCCAATCTGCTTTCAGATTTCAAATGTACTACTAGGTCTTCCCCACTTATCTCAGGCATGTTGAGATCTGTGATGACGACATCGGGAGTGACATAGTCCAATACCTCTTTCGCCTCCTTTACAGACCTGCATTTTATGACCTCAAATTTCTTTTTAAACAAGTTTTCGACCAATGAAAGGATTGTAAAGGCGTCATCTACAACAAGTAATCTAGCAGTGTCCATGCCTTGGTTATTTTAAATTTGTTTGACAAAATAAATATACTGTTTTTCGCCGAGATCAGGCAACTTTGAAAAAGAACAAACAAAGTGTGATTGGTATTTTTCATGTAATAAATTTCTGAAATTGTACGTATTTTAACGCATTCAGACCTTCCCCGATCTATTGTATACCAAATTAATCCCTATTTACAATTTTTAATAGATACCTGTCTATCTCAGATAAATATGACTAAACTAAGAAGTCCTTGCTCATTTGGTAACTAGACAAAAACTGTACCATTCTCACCAAATCTTCCCTTTTATACTCTTTAATTCATATCTGCCTCTTTTGTTATGCCTTTGCGTTATCTTTTTCGAAAAGGAGTATTTTCCCTTTCTTATTACCAATTCTTTGAACGGATGGACGAATGTCTATGGCGGTATGCACTGCAGAGGATCCTTTTCGTCCTACTTTTGAATTGTAAGAATTTAAGGATGTTTCGATGCCCCCTCTTTTTAGAATTCAATTCCGGGTCATCCCTTCATCTTATGCACCGAATAACGATATTGGGTTCATATTTAAAATATCCAATTCAAAGGATCTCTATAAACCGTCTTTTATTGCTTACGTACCCCGAGAATCCTTGCCTTCCCTTCTTATTTCAATGGCTAAACGGCTATTTGCGATTTTTGCCTGTTTAGAAGGTTGGTTTTTTATAAAAAAAGGTATGCTTTTACGAAAATCTCTATATCTTTAGTATTGAGTTATTGTGACATTTCACCTTTGAAATGATCTGAATCAGTTTATCAATTTAATGACCGACTCCGGCAATTGCCTCCAAAGCTGTGCACAGTGCAGGTTAAATTGTTTTCACTGGAACCCAATAATGACAGAATACTAGTCTGGCTAAATCTTAAACAAATGGTAAAAGGAGTATATAAAATACTGAAAACTATTTATCTTCTTGGTGACCTTCTTTTATTGAATCTTTCTTTTATCCTTGCCTATCTCATCCAATTTAGGCGGACCCCCTTGGTGGTGCTCCAAGACCATTATTTTTTCTTGTTCGTCTTGTTTAACCTGGCTTGGTTTGTAACCGTCCTTCTGTTTGAGCTGTATGTTTTGATGCGGGTAAATCAAACAGAAGGCATTTTGATCAACGTTTTTAAGGGAATCGTTTTCCACTCCTTCATCGTTTTTACCGTCATTGTAAGCGTGCAAGGGTTCTATTTTTCTAGGAAACACCTCTTGTACACGTATTTATTTTTTATCGTCGCCATTGTTGTCTGGCGGTTTGTGGCGATAAAATTCCTCAAATACTTCCGAAGTATCGGCGTAAATGCCCGTTCCGTCATTATTGTAGGAGCCGGCGGAGCAGGAAATCAGATTTACCATTACTTAAAAACCAATCCTTCGACTGGCCTAAAATTCAAGGGTTTTTTTGACGATTTCCCAGAAAACTGCTTTTACAAGGACTTAATCGTAGGCAACGTCAACGATGTCAAAGAGTTTGCGGCCAAGAACGACATTAAGGAGATTTTCTGCGCCCTGCCTCTCACTTCGATCCAGAAAATCCGAGATTTGATGTCGTTTGCGGACAATCACCTGATTCATTTTAGTATCGTACCCGATTTTCGCGGATTCTACAACAAGAAAGTAAACCTCGATTTTTACGATGGGTACATCCCAATTTTGACCGTCCGGAAAGAGCCCCTCGAGAATCTCATCTATCGGTTCAACAAACGCGTGTTCGACATTGTGTTTTCGCTGGGTGTCATCCTTTTTATATTTCCGATTGTATTCCCTATTATTGCGCTGTTCATAAAATTGAGTTCGAAAGGCCCGATTTTTTTCGTCCAAAAAAGGTCTGGAAGGCGAAATGAGCAGTTCAATTGCTATAAATTCAGGACCATGACCGTAAACGCGGACGCCGACAAGGTACAAGCCACAAAGGGAGATGCCCGTTTGACAAAAATTGGAAAATTCCTTCGGAAATCGAACTTGGACGAGCTTCCCCAATTTATCAACGTGTTGATTGGCAATATGTCTGTGGTGGGACCTCGGCCCCACATGCTGAGCCATACCAAGGAGTATTCGGAGGTCATCGACAAGTTCATGGTCCGTCACTTGGTGAAGCCAGGCATTACAGGATGGGCACAGGTGAACGGCTTTAGGGGACCTACGGTATTGCCCAAGCAAATCATCAAACGGATAAGGTACGATATTTGGTACCTTGAGAATTGGAGTATGTATTTAGATTTAAAGATTATCTTTCTGACCGTTTTTAATATGGCAAAAGGCGAGGAAAACGCCCATTGATGCCCTTAGTAGAAAGAAGATGAATAAAACAAAATTGCTTATCCTTATCGGATGTCTTACCGTTTTTTGTACAAATGACCTTTTTTGCCAAAAAAAACAACTCCGGTATTCTAAATTTTTTCACTCGTATTACTACAGAGGCCCCGTTGGCTATGTAGTGGGCTTGGGCACTTCCTTGTACCGAGGCAGTGTGTGTGGAAGACCCGACTGCAATACCTACAGCCCCTTGTTGGATATCGGGATAAACTATAAGCTGTTTCCGCATTTTTCTGTCGGAACAGAAATCAACTACTTCCATTTAAAAGCACAATCACACGGTACCGTCGATCTCATCCAGTTCTCCTCTAGCTACCTAGAATGGCGCGTGTATGGAAGGGTATACTTATTTGACGATAAAATAAAATTGGCCTCCGATAAAAACCGGCACCCGAAGAAGCTAATTCCTTATTTCTTGTTTGGGTTATCTGCGCTTTATTACCACCCCACTTCTATTTTTAAGCCAAAAGGCTCCTCTGTCAGCTATGACAAATCGATCTCTGGTGTCACTTTGGGTGTTTCTTTAGGTGCAGGGCTTCGCCTCGCCCTTTCAAAAAAGGTAAGCCTGTTGGGAGAAATGGTCTATTGTGTCAGTCCTTCCGATTATTTGGACAATGTACCCTCTAAAGATGGCCAACTTGTGAATGATGCGTTTGCTACGGTGGTGCTCAAACTGCAAGTAGTCCCTTTCTCAGGGTATTCTAAACATTAGCGTGTCCGTACTGTGCTCGAATGGCATTTGGTTTTTGGCCGCTATTCCGCCAATTCTCCCATCCTGCCCGACTTATAATACAGTTCGCAATAGGCTTTGTATACCTCCGTCCCTAGCTTGATGCTTTTTAAGGTGGCTTCTATTGCTTTGGAATCGTAATAATTGATTTTCAATAGATTTCCATCACCAGCTTGGTATTTGGTCATCTCCGCGTCCCTCACTTTTATATAATTGGCCATCGCTTTCTTTTGTGTCTCGTTGTTCCGAAGGTAATTCGTCAACTTATTTTGCCCTGCCTTGATTTGGTTGGTCGTCTCCAATTTTACCCATTCTTGATCCCACCTTGCATATTGGATCTTCAGGTTCACTTCTTTGAATTTTGCCCGTTCCTTCCGGATGAAAAGGGGCTGATTGAGCGTCAAAATGATTTTGTTATTGTTCGAAATGTACTCCCCGTTCAGGTTACTTGGAATAGTGGAAATGCTTGTCGTGAGGAATTTGCCTGTGAGATCAATGTTGGGCAATAGATAATCGCGTGCCAATTTTCGATCTACATACAGGGATTGCAATTTTAAGTCTACCTTATTCAAGTCAGGATGGTTGGGCAGGGCTATTTCTATGAAGTGTGGGCTAAGGGCTTGTTGAATACCCAACTGGGCACTATCTGGTTGAGGGACAAGTAAGTCGGTCATTTCACGGGGCAGCCCGTTTTCATCCCATAGAAAATTGGATGCCAAAAGCTTGGTATTTAGGAGATCTGTTTCCGCTTGTTGTACGTCCGCCTGGCGTTCATACACCAATAAGGAGGCTTCCACAGAATCTATCTGACTGGCATCTCCTGCTGAAATAGACGATTTGACCAAGTTAAAATTGGCGATGGCAACGGCCTGCCCCTTTTGGAGGGCAGCCATCCGTTGGTAGGCTTGGTACCATTCCAAATAGGCCAAGGAAGCTTCAAAAAGTAATCTGTTGGCTGTTTTTTGCTTTTCGACAACTCCCATTTGTGCCGTTACCTTGGCCTGCTTCATGGCAGCTCTCCGGTAGTCGATCAAGATGCCTTGTCCAATGGGAAGTGTATAGCCGATGTAGCCTAAACCTCCATTGGGCGTATAGTCTGTCGGGTTCTGGTAAATGCCGTTATTGTCCTCGTAGCCTGCGGAGAAATCGCCTAGCCAAGCGGGAATCTTTAAATAATTATCGAAATAGCCATAGTACAGCTTCCCGTCAAATGTTTTACGGGTATAATCGCTATGGATAAGCGGGTCGTACATACCCTTGGCCTTTTTATTCTCCAAATTTGCCATCCCGCTCGAAAGCTGGGCTTGCTTCATTACCGGATGGTATTCTTTGACGAGGTGCAAAAAGGCAGAAAAGGAAATAGGAGCTGTGGGTGGATTGG
>OUMI01000012.1_pt1 | contig 15275 bp, 12 predicted proteins | sample 1690941 | NCBI WGS metagenome assembly OUMI01 (sample SAMEA3914864, study PRJEB12502) | metagenome | biome: forest; material: soil | place: USA | collected 2012-03-12 | depth 0.3 m | reverse complement strand
GCCAAAATCCTCCAAGGAATTACAGTAACGAGCACGCCAGGGATTAAAGACGACATGGAAAATGCAGGAGCAATATGGGTGAATCAATCCGCCGTTGCAGATGGGCACATTGTATCCGCACAAAGGCCGCCAGACCTTCCGGCCTATATGCGCTTATTTATCGATGTCCTGTTACAGAAATAGGACGATTGGGCATGTGAAGGATATAGTGGACAGCCAATTCATAGCCGTCCAATCCACATCCTACGATGATTCCTTTGCACTTGGCCGACAGATAACTGTGATGCCTAAATTCTTCCCTTGCATATACATTGGAAATATGCACTTCTATCACAGGCGTGGTGATGGCAGCAATAGCATCGGCTATCGCGATACTGGTGTGTGTATACGCGCCACCATTTAACACGATACCTCCATAGTGAAATCCAACTTCGTGCAATTTATTGATCAATTCCCCTTCGACATTGGATTGATAGTACTCTAATTGTGCCTCGGGAAACTTCCCTTTTAAAAATTCAAAATAGGTCTCAAATGGTTGGTTGCCGTAAATATCCTTCTCCCGTCTCCCGAGCAGATTGAGGTTAGGTCCATTCAAAATAAGGATTTTCATTTTCTTGTGTGACAAGCGATTAGATACTTTTTAAAAAACACATTTTGTGTATTGCGAACATAGCGGTTAAATATCAAAAGCGCAAAGAAGCTTTATACTGAACAATAAAAAGTGTCTAATCATAGCACTCTTTATTCCTGAAAATTATATTTGCCTCAAAGTCCCCCCCTTATGAATGATCAAAGCTTATACTTTCTAGAAAAATACATTAACAATGCTTCTCCCACTGGTTTCGAATCAAGTGGGCAACAACTCTGGCTGGATTATCTAAAACCTTATATTGACGAGTATTTTACGGATACGTATGGAACAGCTGTCGGAGTCATCAATCCTGGGCAACCCTATAAAGTAGTGATCGAGGCGCATGCCGATGAAATATCTTGGTTTGTAAACTATATCACAGAAGATGGCTATATCTATGTCCGCCGTAATGGGGGATCCGATCATCAAATTGCTCCCTCGATGCGTGTGAATATCCACACAAAAAACGGAATCGTAAAAGGCGTTTTTGGTTGGCCTGCCATCCATGTCCGTGAAAATGAAAAAGAACCTGTGCCCACTGTCAAAAATATTTGCATTGACTGCGGTTGCAGCAAAAAGGATGAAGTTCTTTCAAAAGGAATCCATGTGGGTACCGTTGTCACGTTTGACGCGGATTTTTTCGTGATGAACGATAAATATTTTGTTGGAAGGGCTTTGGACAACCGAATCGGAGGATTTATGATCGCGGAGGTCGCACGACGCTTAAAAGAAAATAACAACGTGTTGCCTTATACTTTGTACATCGTAAATGCCGTACAAGAGGAAATCGGTCTACGTGGGGCCGAAATGATCGCCCATCGTTTGAAACCCAATCTTGCTATCTGCACAGATGTCATTCATGACACGCAGTCTCCGTTTTACGATAAGAAAACAAGCGGAGATTTGGCTTGCGGACGCGGGCCTGTCGTTACCTACGGCCCAGCCGTTCAAAACAATGTGTTGAACATGATCATCCAAGTGGCAGAATCGAAAGAAATCGCGATACAGCGTGCCGCAGCTTCCCGTTCTACGGGCACGGATACAGACTCTTTCGCTTATTCAAATGAAGGAGTAGCTTCCGCTCTTATCTCGCTACCTCTTAAATACATGCATACAACTGTGGAAACGGTTTCCAAAGAGGACACGGAAAAGGTCATCCAGCTTATGTATGAATTCCTCCTACAATTGGATGCCAATTACAATTTTAATTATTTGAAGTAATAGAAGGCTGCTTTCTAAAAATGAGCAGCCTCGCTTCGAAGTTTTCTTCCTGAATGGGAGCATGTATCGCGGCGAAAAGCGACATCAATTCTTCCGCATGTTTTTCTGTCCTGTTTTGAAGAAGATGTACATGTACAAATGTGGTCCATAAAACGGCTTGCAAGGCCGTTTTATGTTCATCGTACATTCTCATTTCCACTTGTACACTCCGTTCTGTGTACTGAATCAACTGTGTTTGGATGTTGACCATCTCCATAAAAAAGGCAGGCTTTAGATAGCCAATCTGATGTTGGCCTACCACCCAGGAGATTTTCTTTTCCCTTGCCATTTTATATACATCCAACCCATAGTGGACTGAGATTTGATCTTCTCTGGCATTCAAGAAGTAATCTATGTACTTCGAATTATTGAGATGTTGATAAGGGTCACAATCTTGAAATCGGATAAGTGCCTGACTCTCTAAAACTTTTGATAACTCACGCATAGAAATTCCTTTTATGTAAAAATAGGAGTTTCGTTCTTTTGATCCTTCTAAAATGGAAGGAGAATGGCACAGATTTTTTGTTACTTAAAGCAGAATTCCTCTCAAATTAAGACAGTTCGCAAAAAATTAACCTAGTTCGTCATAACCTTCCCAACATATTTTTGTTGTATAGTCAAAGTAGTGGTATGAAAACAAAGCTTCCCTTTTTTATCCTTATCGGAATGCTCCTGTTCCTTAATTCCTGCATTTTTTTCGCTCCCTATAAAGCACCCAAGCTTTTCCATTTAGCAAAGTCAAAAGCTCCGTACGATGCCATTATTGTGCCAGGTGTGCCTTACGATAGTTCTTATGGAAAATGGAGCGATATCATGAAAATGCGACTTTATTGGGGCCATTATCTATATTCTACAGGCATCGCAAAAAATGTGATCTTTTCTGGATCTGCGGTATATACACCCTATATAGAAGCCAAAATCATGGCCATGTATGCAGAGAAATTAGGGATTCCAAAGGAAAATATCTTTTTGGACACAAGTGCCGAGCACAGTACGGAAAATATTTACTATTCCTATTACATTGCCCAACGGATGGGCTTTCATAAAATCGCCGTTGCCACTGATCCATTCCAAGCCTACATGCTAAAAAGCTTTCCGAAGAAGCTGCATATAGAAGTCGATTTTATCCCCATTGTGTTCAAGACACTGACCAATTTTGAAATGAAGGATTTAATCATTGAGGCTGAATTGGCAAAAACGGACAACTTCATCGCTTTGCCGGAGCGGGAAAGTTTTTGGAGAAGATTCAGAGGAACAATGGGTAAGAACATACGGCCCGTAGCGGAAGACAGTCGTTTCACCTTGCGCCTACACCAAGTTAAAGCAAGATTAGACTAATCGGTTTGCTAGTTTTCTTTTATTTTTGTGTCATTTTGTCTTTTATTTTATATTTTATTTTCTGATTCTCTGCCAAAAATTCTTACTCTTCTAGTGGAATAACTTTTGCTATCTGTTTCTTACGTTAAACGCCTAAAGACATGAATTTTAATAATTATACTATAAAGTCGCAAGAAGCGATTCAAAAGGCAATCGAAATTGCCAATGGAAACGGCCAACAAGCCGTTGAAACAGGCCATATTTTAAAGGGAGTAGTGCAAGCAGACGAAAATGTCAGCTCCTTTTTGTTGAAAAAGCTGAATATAAATAGTGGAAATTTTTTATCCGTAGTGGACACGATTGTTTCTGGATATCCGAAAGTGTCAGGAAGCAGTCCTTACTTAAGTAACGAGGCTACCCAAGCTTTGACTAAAGCTACGAGCTACCTAAAAGAATTTGATGATGAATTCGTTTCGCTCGAACATATCTATTTGGGAATCCTTGCCGGAAAAGATAAAATAGCGCAGGTAATGAAGGATGCCGGATTTTCCGAGAAAGACTTGAAAGCAGCTATTAAAGAATTGCGGGGTGGCACAAAGGTGACAAATCAAAATGCGGAGGGAAATTATAAATCGCTTGAAAAATATTCCAAGAACTTAAATGAATTGGCCAAAGCAGGGAAGATAGATCCTGTTATCGGCAGAGACGAAGAAATTAGGCGCGTATTACAAATCCTATCACGACGTACGAAAAATAACCCTATCCTATTAGGTGAACCTGGTGTTGGAAAAACAGCGATCGTAGAAGGTTTGGCGCAACGTATTGTAAGCGGTGATGTGCCAGAAAATTTGCGAAGCAAAACACTTGTATCCTTGGACATGGGTCTGCTTGTAGCCGGGGCAAAGTACAAGGGAGAATTTGAAGAACGCCTGAAATCTGTTATCAAAGAAGTCACAGATTCCGAGGGAGAGATCATTTTATTTATCGATGAAATCCATACCCTAATTGGCGCGGGAGCAGGAGGAGACTCTGCCATGGATGCAGCCAATTTGCTCAAACCTGCATTGGCTAGGGGGGAATTACATGCCATAGGTGCGACTACTTTAAAAGAATACCAGAAATACATCGAGAAAGACAAAGCTTTGGAACGCAGGTTTCAGGCAGTATATGTCGATGAACCAGATGTCCAAGACGCTATTTCTATCCTTCGAGGGATTAAAGAGAAATACGAAGTGCATCACGGTGTTCGAATCAAAGACGAAGCCATCATTGCCGCAGTAGAGCTCTCTCACCGCTATATAAGCGATCGATTCTTACCAGACAAGGCGATTGACCTAATGGATGAAGCCGCTTCAAAATTGCGCATAGAAATCGATTCTCTTCCAGAAGAGCTGGATGAAGTGCAGCGTAAAATCATGCAATTGGAAATAGAACGGGAGGCTATAAAACGGGAGAACGATACTGAAAAGGAAAAATATCTTTCCCGCGAAATCTCCGAATTGACCGAAAAGCGCAATTCATTAAAAGCCAAATGGGAAAGTGAGAAAAATGTTATCCATGGAATCCAAGAGGAGAAAGAGAACATCGAACGCTTTAAATTGGATGCAGACCAAGCAGAACGTCTGGGCGATTACGGAAAAGTGGCAGAATTGCGCTATGGGAAAATAAAAGAAAGTGAAACAAAACTGGAAGCGCTCAACAAACAAATTACAGACTTGAGGGAAAATGGAAGCCCGCTTTTGAAAGAAGAGGTGACCAGCGAAGATATTGCAGAGGTAGTTGCCAAGTGGACCGGCATTCCTTTAAGCAAAATGCTCCAAAGTGACCGTGAAAAGCTTTTGAACCTGGAAGAGGAACTTGGAAAAAGGGTTGCTGGCCAAGAGGAGGCCATTCAAGCTGTAGCTGATGCGGTGAGACGTAGCAGGGCAGGACTTCATGACCCAAAACGGCCCATCGGGTCCTTTATTTTCCTTGGTACTACGGGTGTAGGAAAAACCGAGCTCGCAAAAGCATTGGCCGACTACTTATTTGATGATGAAAATTCGATGGTACGCATCGACATGAGCGAATACCAAGAAAAACATGCGGTAAGTCGTTTGATAGGAGCTCCTCCTGGATATGTTGGCTATGATGAAGGAGGGCAATTGACAGAAGCTGTTCGGAGAAAACCCTATTCTGTCGTTTTGTTGGATGAAATTGAGAAAGCACATCCGGATACTTTCAATATTTTGCTGCAAGTGTTGGACGATGGGCGGTTAACGGACAATAAAGGCCGGATTGCCAATTTCAAAAACACCATTGTCATCATGACGAGCAATACAGGGGCGCACATCATCCAAGAGAATTTCGAAGGGTTTGAAAAGCGCGATGTCTTCTCGCAATTGGATATAATTGACAAAACCAAAGAGGAAGTATTTCAGCTTTTGAAAAAGACCATCCGTCCAGAATTCTTAAACAGGATAGATGATGTGATTATGTTCAAACCCTTGCTACCGCAGGTGATCCGCCAGATCGTCGAAATACAGTGGAAACAGGTGGAAAAACGACTCTTGGAAAACGGCGTTGTAATTGAGGCAGATAACACTATCTTAGAGTATCTTTCAAAAGAAGGATATGATGCTGTATACGGTGCAAGGCCACTAAAACGATTGATTCAGAACAAATTGTTGAATCCTTTGTCTAAAGAAATCCTTGTTGGAAAAGTGAAAAAGGATAGTCATATCATCGCCCGTTTAACATTAGATGGCCAAGTGACATTTGAAAACATAGGAAAGCCAGAAGAAGTAAAAACTTCACATTAAACTATCTTTCTCAGTAAATCTTAGGAAACAAAAAGGGGAAACGGCCTGTTTCCCCTTTTTGTTATTATAATAATAGGAGTATTATTTCGCTCCTAATAATTCGCCCTTGGTGTCTACTTTTTCCCCCTCCTTTAATGTGAACCTTTGTTTGTCTTTTTTGACAATGGTCCCATCCATTAAAACTTTCACTCCATCGTTTGTAACGACATCATTTTCTAATTTGGTAGGCTTTCCATCCCGCACAATCCACATTTTATTCAGTTTCATGATATAGTATTCATTCGGAAGTTGCCCTGCCAACGGCCGTTTGTCAATGGGGATCAATACTCCGTCTAAGCTGAGACGATCATTTTCTTTTAATTGGATTTTACCCCCGTCCGATTTAATGACCAAACCATCCTGCTTGACAATCATTTTTCCTTTGATGTTATAATCTTCTTTTAAAAGCGAAGGTTTTCCGTCCGTTACCAACCATACTCTGCCACGTAATACAGTTAAGTAATTTTTATCAGGATTGGTCGTTTCTTCCGGCTTTTCGTCCGGCAATTCCTCCCCTGTTAAAGCAATACGTTGGCCTTCATGCATTTGAAGTTTAGAGCCATTGGGTTTTATAACATGACCTGTTTTAAGGATTTTAGAACCGTCGGAAAGCGTTATTTCCTTCGTAAGCAAAGAAGATTCTGCATCTTTTATGATAAATAGTTTTCCTTCCTTAAAAAGTACATGGTCTAATACAAATCGATCCTTTTTAGACTTAGCATCGTTACAAGCCAAAGGTGAAACCATTAATTTTCCATTCAAATCTACCACATCTCCCTCTTTGATCAGGAATTTTTCTGCCTTCGTGCCTGTCGTAATGATTCCCTTTTGGCTTATGTGGATAGAATCAGCTACATAGTCTTCTGTCAATTGTGCCACTTTCCCGTCTTTGATCACATACATGATGCCATCTCTTTTGATGATTCCATTGCTCGACAGACCGTCATTGTTAAGGTACAGTTCTCCCTTAGAGTTTAGCTTTTCACCGCTATGAAGCGTGAATGATGTTCCTTCCTTTGTGCTCACCACTCCTAAGGGAGAAACTTTTATTCCATTGGGAAACAAGTAATCTACGTCTACAATGGCCATTTTATTATTTACGGCCTTGATCACCACGCCATCACGCTTTGCCACGTAAGATTCTGAAACAACGGTTTCTGGTTGCCTCATGTATACCTCTCCTGTGCTGCTTACGATTTCATTTTCTTGGAGCTGTATATATTTGCCCGATTTCCCAAGATAATATTTCCCATCCGAAGTCAATTTATTGCTGTCTGTTACAGTTCTTGTTCCTTCGAAAGAACGCAGGTCATTTGGCAAAATGTCCAATACCTTTCCATCTCGAAATAGGTATCCGTCCAACTTTTTAATTTTTGTTTGGACGATGGCCATATTTCCATTCTTTAACATGGCCTCCCCGTCATGAAGCTTGGTTTTAAGACCACTTGTATAGGTAACGTCCCCATTTTTATTTACTCGCGTACCGCTTCCAAATTCAATATCGCCATTGTAAGGCGACATATTTCCATCCTTGTCCAGCTTAAAAACTTTGCCATCCCTCATTATGACACCGTCCTTAAGCAATTTTAAATCCTTGTTCTCGTCTTGGGCAAAAACTATCTGAGCGATGCAAATGGTGAAAGAAAAAAATACCTTGTGTTTCATTTTCTAGTGTTTACCGTATTTGCCGGAATGTATAAGGCTATAGTTTAGAGTTTTCCGCTTGTAATTCTAATCAAAAAAATAAAATTATGGAAGCGTGGCTTTGTAAAACAGGCTCTTTTCTGCCTTTTTCTGCGCTTCATATACCAAGAAACCTACGGCTAAGCCTAACGCGGCTCCCAAAACTATATCTGCAGGAAAATGCACCCCTAAATAAATCCTGCTATAGGACACTACAAAAGCCCATACGAACAAAAAAATAGATTTTATCAAGGGAAGGCCTAATTGCAACGAAATTAATAAGGCAATACAAAATGTGTTTGCGGCATGTGATGATACAAAACCATACGTACCTCCCTTGTAACCATTCACAGAATGTACGCTCGGCCCCAATGAAACATCGTGACTGGGCCTGGCACGTTTCACGGACTTTTTTATCATGGAAGACGTTTGGTCACTAAGCGTGACAGCCAATGCAATTGCCAAAAGAGGAAGCCAAGAAAGTTTCTTAAATTTCTTAATAATCAAATAAATAAAAAATAAATAAAGGGGAAGCCATGTCCAATCACCACTCACATAGTAGAAAAGTGGGTCCAACTGTTCCGTATGCAGGCTATTTAAAAGTACAAAAAGCTTCCTATCCAGTTCGATGAATTTTTGAACAAGACTCATACAAATTTTTCACCGTGCATTTCTTTCGCATCCCCCAAAAACTCTTTTACGCGTTGCTCACTGTCCTTTCTGCATATCATCAAGACATTGTCAAACTCTGCTACAATGTAATTGTCCAATCCTTCTACCACAACTAATCGTTCTTTAGGCGTTCGAATGATGCAATTGGCAGAATCGTACAGGATATGCTTGCCTTGTAAAGCATTTTCGTTCTGGTCCTTTTCGGAGATGTCATACAAAGATTTCCATGTCCCGAGATCGCTCCATCCAAAGTCACAAAGCAACACATGCACATTGGTCGCTTTTTCCATGATGCCATAATCGATGGAAATGCTCTTGCATTGTGCATAAACATTTGTGATGAAGTTTTCTTCTTCTGATGAAAAGTATATGTAAGTCCCATGTTTGAACAGTTCCGCCATATCTGGAAGGAAATTTTCGAAACATTGGAGGATCGTCTTGGCATTGAACACAAAAATGCCCGCATTCCATACGAACTCCCCACTTTCTACAAATTGCTTCGCCAAATCTAAATTGGGTTTTTCCGTAAACGTCTTCACTTTGTGCAATTCTCCAAACGTTTGCCCCATGAATTGGATATAGCCATATCCTGTATCAGGCCGATGTGGTTTTATTCCAAGCGTGACTATAATATCATGAAATGTTGTTTGGGTGAGGGCTTCTTGAATACACCTTTTGAACTCTTCCTCCTTCAGGATAACATGGTCTGATGGGGCGACTACGATATTTGCATTGGGATTCTTACTAAAGATCTTGTAGGCTGCATACGCCACACATGGTGCTGTATTCCGGGCAACAGGTTCAAGTAAGAGCTGGTCCTGGCTCAAAAAAGGTAACTGTTCCTTTACTTTTTGGGCATAGATCCTATTTGTTACTATGTATATATTTTCCTTAGGGCAAATACCTTCAAACCTTTCTGCAGTTTGTTGGATCATCGTTTTCCCAGTGCCTAATATATCGTGAAACTGCTTGGGGTGGTTATTTCTACTAAATGGCCAAAATCGACTGCCGATCCCACCCGCCATAATCACTACATAGTTATTCTCAATGTTCATTTTATATGCGTATTGTGCGAAGATATAAATTTTTTGATTTCCTGATTACTGCCAATCACTTTCAGGACTTGCTAAACATTTCTCTATTTTTGGATTTCAAAAAATGGCACAATGGGCAAACCCAAAATAGGCGTATTACTTCTCAATTTAGGAACACCAGATAGTCCGAAAGTCACGGATGTCCGCAAATACTTGCGTGAATTTCTCATGGACAGAAGGGTAATCGATGTTCCTTATTTACAACGCTGGCCTTTGGTAAACCTTATTATTTCCCCATTTCGGGCATTTAAATCGGCTAAAGTTTACAAAGAACTTTGGACTGAAAAAGGATCGCCATTAAAACTCTATGGATTAGAAGTGGCAGAATTGCTTCAAAACAAATTAGGAGGGGATTATTTGGTAAGTATTGGGATGCGGTACCAAGAGCCGAGTACAAAAGAGGCATTGGAAAAATTTGAATACCTAGGCCTAGATAAACTTATCGTGCTTCCCCTCTATCCACAATATGCATCCGCCAGCACGGGTTCAAGTATCGAAGAAACAATGCGGATCCTAAAAAATTGGGAAGTCATTCCGAATCTTAAAGTCATAAGCCAATTTCCGGATAACAAACAGATGATCCGTCTCTTTGCCAAATTAGGGAAACGTTACATGGCAGAACGGGCATTCGACCACTTCCTTTTTAGTTATCACGGTCTTCCAGAACGCCAAATTGTAAAAGCGTCTTGCCAAAACTATTGCCAATTGGACAAATGTTGCCAAACGTACCATAGTTTGAATAAGTATTGTTATCGTGCACAATGTTATCATACCTCCCGATTGTTGGCGCAAGAACTAGGTTTACGTGAAGACCAATATACCGTTTCCTTCCAATCTAGACTTGGTAAGACACCTTGGATAAAACCCTACACTGATGTGGTAATCCCTGATTTGGTAAAAAAAGGCAAAAAAACTATTCTCACGTTTTCACCTTCTTTCATAGCAGATTGCCTAGAAACTACGATCGAAATCGGATCTGAATACAAGGAATTGTTTAAAGAATGCGGGGGGGATCACTGGCAGATGGTAGAAAGCCTCAACAATCATCCCCATTGGATCGAATGCTTGTCAGATTTAGTTCGAAGTGAACTTAATTAACCAAGTCTTCTTACAATGAAAGATTGCACCAGTTCGTATAGTTCCAGAGGATTCATTGTTCTCCATGGTTCTATATGCAAGGTTCCACCAAAATTGAGGTAAAAATCCAAGCGGTATTTCTTCCATTCTTCTTCTACGTGGTACCGAAAATTAAGGGCTGCGATCCAACCATCTTCTACATCGTCAAACCACTCTTCATAATAGGAATCATCCGAACCGTGAAAATTAAGAATATTCTCTCCGATTAAGATGTATTTTTGAATTCCCTTTCGGTCCATAAAATCCAAAATATTGCGTTTGAAATGCATAATGTCATTGTGTATCGCATCATTCCATTCTCCGAACATTTCGATTATGGCCACTTTTTTTTGATAGTGGACGAATAGGAATTTTATGTACAATGTCTCCGATCCTATGTAGTCCCAAGAAGGATGGATGTAATGATCATAGATGGCGGACGAATACTGTGTGAAATCATATCGCTTTCCATAAAATGGCGACAGTTTATCTTCAGAAGCCACATAATACTTTTGCCAGCCAAAGAAAGGTGTTAAATCCTGCATACTATGTTTCTCATTTCTTTTCCAATTTTATAATAAAATTGTTCCACGTGGAACATTCCTATCCATTTATTGTTCTACCTCCTAAGAAGGAAAAACGCCAAACATTATCTATGATTCCTTCTTAAATTTGCAGTCAAATGTTCCACGTGGAACACATGTAAATCAAATTCACGATGTTCAATAAATACGATATCATTGTAGTAGGTGCTGGTCATGCAGGATGCGAAGCCGCCGCTGCTGCTGCAAACATGGGCGCCAAAGTATTGCTTGCTACAATGAACATGCAAACAATTGGCCAAATGAGTTGCAACCCTGCTATGGGAGGCGTGGCCAAAGGACAAATTGTGCGTGAAATAGATGCATTAGGAGGACTTTCTGGCATTATTGCCGATAAATCTACTATCCAATTCAGAATGCTCAACAAATCCAAAGGCCCCGCTATGTGGAGTCCCAGGACACAAAATGATAGGATGCTGTTTGCAGAAGAGTGGCGGTTTGCCTTGGAACAGATACCGAACATTGACTTTTGGCAAGAAAGCATCACTGGTCTGTTAGTAAAAGAGGGTAGAGTAACTGGAGTACGTACTGGAATGGGATTAGAAATACCGTCCTCTGCTGTGGTTTTAACAAATGGTACTTTCTTAAACGGCATCATCCATATCGGTGAAAAACAACTTTCAGGAGGACGTGCGGCTGAAAAAGCGGCTACTGGTATCACTGAACAGCTAAGAACACTAGGTTTTGAAACGGGCAGGATGAAAACAGGAACACCTCCTCGCATAGATGGACGAAGCATTGACTATTCGAAAACAGAAGAACAATTAGGCGATGAAATTCCTTCTAAATTTTCCTATTCAGATCAAACAAGCCCTATCCAAAAACAATTAAGCTGTTACATCACCTACACCAATGAGAAAGTACATGAAATACTTAAAACAGGATTTGACAAATCTCCCATGTTTCAAGGAAGGATCAAAGGAATAGGACCACGCTATTGCCCTTCTATCGAAGACAAAATCAACCGATTTGCAGACAAGGACCGTCACCAGCTCTTTCTAGAACCAGAGGGTTGGAAAACCGTAGAAGTATACATAAACGGATTCTCTTCTTCTTTGCCTGAAGATATCCAGTATAAGGCACTTACACAGATAGAAGGATTGGAACATGCCCGCATGTTCCGACCTGCTTACGCCATCGAATACGATTACCTACCTCCTACTCAACTTAAACCCAACCTCGAAACAAAACTTATTGCCAACCTATTTTTCGCCGGTCAAATTAACGGGACAACCGGCTATGAAGAAGCAGCGGGCCAAGGATTAATGGCAGGAATAAATGCCTACAACAATGTATTCGGAAAAGAAGCTTATATCATGAGTCGCTCTGAAGGCTATATAGGCGTTCTTATCGATGACCTAATCAATAAAGGAACAGAAGAACCCTATCGCATGTTCACCTCTCGGGCAGAATATAGGATCTTGCTGAGACAAGACAACGCCGACTTACGTCTTACAAAGAAAGGGTATGAACTTGGGCTTGCAAAAGAGAAGGCACTGGAGAAAGTACGTCAAAAGGAAAATGCAGTTCGCGATATCCACTACTTCTTAAAAACAGAGAAAATAGCCCCAGAAAACATAAACGCCCTCCTTACTGAGATCGGCACCGCCCCAATACGCGAAAAATGTTCTTTAGAGACCCTTGTCAGAAGACCCGATGTTTCTATCTCCCAACTCTTGCCAAGTAGTACATCCTTCGAAGAATTCCTTGCCAAGTATACTCCAGAACAAAAAGAACAAGCCGAAATACAACTCAAGTATCAAAGTTATATTGAAAAAGAAGAACAATTGGCCCAAAAAATACACTTGCTAGAAGATTACAAGCTGCATGATCGCCTGAATTATGACGATATCGTTTCCTTGTCTCTAGAAGGAAAGGAAAAGCTGAAAAAGATAAAACCTCTTACGTTAGGACAGGCATCCAGAATAAGTGGAGTTTCCCCCTCTGACATTTCCATTCTTATGGTATACCTAGGAAGATAACACTCCCTTTTTAATTTCCTCTATTTTTACGGGAAATTAAATACAGTGAAAAATTCCCCTTTCTTCTACGCAAGCATTCTTTATTTTCTTCTTTACTCCTGTGCAAACCCATCTTCGCCAACTGGAGGACAAAAAGACGATAAGAAGCCCAAGTTGAGCAAAACATTTCCAAAAAATGGAAGCACTCATTTCAGAGGCAAAATAGTTGCTTTCACCTTCGACGAATGGGTAGACGAAAACAATCTAAAAGACCAAGTACTCATTACACCCAAAATAGAGACCTATAAACATAGCGTCAATAAAAATACGTTGACGCTCACTTTCGACTCTGGAGCTTTTAAACCGAACACAACCTACTACATTAACCTAAGAGAAGGCCTCAAGGATATTACAGAAGGAAATAAAACAGACAGTACCACGCTCGTATTTTCCACTGGTAAATACCTTGATTCCCTTTCCTACTCAGGCAAGGTTTATTATCTGCTAGAAAACAAATCGGACAAAAATATTTCCGTTGCACTTTATGAACTAAGCGATACTTTTCATATCGAAACAGCTTCTCCTCTCTACCTTACTAAAACGGACGATGCCGGAAAATTTACCTTCTCCTACCTCAAACAAGGAACCTATCTCGTTTACGCATTTCAAGACGAAAACAAAAATGGGACATATACTCCCAACAAAGAACCCATAGCCTACCGAGCTCAACCTCTCTCCATTTCAAGTTCCATTTCAAGTGAGACCTTAGGATTGGTAAAAGAAGATCATGAAAAACCGAAAATTAAGCGCATAGAATCCAATAAAAAAAAACTGACCAAAATCGTCTATCAAAAACCGATTAAAACACTGTATATAAAACAAATACATACATATGATATGAACATATGTAGCATGCTTAAACAGGACGAGGTTTCAATATTTACTTCCTCTCCAGCCAAAGATAGTGTACAATTTATTCTCGAGGCTTCTGACATCGCACTCAACACAAAATTGGATACCGTAAAGCTCACCAGTCAGTTTATAGACACTGTCCAATACAAAGTCAATTGCACACCTCCGAAAAATAGTCAGATCGAACCGACTGAGCCTATTCAAATAAATTTATCCAAGCCTTACGCAAAATTCTCTAACAACTTGGAATTGCACATAGGAGCCAAACGCTACAAAGGCACCGAACTTCATCAAGTTGTAGATATAAAAGAAATACCTTATCAAGCAACTATCCAACTTATTCCCAAAACTGAATGGAAAGACACAGTTAAACTTTTCGTCCTCCCATCATGTTTTACTCCTATCTCTGGCTATATTAAAGATACCCTGAAAACAAAGTATAGTTTAAAATCGTTGGAGAAATACGGTAGCATCGGGGGACAGGTAGAATCCTCTATATCTAACTTCATTATCCAATTGCTTTCAAAAGATGGAAAAGTACTTAAAGAAGTATACAATAAAAAAGACTTCCTCTTCGAATACCTAAATGATGGAGAATACAAATTGAGAGTAATTGAAGATACCAACCAAAACCTTATTTGGGATCAAGGGGACTTTAGAACCAGAAAAATGCCAGAAAACATCCACCACTATCCAGACGTAATAAAACTTAAATCTAGTTGGGAGATCCTAGATGTTAAAATACGCTTCTAAAATGTAGACAACTTACTCACTCCTGCTTCTTGCTTACAGAAAAAGAACCGTCAACTAAAAATAATATCCCAATAAAAACATTTTCAATCCAAAAAACCTACGAAATACCGAATAACTCGACGAATCCAAAATTAACAATCCATCAATTTCCAAATTGTGGATAAACCTAAAAACACTATGATTAACAATTTGTTACCTTGTGGAAACATTAAAGAAACATTGTGGATGTCTTACTAACGAATCTGGATTCCGAAATCTCCAAATTAATTATTAAAAACTTATCTACATATCCACAAGCTAATAATACTCCATATATATAAATCTTAAATCTCTTTTTTATCAAATACTTATTATGGCTCGATTTATCAACAGCCTTCTCTTATTGATTTTTATCCTTACGAAATCACCGGCCCAAGACGTGGAGCTGGCCAATG
>OUMI01000015.1_pt1 | contig 18955 bp, 16 predicted proteins | sample 1690941 | NCBI WGS metagenome assembly OUMI01 (sample SAMEA3914864, study PRJEB12502) | metagenome | biome: forest; material: soil | place: USA | collected 2012-03-12 | depth 0.3 m | reverse complement strand
GGTATGATGTACAATGTTGTGCGTAATGCTCCATACATGATCATTGGCTCCTAAAATGTTGAAAGTATACCCAAGTAATTTATTGACGGTGGCGTTGCTGGAATAAGATCCGTGTAATGCGTCATGACACACATTAAATCCAATAAATGCAGAAAACATTCCCATCAATATGACAAAAATGAGCATGACAGGAGCAGGAAAAAGATTGGAGAGCGTGAGGCAATAAAAGGTCAGTGCGCCTCCAATAAAAAAAACGGTTTTAAAGACCATCAATCCATTCGCGTTCTTAGACAAGTTGTTCGATTTGAAATAGTCATCGACGCGTTTTCTAACTGTTGCGTAGAACTCGGACTTTTTAGTGTCTACAAATTTTAACGTGGACATGAGGAAATTAACGGAATATTTACGTTGTAAAACGCGATTATTATGTATTTTCTTGAATGAAAGAACGTTGCAAGTTGGAATAATATTGCCTGTAAAACAAAAATCGAAACATTATCTTACCAATAATTTCATTTTAAAAATACGTTACGTGTCAAAAATCCATTTTTTCTGGATCCAAAACAAGGGCTAAACGTATTTCTTTCATGGCCTGTTCTTTCATCAAGACGGGACCAAGGGCGAGCATTCTGTTCGGCAAAGCAATTCCATTCTGTACGTTCTTTATCAGATTAAGTATATTGTACTGCTGGGAAATAGCCAAGCCTTTTAACCCGTTTAGTATCTCTTTCTGCAACACATTTTTCATGGAAATGAAGTGTTTTTTGTTTTATACTAGGTTAAAACGTAAAGATGGGGGCAGGGTTGTGTTTTTTATTCACCACTCTCTGACAAATTTTTCTAGAAAGAAAATCACATGAACTGCTGCCAAAAATTAAAAATCTATAGATTTGACAACTTAATCTTAGAATGATGAAAAAAGTAGGCATTCTTTTGGCCCTTCTGGGATATTTTCCTCTGTGGGCTCAAGTTGGCACGCTGTTCCCGCATTTATCCGCCCAAAGGTTAGACGATAAAACGGTGGAACTTCCCCTCCATACAAAAGGAAAACATACATTGCTGGCGTTGGCCTATTCACAGGAAGCAGAAAAAGAGCTATCTACTTGGTATCAACCTGTTTATGAAACATTTATTCATAAGGACAAAGGGGGTGTTTTCGAAACAGAATCGTATGACATTCATCTTTTTATAGTGCCGATGTTTACTGGGGCAAATCAAGCTGTTCATGCAAAAGCAGTGAAACAAATGAAGGAAAACGTCGATCCCCATCTTTGGAATTATGTATTGGTATACAAAGGGGATATGAAACCCTACAAAGACAAATTGAGCTTGAGCAAAAAAGAGATCCCCTATCTTTTTGTATTGGATAAGACGGGTAAAATTGTCTACCTGACTTCAGGAAAATATACCGATGAGAAGCTGGAAGAAATAGAACACCATGTAGGCAGTGATCAATGATCGTTTGAGATTCTCCTTTTCAATTGAAACCCGCTAAGTTTTTTACCGCTAAAGCGGCTCCTAAAGCAGGCCCTTCGTTCAAATCGCTGCTCTTGATCTTTAGCTGGGGAAGAGAATCCGTCAGCATTTTCATAAAAAGAGCATTCTCGGCGAAAGGACCTTCTACATACATCTTTTTGATGGTAGCTAAATTTTCCCCGGCAAGGAATATGGCTTGCAATTGAATTCGGATGATATCCGAGATCAATTTATGATAGGCTAATTCGTAACTATCGAATTCGTCCAAGGAAGCAGCCTTGAAATCTGGTTTTATATTATAATAATCATCCAACAAAGAAGGCAAAGAATGGGTAATGGCTGCCAATTCTGGATCATACTTGACTGATTTGTAGAAAGAGGATTCCCGGAAAAAATGAGAAGCAAATTTTTTCGTGTATTGTTCATGCCATTGGCCCAACATGAGCCTTGCGGCTTTTACCATATGTCCCTCGAAAGACAAATAGCAAAGGCAATCTTTTTTCAAGTCATCGGAAGATAATTCCTTCGTGGCAAAAGGGTTGAGAACAGTAAAACTAGATCCCGTGGAAAGAAGCAAAAAAGGGTCAATGTTGCGTTTTAGGAAGGGAATTAGGCCGGAAACAGTATCTAAAATCCCAGTTCCCACAGGAATAAAATGATGGCGAAATGGAGTAAGGCCGGCTTCGTCTTTGGTAACAATTTTTGGGAGCAGATCAACAAACCCTTCTTCATATACCCATTGATCATAGCGCTTGTTCCTGTAGTCCCAAAGCATCGTATAGCCTCCCAGCTGTGTATGTTCAGAAAAGAAATTCGTCGTAAAAAGGAACGAACAATATTGGGATAAAAATAGCGACGTCTTAATTTTTTTGAATAAGGTTGGATTGCAATATTTTAACCAATAAAGCTGAAGTCCTGCATTGCCCATCTTTAAATAGGGGCTATAGGTTTCCAACGCCATCTGCTCTTGGGAACCGTAGGTTTTGAAAAATTTCTTTTCAATTTCTTCAGGCAACCCTTTTCTACTGTCAAAGAGCGGGGCAATAGGTTCCCCATTTTGATTTAAGTGTACAAAGGCAGGTCCATAGGAGGTGAAATTCACTGCTTTTACGTCAAACCTCCGGTCCTGTTCCACCCGTTCCCATGACTCGAGGATCCAATTGGTAATTTTGTGAAGATCCTCGCAAGGGAACCCATCGCTATCGCTGATGTCTTCGAACATTTGTGCTTCTTCCCACACCACTTTGAATTCCTGATCAAAAAGGATGAGCTTTTTGACGTACCGCTGCAAATGATAAATGGCAATTGAAGGGATCATGGATGTTGAAACAGGCAAAAATGGTGCGATTTGGAGCGCAAGATTGGAAATACTGATATAAAAAGAAAGATGTGCCGAAGAACGCCTCGAAAATTAATTGTATAAAAATTTAAAATTAATCTTAGCTTTGCGCCCTATTTGATAAAATTGGGTTTTTTCTGCCCTTTCTTGATACTATGAAGCTTTCAGAATTTAAATACGAACTCCCTCCTGAGAAAATTGCGTTATATCCAACCGAAAACCGTGATGAGGCAAAGTTGATGGTCATTCATAGAGCCACAAAAAAAATAGAGCATAGAACATTCAAAGATATATTGGAATATTTCAATGAAGGAGATGTTTTAGTGGTCAATGATTCAAAAGTTTTTCCTGCTAGGTTATATGGAAACAAGGAAAAAACAGGAGCAAAAATAGAAGTGTTCTTGCTTCGTGAATTGAATAAGGAAGCAAGGCTATGGGATGTTTTGGTAGATCCTGCCAGAAAAATACGGGTAGGCAATAAATTGTATTTCGGCGATAGCAATTTGGTCGCAGAAGTGATCGACAATACGACTTCAAGAGGAAGAACCATCCGTTTTCTGTTTGATGGCGATGACAAAGAGTTTAGGAAAGTAGTGGACGAATTAGGCGAAACACCGTTGCCAAAATACATTAAGCGTAAAGTAGAACCGGAAGATAGGGACCGTTACCAAACTATTTTCGCGACAAAAATAGGGGCAGTTGCTGCTCCATCGGCTGGGTTGCATTTTACAAAGCAACTTGTGAAGAGATTGGAATTGAAAGGCATCGAGACCTTGCCGATGACGTTAGATGTTGGATTGGGATCTTTTCGCGCAGTCGATGTAGAAGATCTTACAAAACATAAAATGGATTCGGAGCATTTCTCCATCACGGATGCGTTGGTAGAAAAGGTAAATGTAGCCTTGGATAGTAAAAAGCAAGTATGTGCCGTCGGTACAACGGTCACACGCGGATTGGAATCTTCTGTTTCGGCCAACAATAGATTAAAAGCAACGGATAACTGGACCGATAAATTCATATTTCCTCCCTACGATTTTAAGATCATCACCTCGATGGTAACCGGTTTCCATCCATCCGAATCAACGTTGTTGATGATGGCATGTGCTTTTGGTGGTTTTGACCTCATTATGGGAGCGTATGAAACTGCGTTGAAAGAAGATTATCGTTTCCATGCTTATGGAGACGCGATGCTTATTCTATAAGTTTTGAAGCGTTTTGCCATCATAGTGGCGGCAGGCACAGGTTCGCGCATGGAAAGTGTGGTTCCCAAGCAATTCCTACTGCTTAAAGGCAAGCCGATCCTCCACTATTCAATCGAGGCGTTTTTTCAACACGATCCTTCCACTGCACTTTTCGTGGTAGTGTCAAAGGAAGAGTTAAAAAGATGGGAAAACCTATGTGTGCATTATCCGGTTCCTTCGCATCAGATAGTAGTTGGGGGTGAAACCAGGACCCAATCTGTCTGGAATGGACTTAAGTTGCTCCCTTCAGAAGGATTGGTAGCCATTCATGACGGAGCAAGGCCATTGGTGAGCAGCGCGATCATTGAAAAGTGTTTCCAAGCAGCTTCCCTGTTTGGTTCTGGTGTGGCAAGTATCAAATCCAAAGATTCTCTTCGATTGGTATTGGACAGTGAGAACCAAGCCTTGGACAGAGAGCATGTCCGCCTCATTCAAACGCCCCAGACATTCCAAAATTCCTTTATAAAAGACGCATTTGATGCATATGGTACAGAAGCCAGTTCTGATGATGCGACCATTGCACAACGAGCTGGTTTGAACATCCAACTAGTAGAAGGGAGTTACCATAATTTTAAGATCACTACAGCAGAGGACCTCATTTTTGCCGAGGCGATTCTTTCGCAAGAGTAAATTGAAAATGAGCATTTTACAAGATAGCTGCCAAATAGAGGCGCGTTGTTCATCTCGAGGAATTCACCGATGAAAATTCCTGAACTATTGTTCGCCAATCCACTATTCACACTATAAGAGATCTCAGACGAATACATGGGAAAATGAATCCATAAGAGGCACAAATTCATCCGTATTATTTTACAGATATTTTGTATCCTTTTTGATTGTATGACGTATGAATTATTAGAACACTAATTTGAAGGATATGGAATTCTACTCACGCAGCTCGACACCACGTTATAGTTTCTCTAACTCTACTCTTGTATTCAACGAAGACGGGATTCAAGTGCATAGAGAAGAAAATAACAAAGCAAAAAATAATGTCAAGAAAGAAGAACAAGAAAGATATATAAAATCGTCCATTAAATAAAAAGCATACCTCTTCTACAAGGAAAAGCCCCTTTCAATGAGAAAGGAGGCTTTTTATTTTTAAAAGAAGTCTCGGTTATAGGTTCTTCGAATCAAATTGTAGTGATTTCTCACTAATTGCCGATTGAATCAAGCTTTTATTTTTGTTATCGATTCTGGCTTGGCATAAAATTTTCGCATATTGGTGAATGAACATTTCATTTCCGTATGTTGATCGGAATACGGTTAAATTATTACGTATACCCTTCTCTTTTTTCTTGATGCCGGTTTATTTTTTGGCAGTGAGCCAAAGCTCGGTATGGAATAGCAACACACAACGAAGGGCACTGTTCATTTTTTTTATTTTACATCTGTTTATCTATCCTGCTAGCAATGGGTACAATAGTTTTATGGATCAAGACGAAGGAAGTATCGGCGGATTGAAAAATCCACCTAAAGCGACTGGAAAGCTATTTTTTGTCAGTATTTTATTTGATGTCTTGGGCTTGGTTTTAAGCGCATGTCTTGGACTGCAGTTCTTTTTAGGGATCGCCCTTTATATACTGGTGTCTAGGGCGTATAGCTGGAAAGGGATACGATTGAAGAAATATCCCATTTGGGGTTTTCTGTCCGTCATCCTCTTTCAGGGTGCTATTACCTTTTCCAATGTCTTGGTGGGCATCTATCAGATAGATCACAAAACGGTTTTCTCCCTATTTTATTTTCCTGCAGTGGCAAGTTCATTGATGATTGCCGGAGTGTATCCACTTACTCAGATCTATCAACATGAGCAAGACATCGCCAACGGAGATGTTACGATCAGCTATTTACTTGGATATAAGGGAACATTTCTCTTTTCTATGGGTATGTTCCTGTTAGCAGGGATTCTTCTATTTTTTTATTTCAAACCCAATGAATTTCTTGTATTTCAGCTTTTTTTGGCTCCGGTTGCAGTCTATTTTGTGTACTGGATGTGGAAGGTATGGCAGAATACATACTATGCAGACTTTGAACATACCATGCGGATGAATCTAATTGCATCTATCTGCATGAATGCTTGCTTTATCACCTTGTTTTTTCTCTCACGATGAGTGTAATCGCCCATATTGCCACCGCTGTACCTTCTTATTGTTACCAGCAGGGAATGTTATTGGATTTTATGCAAGGCATATATGGCATGCAAGGAGATGAGGCAAAGAAATTAGCGCAGCTCTATCATCGGAGCGGGATAGAGACCCGTTACTCAGCCCTCCCAGATTACAATGGTCCTACCCGCATTCTTTTCCCTGCCACTTCCGACATGGAGCCTTTTCCTTCTTTGGAAGAAAGAATGCAGATTTTTTTGAAGGAAGCCAGTACTTTAGCTCAAAAAGCTATATTGCCTTGTTTGGAAAAAGTAGAAGTAAATGAAATAACACATCTTATTACCGTAAGCTGTACCGGACTATCAGCACCCGGGCTGGAAATTCAGCTTATGCAATCCTTAGGATTGAATTCGAATGTTCAGCGAAGCTCTGTCAATTTTATGGGATGCTATGCTGCGGTTCACGCGCTTCGACAAGCAGATTACATTTGCAAGAGTGAGACTTCGGCGAAAGTCTTACTTGTTTGTGTAGAGCTCTGTACGTTGCATTTCCAAAAAGAACAGGACATGGACAATGTGACCGCCAATTTGCTTTTTGGCGATGGTGCAGCCGCAGCGTTGGTTTGTGGGGATGACTGGGAAGGTACAGGTTTTTTGATCCGCGATTTCTATTCTTATTTGGAGGTGAGCGGAATATCCGATATGGCATGGAATCTTTCTTCTAAAGGTTTTTTGATGCGGCTAAGCGGCTATATTCCGCAATTGATCGAAAAAGGCTTTAAAAAATTGGTCGAAGATGCCTTGCATAATCTTCAACTTGTTCCAGAAGATATCACCCATTGGGCGATACACCCGGGAGGCAGGAAAATTTTAGACCTCATTTATAAAGAAATGGAGTTCAAAAATGGGGCACTAGAAGCTTCTTACAATGTTTTGAAACGTTATGGCAACATGTCTTCTCCTACTATCTTGTTTGTTTTAAAGGAGTTGTGGGAAAATAAGATACGGCAAAACAACGCGACCATTTTTGGGGCAGCGTTTGGACCTGGTTTGACAATGGAAACATTCGTCTTACAAAATCGAGCAGAATAAATGTTTCCTACCCGATCATATCAAAAGGAATTGCTGGATAGGGAAAGTATTCCGGCAGAGGACCTGTATCGCAATTTGGAGGAACTTGATTTTATCAACACGTGGCTAGGTGGCCATGCCATTACACTCAGTGGATTAAAGGATACCATAAAGGACCTGCCCATGAATCGCGTCATTACAATCGCGGACATTGGTTGTGGAGGTGGAGATAATTTGAAATTTCTGGCTAAATGGGCACGAACACAAAAGATTACCCTAAAATTTTACGGAATAGACTTAAAAGAAGAGTGCATTGACTTTGCCAGACGCAATTGTTCCGAATATCCGGAAATAACGTTTGTCCAATCCGATTATAGACACATAAAAGAACAGTTTGACATCATAGCCTCGGCCCTCTTTTGCCATCACTTAAATGACGGACAATTGGTGGAATATCTTACTTGGTGCAAGAAACAAAGTTGTGTTGCTTTTTTTATCAACGACCTGCAACGTCACTATCTTGCCTATATGAGCATAAAACTCTTAACCCGGCTTTTTTCACGTTCTTATTTGGTAAAAAACGATGCACCGTTATCAGTCAAAAGAGGATTTTATCGAAAGGAATTACAGGATTCCTGTTTGGAAGCAAATACGCAACCTGCTACAATAAAATGGAAATGGGCCTTTCGTTATTTACTTATTTACAGACATTCCACCTGAAATAGAACGCCATGTCCCAAGTTGTTGGCATCATTGGAGGAGGCTTGGCTGGACTTTCTTTGTCCATTCAATTGTCGAAGAAGGGGATTAAGGTGCTTTTATTCGAAAAAGAAGCCTACCCATTCCACAAAGTATGCGGAGAGTATATCGCGATGGAGTCTTGGGACTATTTAATTCAATGTGGCATCCCACTTCCGCATTTGCAATTGCCCCGAATTACTTCGCTGAAAGTATCTGCCCCAAATGGCCAATTTTTGCGGCATGCCTTGCAGCCCGGTGGGTTTGGAATAAGTCGTTATACGTTAGATTGGCTGTTGGCCACGGAAGCAGAGAGAGAAGGAGTGCGTGTGTTCCAAAACACAAAGGTTTTAGGAATCCACTACAAACACGATGTGTTCAGTATCGAAACACAGGAAGGAAGTTACGAAGTGAGCTTGGTTGTGGGTTCGTTTGGCAAACGATCCAACTTGGATATAAAACTGGAGCGGAAATTTATCACAAAGGCGTTGCCACCTAGGAAAAATTTTGTAGGTGTAAAATACCACATCCAAATTCCAGAAAAAGAAGAAGATGTTATTGAACTGCATAACTTTAAAGATGGCTATTGCGGTATTTCGAAGGTGGAAGATGAAAAATACTGTCTGTGCTATCTCACCACTGCACAAACGCTGCGGAACTACGAATCGCTAAAGAGGATGGAAGAGGGAGTTCTTTATCGGAATCCATTCCTTAAAAAATACTTCGAGCAGGCAATGTTTCTATACGAAAACCCATTAGTCATCTCACAAATCAATTTTGAAGATAAGCCATGCGTAGATAAACATGTTCTGATGGCAGGAGATGCCGCGGGGCTTATTGCTCCATTGTGCGGAAATGGGATGAGTATGGCATTGCACGCCTCAAAAATTCTAAGTGAACTTGTCCCTGTGTATCTAAAAGGCAATATAACAAGAGACGAATTGGAGTCGTTGTATGAAAAAACGTGGAAAAAATATTTTTCCACGCGTATTGCCGTGGGAAGGATCATTCAATATTCCTTTGGCAAAGAAATGGTGAGCAATTGGATGATCCGTCTTTTGCGGCCTTTCCCCAGCATAGTTGGGAAATTGGAATCCTTCACGCATGGAGATTCCTTTTAAAATTGTGGGCTGTGCCGGGCTCGAACCAGCGACCCCCGCCTTGTCGAGGCGGTGCTCTGAACCAACTGAGCTAACAGCCCATAAAATTTAGGAGTGCGAAGTACGATTTTTTGTATCGGTTTTCCAAACGATCCCCAAAGGTTACTTGTTCCAAATGAAACACATTAATGTGTACCTTTGAAGAAAGGAAGATCATTTTGCTTAAAATTTCTTCTATAATTTCCCTTCTCCTGTTGCCGATTTTAGATTTTGCGCATGAAAAGCCGCGAATGAAACCGGAAGGTACGCCGCATTATTTCATCGAAAATCATGGACAATGGGAAAAAAGCATCCTCTTCAAAGCCGAAATACCGCAAGGAAACATTGCTGTCACAAAAGAAGGTATTTTATATCAATTGCTGAGCCGTACTCCCCATGGAAAATTCTCAAAGTCCCATTCTACCCATGTCAAAGGGATTTTAAAAGGCCAAGTCATTAAAAGCACATTTATCGGTGCTTCTTTGCAGCATATTATAAAAGAAAAGGGGATCCAAGCCAAGTTTCTCTACCTAAAAGGAAAAAAGGAGAGTCCCCAAAATAATGCAGTAGGTGCCTATCAACAACTCCTTTTTAAAGACATATACAAGGGCATTGATCTAGTTCTTTATTTTAATGATGGCTTGCTAAAATATGATCTGAAACTTCAACCTGGCGTTGATCCAAATCAGATCTCAATCCGGTATGAAGGGGCAGATAGCTTGAAAATATCAGATGGCTATTTAAAGGTCTCTACTCAAATTGGGGAAATAGTGGAGAAACCACCTTTTACTTTTCAGGTATTTGGAGGTAAAGAACGTGAGGTAAAATCTGCCTACAAATTGAGGGGAAATGTCCTCACGTTTGATTTGCCTAAAGGATATGACAGGAAGGCGGAACTTGTCATAGACCCTCAATTTATTTTTTCTACCTATTCCGGTTCCCTTGCCGACAACTGGGGGAATACGGCGACTTACGATAGTGCCGGTAATTTTTATTCAGGCGGTACCATATTTGACGATGCTCAATTGCCCATTACCCCTGGACCTTTCGAGGCATATAATGGAGGACAAACGGACGCGTTTATTTTAAAATATTCTCCCGATGGCAAAAACTTGTTGTTCGCGGCCTATTTAGGCGGCTCAGGTCCGGAAATTCCCATTAGCATGATTGTCAATGGGAAGGGAGAGTTGGTTGTGCTTGGAATTACTGGTTCTGATGATTTTCCCGTTAGCCCTTCAGCCTTTGACAATTCGTTTGGGGGCGGAACTTGGATAGATGCCTTCTACAATTTGGATGGGACCATTTTTGAAGGCGATACGATTGAAGTAGTGTTCGGCTATGGAGTGGATATTTTTGTCTCCATTTTAGATACTGATAACGGGAGTTTAGTAGCTTCTACCTATTTTGGAGGGGAGGCCGATGACGGCGTCATTTTATCCCGCACACCTCCTGTGAAAAATTATGGAGACCAATTGCGCGGAGAAGTAATGGTAGACAAAAATGACAATGTCTACATCGCTTCACATACCTATTCGCAGAATTTGCAAGGAGTACCATTTTCAAATAAGGGCAATTTAGATGCGATCATGGTGAAATTCGATCCAAGCCTAAATGCAGTCGCTTCCTTCTACCAACATGGTGGGGAGGGGCACGAGTCTGGTTTTGGTGTGCACCTGGATAGCAAGGGCGATGTTTTTTTAACCGGAAGCACTACCAGCGCGAATATTTTCCAAACATCGATTAGCGGTGTTATGCCGACTTATCAAGGGAACATCGATGGCTATATTTGTAAAATCAGTGGAACTTCAGGGACACTTATAAACGGAACCTATGTAGGTACCTCATCATTTGATCAAAGCTATTTCATCGATATTGACTATAGTGATTTTGTGTATGTATTTGGCCTTACGCAAGGAGATTATCCGGTAAGTGCAGCTTCCTATTATAATAAAGATGGCGCCCAGTTTATTCATGCATTTAGCAATGATTTAACATCCACCTATTTTTCTACTAAGGTAGGCTCAGGGAAGAAAAATGGTGCAGGTGAGATCCTTCCCGACATTTCTCCAACGGCATTTCTCGTAAACAATTGTCGGAAAATCTTTTTGTCTGGATGGGGCGGTATCGTAAACCAGGCCATCGACAGCTTTTATTACGATCATGGGAGAAGGCTTTTTCAATATCATAGCGGTTATTTTGGAGGAAATATCACAGGCATGCCTATCACTCCCGATGCTATGCAGTCTACCACCGATGGGACCGGGTTTTATTTCATGATATTGCAACCCGAGGCATCGTCTCTTGGATATGCCACCTTCTTTGGCGGAACGGACAATAACATGGAACATGTAGACGGCGGTACCAGCAGATTCGATAAGCGGGGAGTCATCTATCAATCTGTTTGTGCTGGGTGCGGAGGTTTTTCCAATCTTCCTATGCCCAATACCAATGTGTGGTCTGTTACCAATAACAGTTATAATTGTAACAATGGGGCCATCAAGATCGATCTTGACAAAGTGATCGCAAATTTTCAGACGTTTGATAGCCTGGAAGCCATTCCTTCAAAATATGGCTGTGTCCCTATCACGTTTTTATTAAAAAATAAAAGCTCTGGAGCTACCAATTACAAATGGGAGATAGGCAATGGTTCTATCACGCAAAAGAATGACTCCATTTTTGTAAAATTCACAGAAAGAGGAAAACAAGAATTGGTGTTGATTGCCTATGATACCTCTATATGCCGTCAAACGGATACGGCAAGGGCTGTGATCAATGCGGGAGATGTACGAGTCGATTTTCCAAAAGATCGTATCAATTGCGGAACCACTCCTTTTGTAGCGGACGTCAAGCTATACACACCTTGGGCAAAAGTAGAATGGCAGCCTCCTACTGGTGTATCCGATCCCACAAGCCCCACGCCTATTATTACACCCACTACAGATATTACTTATGTCATTACAGTTCACGATGATACCCTTTGTACCAAATCGGATACGTTTAATATAAAAGTCCGCAATACATCCCCACTTGCTAAATTTGTGATACTGGATTCCTTAAAAATGACAGAAAAATATGCGTATTGCTTTCCTGCCACGGGGTTTTTTAAAAGTCAATCGCAAAACTGCGATAGTTTGTGGTGGCAAGAGAATGGTGTGGTATTTAATCCAGGGCTTGATTCGTTTTATTATGCGTTTACCCAATTGGGAAAAATCCAGTATACACTTTCTGTCTACGACACAGCTTGTAAAAAACTCTCGGAAGATGTTAAAGTAGTCACTATTTCCTTTCCTATTGTGGCATTTCCACCGGATGTTTTTGCTTGTCCGGATAGCAATATATCTGTGCAATTGGATGGCGATACCTCGTATACGTATGTTTGGAGCCCCTCCTCTTTGTTTCCCCATCCGAATGGTATCCGCCAGCAATTTCATCCTGACTCAAGTGGCACCGTATACGTTTCCGTGACAGATTCTATGGGCTGCCAAGTAGAAGGTTCGTTTCGATATGGGATCTATAGTTTGCCTGATCCAATCCCAGAAAAAAATGCCAAAATCTGTCCTAAAAAAACCCCGGGAATCGATATTAAAGCCGTCGAATTGAAAACCTACATTTGGAAACCCTCCGGATACACTGGAAATCCTTTATATGTGACGGATGCTGGTCTTTATTACCTACTAGGAACAACATTAGAAGGTTGTCCCGTCAGGGACAGTGTCTTGGTAAGGACGGCATGTGACCCGGAAATACATGTTCCAGATGCTTTTACGCCTAATGGGGATGGGAAAAACGACTATTTTCAGGTATTTGGTCATGAAATCACCAGTTTTGATATTAAAATATTCAATCGGTGGGGAGAATTGATTTATCATAGCAATGATTTCCGATTTCAGTGGGACGGCACGTATCGAAACCAAACAGTACCGATAGGCACTTATCCGTACATACTTAGTTATGGAGGAACCACGTTTGAAGGAGAAAAAATATCTCAGACCTTGTCAGGGGATGTAACCGTTGTAAAGTAAAATACCAAATCATATCCACAATATTTCAAAAAACTCCAGTAGGCTTACTGACGACTGAGTACTATACCTTATCTTCGCCCAAAATTTTTACATTTCATGAAACTTCTTGAGGGAAAAACAGCCATTGTGACAGGTGCTTCGAAAGGAATTGGGAAGGCCATTGCCACCCAGTTTGCCAAACAAGGTGCCAATGTGGCATTTACATACCTTTCAAGTGTTGAAAAAGCACAAGCATTAGAAAAAGAACTTCAGGCCTTCGGTACTAAAGTAGTAGGGTATCGTTCAGATGCTTCCAACACTGCGGAAGCGGAAAATTTGGCAAATCAAGTGATCGCAGATTTCGGCACCATCGATGTCTTAGTGAACAATGCTGGAATCACGCGTGATGGGTTGCTCATGCGGATGAGCGAACAGCAATGGGACGATGTAATAAATACAAATTTGAAATCCGTCTTCAACCTCACGAAAGCATGCCTGAAAGTGTTTTTGAAGAACAAAAACGGATCCATCATCAACATTACCTCGGTAGTGGGAATCCGTGGGAATGCCGGACAGAGCAATTATTCTGCCTCTAAAGCGGGTATTATCGGATTTACAAAGTCTGTGGCACTCGAATTGGGTTCCCGCAATCTTCGTTCAAATGCCATCGCACCAGGTTTTATCGAAACCGAGATGACAGAGGTGCTAAACGAAAAAGTTGTACAGGAATGGGCAGATTCAATTCCATTAAAACGGGCAGGAAAAGCAGAGGATGTGGCAAACTGCGCCGTTTACCTTGCTTCTGATTTATCTGCCTATGTTACCGGGCAAGTATTGCAAGTAGATGGGGGTATGTTGACCTAGTCGTAGGAAGAGCCTTTTAGTGCAGAATCAAGATGATTTCATCTTGATTCTGAAGGAATCACATGGACATAGTTTTTCTTGCCTTCCCGTAATACGGCCACTTCAATTCTCCTACCGATCGATTGTTCGTTCAAATACTTGTGCAGGTCGTCTATGGTGTGAATAGGATGGTGGTCGAATTCCACAATAATATCTCCCAATCGGAATTCGGAGTTGTAGCTGTCCCCATCAGGCACGATTTCGAACACATACACGCCTGTTCTCCCTTCTAGCTTATTGTACGCGATCATGCGGGAATGCAAATTGATCGCCTGTCCTGCAATACCTAATTGCGCACGTTTTACTTTGCCATGCAAGATCAATTGGCCCGCTATGTAAGCTGCCAAATTGGAAGAAACAGCAAAGCACAAACCTTGAGCAGAAGGGATCATGGCAGTATTCACTCCAATTACCTCTCCATTGGAATTGACCAATGGACCACCGCTATTCCCAGGATTCAAAGCAGCATCGGTTTGGATGACATCATCTATCAATCTCCCATTGTTTGCCCGGAGCGTCCTGCCCAACGCACTTACAACTCCAGCTGTCACGGTATGTTGCAATCCCATCGGATTGCCAATGGCAATGGCAATCTGACCGGGTCTTAGTGATTCAGAATTGGTAAAAGAGAGTGATTTTAGTCCAGTGTCGAAAATTTTGATGACGGCAATGTCTGTAGAAGGATCCGATCCTTTTATTTCAGCCCTTGCTTGCCGCCCATCTGCAAAGGAGACCAAAATGACATCAGCATCTTCAATGACGTGGTGGTTGGTCACTACATATCCGTCGCTTGATATTACAAAGCCTGAACCTGTCCCTTCTTGTGGAACCACTGTTTTGCTTTTTCTGTCTTGCATTTTTTTCCGCACATGAATATGTACAACCGCTTCCGCTGCCTCATGGGCCACATGCGAGACCGTGGCAGAATAGACATCCAGCAAGGTTTTGTCACCTGGCGATGCATTTTGACTAATAAAGATGGGATTTTCCATTCCCGTTTTCCGTCAATGATCCGGCCAAAAGATCACGAGCGACATTTTGGCACTATATAGCGTTATAGCTTGCTTGATATGTGCCATTTTTACAGCAGTTTTTAATGCTTTCAAGGCAAAGGAATTATGGCTAATTTTTAAATATCCCTAAATTTTTTTCTAAAAAGACTCCAATTCCTTCAGAGTTTTTAAGTAAAAGAAGTGAAAATAAAGGGTTGGAGGGCCGAATTGGAGGTTTACACATTAAAAAGGTAAAAATAAGTTAAGTTAAATTTCAATTAGGAAACGGTGTGTTGTATTTTGTCAGGATAATTTTGTTAAACTTGCAGTTCTTAAATTGCGACGGGAATCGATGCAAAGTATATTCCAGACAGTTCCACTCAATTTTTACTACTACCTCAGTGCGGCTTTGTTTTGCATTGGTGTCTTAGGTGTCATCACGAGGCGAAACGCCATCATTGTGTTCATGTCGATAGAATTGATGTTAAATTCAGTCAACCTATTGCTCGTTGCATTGTCTACCTTTAAAAATGATCCAGCTGGGCAAGTGTTTGTATTCTTTATCATGGCAGTAGCAGCGGCAGAAGTAGCCGTAGGGTTGGCTATTATCGTCATGATATACCGAAATATTAAATCGATAGACATTGACCTGCTAAACAAGCTGAAATGGTAGACTTTGCTTGGCTTATACCTGTATTGCCTCTTTTTGGTTTTATTATCAATGGTTTGATTGGCACGAGGTTGCCCAAATCGCTGGTAGGAATAATGGGAAGCACAACAATTTTATTGTCCTTCCTTTTGAGCATCACATTATTTTTAGGTGTCAAGAACCATACGTTTCCCATCCAACCCATCGAGTACTTTACATTTATTCAAGTGGGCACCTTTAAAGTTCCATTTGAATTCTTGATTGATCCGCTTTCTGTGATGATGTTGCTGATCATTACAGGCGTTGGCTTTTTGATCCATGTGTATTCTATTGCTTACATGCATGATGATGAAGGGTTCTCACGGTATTTTTCATACTTGAACCTTTTTGTTTTCTTCATGCTCCTTCTCGTATTGGGAGCGAACTATCTCATTTTGTTTATTGGATGGGAGGGTGTAGGACTTTGCTCGTATCTCCTCATCGGCTTCTGGTTTAAGAACCATGCCTATAACGACGCTGCAAAGAAGGCCTTCATCATGAACCGCATAGGCGACCTAGGGTTTTTGATTGGATTGTTTTTAATCATTGCCACTTTTGGCTCGCTTAGTTTCACCAGTGTGTTTTCGACTGCCAAATATTGGGAATCGGGAAACTACATTATCTTCCTCATTACCTTTTTCTTGTTTATTGGTGCTACCGGTAAAAGCGCTCAAATTCCCCTCTATACTTGGTTGCCAGATGCCATGGCAGGTCCTACGCCAGTATCGGCCCTTATTCACGCCGCCACGATGGTCACAGCAGGTATTTATATGATCATTCGCTCCAATGTGTTATATGCGCTTGCTCCCGTTACACAAGACATCATTCTGGTAATCGGGATAGTAACTGCTTTATTTGCCGCCACGATCGGGTTGGCTCAGAATGACATAAAAAAGGTATTGGCCTATTCCACTGTGAGCCAATTGGGGTATATGTTCATTGCATTAGGTTTGGGAGCTTTTACTACTTCCTTTTTCCACGTCATGACACATGCATTCTTTAAAGCCCTATTGTTTTTAGGATCGGGCAGTGTCATCCATGCGATGAGCGGAGAACAAGATATCCGCAGCATGGGAGGATTGAAAAAGGAGTTGCCGATTACTTTTTGGACCTTCTTGATAGGGACTTTGGCGATTGCGGGGATTTTTCCTTTTGCAGGCTTTTTCTCCAAAGACGAAATATTGGCTCATGCATTTGAGCACAGTCCGATCATTTGGGGAATTGGCATTTTTACGGCCATGCTTACTTCATTTTACATGTTCCGACTTTTGTTCCTTACCTTCTTTGGTACTTTTAGAGGCACACACGAACAGGCCCATCATTTGCATGAATCGCCTCTTTTAATGACTGTGCCGCTTATGGTATTGGCGGTATTGTCTATCATTGGCGGGTTTTTCAATGTGCCGGAAGTATTGGGCGGGTCGCATTGGCTGCAAACGTTCTTGGATCCTGTCATTTATAAAGTAGCACAACCGCTCGAACACCATGCATTGGAACATTCCACAGAGTATATCATTATGGGAATATCGTTGGTGGCAGCAATCGCATCTATTTTATATGCCTATACTCTCTATGTCGGGAAGAAAACTGTTCCCTCTGCTGAAGGAACGTATGATTCTACTTTCCATAAAGTAGTGATGAACAAATACTACGTAGACGAACTATATGAAGCAATTATCACAAAACCGTTGAACAGTCTTTCCACCTTTTTGCACACATTCATAGAACGCATGGGGATCGATGGGTTGGTAAATGGGATTGGTAATTTCGTGATCGAAGCTGGAAAAAGCGTGCGGTATACCCAATCGGGATATACAGGCGTTTATCTGCTTTCCATGGTTGTAGGCGTTATTCTTCTTATCCTTTTCAATACATTATAAGTTGATGGATATTGTATATCTAAAAGCCGTTTTGTTATTCCCCGTCATCAGCTTGGTGGCTTCTTTGCTATTGAACAAGTTGTTCAAATGGGAAGTATCCCTTCTGTTTTCAGTGTTGGGATTTGTTCTTACTTGCTTTGCGATCTTGCCAAACCTGTGTGGAGGATTTTCATCTTTTGTTGTTTTCGATTATGCTTGGATAGAAGAGCTGGGGATCCACTTTAAGCTAGGGCTAGATGGGATCAGTTTGATATTGGTCTTCTTAACAAATCTTTCGGTTCCTCTGATCCTGCTCTCTTCGAGGAAGCATGAATTTGCTCAAAATTCCTATTTCTATTCCTTGGTTTTTCTAATGCAGGTAGGCTTACTCGGTGTATTTACCTCCTTGGATGCCTTTTTGTTTTATATCTTTTGGGAAGTGGCCCTTATCCCTATCTACTTTATTTGCGCATTGTGGGGAGGTGAAAATAAAATCGCCATCACATTTAAGTTCTTTATTTATACGGTTGTAGGCAGTTTGTTCATGCTTGTTGGCATTATCTACCTCTACTTGCTCACTCCTGGAGCACATACGTTTGATATTGAAGCATTCAAGGCACTAAGTTTGGATAGAACAACTCAAATTTGGTTGTTTTGGGCTTTCTTTATAGCGTTTGCTATTAAGATGCCGATCTTTCCTTTCCATACTTGGCAACCAGATACCTATACCGTTTCGCCAGCCCAGGGTACGATGTTGTTATCAGGTGTCATGTTGAAAATGGGAATTTTCGGTGTCATCCGCTGGATATTGCCGCTCTTCCCATTGGCTGTCAATCAATATGCATGCCTTATCTTGGTATTCTCTATTATTGGAGTAGTATACGGGGCCGTGATTGCGATCATGCAGAAAGACATGAAAAAGGTGATCGCGTATTCGTCCATCTCCCACGTAGGCCTTATTGCTGCAGGTTTATTCACAGGAAATGTATTCGGTTTGCAAGGGGCAGTGATTCAAATGCTCTCACATGGGATTAATGTAATTGGGTTGTTTTTTATCATTGACATTATAGAAAATCGTACGAAAACACGGCAAATTGACCAATTGGGAGGAATTCGGAATGTGGCACCAAAATTGGCCACTCTCTTTGCGATCATTATGTTGGGCAGCGTTGCCCTTCCGTTGACCAATGGTTTTGTGGGAGAATTTTTGTTATTGACCTCCGTGTTTAAGTACAAAGCGATCTTTGCGGTCTTCGCTGGTTTGTCCGTTATTTTAGGCGCCGTCTACATGCTTCGGATGTACAAGACTGTGATGTTGGGAGAAACCAACGCAACCACTTCCCAATTTGAAGATTTAGATACGATTGAATTCTTAGGTCTTGCTTTCATCGCGGTATTGGTAAT
>OUMI01000024.1_pt1 | contig 19010 bp, 15 predicted proteins | sample 1690941 | NCBI WGS metagenome assembly OUMI01 (sample SAMEA3914864, study PRJEB12502) | metagenome | biome: forest; material: soil | place: USA | collected 2012-03-12 | depth 0.3 m | reverse complement strand
TAATAGGGGTATATCCACAACCATTGCTTTCACTTTCGGAGCCTGAGGCATTCAATGTGGTGAAATCATTTATAAAATAGCAACGATTGGCAATCCCTTCACGTGGAGAGATTGAATTGGTTTTACGACGGTATTTAAAAATGTAAGGTACTATGACCATATTGGTTATTCTCTCTTGTTTAGGAATTTTCAGCATGTTGATGGGCTTGTTTAAAGTGAACATCAAAGTAGTGTTGGGCGTGGCCTTTGTAGCATTGCTTGCATGTCTTTTTAGTATTCCACTCTTGAAGTATGGCACCTTTGTAACACCTGATTTTGTCAATGACATGGTGTTCTTTGATGAATATGCACTTGGATTTTCCGGTGTTTTGATCATTTGTACGCTTCTATTGCTCCTTTTGTCCAGCCCCTTTTTGAAACATCTGAAAGGATTTGCCCCGGAACATTTCGCGCTTATTTTCTTTGCCCTTACAGGAATGATCTGTATGGTCAGTTTTGATCATATGAGCATGCTTTTCATAGGCATCGAAATAATGTCAGTCTCCTTGTATGTATTGGCAGGAAGCAATAAATCACAATTGGCGTCGAATGAAGCTTCGCTGAAATATTTTTTGATGGGCGCCTTTTCGACTGGATTCATCTTAATGGGAATCACACTCATCTATGCGGAAACAAGTTCTTTTTACCTAGAAGGAATAGAGGCTTATGTGGAAATGACAAAACCAAGTTCTCCCTTGTTGCCTTTAGGGATCGGCTTGATTTTGATGGGTTTGTTGTTCAAAGTATCTGCTGTACCCTTCCATTTTTGGACTCCGGACGTTTACGAGGGCTCACCTGATTTTATAACGGCTTTTATGTCCTCTATTGCAAAAGCGGCGAGCATTGGTGCTTTCTTCAGATTGTTCCAAACATGCTTTGTGGGCACAGGCCATTGGGCGGATCTTTTGAGTGTCATTGCTGGAATCACCATTACAGTGGGAAGTTTAGGAGCTGTTTACCAATACAATATAAAACGGATGCTGGCCTATTCGAGTATTGCAAATGCTGGCTTTATGTTGATCGCGATTATGACAGCCAAAACGGGCGGGAGCATCATATTTTATGCGTTGGCGTACGCCATAGCGGTTATCTCTGCCTTTGGGGTCATTATGGTCGTAAGCAATCGGACAGGAAATGATTCCATCGAATCTTTCCGTGGCTTATTGAAGACAAGCCCTATCATGGCATTTGTCTTGACGGTTTCCATGCTTTCCTTGGCTGGAATCCCTTTGACGGCTGGATTCTTCGGTAAGTTTTTCGTCCTGTTCAATGCCATGGCAGGGGGAGTTGTTTGGCTAGCTGTAGTGGGTGTCGTCAATTCTATGATCGGAATTTTTTATTATTTCAAAGTGATTATCGCAGTCAATTTTTATGCACCCGCTACTTCTGAGGAATATGAAGTAACAGGGGTCCATCAGTTTGCGTTGCTTTTGGGTTCGGCCATCACCTTGTTGTTTGGTATCTTCCCACAATTGATGTACCAGCTCCTTCAATAGTGACAGGCCGAAAATTTTTCCATTTTCCATTTTCCATCTTTTTCCTGCCTTTGTTCTGTTTTCTGTCTTTTGCCGGATACGCACAGGACAGCATTTCGCAGGCATATCGCTTGAGAGTAGGAGATATAAACGTAGGGATGGATACTCGCTTCTTGACCACGGCGGATCCTAGCATGCGTTCTTATAGGACCTATGTAGTTGGATTGGGTTTTCGGTACCAAAGCTCCATCGTATTTCAGTATTTCGATACGAAGGAAAACAAACGGTTCAAAATCGGGGACTTGTTGTCTGGAGAGATAGCAGCGGGATACATGAATTCCAATGATCCGACTCAAAAAATCCCGGTCTGGTTCGCCTATCGCTTCGAAATAGGACTGGCAATGGTATATCGGATTTCCAAGGAATCTGATATCGGACTAAATTTTATCTTGCTGCGATTTGCCAGGGATTTTGTGACTCAAAATATTTCAGGTTCCGGGATCGATCTTCGTTGGAGAATCAAAAAATGGGTGGCAGAGGGAGGAATTGACAACAGGGGGCTGCGTATGGTAGGATATGTGGCCAATGCAAACGACGAACGGAATGCGGTACATTTTGGTCTTCGTTATTTATTGAGTGGGGATCAAAATGTAGGCCTGCGCTTTGAATCTTTTGATGCGTCGAGAAGCCAGAATGGCGATGGTTTTTATACCATCCGGGTGTATTACGGGAAGTATTTTTAGGGTCAAAAAAAGGAAGGCATAGACTATGCCTCCCTTTCACAAAAAGATAGAAACAGATTACTTCAGTTTCGCCAAGCTTGCCTTAATGTTGGTAAATGCTTTCACCAAGTTTTCATCAGAAGCAGCGAAAGAGATTCGGATATATCCAGGAACACCGAACGCGTCTCCTGGAACGGTCGATACATGTGCATCGTTGAGGATGTAAAGGCACAAATCCATGGCTTCATTTATTTTCGTGCCTTCGGGCGTAGTCTTGCCTAGAAATGCTTTGATGTCCGGGAAGAAGTAAAAGGCACCTTTTGGCAGATTGGTTTTGATCCCTGGTATGTCTTTCAACATGCCATATACCAAGTCTCTCCTACGAAGAAATGCCTTGTTCATTTCAAAAGTAGGCTCCATTGTTCCCGTGATCGCTGCTACTGCTGCTTTTTGGGCAATTGAACAGGTAGCAGAAGTAACTTGGCCCTGCAATTTGTCACATGCGTCCGCCAGCCATTTTGGGGCAGCCATGTAGCCGATCCTCCAACCTGTCATGGCATATCCTTTCGAAACACCATTTATCAAGGCAGTACGGTCTTTCAATCCTTCAAACGAAGCGATGCTCACATGTTTTTCGCCAAAGTTGATAAATTCGTAAATCTCATCGGCAATCACATAGATATTTTCATGTTTTTTTAGTTCTTCTGCGATTTCTGCCAATTCTTTCTCGCTAAAAACAGAACCTGTTGGATTGCAGGGTGAAGAGAACATGACCACCTTGGTACGAGGCGTAATGGCAGAGCGCAATTGGCTGATATTGGCCTTGAAGTCATTTTCAATGCTTCCTTCGATGAGAACAGGCGTGCCTTCGGCTAATTTCACCAATTCGGAATAGCTTACCCAATAAGGAGAATAGATAATGACCTCGTCTCCTGGATTAATCAAACAAAGAAGTGCATTGGCGATGGATTGTTTTGCTCCTGTGGAAACCACAATATTCTCAGGCTTATAATCCAATCCGTTATCGCGTTTTAGTTTATTGACAATGCCAGCTTTCAAATCTGGGATACCCGATACAGGCGTGTAGAACGTAAAGCCCTCGTCAACGGCCTTTTTCGCTGCATCTTTGATGTGTTGCGGGGTTTGAAAATCGGGTTCACCAAAACTAAGGTTTACCACGGAAATTCCTTGAGAAGCCAATTCGCGGGCTTTTTTCGCCATACCGATAGTGGCCGACTCTTCTAGGGCATTGATGCGGTCTGAAAGGACGCGCAACGATTCTGCTACTGCACTCATTTTAGGGTTTTATTTAGAAACCCACAAAAGTACGAATATTAAAGAAAGAAAAAGTAAACATAGGATAATATTGCTTTAAGAAATAGAATCCTATCAGGCCTTGGATAAGCCTTTAAAGTTTGCAAAACTATACTTCTAGGAAATTGGAGTAAAGCAGGTAGACTATTTTCTTGCTAATGCTTTCTCCGCAGCGGCTACGATGTTGCCAGCTGTTAATCCGTACTTTTTCATCAATTGATCGGGCATCCCGCTTTCACCGAAAGAATCTTGCACCGCAACGATTTCCAATGGTTTCGGATTTTTACGTGCCAATACGGATGCGATGCTTTCTCCCAATCCCCCTAAATAATTATGTTCTTCCGCACTTACCGCACACCCTGTTTTTGTGACAGAGGTCAAAATCGCTTCCTCGTCCAATGGTTTGATGGTATGGATGTTGATGATTTCTGCCTCAATTCCTTTTTCTGTCAATATTTCCCCAGCCAAAATAGCTTCCCATACCATATGGCCGGTAGCAAAAATGCTTACATCCTTGCCTTCATTGAGCAGAATCGCTTTGCCGATTTCAAACTTCTGATCTGCAGGAGTGAAATTGGGCACAGTAGGGCGTCCGAAGCGCAAATATACAGGACCAACGTAATCTGCTACAGCGAGTGTGGCGGCTTTTGTTTGGTTGTAATCACAAGGATTGATCACTACCATGCCGGGAAGCATTTTCATTAATCCCAAATCTTCTAAAATTTGATGTGTGGCACCATCTTCTCCCAGTGTTAAACCAGCATGAGAAGCAGCGATTTTCACATTTTTATTCGAATAGGCGATAGATTGCCGGATTTGGTCGTATACACGGCCTGTAGAAAAATTAGCGAAAGTACCTGTGAAAGGAATTTTCCCCCCGATTGTCATTCCTGCAGCTAAACCCATCATATTGGCTTCTGCAATGCCCACTTGGAAGAACCGTTCAGGAAACTCTTTTAAGAAAGCATCCATCTTGAGCGAACCTGTAAGATCGGCGCAAAGTGCCACTACATGAGGATTTTTGCGACCTAATTCTACCAACCCGGCCCCAAAACCAGAACGAGTATCTAATTTCTCTGTGAACGTGTACTTTCTCATCTATTTAAAAACGAGCCGCAAATATAAGGCTTTCAGCTAGAATGAAAGAGGAAATTTAAAAGGCATTGGAAACGTAACATCAAACTAGTATTCGTTTTGTGTCCTTGTGCGGCAATAGTTATAAATTGCGCTTCTTTTATACTATGACACCCATTCTGATGGCAGAGAAAATCCACGTAAAAAAGCCCAATGCAGCAATTCATACGCAAATACGCTTGAGTTCCTCTAAAAGTGAAAGCAACCGTGCCTTGATTATCAATGCTGTTTCAGGAAATAAGTGTGAATTAATCAATCTTTCGGACGCGCGCGACACGCAAACCATGCAACGATTGCTTCTTTCATCTGAAAAAACGTTGGATGTATTGGATGCTGGGACGACGATGCGCTTTTTGATCGCGCTCAAAACATTGCAAGGAGAGAACAGGATCTTAACTGGGACTGAGCGCATGTGCGAGCGACCAGTAAAATTATTGGTGGATGCGCTGCATTCAGTAGGAGGCAAAATTCAATACTTGGATAAAGAGGGATATCCACCTATTGAAATCAAAGGATTTGTGCCGATCTCTAAGCGGATACAAATTTCGGGAGAAGTAAGCAGTCAATATATTTCGGCACTTCTCATGGTGAGTCCTTTATTTCCTGATGGATTAGAATTGGAATTGATAGGCAAGATTGCTTCCCGTCCCTACATCGAAATGACATTGGACTTGATGCGGCATTTTGGTGTGCAGCATGTATGGGAAGGAAATGTAATCCGGGTACCCAAACAACAGTATACTGCCAACACCTATGCGGTGGAATCGGATTGGTCGGGTGCGAGTTATTGGTTCAGTGTCGTGGCGTTAGCCGATGAAGCAGAAATAGAGTTGTTGGGCCTAAAGGAGAATTCGCTGCAAGGAGACAGTGCCATCGTGAAAATTATGGAAGATTTTGGGGTAAGTGCCAGCTATACAGCAGATGGCATTTTGCTAAAGAAAAAAGCCTTCAAAAGTGAAGTAACGGTCGACTTCAGTGATTGTCCTGATCTTGCCCAAACAGTCGTGGCATGTGCAGCCGCAAAAGGTGTTCACCTCAGATTGAAAGGCATTGAAAGTCTTCGGATCAAAGAAACAGATCGGATTGTGGCCTTACAAAATGAGCTTAGGAAATTGAATGCCGAATTGAAAGAGATAGGTGAAGGTTGGTTTGAAGTGATCCCTTCTACCACTATTCCAAAAGAAGTAGAAATAGAAACCTATGACGACCACCGAATGGCGATGGCGTTTGCACCTTTGGCGTTTGTCACCAATTTGGATGTTTTGGAACCCCATGTGGTACGCAAATCGTATCCAGGATATTGGGAAGATTTAAAAAAAGCCGGCTTTATCTTAAACTGAAATCTGATGGCAGAAAGAATTGACTATAGTGACGCGAAAAGCCAGCAGCATTTGGCAGAACTTTTTGAATTTCTTAGGATCCCATCTGTTTCTGCTAAAGAAGAACACAAACAGGATTGTAGAAATGCAGCACTGTGGTTGCAGGGAAAATTAAAGGAAGCGGGTGTGGGAAAAGCCGAATTGGTGGAAACGGCTGGTAATCCTATCGTATATGCGGAACATATCCACCATCCGAACTGGCCAACTGTGCTGGTGTATGGACACTATGATGTACAACCTCCAGAACCTTTAGAACTTTGGCATTCCCCCGCATTTGAACCCGAGATCAGAAACGAGCGCATTTATGCCCGTGGGGCTTGCGATGACAAGGGGCAAGTATACATGCATGTGAAGGCATTCCAGGAATTGATGGCAAACAACCAATTGAGATGCAATGTAAAGTTCGTGTTGGAAGGAGAAGAGGAAATCGGCTCCAACAATTTGGATCTCTTTGTTGTTCAGAATAAAGAAAAATTAAAGGCGGATGTCGTTTTGATTTCCGATACAGGCATCATTTCCAACGATTGCCCTTCTATTACTGTTGGATTGAGAGGCTTGAGTTATTTAGAAGTGGAAGTGACGGGGCCAAATCGAGACCTGCATTCGGGTATGTATGGAGGAGCCGTTCCTAATCCGATCAATGTGTTATGTGGCATGATTGCCAGCTTACACGATCAAGATGGAAGGGTAGCCATTCCTGGATTTTATGATGAGGTCGTTTCTTTGTCGGCAAACGAAAGGGCAGAACTTGCCAAGGTCCCTTTTGAGCTGGAAGCATACAAAAATGCGATCCAACTTAAAGATGTCCAAGGCGAAAAGGGGTATAGTACTCTTGAACGTACCTCTATCCGTCCTACGCTAGATGTAAATGGGATTTGGGGCGGTTACATAGGCGAAGGTGCCAAGACAGTGATCGCTTCTAAAGCGCATGCCAAGATTTCGATGCGTTTAGTGCCTGACCAGGATCCGGAAATAATTACAAAGCTTTTTACTGCGCATTTTACTGCTATAGCACCCCCTTCGGTTAGTGTAAAAGTACATCCTCATCACGGAGGAGTTCCTGTCGTCGTTTCCACGGAAACAGCTGCATACAGAGCTGCTTCAAAGGCCTTTGAAATAGGATGGGGAAAAACGCCTATTCCAAGTAGAGAAGGAGGAAGCATTCCTATTGTGGCGTTGTTTAAAAAGGAATTAGGGGTCGATTGCCTTCTTATGGGATTTGGCTTAGACGAAGATGCCATCCACTCTCCGAACGAAAGCTATGGAGTATTCAATTTTTTCAAAGGAATTGAAACAATTGCAGGCTTTTATAAAGAATTTGGCGCAAAAGAAGCGTAGAATTTCCATTCTCTGTAAAACATAAAAAGAAGCACTTCCGAAAAGATTCAGAAGCGCTTCTTTTTATAGTTTAGAAGCCTTATTTTTTGAAGCCCAAGGCACTTATGGCACATTTTTCCGAAGCGGAAGAGATGTTGAATGCCATATAATAGATGCCGGTAGTCGTGCACTTATATGCGATTCCAGGATAATACTTCCCTCCATCCATATTAGATGCCAACGGTTTTTTGTTGCTGTCCATCAATGTCACCTCTATTTTGGGAGAATCGGATTTTCCGTCGCAGATAGAGAGGAAATATTGTGTGTCCTTGCTAAAAACATAGGAAAATTCCAATAAGCCATTGGCTGCTTTTGCAGGATCGATCTTATAGTTCTTAATAAATGTAAAGTCACCCAATTTGGCATTACAACCAGCAGCCAAACCATCAGGATTACATTGTGCTTTGCCTACTGTTACCAACAGCAGGAGAAGTGCGATGTTTAAAAAGATACGTTTCATTTTTTTATTGGATAAGTTCTTTACGAATGGCAGACACATGGTTGAACACTTGGTCAACTTCCTCTTTGGTAATTTTAATCACACTCTTGCTGTTGTCTGTTACCATTTTGATGCCATTCACGATTTCGATGGTAGGTTCATGGTATTCATACACAATTTTTACGCTGTCATATACCATTTTCAAACCATCTAACCTTTTGTTTAGCTCGGTTATTTTTGGATCGCTTTTGTAAAAGTCTAAAAGTATCCGCAACTGGTCAAGAACTATTTTTTGTTCGCCAACTCTTTCATATAAAGCAGGGTTGTTATTTTTCTCCGCTACTGAGCTGGCAACGTAAAGCGCCTCTATCCAACCACCCGTCAGCATAAGCAAACTCAAATTCCCTCTGTTTTGCTCTTGGAGGTAATTGTTCATTTTATCATAGTTGTTGGTGGTAATATAAAGAAGAGAATCCAGATCGCTGCTATTGGTAGCAAGACGCTTGATCAAGTGGTAGTCGAAAAACTGTCCAATTTTCAAGTCCTCGGCCAATTTGGTCATCGAATTCAAGTACGATATGGCATCTTGTTTTTCGTTGTACATGTTTATATACCCAAGGTCAGTACCGTAGATGCCAATGTTCACGGCCTTTTGAAAATTGGTCGTGTATTTGTCCACATTGACTGGGGCATTGAGGAAACTGGCATTGTATTTTGGTTCTACTTCCCGAATCAAGGAAGACATTTCTACCGGAGAAGGGATCGATTTTATCACTTCATTAATCAAATCAGAAGAAATTTCTGCTTTTGACATCGTAGAATCTGTGACGAGCGCCTTGTCTAAGGCTTCGTCCTCGGAGCTTCCACAACTGGCCAGCATCATGGCAGATGCAGAGATGGCCAATAGGTTTCTAATTAGGGCATTAGTTTTCATTTAGTTGTTTTTTCTTTTTTTGGGTAAGAGTTGAAATAAAAGCAGGTAGTTCCAATACCTTTCTCAGTAGATTTAAATAAAGTGTGACAAAAAAGACTAGGGTCATTACCCAAATCACGCAGACATTAAATATGAAGGTATCTACGAGTTTCCCGAAGAATGGTTTCTTTGGAGCATAAAGATGTGTCCTAAAGTCAATGGGATTTCTGCCTTTCACATCAGGGTACAAATAAATAGGATCGTAAATCTGAAGCAGGTGTCCATGATACTCCATAATGCGATTTTTGTTGTCCATTTTCTTTACCAAATCAGAAAGTGATTCATTAAAATTTGCCCTTTTGGTTTCATTGAACAACTTAGCTGTAGAAGAATCCTTCAAGGCTCCGTTTATTTTATTGTCCTTTATCGTATTTGCTTTTGCAAAAGCAGCTCCATATTCTGCCTTGAGGCTGTCCAAGAATTCTTGCACTTTTGCAAAGGAAGCGGCCTTGGATTTGACCGTAAAGGTGTCCATAGAAAAGGACGGCTTTGTACGTGTATTCTCCACTTTTTGGGTTTTGTTTATCTCGTTTTTTATCAAGGTAATTCCTTCTTCCAGTTTAGCCTTCGATTCAGGATCTGTTTTACCTAACAGTTCTACCATTTCGTTCACCTTGTCATGCATGTGAGGGTACCAATACACTTGTTTGAAATCGTAGGTGCTTTCTTGTTGCTCCAGATCATAGAAGTGTTTTTGGTATTTATTGTCCCGAAACTGCTTTACCGCAATGGCTTCGTATGCCCAACGCGAGGTCATGATGTCGGCAATAATGGGCACCTTCTCCACGTTTCCAATTGCCTTGTTCAATTTATCAAAACTGAAGATAGCACCGCTTAAGATCATTTGAGGGATCAAAAGAATGGGAATTAATATATAAATCGTGACGGCAGAATTGAAAGTAGAAGAAATGTTTAACCCAATCATGTTTGCACAACATGAACAAGAAAACAGTAGTATCCAATAACTTAATGTCATTCCATTGATTCCAAGGATCGCATTGCCGATGACTACGAAAAGAAATGTTTGAATGGCGGAGAGAAGGAACAGCAACACGACTTTTGAGGTCAAATAGCTGAATCTACTCAGGTTTAAGAAGCTTTCCCTCTTTAAGATCTTGGCATCCCGGATTATTTCTTCCGCACTTATGGTTAGGCCCATGAAGATGGCCACGATAATGCACATAAAGAGATATGCGGGCACATTTTCGTTGTTTCCAAAATGATACGTGTCCTTCGCTGGATTATCGACATATCGGATGATGAAGGCCAACACGAATGCCAAAACAGGTGCTTCCAGTAAATTGACCAGAAGATATTGCGTATTGCTAATTTTTGAAAGGAAATCCCGCGTGATAAATACTTTCAGCTGTTTGATGAGCGAAGGAATATGGAGACTACGGGGTGGCTCTTCTTGCACATCTTCCGTCTTTTCTATTTTCTGGTTTTGCAAGAAATATTCTCTCCATTTTTGAGGGCTATTTTTCCGTTTTTCGGTAAGGTTTCCATACTCATCCACCACTTTCGCGTCTATCGTATTGAAAATCAATTCCGGATTTACATTTCCACAAGTATGGCATTGTCCAACATCGCTATTGATCTGATCCGTGATCCGTTTAAAATACATGACCGCCTCTACCGGATTTCCATAATAAATTTGAAAACCGCCCACATCCAAAATGATCATTTTGTCGAACATTTTATAGATGTCGGAAGAAGGCTGATGGATGACGACAAAAATGAGTTTTCCTTTGAGGGAAAGCTCTTTAAGCAAGTCGATTACATTTTCCGAATCGCGGGAAGACAAACCCGAGGTAGGCTCGTCCAGGAAAAGGATAGAAGGTTCACGTATAAGTTCTAGGGCGATGTTTAGGCGTTTCCGCTGGCCCCCGCTTATTTTCTTATTCAGGACGTTTCCTACTTTGATGTCTTTTATTTCGAAAAGCCCTAAGCTTTTCAAGACAATGTCTACTTTTTTTACAAGATCTTCTTCTGAAAGATTGCCAAGGCATAGTTTGGCATTGAAATGTAAATTTTGGAAAACGGTAAGCTCTTCAAAGAGGATGTCGTCTTGCGCCACATATCCGATAATTCCTTCTGCCCGGTCCCGTTCTTCATGAATATTGATTCCATTCACCAAAACGCTTCCATTGGAAGGTTTCTCCAACCCCGCTAGCACATTCAAAAGGGTCGTTTTGCCTGCGCCGCTTCCCCCCATGAGGCCCACTAGCCTTCCTGCCCCTTCCGAGATATTGACATTCTTTAATCCAATTTTCCCATTTGGGAATGTGAATTCCAGGTTTTCGACATTGAAGGAGAGGTTTTGATTGTCGCCGTCCGCTAAAAAACGGGAAACGATGTCGCTATAATAGATCGGTTCGCCAATCGGGAGTTTTAATGTACTTCCACTGGCAAACAAGTAAATTTGCTTCCCATGTATGGGATATCCGTTTAATAAGATTTCATACGAGCCTAGGTATTTAATGAAGAACATGTCCACACTGCGGATGTGCACAATGGCCATGTCTCCATCCAACCCATCTGAGATGATGGATTTGGCATATTCATAAATGGGCTTTTGATTTCCTGGAATCACCAAAAGAACGTCGGATAGATCCAGTTCGCGCGATGGAAATTCACTTAAGCAGAATTTTTCTATCAATTTGTATTCCTCTTGGTCAATATTGAATACAGTTGCCACTGTATCAATTATTTGCATCCGTTGAGGGGTACGTCCCGCACTTGAGTTGATCAATTCGTACAGGCGAATGAGGACAATTACCTTTTGTTTTTGGGTGAGCGTTTTGTTGATTTTTTTACAGATGGAAAGCGTTCTAACAGAATCTTTCACATTTGTAAGCTTCTTTTTGGCTCCTTCTTCTGCGGGTTTTTCTTCTTGGTCTCCCAAGAGGAAATTGTCGTAAAGGGCAATGTAGTCCTTCACCACCTCAGAACTGAGTTGTTGACGTAGAAAATGTTCTACAAATCCTCTTTCATCCTCGCTCGCACCATCATCTTGTTTGGTGATGATGGCAAAGAGCTGCATGAGAGCCCGCAATATTTCCTCACTCATAAACGAAAAGAAGTTTTGCCTGCTTTCTAAGGCAGGCGCTTTATGGATAAAAGTTTAATATACTTTGTACTCGAAGGGAACTTCTACGAGTTCTGCAAATTCTTCTCCTGCTTCCTGCATGTCTTCGTCGTCATCGTGAGAAAACCATTGGATAGTCACTTGTTTGCCGGATTCTTTGAGTTTTTCCATTTTGGTCAACACATCTAGAATCATTTTGGAAGAGGCAGTATTGAAATACTCCAGTTTGACTTCGAAGATCGTGTTCGGATTTGGCGATGCGATGTAGGCATCCAACCATTTCAAAATAGGACCATAGAATTGCGCGCAGTCTTCGGGCAACGAACGCCCCGAGATCTCGAATATATTTTTAGAGGGATCTAACAGCACTCTGGGGGTATCTTCTGTTCCTTCTAGATTGATGATTTCCATGACACTTAATTTTTTTATTTTTTGAATGGGGGAATTTAATTTTTTAAGAATAATCCGATCATTTGTCTCTTTCTCTTCCGATTTTAACCTTTAGCGCAAAGAAAGAATATTCTTCGTCAATTGGGTGAAAAGAAAATTCCAATTTATGGCCCGACTTTCTAGCCATGTCCACAAATCCTAAACCAGCCCCGCCTTTCTCGGAGAGTTCGGTATTGCTGATGATTTCCTTATAAAGTGCTTTAAGGCCATCCTTGTCCAAACTATTGATCAATTTCAACTTTTCTTCCAATTGTGCGATGTTCTGGTTTTCAATGGCATTGCCGGAAATGATGCTGTACTCGCTGCTTTCTTTTCCAATAATGAAGACAGCAGTTTCTTTTCCGTTGTTTAAGTCTAGGTATTGGTCCGTGTGTTTGCAGATATTTTGCAGACATTCCACCATTACATTGAAGACTTTACGCTTGATTCCCTCTTCTTCGCCAACCGATTCTAAATTGCGCTCGGCCATGGAAAGCACGGATTTTGTGATTTCCTGGGTGAACTCGCCCTCGTACACAAGGATGAGTTGTTTTTTTACCATCAGGTTGTGTAGGTCGAAAACATACTCCATTTGAAAATTGATTTTAGTGATACGTTTTTCTTTATTTTCTTAGAATTTAACTCCTATCAATAGCACATCGTCTATTTGCTTTTCATGTCCGCGCCAATTTTCGAACAGCTTATCGAATTCGTCGCACACAGTGGCCATATCGGCAGTATCTTTGTTTTGAATGATCAATTCTTTTATTCTTGCCGGAGAAAGTTTTCTGTTGCCTTCCGGTCCACCAAACTGATCTGGGTAACCATCGGAGCTAAAGTAGATGCTGTCTCCTTTCTCCACGTTGAATTTATAGTTGGTGAACTCCGTCTGGTTGCGGGAGATACCTCCTCCAATCGGAAATTTATTTCCTTTAAATTCCTCTAAACCATTTTTGTTCATCCAATAAAGAGGCCGGTGAGCTCCTGCAAATTCTACTTCGTTCTTTTTGAGGTTGATTTTGCAGAGCGCAATGTCCATCCCATCTTTGGTGGCGGAACTTGCCATGTCCTGTTTTAATGTTTGGGTGACTCCTTCATCCAACAAATCGAGAATTTTTCCAGGCTCAGTTATATTACGGCTCTTTACGATTTCGGTTAGAATAAAATATCCAATTAGAGAAAGTAAAGCACCAGGTACGCCGTGTCCCGTGCAATCTACGGCGGCGATAAAGATGTTATCTCCCATTTGTACGAACCAAGGGAAGTCCCCACTGATCACGTCTCTCGGTTTGTATAGGATGAAAGACGAAGGCAACGCATTTTTTACCAAGCTGTCGTCCGGCACGATGGCCATTTGGATGCGTTTGGCATAATTGATGCTCTCGGTGATTTTTTTATTGATGCTTTGCACCTCCAATTCTGCCATTTTTCTTTCCGTGATGTCGCTCGACACCATCAAAACAGACTCGAGATTGTTATTTTCGCCTAATTCTGGGATCCCATTTACGCTGAAGAAGAGTTTGTTGGAACCTTGTTTTATCTCGAATTCCCGATTCACCTTCATCCGGGTGTTAATGCTTTCTTGGATGAGATGGCTCCACGTGTCCACGATGACGGAATCCAAATCTGTTTCCGTGATGATTTTGCGAAGCAATTCGGAAGGTTCCTTATCAGTAAGATGCTTGATGGCAGGATTGACATAGAAGACTTGTCCTTCTTTGTCAAATCGGCAAATCACATCAGGCGAGTTTTCAGATAATGACTGCATTTGGCTTCGCATCCTGCTTTCTTTGGCTGCATTTCTTCGTTCTGTGATGTCTTGGGCATTCAATACAATCCCTTTCACAGCAGGTTCGTCCAACATATTATTGCCCGTGACCTCTAGCCAAATGTATTCTCCTTGTTTGGAAAGGTAGCTGTATTGCATTGTTTTTGTCACATCAGGTTCCTTGATCAATGCTTGGAACATTTGTTCGAAATCGGTCCATCCTTTGGGATTGATACGATCTACTTCTGACGTGCCGAGCAGGTCTTCTTCATCATAGCCTAAAATTGCATGGACAGAAGGACTGACATATTGGATGACGCCATTTTCGTCGTAAATGGTGATGACTTCGGAAGAGTTTTCCAACAATACATGGATGCGTTTTTGGCCACGGTTTACTTCCTCGAACTGTTCCTCTAGTTGCAAGTTTGTCTTTTGCAGTTTTTCCTGCGTGATTTGCATTTCAATGGCATTTTGATGTAATTCTTCCTGCCTTTCTTGCAATTCCTGGCTTAATTTTTGGGATTCCTTTAAAAGTTTTATGGTACGTTCGTTTACTTTCAAGCTATAGATCGTCCTCGCGATGATATTGCTTAATTCCATCAAGAAATCGCGCTGCAATTGGCTGAATGTTCCCAATGAGGCAATTTCAATGGCACCATACACGATCTCATCGGCCATCAGCGGGAATATGAAAAGGCTTTTAGGTTTTTTATCCCCCAATAATCCGGAGGTAATGAACGCGTAGCTTTCGGGAATTTCCACCCGGTGGATATAATCTTTCTCCAATACACAGGCTCCGACAAATCCTTGGCCTAAGGCAAACTTTGCATTCAGGTGTTTCTTCTTATTGTATGCGTAGCTGCCAATCATTTCGACGAATTTGTTTTTTTCATCTTCGTCGTTGATGATGTAAAAAGCACCTTGGATGGCCTCTACACGTTTTGTTAAATAAGGGAGCAAATGTTCGGCAAGGGAGATAATATTGTCATTGGAGCGAATGATATTGCCTACATCTGCCACACCTGTAATGATCCAGTTTCTTTCTTCTTCTTTCCTGCTTGCTTCCCGGAGGTTTTCACGCATGGTAAGCAAAGATTTGCCCAATTGTTCGTCTTCTTGCCGTATATCAAGTTCCGCCTTTAAATCACCCCCACCGATTTTGTCGGCGAAAGCAGTAATTTTTGTGATCATATCGTATTGGTTGCGGATAATTTTCTCTGCTTTCCCTAATGTAGACTGGAATCGGTAAGAGAAGATAAATCCCAAGGTTCCCGTAACAAGAGGCGCGATACAGGATACGATAAAAGAAGGATGGACCGATGCCAATTCGGAAACGCCGGAAATTCCGGTAGAAGAAACCAAAAGGACATAGGAAAGAATGGGAATCACAAGCCCGATGGCGATACCGAATAACGTGTACCGAACAATCAGAAGAATGGATTTGCGTTGTAATGGAGACATTTCGTTAAATAATTTCACTTATAGATACCAAGTAATCCTCATCGTCTTGGGAAAATTCCGAGAAAGAGGCGAATTCTAAGACGGCTTTGATTATTCCATTTTGGAAAATAGGGACAAGAAGAAGATTGGATGGAGTCGCTTTTCCTAACCCGGACAAAACAGTAATATAGCCATCGGGCACTTGTTTAATATTGGTCAGTTTACCTTCGACAGCAATTTGTCCTGTGAGGCCTTCGCCAAATTCGAAAACGACCTCTTGGCTTTCTGGAATGTGATAAGCAAATGAGGCAGTAAGTTTCAATATATTGTTGTGGCCCCTTTTCTCTACTGCGAAATAAGCAGCTTGACAAGCATTCAGTTCTTTTGCTAGTTTTTTGGTGACAAAATCCGGCAGATCGGTCGTATTTCTTTTTGTGGTTATCGCCTCTTCAAATTGCTTTTTCTTTGCCAATAAGATTTTATCGCGGTTTGCTTTGTCAAGCTCGGCTTTCAGTTTTTTCAGGTCTACTTCACCGTCTTCATTCACTACGGCCTTTTTACTGATGTAATTTTGTTTAAAGTAGAAGAAGAGATACAGCATGGACAACGTTGAAAAGCTACACGTAGCCAACGTGGTCAAAATGAAGATGTTTTGATCTTCTATATGTAAATCGAACAATATCACATTGGCCAATGTGAGGGCGGAAAAAGCCAATGTGAGGATGAATAAGATGTATTTTGGTCTATTTAACATAACTCTGTATTCAGAAACCGTATGATCTGCTCTGTTTTAAGCACTTGATCTATCTTTGTAATGTTTATGGCGGCGGTTGTCATGGTATCAATCGTGCATTCTGACGGATCTTGAACAAGCGTATACCCACCTCTATCTTTTAATCGTTTTATGCCCAAAGCCCCATCTTTATTTGCGCCACTCAGCATAATTCCGAGGAGTTTATCTTTGTACACGTACGACGCACTGTCAAACGTAAGGTCGATGGCCGGTCTTGAATTATTTACCATTTCTTCTGTAGAAAGTGCGAATACATACCCCAATTCCAAATACATATGGTAATTGGCAGGGGCCAAGTATACCATCCCTTTTTTTACTTTTTCTTTGTCCATTGGCTCTACGATCGGTCTTTTTGACTTGATAGACAATGCTTCCACAAATCCATTTCGCACATGTTTAAGTCGGTGCAAGCACAAGAATATCGGCAAGTCCATTTGACTATTCAGCTCCGAAAGGATTTTGGTTACCACTTGGAAACTTCCAGCAGAGCCCCCGATTACTATTGCTTTGAATTTATCCTTAAACACTTTACTTAAAAACAATATGAAAGGTTTTTTATTTAAATTATTCTCTTATTTTTTTGAATATTTTTTCTTCGTTGTTCACGGTGATAAATTTGCTTGCGATATCGCACCAGACCAATGTTTCTTTAGAGCCTACCATAAGGTACCCATAATTAAAAAGGCTTTGATGGAGTGTCCGAAATACTTCGTTTTGTAAATTTTGATTAAAGTAGATCAACACGTTGCGGCATAAGATGACATCTACCTTGGTGAAGGCACCTCCGCTTACCAGGTTATGTTCCATAAAGTTGACATTGGATAACAATGCCTTATCGAATAGGGCGTTTTGACTTTCTACTTTGTAATAGTCAGCCAATTGACTTTTCCCCTCGAAGCGAACATAATTCTTATCGTTCAACTCTTGCATGTTTTTCATGCTATAACGCCCTTCTTTCGCCTTTGCAAGAATGGTATGGTCTATGTCAGTGGCAAAAATCTTCGTTCGGTTGTACCAACCGGATTCTTTTAACAAAATGGCCATGGAGAAAACTTCTTCACCAGAAGAACATCCCGCATGCCAAATCTTCACCGTTTCATGTGCATCGAATAAATTAGGCAATATTTTGTCCCGTAGTTCTCTCCACATAGAGGGGTCTCGGAACATCTCAGTGACATTTACCGTGATCTCAGATAAAAATTCCCGAAAAAAGGTAGGTTCGTTTTTTACTTTATTTAAAAGCTTATCGAATGTTTCAAACTTATATAATTCTAGGATCCGGATTAATCTTCGTTTAAAGGAGGATATAGCGTAATTGGAGAAATCATAATTATATTTTTCTTTGACCAGTTGCGTTAGCGTCCTGACATCGTTTATTTCAATGTCTTCTATCATGATGGTTTTCAAAAATTGAAATCTGCTTGAAGAATAAATTTTGTAGCTTTCGAACCAAATTGTATGGCTTTTTTACGGCAATAGGTCTCCCATAGTTATTTAATGTATTAAAATACCAACCTTTGACAGTTTTATACCCGCTCTTTCTGCGCGTAGCAGTACCTTTGCTTAAGGTATTTTCGCTCTTTAATAATAAGGTAAGAACCTGGTTTGAAGTGAGAAAGGGTTGGGAAGCTACCATACCACCCACTCTAAAAAATGAAAATTATTTCAATGTATGGTTTCATTGCGCCTCTTTGGGTGAATTTGAGCAAGGAAGGCCCCTTATGGAGGAAATAAAGGCGTCTTACCCTAGTGTAAAACTTTTAATCACCTTTTTTTCTTCCTCCGGATATGAAGTAAGAAAAACGTATCATTTGGCCGATTATGTAGGGTACCTCCCGCTCGACACTTATCCCAATACACAGCTTTTTGTAGAGTTGACAAAACCTAACCTGGTCATTTTTGTTAAATCAGAGTTCTGGCCCCATTTCATTTCGGCAGTAAAAAGAAAAGGCATTCCAAGCCTGCTCATTTCGGCCAGATTCTACCCCGAACAAAGCCTTTTCAAGCGTTATGGAAAGCTTTTTCTAAGGTCGCTTGCGAAGTTCGATTTTGTATTTGTCCAAGACAAGGCTTCGCAAAAATTGTTGAAAACAAAGCGTATCGAAAGTATCCTGGCCGGAGATACGCGGTATGATACAGTGTTGAGAACAAAACGAAATCCTCTTTCAATGCCAGTTGTGGATCTTTTTGTAGGGCAAAAGAAAGTATTGGTGATTGGAAGTTGTTGGGAAGAAGATCTCTCTGTTTTGTTCAATTACTTGAACAGGCGGGATCTGGATATCAAAGTATTGATTGCACCTCATGATATCGGAGTGGATAAGATCGAATATATTCAAAAAGGACTCACTGTTTCTTTCTTGCAGTATTCTAAAGCAGGTGATTTGCCTGAAAATCTATTGAAGGAAACAAAAATCATGCTCATAGATACGATCGGATTATTGGCTCACCTATATCGGTATGCGTATGTTTCGTACGTGGGAGGGGCATTCAAACAGGGGTTACATAATATTCTGGAGCCTGCCATTTTCGGATCTCCCGTGGTATTTGGACCTCAAACGGAGCATTTCCCCGAAGCAAACGAAATGTTGGTTGCGGGAGGTGCTTTTTCCATCAAAAGCAGGGAAGAGGTCACCGAAGTAC
>OUMI01000039.1_pt1 | contig 21045 bp, 16 predicted proteins | sample 1690941 | NCBI WGS metagenome assembly OUMI01 (sample SAMEA3914864, study PRJEB12502) | metagenome | biome: forest; material: soil | place: USA | collected 2012-03-12 | depth 0.3 m | reverse complement strand
CTAGTGGCAATTATAGGTTCGATTGATGTGGTGATGGGAGAGGTAGATAGGTAGAAATTTGAAAAGTTAAAAGATACAAAATATGTATCTTTGATCTATGATTACCCTCGTTCAACAAAAAGTCATTTTAGACAAGATGTTATCTTTTAATCCAAAAAGGATTGGAATTTTTGGATCTTATGTTAGAGGTGAACATACCACTCAAAGTGACTTGGACATATTGGTCGATTTTTATGGACGAGTTAATTTATTAGAATTAGTAGGATTAGAGCAAGAATTATCAGACTTGCTAGGAATAAAAGTAGATTTGATAACAGAACGTTCATTAACCGACAGCCTCAAAAAGTATGTCATGAACGAAGTCATATTTTTTTACGAGTGAACAAAGACTTTTTGATATACATAGAACATATGCTTATCTGCATTGATAAGATACAAGTATATACTGACGGTTTAGATGAAGACGCTTTTATAGAGAACAGTCTTGTACAAGACGCGACCATACGAAATATTGAGATAATAGGCGAGGCTACGAAAAAATTACCTGCTGATTTTAGGCTTAAATACCCAGAAATAAAATGGAAGAAGATCGCTGGCATGAGAGACAAACTTATTCATGATTATATTGGGGTAGATAATTGGGCTGTGTGGGGCGTAGTGGCAGATGTTTTGCCTAATTTTAAAATAGAGCTAGAAAGAATTATGCGGCTAGAAAATAAATAACCGTAGTTGAAAAAGACTAATTGAAATTTTATTTTTCAATCTTCTTGTTATTTTACCATTCCCTCAAACGCTCCAAGTGCCATCACCATTCGGATTTCTGAAAAAGTATACTCCTCCCCTAGAAAATGTTTGATGGGAGCATATAATGTCGTATCTAATTGGACTGCGGCCTCACGAATTCTCTGTAGTTTTGTTTCTGTCACAAAAGAGTGGATAGGAAGATCGCCTGTAGCAACATAATAAGAAAGATGCCCTTCTATCGTACTTCGGGCCATGTCCCTTTCTTGGGCAATTTCATCGATCGATTTACCGTCTTTATAAAGTTGAAAACTGGTTTCTCTGGAAGAACCAATAGACCCCTTGGCATTTTTTTCCTTTGCACCAGCTCGTTTCCCTTTTTTCTTTCCAAAATCCGGTTCTTGGACCATTTCTTGCATTTGGGTTTTTCTTGTTTCCAGCACTTCCTGGTTTGCGATAATTTCTTTTGTCCATTCCATTTTATCCACTTTTGCCTTTAAAAGCCGTTCGGCCTTTGCAATGGATTGGTACTGTTTAAAAAATTGGCGATCCAATTCTTTCAGCTCTTCTGTATAGCCCTTGGCTTTTTTTTCATTTTGTAAAGAAGCGATATGCGCTAGGAGGTTTTCAGAAAATTTTTGGAAGATAGGTTCAAAATAACGTTTAGCAGATGCTACTCGGCCGTAAAGTAGGTCAAAGTAATCAAGTGTTGGTGCATGAAAAATCTTTTGAAGTTGCAGCAAAAATTTATCGGCGACAATTTTTGCTTCTTCCAACTCATTTTGAACGGTCTGCGCCCAAGGGAAATGTTTTTGCTTTTCGGATCTGAGTTCGTCTTTAGAGTAACTGGAAACATGCAATTGCACTTGGGAAACTAAGGGAAGGAAATTAAAAGCCGTCAGCAAAAATTCTTGAAAATAACTCGCAGATTCACGTTCAAAAATGACATCTAAGTTTTCTATTGTTTCCTTTGATTCAGAAAATCGACGGATCGACTTGTCTTGGTACAAATTTGCATTGCGGATAGGAGAGGTAAGGACTAATCCTTGCAAAGAAGTAAGCCTAGAAAGTGCTACGTACATTTGCCCTGGAGCGAAAACAGACTCGATATCTAAAATGGCTTTATCAAATGTAAGACCTTGACTTTTATGTACCGTAATGGCCCAAGCCAAACGCAACGGATACTGAATGAACTTACCAATTGTATTTTCTTCGATTTCATTGGTGCTTTCATTCAAGGAATAGCGTTTGTTTTCCCACGCATACCGTTCTACCTGTACCGAAGTTTTATCCGGAAACGTCACTTCAATCACAGTTTCCTTTATTAGGCTCAATACGCCAATTTTCCCATTAAAATAGAGCTGCTTTCCAGAAGTGTCATTTTTTACAAACATGACTTGCGCCCCTTCTTTCAATTCCAATATTTTTTCGATCGGATAAGTAAGTTCAGAAAACTCACCTTCTATGGAAGCCTGAAAAAAGAAAGATTTAGCAGGGAGCTTTTGCAAGGCTTGTTTGTTCTGTGAGTCGGCCTTGTGATTATGTGTTGTAAGTTGGATATAGCCATCTCCTGTTTGTGGTTCAAAATGGGGAATGCAATATTGGTTCAGTGTTTCAATATCGTGAGAGTTTAAATGGTTGTCGCGCAAATGGTTGAGAATGGATACGAAGGCCGCGTCTTTTTGCCTGTAGATTTTATCCAATTCGATATACAAAGGCCTATTTTCCTTAAGTACTTGTGCATCAAAAAAATAGACGCTTGCGTAATAGGAACGCAAAATATTCCATTCTCCCTCTTTCACGACGGGAGGAAGCTGTAGCAAATCCCCGATGAAAAGAACTTGCACCCCGCCAAACGATGTTTGGTGTTGACGCCGTACGTGCCGTAAAATAATATCGATGGCGTCTACCAAGTCGGATCGCAGCATACTCACTTCATCGATCACCAACAATTCCATTTCTTGCAGTAATTTTCGCTTGGTAGCGTTCATTTGCATTTCACGGATGAGCGAATAAGGAGTAGTTATTTTAGATTGTACGTTTACTCCCACCTTGTAAGTATTGTCGGGAACAAAAGCTCCAAAGGGCAAATGAAAAAGTGAATGCAAAGTAACACCGCCCGCATTGATCGCTGCAATGCCGGTAGGAGCGGCTACGATCACATTTTTATGTGTGTGTTGGATAATGGATTTTAGGAACGTTGTTTTTCCGGTACCTGCTTTTCCGGTGAGGAAAACATGTTGCTTGGTGTTGTGAATAAACATCGATGCGATTTGCCCAGCCGCTTTTTCTTGATGTTTTTCCATGGTCGCAATAAAAGGGAAAGATACAAAATCAAACCCTAAGATAAATATTTTTTAAAACAAAAAATTAAGGTTTGACGGGAGGCTCCATCACATGGCCGCAATGGGAACAAGTACGAAGCGATTCAGAATGGTAGAAGCGATTCATCACTTCAGGAAGTTCTTTTACGATATCTGTCAGGTCGATGTATTCTTCGTATAACTTATGCTGACAATTTTCACAGAACCAAAGAAAACCATCCTTTTCACCGGTCTTGCGATGTCTTTCCAGTACGAGACCTACTGTATTGGGCCCGCGCTGGGGCAAATGCGGAATCCTTGGTGGAAGCAAAAACATATTGCCCTCTTCGATGACAATATCTTCTATTTTGCCCTCATTCAGTATACGCAAGTTGATGGTACCTTCCAATTGGTAAAAAAGTTCTTCGCTTTGGTTAAAGTGAAAGTCTTTTCTAGAATTTGGGCCACCTACCACCATGACAATGAAATCATCATTTTCTTTGTAAATGACTTGATTTCCTACAGGAGGTTTTAACAGGGACCGATTTTCATCGATCCATTTTTTTAAGTGAAGGGGCTTTCTGATTTCCATTTGATCTTTGTTACTCAATAATAGTTTTTTTTCTTTTCCTAAAAAAAGGATCTGCTTCTTGATCTCGTTTGTTCCTTCTTCCTTGCATTTTGTGCATAACGGCTTAATTCTTAACTTTGATTAAAAGCGTTAATTAGCATTCATAATTTAGAGATTTTGAAACTGATAAGATTATCTCCTACTTTTTTTGCCTTTGCTATCTTCCTTCTGTACGTTGAAAATACAAATGCCCAGCAGCGAAATGCTTTTTTTGTGAAAGCTGACGAAGTGTTGACAGCCAATAGATACGATGAGGCAGCACGCTTGTATAAAGAAGGGTTGAAAACAGATCCAGAGGATTTGGCTGCCCAGTACAGTTGCGGTATTTCGCTCTTTAAAGCCGGAAAAAAAGCGAACTCGCTCTCTTACTTCAAAACGGTTTATCACCAAAACCCTCATCAAGACAAATATTTACTAAAGTACTTGGGACGGGCCTATCAATTGAATTACAAATTCGATTCTGCCATCGCTGTTTTCAAAGAATATGAAAAACATCTGCATAAACATGCACAGGAGCAGCAAGGAACAGAAAAAGAGCTCATCGACAAACGAATCCAAGAATGCTTGAGCGCAAAGCTTTTGATAAAACATCCGAAAGAAGTCAAAATCAAAAATTTGGGAAATGCGGTGAATTCACCTTATGATGATTATTCTCCTACGATCTCTGCGGACGAGAAGACCTTGATGTTCACATCGCGGAGAGACCACGTGGAGATAGATGAAAACAATTTTTCAAAGAAGGAACAAAAGTATTACGAAGAAGTGCTGATTTCGGAATGGGAAGACAGCACATGGGGCGCAGCACACGGCATTGGCGAAAATGTGAACGGAAGACGCCACGATGCGAGCGTAAGCGTTTCACCGGACGGACAACGGTTGATTGTGTATAAATCCACTCCACAGACCAAAGGAGATCTTTATTATAGCCAGTTGGTGGATAGTATTTGGAATGAGCCCGTAAAATTCGGAGGGGAAATAAACAGCCATCATTTTGAACCAAGTGCCGTGATCAACTCTGCAGAAAATAGCTTGATCTTTTCCAGTGATAGGCCAGGTGGCTTTGGCGGCCTAGATTTATACATAAGCAAACTATTGCCCAACGGACAATGGGGAAAGCCTGAAAACCTAGGTGCCGGTATCAATACCAAATACGACGAAGATGCTCCCTTTTTACAGGCAGACGAAAAAACCTTGCATTTCAGTTCAAATGGCCATAATTCGATGGGTGGATACGATATTTTTACGACTGTCTTTAATCAGACTACCAAAGCATGGGGTACTCCGGAGAATGCCGGATACCCGGTCAACACACCCGATGACGACATCTATTTTACGTGGAACAACCGCGGAACGCATGCTTTCTTTTCTTCCATAAGGGAAATAGGAATGGGAGGACAAGATATCTACATGTTAGAATTGCCTGAAGATGTTCCATCCATCGTAATCGTGAAAGGCGTCGTGAGTGACAAGATAACTAACTCTCCTTTGGGTTCTCCTCTTAAGGTCACGGTCTATTCATTGGACAGCAATAAAATCGTAGGCTTTTACAATTCCAGCCATGCCACCGGAAGTTACATTTTTACTGTTCCTCACGATGACACCTATGGGATGCAAGTAGAAGCAGAAGGGTATTTGTTGCATTCTGAGAACTTTACAGTTCCTAAGACAACTGAAGTGACGGAGTTGTCCAAACATGTGGAACTGCAACCCATTAAAGAAGGAAATAAGGTAGTTTTGAACAATGTATTTTTTCAATACAACAAAAGCAAATTGGAGCCGGGATCCAAAATGGAGTTAAAGGCCGTGAAAGATTTCATGTTAAAAAATCCCGAATTATTTGTAGAAATCGGAGGCCATACCGATAGTATCGGGTCGGAACAGTATAATTTACGGCTCTCGGAAGCACGTGCACTTGCCGTAAAAAAATATTTGGAAAAACTGGGAGTACAATCAAATCGACTGACCTACAAAGGCTATAGCTTCTTGCATCCCATTGCGAGCAACCAAACCGAAGAGGGAAGAAAAAAGAACAGGAGAACGGAGTTTTTGGTATTGACTTATAAACCCTGAGTATCTTCAAGGGAGTAAACCAAGTGGTTTTATTTTTTAGAAAAAGTACCCGTGTAAAGAACATCCTATACGTGGGAATAAGAGCAATGATTGCTTGCATTTTCTTGTTGCTCACGTTATTTTTCCTTTCTCCAACCACATTCAGAAATCCTTATTCAACGGTATTAGAAGATAGAAACGGCCATTTATTAGGGGCAAACATAGCCAAAGACGGACAATGGCGTTTTCCTGCATCGGATTCTATTCCACGCAATTTTGCTACGTGCGTTACACTTTTTGAAGACAGACACTTTTATCGGCATTTTGGCTTTGATCCGATCGCCTTTTTTCGGGCATGCTATGTGAATGCAAAAGCGGGCAAAATCAAACAAGGTGGCAGCACCATTACGATGCAGACCATACGATTGGCAAGAAACAATCCCCCAAGGACTATTTGGGAAAAGTTCTATGAGATTTTACTGGCAATTCGATTGGAAGTTTCTTGCTCGAAAAAGGAAATTTTGGCTAAGTATGCTTCTCATGCACCATTTGGAGGCAACGTGGTGGGCTTGGATGCAGCTGCTTGGCGTTATTTTGGCAGAAAATCAACCCAACTCTCTTGGGGAGAGGCCGCATTATTGGCTGTACTTCCGAATAGTCCTACTCTTATTTACCCAGGTAAAAACCATGGGGTCTTACTTAAAAAGCGCAATCGCTTGTTGGAAAAATTGCTTTTGGAACATCAGATAGATTCTAATACTTATTTCTTGGCAAAATTGGAACCGATCCCTCCTTCTCCCAACCCGCTTCCTAGGTTTGCCCCGCATTTGTTGAATAGGTGTATAAAAGAAGGGCATGAGGGGAAAAAAATAGTTTCGTCTTTGACCTTGTCGGTACAACAAAAGGCCATAGAGCAATTGGAAAAATACCATGCAAAGCTGGAAAGCAACTCGATCCACAACGGGGCTGTTTTGATACTGGATATTTCATCTGCAAAAGTATTGGCTTATGTGGGAAATGTTCACACGACAAAGGAGCTGGAAGGGAGCGAAGTAGATGTGATCGCTTCTTCGCGGAGTTTTGGAAGTTTATTAAAACCATTACTTTATGCAGCAGCCTTGGATGACGGCCTTTTGCTTCCTGAAATGTTGATGACAGATATTCCTACCAATATTGCAGGGTATAAACCACAGAACTTTTTTAAACAATACGATGGGGCGGTACCGGCAAATGAAGCCCTCTGTCGTTCTTTAAATATTCCTTTTGTAAGGCTGTTGCACGATTATGGGACACAAAAGTATTTTGATCTAGTAGTAAAATCGGGAATTTCTACCTTACACAAATCTCCAAGTCATTATGGCTTGTCCATTATCTTGGGAGGAGCAGAAAGCAATTTGTGGGATTTGACAGGAATGTACGCATCGCTGGCACGAAGTGTAGTAAAGAATGAAACCTCTTTCGCTTCTCCTATTCTTTGGAAAGACAGTACGTATAAAAAATGTAAAAAGCAGCCTGAAATTTCCTTGGCGAGTCTTTATTTTACGTTAGAGGCTATTTCAGAAAACAAGCGACCAGGTACAGAAGGACAATGGCTCCTTTTCCCCTCTTCTCAAAAAATTTATTGGAAAACAGGAACTAGCTTCGGTTCCCGGGATGCTTGGGCCGTCGGTGTTTCGTCAAAATATGCGGTGGGTGTGTGGTTGGGCAATTCAAGTGGGGAAGGACGCCCTGGATTGACAGGAATTGGCACAGCCGCTCCTTTGATGTTCGATTTATTTTCGGATCTTCCGAAAGCGACCCCGCTTTCTATGCCCAAAGAAGATTTTGTTTCACTTCCCGTATGTGTACAAAGTGGCTACAAAGCCTCTCGCGTATGCCCCCATGTTCAGGAGAAATGGTTGCCTTCAGGAGCGACAAAATCCGTCAATTGCCCCTATCACTATTTAATCCATCTAGATCGAAGTAGAAAATATAGAGTAAACAGTTCGTGCGAGCAGGTGGAAAGAATGCAGCATACGCCATGGTTTGTCCTTTCTACGATTCAAGAGTGGTATTATAAACCAAAACATCCCAATTATGTCCCACTACCGAGTTGGAGAAAGGACTGTGAAAAAAGTAGTGTACGGAAAGACCTTGAAATCATCTATCCAAAGCAGAAGGCGCAAATTTATATTCCTTATGAGATAAACAATAAGTTGGGTAAAGTGGTCATGGAAGCGGCACACAGTAGGAGAAACGCCACATTATTTTGGCATGTTGACAAAGATTTTGTGGGAGAGACGACTTATGTTCACCAATTGGAATTGCAGATTCAACCAGGCCATCATACCTTGACCATCGTAGACGATGAAGGCCAAGCGCAACAAGTAAAATTCGAGGTTTTGGCAAAAACAAAGTGATATTTTGAAAATATGTGCTACATTTGCAACCTATTTTATGGAGGATGTAGCTCAGCTGGTTAGAGCGCCTGATTGTGGTTCAGGAGGTCGTGGGTTCGAACCCCATCTTTCTCCCCAAAAGCTCCGAGAATGGAGCTTTTTGTTTTTAGCAGGAAACATTTCCTTGGGCTTTTTACTAGACTGGTCCCGCGTATTATTTTTTGGATTAGAAATTGTACAATCCATGGCAATTAATGTTAAATGGCATTATTCATTGTAAGTTTGTGCCCTTATTAAAAAAATGAATCCGGAACTGAACGCAGCAGAGATACAAAAGGCAGGTGAACGTTTACAGGGATCGATTTACCAAACGCCGACTCAATTGAATGTCAATCTTTCTGAAAAATACGGATGCTCTATTTATCTGAAACGGGAAGATTTACAGATCGTACGGTCGTATAAAATTAGAGGGGCCTTTAATTTCATCAGTTCACAACCCAAAGAAGCCTTGGCTGCAGGCGTTGTGTGCGCCAGTGCAGGCAATCATGCGCAGGGGGTTGCACTTTCGTGCAACAAGTTAAAAATCGTTGGAAAGATTTTTATGCCAACAACGACCCCCAAACAAAAAGTCAAACAAGTGAGCATGTTTGGGAAAGAATGGGTAGAAGTGATTCTGGTGGGAGACACGTTTGATGATTCCTACAATGAATCTATTAAATATTGCCAAGAGAAGGGAATGCTGTTTATTCATCCTTTTAATGATTACAAGGTGATGGCAGGTCAAGGAACAGTTGGAATAGAAATTTTGGCAGACACACCTGTTCCGATCGATTATTTATTTATGCCAGTTGGTGGTGGTGGCCTCGCCTCTGGCGTAGGCACTTATTTTAAGGAAAAAAGCCCTACTACAAAACTTATTGGGATAGAACCCGCAGGAGCTCCAAGCATGGAGCAGTCTATCAAATACGATAAGCTCGTTACCTTGGATACGATCGACAAATTCGTAGATGGGGCGGCAGTAAAGGGAGTGGGAGACAAGACATTTGAGATTTGCAAAAATATACTGGACGATATTGTGCTTGTCCCAGAAGGAAAAGTGTGCAGTACCATTTTGAAATTATACAATGAAGAAGCGATCGTGGTAGAGCCCGCAGGTTCGCTTTCTATCGCTGCTTTAGATTTCTATACCGAAGAAATCAAGGGAAAAAATGTCGTCTGTGTAGTGAGTGGAAGTAACAACGATATTTCCCGTATGCAAGAGATTATCGAACGCTCGCTCATTTACGAGGGATTAAAGCATTATTTTATCGTCAATTTTCCGCAAAGGGCCGGCGCGTTAAAAGAGTTTGTCAATGACGTACTTGGACCGAACGATGATATAACAAGGTTTGAATATGTGAAGAAAACAAATAGGGAAGAAGGACCAGCAATTGTAGGAATTGAGTTAAAAAAGCAGGAAGATTTTCAGCCCCTTATACAAAGGATGACCGCAAAAGGATTTAACCATGTGCACATCAATGAAGATCCCACATTGTTTAATTATGCGATTTAACATTTAGGTCATACTTCCGCTGTAATTTGCTCTTATGTGGCTCAGAAAGTTTTTTCAAAGCAATCGTTTCTTTCTCTATCCTTTCCTCGCTTTTGTAGTAATCGGCGCCATTTTACTTTGTTTGTGGACAAAGGATGTACTGTTTTTAGCCGTTAACTCCCGCTATTCCCCTTTTGGAGATGTTTTTTTTAAATATTATACCCACATCGGAGACGGAAAAACATGCATTGTGTTTGTCATTTTATTGTTTCTGTTCGTCTCCAAATACAAAGGGATCGTGCTTTTAACTACTTATGTGCTTTCTTCTCTTCCCACGCAAATAGTCAAACTCTATCTTTTTCAACCCTCTTATCGCCCCAAGTCTTATTTTTGGACCGATTATCACCGCCTCCATTTTGTAGACGGAGTAGAGATTCTGGTTTCCAATAGTTTTCCCAGTGGCCATACTTCCGCCGCATTTGCTATGCTTCTTACCTTTTCCCATTTCGTTCAAAACAAGGTGCTTTCTTTTTTGTTCTTTTTGATCGCTTTTTTTACAGGCTATTCCCGAATGTATTTGGCACAGCACTTCTTTGCCGATACGTATGCAGGAAGTATTATTGCGATCATCATGACCATTTTTGCCATCTACTTAGCAGAAGAGGCGTTTCATTGGAAAGAAAATCCCTCCCTGCAAAACGGCCTTCTCTATACGATCTGATATGAAGAGAATCGTTTCATTGCCTACCCCACTTCTCTATCTGATCCTTTGTGTTATATCCGCTTGTATGTATTTCCCATTTTTGGGTTCAGTGCACCTATTCGACTGGGATGAAATTAATTTTTCAGAATCGGCACGGGAAATGCTTTTGACACACGACTATGTTCGTGTACAAGTTAATTTTCAGCCCTTTTGGGAGAAACCTCCGTTCTTCATTTGGTTACAAGTACTGAGTATGAAATTGTTTGGTATAACGGAATTTGCTGCCCGTTTTCCAAATGCAGCGATGGGAGTTGTTACATCCTGCGTCCTGTTTTATGTCGGAAAAAAGGAATTTGATCTGAAATTTGCCTTGTTGTGGGTAGCAGTCTACATGGGCTCATTCTTGCCACATTTCTATTTTAGGACTGCCATTATGGATCCTACGTTTAATCTTTTTATTTTTTTGGGAGTCTATCATTTGTTCAAGCTAAGTGGATTGCGTCAAGAAGCGTCAGGAGGCTTTTCCATAAAAAGTTGTTTGGCGGGTTTTTTTATCGGCATGGCCATCATCACAAAAGGTCCTGTTGCTTTGCTGGTCTTTTTGCTTTGTTTATTTGTCTTTTTAGTAATCAAAAAAAGATGGGACTATTTCACTTTCTTAGATGCCGTTACTTTTATAATCACCTGTTTCCTGACCTCCGCTATTTGGTTCGGGTATGAAACCTATCAAAATGGGATATGGTTTATGAAAGAGTTCATTGTGTATCAGATCCGGCTTTTTAGTACACAGGATGCAGGGCATGGAGGACCTTTTATCTACCATTTTATTGTCTTGCTGGTGGGCTGTTTCCCTGCCTCCCTGTTTTTCTTAGGCAGTTTTGGATCGCATCACAATCTCCCGTATCGGCAACGCTTGTTTATTACTTGGATGATGATTTTATTTTGGGTCCATCTTCTCTTATTCTCCATTGTAAAAACAAAAATTGTCCATTATTCTTCCCTCTGTTATTTTCCCCTGACGTTTCTTGCAACGGTTTTTATCTATAAGATCTTAAATTCTAAAGCGCAGTTAAAGAGCTGGCAGCTCGTACTCTATTATACCATTACTTCTCTTTTTTCCCTCGTCTTTATTGCACTTCCTTGGGTTGGGAAATTCTCAGCTCGACTTATTCCTTATATCGAAGATCCATTTGTCGTAGGGAATCTCCAAGCTGATGTTAGGTGGCCTCTTTATCTGTTTTTCATCGGCCCGCTCTACTTTATTTTTATGTGCATGATAGGGAGAACATTGAAGAGAACTCCCAAAATGATCGTGCTTTCCTTTGCCGGAACAATTATTATTATCCAATTCGTGCTTGCCACCTTTGTGCCCCGTATCGAGAAATATTCGCAAGGAGCATTGATTGATTTTTACATCTCTCATCAGCAAGACGATGTGTATGTTCAATCTATTGGTTTTAAAAGCTATGGACAATATTTTTATACACAAAGGAAGCCATCTTACAATACGTCTGTAGATGAAGGGCGTGCATTGGCACCTGCTCCCTTGGACAAGCCCGTTTTTCTCGTAGTTAAAAATATGCAAGAACAGGATTATTTAGAACTAAAGCGATTTAAGCGGCTCGGTGAGAAAAACGGCTTTGTTTTTTTCAAGAGAGGAAAAGGAGACTAAGGCGCTAATACGAATCAGAAAATCCTGTCAAAAAAGCAATATCACGGATGAGTGGGAAATGTGCTGTATGTGGGGCAGAATTCCGATGCGGAAGAGAAGCTACCGATACTCCATGTTGGTGTAGCACATTCCCTCCCATTTTTCCTTTGGAAAAAGAGGCGCTATGTCTTTGTCCCGCGTGTTTAAAGAACAAAACAATTGAAAAAATTAAAGACTGGGTAGAAAGGGCATCGCAAGAGAAAGAGCTTCGGGATAAAATCCAAGAATTGTCTACAATACCTCTTTTAGAAGGCATTGATTTTTATCAAGAAGAGGGAAACATAGTGTTTACTTCTTGGTATCATTTAAAAAGGGGAACCTGCTGCAAGTGCGGATGCAGGCATTGTCCTTATAGGTCTAATTAGATGATATGACCGGCAACAACCCATTTACAATCGTTTTTCCAAGCGGTAATCGTTCATGGAATACGATTTCCCAATGGGGATGTCTTCCTCAAAGAGAATTGAATATCCTTTTTGTTTATAAAAATGAAGTGCGTCGTTGTATCTGTTTACATTCAACTGCATATGGGCGCACCCTGCTTTCGATGCTTCGCGTTCGATAAATGAAAGAAGGCCAGTTCCTACTTTTTTTCCTTGGGCAGAGGGGAGCACGTACAACTTGTGCAATCTCCCGAGTGAGTTTTCAATCGAATAAGAAGCAAACCCTAAGATCCCACTGGCATCTTGTGCAAATAGGAAGCAATGCTTCTTTTCCTTCATTTGGATTGTCAATGCATCTAAAGAGTAGATCAAATGAAGCATGTAATCTAGTTGATCCTGAGATAAAATAGTTCCGTAAGTAACCGGCCATGTTACAAAGGCAATTTCTCTCACGATGGAGAGGTCTTTTTCTGTGGCGATGCGAATTTCCATGCAACGAATGAGGAATGTAGCAACTCAAAACAAGTGTAAAACTGCTTTGAATTATTTATTTTTTTCGGATTAAAAACTCCACGCGCCTGTTCTGTTGACGATTTTCTTCGGATGTATTGGGAAATAGCGGTTTGCTTTCGCCATATCCTACAGCCCTCATCCGAGCAAATTCCACACCTTTGTCATACAGGTAGAAGAGGACCTTTTTCGCGCGTTCTTCCGAAAGTTTCAGATTGTCTTGGTCGGAACCTATATCGTCCGTGTGTCCTGCAATTTCGATTTCAATAGCAGGATTCTGTTTCATTGTTTCTGCAAGCCGGTTCAATTCCGGAAAAGAAGCGTCTGTAATAAAGGACTTATTGGAACTGAAAAACAGGTTGTTGATACGCACAATTTGGCCTACTTCGATGGGAACGAGGAACAAGTCTTTTTCTATCTCCGTATATTTTTTGATTTCCTTCACGTCGATATTTTCATTGACGGAGATAAATCCTGTGCGAGCAGCCCGAAAGCCATATGAAATTCCGGCTGGGAGGACAATTTTGTATCTACCTTGGGCATCTGCGTTGGCTTTTCCCTTTTCTTCTCCCTGTGGGAGCGTCTCATAATAGACTTCGGAAGCAAGAGGGGTTTTCGTCTTGAAGTTTAGCACACGACCTTTTATGAGCACAACAGGGTTGGGCTGTAATTCGATCGGGAGTTTTATCCTAAAAATATCGGTGGCTCCTTTGGCCCGGGTAGAGGAAACAAAATAGGCATAATCACCCGATGCAGGGATGGTAAAATAAAAATCAGAAAGCGTTGTATTGAAGGCAGGTCCTAAGTTGACGGGCTCCGACCAGTTTTTCCATGTATCATCCAATCGCTTGCTCATGTAGATGTCGCCGATGCCGAATCCGGGCCATCCCTCGGAAGTGAAATAAAGCGTGGTCATGTCCGAAGCCAAGAAGGGAGTATATTCATCGGCGGCAGTATTTAATCGTGCTCCAAGATTGAGCGGTTGGCTCCAATAGCCATTTTTATCTTGAAAACTAACGTAGAGATCTTCTCCTCCATACGTGTCATCGCGCGTGATTGCTACCAACAATGTTTTCCCATCATTCGCCAGAAAGGACGAAGTGTATTTTCCTCGGTTGTTATAGTTGCGGATGTTCAGTTTTTGTGGGAAAGTCCAATGTTCGCCCTCCTTTTTGGAAATAGACAATCCACTTCCAGCCGATGAACCGTCTTCGGCATAAATATTTCCGACCAACATGGTCTGACCATCGGGTGTAATAGCACAGGCATAGTTATTGCGGTCGTTGTTTATCGGCGTACCCAAATTTCTGGCTTTCGAGAATCTTCCCAATGAATCGATCTCCGAGTACCAGATGTCCTGATTCTCACCCCCGATGTTTTCAGGGCAATCTCTCGTAAAGTACAATACCTTATTATCCGGACTGATCACGGGTGCTACCTCCTTGTATGTGGTATTGATATTGTCACCCAAGTTGACCGCATCGGAGGCAGCGAGGGAAAAATTGGTGAGGTTTATTTTAGGTTCGAAAGGATCAGTTCCATCGCTTATCCCGATCGCATCGATTTGGGGCAATTCGTCCATATTGGAAATGTGGAGCTCCACTTTCATCGACGTAATTTCAAATGCGACACTCCCTAACGGAATATGGAGGATTCGGCTACTTTCCGTCGATTTTTCTGCTTTAAGCTTTTTTACCAAATGTTCTTTTCCCATTTTATCTATCAGGTAGATTTTGGAAACCGACCCAGGAAAATGATTTTCGGCCACAATTACCTGTGCAGGCTTTATGGCTTTGCGAAATCCAACCTTAATGTATTCTTTCGTTGATCTTCCGCCAGGCTGCCAAGCACAAAAGCTTGCTCCTCCTTGGGGAAATACGTTCGGTGGACCGATTACTTGGCCAGCTGAATTCTGTTTAGAACTATGCTCGGACGATACCTCTAAAATTTTTGATACCCATTGTACGTTTTGACCTAAACAGGCCATGCAAAGGGAAAGATGGAAAAAAATCAAGAGATGCTTCACGGCACTAATTTATCAAATTCAACGAATTGCTGTTGCATGCCTTTTTTCAGAATACACGCATTCTTCCTAGCATTACCTATTTTTGTGGTAGAAGCATCTTAATTTTCTTGGACTTGGGTATACGATCTCATTTCTTTCCCTTTTTTCTTCTTTCCATCACGGCAACTGCTCAGGTGTCAGATTTTATAGTCGTAAAAAATATTGTGCTTTTTGGAAACAAGCGTACGAAAGATAAAATCGTGTTGCGCGAAATGGACATCAAGCCGCAAGACACTATCTGGGCAAATACATTGGACACAGCGCTCAAGACAAATCGAAACAGAATCTACAATACACGCCTTTTTAACGAAGTAACATTGACTTTGCTCCCCGTAGATACAGTTCACCAGGCTACACTCTTGGTGGAACTGAAAGAGCGGTGGTATATTTTCCCTTCTCCGATTTTAGAGTTGGCAGATCGAAGCTTTAATGAATGGTGGTACAACCAACACAGAAATTTGACTAGGATTAATTATGGCATGCGGTTTTCGGACAAAAATTTTCGTGGCAGAAAAGAAAACTTACGTCTTACCTTGCAAGGAGGGTTCACGACAAAATTAAGCTTAGGGTATACGGTCCCTTATTTGGATAAAAAACAAAGATGGGGAATGGACATTAACCTAAGCTATGACCAGAACACGCAGATTTCGTATAAGACGAAAGAAAACAAGCAGCAATTTTTGAAATTGGACAATGTGTTGAGGGAACGGCAACGTTATGGTGCCACATTTTTTTACCGCAAATCCTTTTTTGGGACGCATTCTTTAGAAATAGGATACAATTACAATCAAGTCACCGACACTATTTTGAAATTGAACCCTAATTATTTCCTAAACGGGAGACAATCACAACGCTATTGGTATTTCAGTTACGATTTTATCTATGACAAAAGGGATGTAAGAGCCTATGCCCATCGGGGATATTATGTTCAGGTCAGTTATGACCAAAATGGATTTACTTCTGTCGATGACATTCGACTGTCGGTCTTTTCTGGATCTTTTGCCAAATACCTTCCATTAGGCAAAGGATTCTTCTTGGCAAGTTCGTCCAAAGGTAAGCTGTATATCCCCAATCGTATTCCCTATGCCAATATGCAAGCATTGGGGTATGACCAGAATTATGTTCGTGGCTATGATTTATATGTTGTGGACGGACAAGCGTTTTTTTTGCAACGCGCCACGTTGAGAAAAAGGCTCATCGAAGGCGGAGTTGATTTTCGGTCACTCCTCAATATTCCTCAGTTTAGCACAGTTCCTTTTGCCTTGTACTTAAATCTTTATTATGATGCCGGGTACACCTACAGCAACAAACCCTACCCGGGAAATGAGTACCTCACCAATGAATGGCTGAGAGGTGGAGGCGTAGGACTCGATCTGGTCACTTATTACGATTCTGTGATTCGTTTCGAATATTCGTTTAACAAAATGCTGGAACACCATTTGTATTTGGCCTTTACGTCTGATATCTAATCAATGGTTGTAAAAATTGAAACCGAGGTTTACATAGAGGGCAAAATCATCAAATTGGTTGCTTCTAATGAGTGAAAACTCCAAAGGCCCAAGTGGAGAACCATAGGCAAGAGTTACTCCATATCCAAATAGAAAGTGATAGGGATCCGATGCATCCAATGACCATTTGTTTATTTGGTTGGCGACCGTAGCCACATTGACGCGTGGAATAAGGTAGAACATCTTCCAAATTTCTTGTTGGATACCCAAGTGATACGCGGCCACATTGTTTATCAAAAAAGGAGACTGGCGATGAGAAAATTCTTTTATTCCGACAAAGGGAACGTTTCCTTGAAAATTTTCACGTAAACCTCCTAAACGGTAAAAATGGCTAAACGTGAGATCCGTGTTGAATGTCAGGCCCAAGTAAGCATTCTGAAGTAAGGTGGTCTTGGAAAGAATAGGGGAACATCGGAAGACGCTGGAATACAATTGTTGGAAATTGGGTTTTATCTGGTCTGCGCTAATGGCCAGATCCGGAAGGCTCAAATCGGTGGGTTTGCCCGAAACATCTGCAAAGCGATATTGATAATGAAAGATATGGCTAAAATGGAGAAATATTTTCCAACCTGTCGTAGCGTAATTTACTTTATTCAATGTGTTGTACCGAAGAGTAGCATAGATGGAATAATCGCTTGTCTTCACGGAACCTACGTTTCCTGTGCTATTGATCAAATTTTTCATATTGAAATATTCATTGGCAAACCCGAGATAGAAGGAAGTCGAAAATCCGATTCTCTTTTGGAATTCCAGGCCCATGGCGTATGTGTTCAATTTGTCCAACTTTGAAAATTGGAGATTTGAAGAAGAAGCAATCACACTGGGCATATCATATTGGTCAAAAGTACCGAAGAGGTTTACTTGACTACTTTGTTTTGCTCCGAAATACTTTCCATATGCCCCACGCAACCGAATGTTGTCCCCAATGTTGAAATGTGTAATCAATTTGGAATTAGGAAGAAGAAGGTTACGTCCTGTCAACTTTAGGATAAAAGCTGTTTTGAATAAGGTATTGTAATTAAAGTCGACCTTAGCGGTATACCGGGCCGATTCGATCACATGAATGGAAAGCTTGTTTTGCGTGGAATCTTTTGCATGGAACAATTCATAACTTATTTTGCGGAAATTCTGTGTCCCCATCAATTCATTGATTGCTTTGTCCAATTTTTCCGAGCTGACAAATTCTCCGGGTTTAAAACCTAAGCTTTTTTTTACATAAGATTCCGTATAGGTTTTGAGTCCAATTACCTCTATTTCAGAGAAGAAATACAAATTTTTAGAGGGTAATACTGCCATATGGGGAGTTTGATCTGGATAAGCGTGTGACAAAGAATCTTTTAAATGTTGCAGGATGGGGCGAAGGACTTCTGCTTTTTGCCGCCCGATGGCAACCATAGAATCCACCTTATTAAAATCACCCACTCCATAGTTTTGAAGATGAGGTTCGATTAAATAGTCAACTTGGGCTTTTTCCTTTATAAAATCGGCATTGCCGGCTAAGGAGATAGATTGGAAAAGGACACTGGGGATAGAAGTAAGTTTTTGAGCAGGAAGGATTCCAGAACTCACATTCACTCCAATGATGATATCGGCCCCCATCTGCTTGACATCAGAAACAGGGAAATTGTGTAGGACTCCTCCATCTAAAAGAAATTTCCCATTGTATTCTACTGGAGTAAAAATAGATGGGATGGCCATGCTCGCGCGAAGTGCTGACACAATATTTCCGCTGTCCAATACTTCTACCGTACCAGTTTCAATATTTGTGGCAATGCATTTGAATGGGATAGGATAATCCGTAAATTTTTTTCGGTCTGACACAGGCATTGAAAGTCTGGAAAGCTCAAGGCTCAAGAGATGTCCATCGAGTAAGCCTGTAGGCATTTTTAGTTTGCCGCGATGGGTAAGCCCGAGCTCGATGTTGTATTGGCCGTATTCGGCTTTATCATCCGGAGGAAGAAAATGAATCGGAATTTGGTTGGAAAGCAATTTTTCCCATTCTTCGGAGGTCGCAATTTTATGGATGCTGTCACCACTGTACCCCATGGCATAGAGTGCCCCGATAATGCTTCCCATGCTGGTGCCAGTGATGTAGTCTATTTTGAGACCTACTTCATCCAATACTTCCAAAACGCCAATATGGGCGAGACCTTTTGCCCCACCACCACTTAATGCTAAGCCTATCTTAGGACGTTGGGATGTTTGAGCAAATCCTGAAAGGGCAAAAAGCAAAACAAACCAGAAAAATAAACTTCGCGACATGCATTAAGCTTTCATAGATACGACACTTACAAATATGTCGATTTTAATGGCATCTTGAATACAGGAAGGAAGGTGTATTTACCAGAGGTGATACCCAATGCCGAAAAGAAAATTATCCGTGTTGATCCCGTTGTTAGGTTGTCGTGTATCCGCATTCGAAAGGTGACGTATCCGGTACGTAAAGCAAGCAGACCACTTGGGATGGAAAAAATAATACACCCCCATCCCGAGATTATCCGAAAAAAGGTAGCCAGGCGCTTGGCGTTCCGTAGTGGCGCTAAAAGAATGTGGGCCACTGCTGACATAGATAAATACCTTCCACTTCTGTGCAAAAGGATACAAGTACTTTACACCTACATTTAGGCCAAATTCATGTGCATTGGAATAGTCCTGCTGTGATCGTACAATTCGAACGTAATTGTATTGAGGTTCAAAATAAAATTGAAATTGTTGCCAAACGCTTTTTCCTTTAAAAAATGGGGCACAGGCCAAGTGTCCCATAAAATAATAGGGTTGGTAGCTCCCTTCTGGAATGCTTTTGGTATTGTTTCCATACCCAAAACCCGACCAAAATCCAATTTCTTGGAAAAATGGTTTTTTACTCGCAGCCACTTCTTGGGCATTCACCTGAATGAACCCGATAACCAGAAGCATTGAAAGTTTCCATTTCATGTTAAGAGGCAAATACGGTGGTTCCTTCGGTACAATTGGTACAAATATCAATTTTGGATCTTCCAGATAAAATTGCTTTTCGGAATCCCGTATAGGCGGTCGAATGCCAGATCTTTTTGAATGGTTGGGTCTGAACAGAACCAACGACATGGTGCGCATCCTTATCGAAGCAACACGGAATTACTTTCCCATCCCAAGTCATAACACAAGAATGCCACATTTTCCAACATTGGTTCAAGAGTTTGTTTTTAATGGCAAACGTTCCGTCTGCCTGTTTCCGATAACGCGCGTATTTTTCATTCTCCGGGATTAGAGGGGAACCTTGCGCATAGTCGTATACCTGTGCCGTTTTGAACACAATGGCATCCACACCTAACTCTTTTGCCAAAACTTGCGCATCTTCCAATTGATGTTCATTCGGCTTTACTACTAAATATTGCAATACGATATAAGGAGTTGTGGAATGAAGCTTTTTTTTCCAAGAAACAATTTGCCTCGAACCTTCCAGTACTTTTTCCAGCGATCCGCCGATCCTGTATTGCTCGTAGGTTTCTTGGCTTGTTCCATCCAACGAGATAATCAACTTATCCAATCCAGACAAGATTGTCTTTTTTGCATTTTCCGACTGTAGAAAATGCGCATTTGTGCTGGTGGCAACGTACATTTTTTGTGCGGAGGCATATTTTACCATGTCAAAAAAATGAGGGTTCAAAAAAGGCTCGCCTTGGAAGTAAAGCGTGAGATAAAACGCGTGTCTTTTAACTTCATCAATCGTAGCTTTAAACAAGTCTATTCCCAACATGCCAGTGGGCCGTGTAAATGAACGCAAGCCACTTGGACATTCGGGACAACGGAGGTTGCAGGAAGTAGTGGGTTCGATGGAGATGGAAGACGGGTAGGCAATCCAAAGAGGCTTAGCGATCCTTTTTGAAAGGTGAAAAGAAAGAAACAATTGTCCCAAATTCCAGATACGGATCCACGTGAGTTTGGAAAGCAGATGGAACGTATGGGAAAGGGACATCTTAAAAATGATCGATTAAATTACAACAAAGAGAAAGTGCTTTAATTACGCTCTGGTTTGCCCATCTCCCTTTACGATCCATTTGTAACTTGTCAATTCTTCTAGGGCCATAGGTCCCCTTGCATGCAATTTTTGCGTGCTGATGCCAATTTCTGCCCCGAGTCCAAACTGTGCTCCATCTGTGTAAGCTGTAGAAGCATTGGCATAGACGACAGCCGCGTCCACGCGCTTAAGGAATATCGATATGTTCTCTTGATTTTCGGACAAAATGGCCTCGCTGTGTTTGGAACTGTAAGCGGCAATGTGGTCCAATGCTTCATTCAAATCTTGGACTGTTTTCACTGCCAGTTTATAATCTAGAAACTCGGTTCCAAAATGTTCTGGATGGGCTTTTTGCAAGAGGGAATCGGAATAGTTTCCTCGGAGAGCCTCATATGCTTTTTCATCTGCATAGAGCAGGACATTGGAAGCGATCATAGGCTCTAAGAGGGCAGGCAGATCATCCAAGCGGCTCTTATGGACAAGCACGCAATCCAATGCGTTGCACACGCTCACCCTTCGCGTCTTCGAGTTATGG
>OUMI01000004.1_pt1 | contig 26497 bp, 24 predicted proteins | sample 1690941 | NCBI WGS metagenome assembly OUMI01 (sample SAMEA3914864, study PRJEB12502) | metagenome | biome: forest; material: soil | place: USA | collected 2012-03-12 | depth 0.3 m | reverse complement strand
GTTTACAACTTGGTAGATTATCTGATCTCTCCAGCTCAGATTAGCCCTTCGGAAGAAAAAGAAGCATCAGATGTTGCCATTCAAATTGCCCAAAATTTAGGAATCGTTGGAATTTTGGCTGTAGAAATGTTTCTGACAAAAGACGGGAACATATTGGTAAATGAGATCGCCCCGAGACCCCATAATAGTGGCCATCATACCATCAAGGCCAATGTGACGTCCCAATATGAACAACACTGGCGAGCAGTCTTAGGATTGCCTTTAGGAAGTACAGCATCGCACAAACTTTCTGCCATGGTCAATATATTAGGAAGCAAAGGATACCAAGGAAGAGCTATTTATGTAGGCCTTCAAGAAGCTTTAAAACAAGAGGGAGTCCATCTACATTTGTACGGAAAAAAAAGAACCAAACCTTCGCGAAAGATGGGACATATCATCATCTTGGACCACGATCTGGCAAGTCTACAGCATAAAGTACAACTAGTCAAGGAAACTATACATGTAATCGCATGAGCATACCATTGGTAGGAATTATTATGGGCAGTCAATCTGACCTGAAAGTGATGGCAGAAGCGGCTAAAATATTGGACGAACTACACGTGCCTTTCGAGATCACGGTTGTCTCTGCACACCGGACTCCCCAGCGCATGGTTGACTACGCTACCTCTGCCGCTACGCGAGGATTAAAAGTAATCATCGCAGGGGCTGGAGGAGCCGCGCACCTTCCGGGTATGGTAGCCTCGTTAACACATCTTCCCGTTATTGGGGTACCTGTCAAATCCAGCAATTCCATAGACGGTTGGGATTCGATCTTATCTATCCTGCAGATGCCTGGTGGAATTCCTGTGGCGACAGTCGCCTTAAATGGTGCCCTTAATGCAGGTCTTTTGGCTGCTCAGATCATTGGTACTTTCCAAGACCAAACAGCCAAATATCTGCTTGACTACAAAGAAAACCTGAAGAAGAAAATCGAGACTTCCGCGAAAGACATCGAAGAAGAAGGATACCAAGCGTTTCTTTAAAAGATTCCTTATTTCACAACGGTGATATACCCTATCTTTTCGTCTCCTGAATGTGACCTTAGGACAAATCCATATTGGCCACTTGTGAGCAAACCTCCAGAATTGGCTCTTCCATCCCAAGAATCAGGAAATCCATTTTGTACGAGACATTTGAAAAGAGAAACACCATCTGCGTCAAATACCTGAAATTCGCCAGAGAAATTTTCTTCTACAGGCAAATTTACATGTTCTCCCAATTGAGGATTAAAAACAAGGTCAAATACATGGGAACTTGCCTTTGGTTTTTCCTGTGGAACCTCTTGTTGCCCATCGTTTTTTGGAGATGATTCTACTGTATTTGGAGAATCCACCCTTCTCGTTTGACTCTCTGCATCTTTTTCCTGCGGGAGATAGACTATTTGAGGAATTTCTTCCTTTCCATCTTCTTGGCTCATGGGAACGATGATGGAAGGGGACAGGAGCTCTGTTTTATTATCTACAAGAGGTATGGCCGGATTAGAGGATTCTTCCCTCGTCGCACTCTCAGGCATCATCCTTTTCACTTTTGTTTCTTTTTCGAAAAGTTTGGCCTCTCTGTCCACTTTTTCTTTTATAGACGGAGTCAGGTTTGGTTGGGTATAGACCACTGATTTGTTGGAGGGAAATAGCAAATAGATCAAGATTGCTCCCATTATAAACGTACCAAGCCCAAGTCCCCAGTTCCACCATTTCTGTTCTAGCTTCCGTTCCCGTATAACTCTTCTTGTGATCGTTTTCACATCGAGTAAATAATGGTCTACTATTGCCTCATTGGCTAGGCGATGCAGCTCTACTTCCTGACGAAAAAGTGCGTCTGATTTCCATTTCGCCTCAAAGTCGAGAAGAGTGCTACCCGATAGTTTCCCATTTAAGTACTCTTGAATTAGGACATATTTTTCTACTTCAGTCGACACTTTTTAACAGATTTTTAAATTCCATATTTTGACCCATCATCTCAATGAGTCTTTGTTTGCATTTATAGTGTTGGGTTTTGGCGGCATTTTCAGTAGGAAAACCCATTTTCTCACAAACCTCCTTCATACTATGATCAAAGTAAACCGTCAATGTGAGCAACTCCCTGCATCTTTCGCCCACTTTAGCAAAGACATACCTAATAAACTCTTCCCTTTCTTTATTCAACAAAGGCAATTTTTCCTGTGAAGAAAGCTGAAAGCCTTCTGGGAGGTGAAAAATCCTCCTTTCTCTTTTTGCTTTATTTATCCAAAGATTTCTGGCCACCGTAAACAGATATCCACGGAATTCCACTCCATCGCCGAGTCTTCCTTGTTTTATCTGCTTGTATAAGATAAGTACAGCATCTTGGAAAATATCTTCTGCATCTTCTTGAGAACCTGAGTTTTTCCGGATAAAATCCCGGATTTTCCCAAAACATTCCTTGTAAAGGATTTGGATAGCACTTTCGTCCTTACCTTGCCTGATTGCTTCAATGATCTCGTTTTCTGGGAGCTTCATTCTTTGTACTACAAACAGGCATTCCTAAAAGTAACCATAAAAATATCTATTTGCTGCTTACATTTGTACTCCCTTAGTTGTCACACTAGAGGGATCTTTTTTTTAAAAACGTTATTAGACCTTTTTTTTACACATTGGCTTTTCTCATAAGCACTATCCCAAGTGCCTATGCCCAGTTGCTTGTACATAATTATCCTATTGCCTTGACGCAATATGTGCAACAAATGGCATTTTATAATCCGGCTGCTACAGCGGTCCACAACAATTGGGAAATCTCAGTTGAAAACAGACGGAATACAGGGTTCTGGAGAAATAACCAGACTTCACTTGGATACGGGGCATTTCGGATCACACCAAAAGGCAGTTCTTATTTCCATAGTATAGGAGGCTCCTTATATTACGAAAAAGAAGGAAATTACCTAAGAAGATACAGAGGGTATCTACAGTATGCTTACCATGTGACACTTAACAAAAATTGGCACGCTTCTGCCGGCATCTCCTTTGGCATGATGACCTACCAAGTTGGAAACAATGACTATGATGGTGGAACAGCCAACGCACTAGATGGGTCTGTAGGATTTTTAATACAAGGGAAAAGCGCCTATTTGGGTCTAACGGTCGCTCAAATTCCAGAAAAACATGTGCAACCGATCTATGAAAAAACAGTATTGTCACGGTATTATCAGCTAATGGTAGGAAAAGATTTGTCTCTAACAGACGAATTGCTCTTAAAAAGCAATATAAATACCCGCTTGTTCAGCTCACAGGCACCCGATGTCTTCCTACAAACAGGATTGGCATGGAAAAACACTCTTGGACTCTATGGAACATACCGTTGGAACAGGCAGGTGTCTCTTTTGCTCGGTCTTGAACAAATAGAATGGGAGGGGTTGCATTTAAAAGCATTCTTTTCTTACGATGTGGCATTGTACAACGACCAACGCTACCAAGCGTTTGAAATCACGTTGCAATGCATGAAACCAAAAAAGCAGACGAACAGCAACACTACAACACGTAAAAAGCAATGAGGTTACTTTCAGAGGCAAATAATTGTAGAAGCATAAAATGTTAAGAATAAAGAAGCTATCCCAAATGAAAACCAAAAATGAGCGGCACTGGAAGTCTTTCCAGTCTATCATAAAATGAGAAAACTACTTTTCCATATCGTCCTTTCTGTTCTTGCCTTAAAGGGCTATGCACAATTGCCTAGTTCTTGGGTTTCTCAAAAGACTAAATGGAAATGCGTGTTCATGCTGTATCACGATACGCTTTCTATCGATAATAAAAAAGTTAACATCGCAGCTGGTGATGCTTTGGGAGTATTTGTTAAAAACAATAATACAGCACAATATGAATGTGTTGGATATACCAACATGACAGGTTCTGTTGATACTATCAATGCGTATGCCCCTGATTCAAATGGTTTCAATGGCTCTGCCTACCGAATTCTGTATTGGAATAATCAGAATAAATGCCAAACCATTATGGAGATCTCGAATAGTCAAGCTTTACAAATAAATAACACACTTACATTCACTCTGTTAAAGGGAAGCACCACCAACATTTACTATTACGGCACATTATTCCAAATCAACAGCGGTAGTATTGTGCCTAACAATCCGGACACCATTCCCGTTTTCTTCTCATCCAATGTGGGCATGAACCAATTTGCATTGGACAGTATTTCGGGGATTATCAATACCAATGCAAGTATTGCAGGTAGCTATAATGTTTTCGTCAAAACCGACTACTGTCTCTTGCAGGATTCGATTAACATCACCCTTGTTTCTGCGGATACGGCACAGAAAGCGCCCCTCTCCTTTCATGTAACAGTTACAAATCCTTCCTGTACAAATTCCGGAATGGTTTTGGTGAAAATAGTGGGCGACACCACTAAGAAAATTGTAGAAATCGATTTGCTGAATACAACTTCAGGAATCACTTATTCTGATGCAAGCGGCGGATTTTATAATTTACCGGAAGGTCTCTACTCGTTAAGTGCTTTGGACGATTCCAGCAAACGGTACAATCATCCTTCACTTATTCTCCTTTCCAGATCCGAAGACTGCCACAATCCCATCATTTCACCCGATTCCAAAACTGGATTACAATCCATTTATATAAAAGAGCAAGGAACAGGGAAAATTTTAGACAATGAGGGGAAAACCGTCAAGGACATCCAATTACCGGGCGAATGGTATGGCGAGGACAATAAAGGCAACCCGGTTCCTATGGGAGATTATTATCTTTTTATAGATGGGCACCAAAATAAAGTGATCACGGTGATTCGTTGATCCACAGGGCGAGTGCTGCATCTTCGGCAAGTCGCATTTTTTTCTTCTCCTCTCCCGATTTGTCTTTGTATCCAAGCAGATGCAAAACTCCGTGTACAAGTACTCTGTTCAGCTCCAATTCAAAACTTACACCAAACTTGACAGCATTTTCCTTAACCCGTTCTATACTGATATAAATATCGCTATGCAGAGGGTGAGGAAATTCTTCGTAACGGAACGTGATAATATCCGTGAGAGTAGAGTGCCGCAAATACTGCTGATTTATTTCCAGCAAATATGCATCGTCGCAGAAAATATATTGGATGCAACGGATGGTTCCTTTATGCTGCGCCACTACATTTTGCAACCAATGTCTAATTCTAGTTTTGTTTTTGAGCTTGAACGAAGGCTGTTCGGAATGAAAAATGATAGGCAACAAAACCTTTAATTCATATTGAATTTCATTTCTACCACCCTTCCTTCGTTGAGGAACTCTAATTCGTCGCAAAGGCTTCTCATGAGAAAAATGCCACGGCCGTCAGGTTTGCTGATATTTTCTGGCAATGTAGGATCTGGAAGAGTATCTGGATCGAACCCTGGACCTTGATCTTCTACCACAAACTTGAGCATTTTAGGTTCTATGAACAACGAAATATTTACGTTTTTGCTTCTGTCACAGGAATTGCCATGCTTAATCGCATTATTTACTGATTCTGTCACAGCCACCATAATATTGCCATACAGGTCGTCCGTTATATGAAATTGTTCTTTTGCATTGTCGATAAAACTTTCTACAATGCGAATATTCTCCGGTATAGACGGTATTTGGATTGAGATCTTCTCCATTTCGGGGGATAAAAGTACGCTACTCACTGATTTTTTGGAAATATTGTCCCACTTTTTCTTTGTAATACGGATTCAAACTAGGTGGGGTTGACTTCAACATCTCAATTTGTTTTTCTTTTTCTTTGAGATATTTGTCCAATTCAGGAGGATATTGTCTGTTAAGTTCTTGGTTTCCAGAGTTTGATTCTCTTTTTTCTTCGAATTCACGTTCTCGTTGCGCCTTCTCTGACTCAAGCAATCTTGTCATAATTTCATTCTGCCGCATGATGGTTTGCTGTGACAATTGCTTAAACGCAAGTTCCTTTTCCGTCTCCTCCATTTTTTTGGCGAGCTCTTTCAATTGTTGTTTCCCTTTTGCGTCCATGGTTTTGCCCTCTGCATCCTTCATCATTTTGCGTATCGATTGTTGCTGGGCGATCAGTTGAGCCAGTTCTTGAGAAAACTCCTTGCCTTGTTTCCCTCCATTTTTAAGTGCTTCTATCCTTTTGTTTAACTCCTTTTGCATATCGCTCATGCTTTGCGAAGGTGCCTTGCTTTTGCCACCTGGCTTTTTGCATTGTCCAGACCCAGGTTTACTTTTCATCTGTTGTTGCTCTTGGAGCTGCTTTAAGACTTCCGATAACATCAACGCAAGATTATTCATCGACGTCATGGCAAATTGTTGCTTACCCGCCGAAATGTCCGGTCTTCGTTGTTTTAGGGCCACAATACTTTCTTTTACATAATCGTTCATGTCTCCCACTTCTTTCGTAACAAACTTCTGAAGCTGAAACACCCGTTTCCCCAAAGCAAAAAGGCTGTCCTCTACCATTTTTGCATCTTCCTTCAATTTAATTTCCCGTTGAAGCAGATTGACATAGCGAGGATCCGTTTGATTAATTCGTTTAAACTCCTTCATTAAGGTTTCTTGTTCAAAAGAAAGTGCCAAAAGGTTTTCCAATAAATACCGCAAGTCTTTGATATTTTCATCCACTGTTTCCTTTTCCATTTCTTGCTGGCTGGCTTGTAGCTGTTCCTTTAAATCTTGCATCTGTTCAGCAGCCGATTTTTGCTGCTTCTGGGCTCCTTTCCGATTTCCCTGTTGCAATTGATTAGAACTGTTCTGTTGTTTTTCGCTGATGGATTTTTGGATGGCCTCTTCGGGATCAAATTCATTCTTCTGTTGAAGGGACTTATTTAATTCCTCTAATTTTTTTATGTCTTGCTTGAGTTCGTTAAAATCTTGGTTTTCTTTTTGTTGCTCATTTTGCAAGTTTCCGAGGTCCTGTTTTTCATCTTGACTTTTTTGCGACAACTGTTCTTGCTCTTTGGACAACTTGTCTGTTTGTTGAATGGCTTGCTCCAATCCCTTTTCAAACTTTAATTGTTTAAACATTTCAAGTGCCCTTTCTAGTTCCTTATCAAATCGTTCTTGTTTATTCTCTAGCTTATCCAGCATCTCCTTGATTTCGGCACTGTTGTTTTTCTCTTCCAAAAGCTTTTGGAGTTCTTGGTATAACTTTAGCGTTTCATCGTCCAAAATCTCTTTCATCAACTCTTGGAGTTGTTCCGTCTTCTCAGCCAATTCTTCATTGAGTGGAGAAAACTTGGTTTCCATTTCGTTTAATGTTTCATTTTGTTTTTGAAGGTCTTCTAACATATTGCGCAGGTCATTTTGCTTCTCCAAAAGATCCTCGATGTTTTTCTTATCCTGCCAGTTCAATTCTTTTTTACTTTTCAATTTATCTTGAAGCTGGTCCAATTGTTTGCTTATGTTTTTCGACTGCGAATATGAGGTGCCTAAATTCTGGGCCGTTTCGGATTGTTGGTTCTTTATTTCCTCTCTTATTGTCTTTTCTGAAGGTAGTTCCATCGTGAAATAGGTAGAAGTAGCTGGTTTCGGTCCGTTTACTCCATCATTGTCCCATACCTTCACAAAATATTCCAGCTTATCCCCTGGTTTCAGTGCCAAGGAATCTACTTGCCAGTTCAGATAGAAATTTTGAAAATTATTTCCCTTCAAGAAGCGGATCGGGATGGCTTGGAATTCTTTCTTATCGTCCTGCTGTCCTTTCCGATTTATCTTATAAAAAAGTTTGAGTGAAGAAAAGCCATGGTCATCCTCCATGGTGCCACCTAAAAGCACGAAACGAAAAAGCGACGTATCCTTCACGGGCAAAACAGTCACTTTGGGCAAGGCATCTGGTACCACGCTCACGCTGTAATCCAGTTCTCCATCTGCCTCTGCTTTTTTATTGACCAATTTCAACTTGTATCCGAAGCTTTTTCTTGCATTGGAAGAAAAAGTAAACCCTTTTCCAAAACCTGCCTCAATGACCTGTGGAGTATTTTGATGCGACATTTCGATCAAAATTTTATCCGTGTACAAACAATTTACTTCCCAAAAAATAGAAGTACCCTCAGGGACAGTCAGATTTCCTATATTTTTCAGGTATTCCGCATTTTTATTCAAATAAGAAGGATAGACCAGGCGTGCATTCAAGCTTCCGATCAGTGGCCTATTAATGATTTGGACTTCAAATTCTTGGGAAAAAAAATGGGCGCCCTCCAATTGGAAAGTAAGAGCCTCCTGCATCCGAGGGAAAGTATACTCGTACTGACCATTTTCCTTGGCCAACAGATCTTGTCTTTGGCCGTTGAATAGAATCCCTACATTTTCTGGAAGTTCACTTCCTTCTATGACAAAGTGAACCGTAAAGTCTTCATTTTGATACGCTGTAAGACTTGGATTGAGCAAGCGGAACGTAAAAGGGGCTGGTTTAGGAAAGAGTTTGTCAAATTGGACAATTCGCTTTGGGCTCTCTGTGAACAGGCCAGGAAGGAAAATAAATCCTATTGCGGCTAGAAAGAGAACGGGTAGGATGTACCGAAGATATTTTTGATTTTCCCTAAAACGTATCGCCGAATCGAATGGAACGTGGGCCAACTCTGCCGATTTCTGTTGGATACTCGCGATGGCCAATTGATTATCGGAAGAAGCCTTACCCAACTGCAAGATATTCAACAATTTGTCTTTTACTTGAGGAAAAATACGGCCCAACTCGATCGCAGCGGTTTCATCTGCGATCATTTTATCGGCATATAACATCCCATAAAGCGGCTTCCAAATCCAAATGAAAGAAGTGGTGAAAATAAGTGCGAGAAAAGAGAACAAGAAAACAGCTCTTACCCCGCTTCCGAACCAACCAAAATATTCAAGGAGGTTTAGAAATAAAAAATAGGCCAAACCTAATGCCAAAAACAAAATAAGTCCCTTCAAAAACAGATTTAGGAAAAACCTCCTTTTATACTGCTTTACCGACTGATAGAGGGGATCTGAAAGGAATTTGCTGACCATTCTTTTTGTACCTAACAACAAACGAAGTTGCAAAATTTACTCCATCCAAAGAATATTTCACACTAATCTTTGAAAGGACTTTGGAGAACTACCCTTTCGGCGTCGTTTCTTCGATCAAATTGGCTAATTTTTTCCTATTATACTCCAATTGCCGGCGTCTTTGTTCCAAAAAAAGCTTGGAGGAGCTTACTTGCCTCTCCAATTCCGACTCCTTAGGGACAAAGAATTTTGTTAAAATCTTCTTTAAACTGATCATGACATTTCAATTTGCTCCTTATTTATAATGTCTAAGATACTTGGTACGCCTTCACGTCCTTTCTCTTAGTATAACTGAGAAACCCGTACAAATTATTGCTCCTCTTCCAATAATTGTGTGCAAAAAGCTATTTTCTCTTTGTTCTTTTGAATGCAAAATTCGGCCGCCTTTTTTATCTTTAGCTGCATCAAGGTCGTTCGCTTTCCTCTCCTTTTTTTAAGGGTGTCCGATACTGTCGCCAAGCTGACGCCCAAAACTCCCGCAATGAGGGGTTGATCCCCGCTCAACAATCCTACTGTTTCTTCTTGCTTTTGCATCGAATTCATTACTTTTATGTGGCAGAATGTAGAACATAATCTAAAAATCGCGTCAAATATAGATTATATTCTTAATATATAAAATAAATTTTGAAAACTACGCAAGACAGATTAGCCCATTTTGTCCATTATACTGGATTGAATGATCATCAATTCAGCCTTAAAACAGGCTTATCAAATGGATTATTAGCTAATATCACAAAGAAAAAGGCTTCTTTCACAAACGATACCGTCGAAAAGATCATGGTTGCCTTTCCTGAATTAAATATAGAATGGATTCTATCAGGGAAAGGAGAGATGCTCAAGGCTCTTCCCATAAACGAAACCTTGTTCCTACAAGATCCGCCTACACCTTATACCCCCAATAAAACTGCATCCGTTGTGTACCTGTTCCCAGACACTACAGTGCCCGTTTTCCTTCCAAAGGACAAGCATTCTCTTCAACACTTTAGTTTACCTTGGTTAGGAAGCGGCGTCTATTGGGCCTTTGAAATGAAAGGCAATAGCATGCAACCGACGATCAATCATGGGGATTTTATTATTGCCAAGGAATTGGAAGCATTGGATTGGCTCCGTAATGGAGAAATTCATGTGCTCCTGACCTCCAAAGGAATGTTTATCAAAAGAGCCTACAAAAATCCCGATCATACTATCCGGCTTTGTTCAGACCAAGAAGGGTACGGCAATGAAGAAATGGACGCGAAGTCGGTACACACTATTTTTATTGCAGTGGAAAAATGTTCGAGGGCTTTAGATGCCCCTTTCAGAAAATAACGCTTCTTTACCAGCAAGTAGTGAATGCTGCTGGAAAAGATATCATAAGAAGGACAAAAAAATGAGGGGAGGCTTGACCAACTCAAGCCTCCCCCGTTTAGATGATTTTCTTTAGGCTACTGCCGTTGGAAGTATAGAAACATAAGACCTGTCGTCTCTGCCTCCTCTTTTGAATACGATCGTACCGTCTACTAAAGCAAACAAAGTATGATCTCTTCCGATTCCTACATTCTCTCCTGGATGGTGTTTTGTGCCCCTTTGTCTTACGATGATGTTACCCGCCTTCGCGACTTGGCCACCGAATAATTTTACGCCCAAGCGTTTGCTATGCGATTCACGACCGTTTCTGGAACTACCTACGCCTTTCTTATGTGCCATTTTCTTATCTTATTTAGAGATCCCCTCGATCAAAACTTTTGTATAATCCTGTCTGTGGCCATTCAATTTGCGATAGCCTTTTCTTCTTTTTTTCTTGAAAACAAGGACTTTGTCACCTCTTACATGCTCCAATACTTTAGCACTTACCTTTGCACCGCTCACAGTGGGCAATCCAACACTCACTTGACCGTTGTCGTCTAGCAAAAGCACCTTGTCGAAGCTAATGCTCTCTCCTTCACTTGCTTGCAAATGGTCTGTATAAACAAACTTATCTTTTTCTACTTTGTATTGCTTCCCAGCAATGTCAACAATTGCGTACATCGTTGCGTTCTTTTTTGAAAATGGAGTGCAAAGATATGACTATTAATCTAATATGCCAACAATATCTTAAAAATCTAATTTTGCTAGTTCAGTTGTCCTATGCTAAAAAAAAAGTCCTTTTTTTGATCCAAAAAAATTAAACTTACACTTTAGAATGAATATATAAAATACACTGTAACAAATAATTATATTTAACATTGTATTATTCTAAGTGGCAAAAAAATCTACGTATTTTTCGGTATATTTACTTTGAAAATAAGTGTCTGTTTAACATATTTGTAACGGGTCTTTCATCGAATGTTAATATTTCCACACGATGTACCCCTGCTCATTTTTTGGTTGAATAACCTCTTGGGATCTAAAATAATTAAGAGAACTGATATATGGCCGAAGTAGAACCATTATTGCTGGAAAACAAAGATCGTTTCGTGCTTTTTCCCATTGAACATAGCGACATCTGGCAGATGTACAAGAAAGCAGAAGCGAGTTTTTGGACAGCAGAAGAGATCGACTTAGCACAGGACTTGGCCGACTGGGCAAAATTGAACGATGGAGAGCGCCACTTTATTTCCCATGTATTGGCCTTTTTCGCGGCATCAGATGGTATTGTGAACGAAAATTTGGCACAAAACTTTTTGGCTGAAGTGCAATATCCTGAAGCAAAATGTTTCTATGGGTTTCAGATCATGATGGAAAACATCCATTCCGAAACGTATTCTCTTCTTATAGATACTTATATTAAGGATGCTGTCGAAAAAGACCGCTTGCTTCATGCATTGGATACAGTTCCTTGTGTGACCAAAAAGGGCGAATGGGCCCTCAAATGGATTGGAAGCGGAAATTTTGTAGACAGGCTCATCGCGTTTGCCGCCGTAGAAGGGATTTTCTTCTCAGGCAGTTTCTGCTCCATCTTTTGGTTGAAAAAACGTGGGTTGATGCCTGGGCTTAGTTTCTCCAACGAGCTTATTTCGCGCGACGAAGGACTGCACTGCGATTTTGCCTGTTTGCTGTATACCCAGTATATAAAAAACAAACTAGACCCATCTAGGGTGTACGAAATTATCACCAACGCGGTAGAAATCGAAAAAGAGTTTGTCACAGATGCCTTGCCTGTGGATTTGATCGGAATGAATGCCAAACTCATGCAACAATATATCGAATTTGTGGCTGACAGGCTCCTTCTTGCCCTCGGGTGTGACAAAGCGTACAATGCCACCAACCCATTTGATTTTATGGAAATGATTTCCCTACAAGGCAAGACCAATTTCTTCGAAAAACGGGTCGCTGAGTACCAAAAAGCAGGTGTCATGAATGAGAGCAACAGCAATAACCATAAATTTTCCTTGGAAGAGGACTTTTGATCAAAACTGGCAAAGTATTTGCAGCTACATTTTGCCTCCAATCCGAACACGACTTAAATCTTCATATACCTAACGCAACTTACCCATAGAAAAAAATTTACGATGATAGTACTAAAACGCGACGGTCGCAGGGAATCCGTCAAATTCGACAAAATCACGGCCCGCTTAGAAAAGCTAAGCTATGGCTTGGATACACGCTTTGTACAATCTGTCGATGTCGCTAAAAAAGTCATCAGCGGCATTTATGACGGAGTAAGCACCGAAGAACTGGATCGCCTTGCCGCAGAAACCGCCGCCTCCATGACCACCAAGCACCCGGATTATGCCATCTTGGCTGCCCGCGTGGCCATTTCTAACCTGCACAAAACGACCAGCAAGTCGTTCTATAATACAATGAAAAGGCTCTACACCTACTTAGACCCTAAAACAGGTGAAAATGCCTCCCTTATTTCCAAAGAAGCTTTCGAAGTGATCCGCAAAAACGCGGAGCTATTGGATTCTTCCATCATCTATGACCGTGATTTCGGCTACGACTACTTCGGGTTCAAAACCTTGGAGAAATCATATCTTCTAAAATTGGACGGCAAAGTGGTAGAACGCCCTCAACACATGTTGATGCGTGTAGCCGTCGGCATCCATTTACACGACATCGATGCCGTCATTGAGACATATAACTTGTTGTCAGAAAGGTGGTTCACCCACGCGACTCCTACGCTTTTCAATGCCGCTACTCCCAAACCGCAAATGTCTTCTTGCTTCCTTTTGACCATGAAGGACGACAGCATTGACGGTATTTATGACACCTTGCGCCAAACAGCCAAAATCTCGCAATCAGCAGGTGGGATCGGATTGGCTATTCACAACGTACGGGCCACTGGCTCCTACATCAAAGGGACCAATGGAACTTCCAATGGCATTATCCCCATGTTGCGGGTCTTCAACGACACTGCACGTTATGTAGACCAAGGAGGCGGAAAGCGGAAAGGAGCTTTTGCAGTGTATCTTGAACCATGGCACGCCGATGTGTTCGAGTTCTTGCAATTAAAGAAGAACCATGGCAAAGAAGAATTGCGTGCCCGCGATCTATTCTTGGCACTTTGGATCCCCGATTTGTTTATGAAGCGGGTGGAAGCCAATGAAGAATGGTCACTTTTCTGCCCCAACGAAGCACCTGGTCTGCCAGAATGCCATGGAGAAGAATTCGAGAAACTCTATGAAAAATACGAACGTGAAGGCCGTGCCCGTAAAGTAGTAAAAGCACAGGAACTTTGGTACGAGATCTTGGAAGCCCAAATCGAGACAGGTGTTCCGTATATGCTCTTCAAAGACCACGCCAACCGCAAATCGAACCAAAAGAACCTCGGAACGATCAAGTCTTCTAACTTGTGCACCGAGATCATCGAATACACTGCTCCAGACGAAGTAGCCGTATGTAACTTGGCTTCTTTGGCGCTTCCTAAGTTTATCGTCAACGGAAAATTCGACCACCAAAAGCTCTACGAAGTAACCAAAGTGGTGACCCGGAACTTGAACAAGGTCATCGATGTCAATTATTATCCTGTTCCTGAAGCGGAAAACAGCAACAAACGCCACCGTCCGATCGGATTGGGAATCCAAGGCTTGGCCGATACTTTCATCTTGTTACGTATGCCTTTCGATTCGGAAGAAGCACGCATGCTAAACGAAGACATCTTCGAAACCATCTATTTTGCAGCCATGGAAGCTTCTATGGAATTGGCCATGAAAGAAGGTACTTACCCCTCTATCAAAGGTTCTCCTGTTTCCAAGGGCATTTTCCAATTCGACATGTGGGGCAAAACGCCTCGCAGCAAACGCTGGGATTGGACTACCTTGAAACAAGAAGTGAAAAAACACGGGGTGCGCAACTCGTTGCTAGTAGCTCCTATGCCTACGGCTTCCACTTCCCAAATCCTAGGAAACAATGAGTGTTTCGAGCCTTATACTTCCAACATCTATTCCCGCCGCGTACTTTCCGGTGAGTTTGTGGTGGTTAACAAACACTTATTGAAAGATTTGATAGAACTCAACTTGTGGAACGACAAAATGAAAAACAAGTTGATCGAGAACAATGGTTCTGTGCAAAACATCGCCGAGATTCCTCAAAACTTGAAAGACCTCTACAAAACTGTATGGGAGATCAAGCAAAAGAACATCTTGGAAATGGCCGCCGACAGGGGCGCGTACATCTGCCAAAGCCAAAGCTTGAACGTGCACATGCAGGATGCCAATTTCGGCAAACTGACCTCCATGCACTTCTATGCCTGGAAGCTGGGCCTCAAAACCGGCATGTATTACCTCCGCACCAAGGCAGCGGCAGACGCAATTAAGTTTACCGTAGAGAAACAAGCCGACGTGGCCTTGGAACCTGTGGTGACAAGCAAAGAACAAAACGCATCCGACATGGCCTGCTCGCTCGACAATCCCGAAGCCTGCGAAGCCTGCGGTAGTTAACAATTAAACATTACTGGTTACACTACTGGAATCCCTAGTCAAAAATTTGGCTAGGGATTTTTTGTGAGAATAGATTTCATGTTTTTATGGAAAAATCTATAATCATAGTATAGACCTGAACTATCTATTTGTCTTAACGACTTGAAATCCGTAACTTTAATAAAAAAGAACAATGAACTGGCAAAACTACATTGAATCCAAGCCAGAAGTACTTTTTGGAAAACCTGCCATAGCGAATACGCGTATCGCCGTTGACTTAATCTTGACCAAACTTTCGCAAGGCGATACGATAGAGGATCTCCTTCAGGCATATGCTCCTTTAACAAAGGAGCATATATTAGCTTGCCTATCGTATGCATCGGAACAAATAAAAAACGAAATAGTACTTCCGAAAGCATCTTAATTCAATGTTCTTGGCTGATGAAAGCGTAGATTTTGGATTGGTTTCTAAGAAATGCAGGATTCGAAGTAGAATGTATTTCCGAGACTGATTATGGCATTTCAGATATCGAAGTTATGCGGAAAGCATTTCATGCAAATCTGATACTCGTTACAGAGGACAAGGATTTCGGAGAACTGGTCCACCGTCTCCGTTATCCACACAAAGGAGTTTTATTAATCAGATTGTATGATTTACCAAGAATAGAACGCCTAGAAATCGCTTTTCAATGTCTTGTTCATTATCATCATCAAATAAAGGATACATTTAGCGTGCTCACCAAAACTGGTTTAAGAATCTTAAGAAGATAATAGACAGTCAATTAGAGTATGTCATCCCAACACCTTCCCAATCCGCTTCACCGCCCAATCAATTTCCTTCTTCCGGATGATCAAAGGCGGGGCAAAACGGATAATGGTTTGATGGGTTTCTTTCGCTAAAATACCCTCTGAAAGCAATTTTTCGGTGTATTGCCGGGCCTTGCCGACCGACTCTTGTAATTCGATGGCCAACAAAAGACCCTTGCCCCGCACTTCTTTCACCTTGGATACACCCAGTTTTTGGAGTTGTGCCAAGAAATAGGCACCTAGATATTCCGAGCGCTTTATCAAGCCTTCTTCCAAGATCACGTCCAAAGCTGCAGATGCAATGGCACAGGCTAGGGGATTTCCACCGAAGGTAGAACCGTGGCTTCCCGGCTCAAAAGCTATGTCCATGATGGCCTTATTTGCTAAAATACCTGAAATAGGGTAAAGCCCTCCACCCAACGCTTTTCCAATGACCAAAATGTCGGGCATCACCTCTTCATGCTGATAACAGAAGAGTTTGCCCGTGCGTCCCAATCCTGTTTGGATTTCATCGGCAATAAGAAGTACATTGTGTTGTTTGCATAGGGCCGATACCGCTTTTAAATAGCCCAAATAGGGGATCTGTACCCCTGCTTCTCCCTGAATAGGCTCCACCAAAAAAGCGACGGTATTTTTTGTAATGGCTTGTTGCAATGCTTCTTCATCTGCATAGGGAATCGTTTTGAAGCCTTGCGGAAACGGACCGTAGCCTTTTCGGCTTCCTTCGTCAGAGGAAAATCCGACGATGGTGGTGGTTCGTCCATGGAAATTTTGGGCACATACAATGATTTCGGCTTTATCGGGTTCTACCCCTTTTGACAAATAGCCCCAACGTCTGGCTGCTTTGATCGCTGTTTCTATAGCCTCCGCACCCGAGTTCATCAAAAGGGCTTTGTCAAAGCCACATACAGTCGTCAATTTTTCCAAAAAGGGAGCCATCTGATCATTATGAAACGCCCTAGAGGTAAGCGACAGTTTTTTCAATTGTTTCTTCGCCGCTTTGACGATCGTAGGATGCAAATGGCCTTGATTAAGCGCGGAATAGGCGGAGAGCATATCCAAATACTTCTTTCCTTCCACATCTTTTACCCATACTCCCTTTGCTTGATGTACGACTACTGGCAAAGGGTGATAATTATGGGCACTTACTTGATGCTCCAGCGCAATGAAACCTTCCGATTGTTTTCCCATATCAAACTTCTATTATCTTCCTGTCGTTATATCATTCATACGTACTTCCATCTTTTCGATGAAAAATCCAGTAAAAATAATCGACATCATCGGAGTACCCAGCGACTTTGGTGCCAATCTTTTGGGTGCCTCCATGGGACCTGCCGCATTGCGCATTGCAGGCCTTCATGAAAAATTGCAGAACATCGGGAGAGCAACGATGGAAAAGGGCGATATACAGGTCCCCAACCGCTTGACACTTTCTCTCGAACAAATGGAACATAAGTATCTTTCGGTGATCCACACCATTTGCGCTGAGTTAAAAACCAAATCTTTAGAAGCACATGCCACCCATCATTTGCCTCTTGTGCTAGGTGGGGATCATAGTGTTTCTATAGGTTCTTTGGCAGCTGTATGTACCCAATATTCTACCCAACAAATTGGATTGCTCTGGATCGATACGCATGCCGACATGAATACGCCCAAAAGTTCGCCTACTGGGAACATCCATGGCATGCCCGTAAGTGTGCTGTTAGGGCAAGGATATCCCGAGCTAGTAGCCTTGTTTCAACAGCAGACCAGCCTAAAGGCTGAAAATATTGTATTCATTGGATTACGGGACATTGATCATGAAGAAAAAAGAATCCTGAAAGAAAGTGGAGTCACTTATTATACGATGCGGGATATCGACGAAAAAGGAATTGTGAAGATCGTGAAGGAAGTAAATAAATACGCTTTCAAGAATGTAGACGGGATACATATCTCCTTTGATCTGGATGTCATGAACCCTCCTCAACTGCCGGGCGTAAGCACGCCCGTACAAGGTGGTTTGACATTGCGGGAGGCACATCTTTTATTGGAAATGATGTACGAGACTCAATGCATCTTGTCGGCAGATTTTGTGGAACTGAATCCCTTCAAGGATGTTCAAGGCCAATCCGCCATGATGGCAACAGATTTGATCTGTTCTCTCTTTGGGAAGACAATCATTTAACAGAATATGTCAAACCTGTCGCACTGACAATGTCATTTCCCCAAAGAATAATTCCAGTCATATAATTTATAATCTTCCAATGTGTCGAAACAATAAATAGGGTCGGCATCCTCCATCAACACCTTGCTATGATACTTGCCCGCTTTTACCTTTATCGTGGCAACTTGATGAGGTTCTACTTCATATTTTTCTTGATTGAGCATTACTGTCATGGTTTGTTTTGACTTGTTATGAACTTTGACAATCGGATCTTTTACATCCGAACTGGCAAGAGCACCGAACAAATCTGACTCAGATCCATTAAGTGTTTTCTCAATGGTAATCTCATGCACATTTACATATCCTTCTTTTTTGCTCCTAATGTGAATCGCCTTGTACATGCCGTGATGGTGTACTAAGGAAGGAAGTATAAGGCCGTCCCCTTTGCCTGTATGTACAATCTGATGATGGCCACACGAATCTGTCAGATAGAGAGGATCTGTGGTATAGGCGATATAAGATTGCGCTACGCAGCCACAAGAAACTAGTAAACTTAGAGATAGAGCATTGAATATTCTAAACATAGCAGTGGATCTTTAGAACATGAACATACTTATCTCCACAAAAAAGGTTGGATAAAAGTAAGATTTGCGCATGTTTTCACAGAAAGTGGTAGGGCATTTACAGCTATCCCCTTACGTACTTCTAAACTACATCAAGGTCGAGTCTTCTTTGCCCATCAAGTTCCCATACCGATGGTAATTGTGTGAAATGCTTTGTTCGGTGAGGTAATGTAGGAATTCGTACCGACCAAATGGCAAGACAGGTTTTTCATATAAATGGATCCCCTTCTCGATGGCAGCCTCACGAAATGAAATAGGTACTTCTTGCGTCAATATTCTAAAGCGAATAGTATCTTGAAGAAAGACATATAATTCTTCCCAATTTGGGATAGAACGGACGGGAGAGAGAAGCTCTTTGATTGGAGAAGAAACTACTTGTCCTTTTCCTATATGATAAATAGATATCGGGCGTTGCATGATTTTGCAAGCTTCCATTACGAGGAGTACTGATTTTAGAGGTGTTGTTTCATCGATACAAAGTAAGATAGCATGCGGAAGCAAATACCGCTTTTGGTTGTATTGGCCCCGCAATTTCTTCTCTTCATGCGGGGTTTCGAACATGTTTTTGAAGCTTGAGGCATAGTCCTGTTGAGCAAAAGCCAGGTCGTATTTTTCTTTCTCGTCCAGCCAAGGTGTATACTTTGCCCATGGTGAAGTATCCAATTCTTTTGAAGTATAGGAGGCCGATTTCTGTACTTCTACAAATTGGGTCAAGTAATTTATACCTCCTGCTTTCATGCCAAAGCCAAAACACGACTGTTTTATCCCTCCAAAGGGCTGCCTTTGCACGATCGCACCAGTAGTGGACCGGTTGATGTATAAATTCCCTGCTTGGATATGTTGCTTCCAATATGCGATTTCGTCTTCATCCAACGACTCTAGGCCGCTTGTCAAGCCGTATATTGTTTCATTTGCCAATTCTATTGCCTTTTCTAGGTTTTCGGCACATACGACACTTAGAATAGGAGCGAACAACTCGTTTTCATAAGCGAAATCTCCTTTTTTCACATCCCACTTGATCCCAGGTCGTAAATACCATCCTTCCTGTTTGGGAGTTACAAGCCAATTGGCAGGTTCTTCCATTACTTTTTGTGCTTTTTCATTAGGAAGTACCGACATGGGGCCAATCTTGGAGCTGAACTCCCAAGGACTGCCTACTTTTAAACTTTGAACGGCGTCTACCAACAAACTCTTGAACTGCTCATCTTCAAACACTTCTTTCTCCAAAATCAACAAAGACGTGGCGGAACATTTTTGTCCTACGTTGCTAAATGCGGAATGAAGTACATGGGCGATGGCCTGCTCACGGTCACTCAAGGCGGTGACGATGGTTGCATTTTTACCACCTGTTTCGGCATATAACGGCAATGTGGGTGTTTGTTTCAATAGAAACTTAGCCGTGTCCGTTCCCCCTGTCAATATAACAGCGCCGAATGTATCAGGCCGCTTTAAAAAGGGTTCCAGCACGTTTTCTTTTGCCGGTAAAAAAAACAGGGCATCTTTTGGCACTCCTGCCTTCCATAGTGCATCGCATAGCACATACGAACAGGCGATTGCATTTTGGGAAGGTTTCAAGATCACCGCATTGCCTGTGACCAAAGAGGCCAATACTCCTCCCGCCGGAATGGCAATCGGAAAATTCCATGGAGGAAGCACTAAATTTACTTTTCCTCCTATCAAAGCAACTTCCTCCTGTTGAAGAAGTTGCTCCATGCTGTAAGCATAATAATTTGCAAAATCAATGGCTTCTGATACCTCTGGATCTATTTCTGTAATCAATTTGCCCAATTCGGTCACGGAAACACCGATTAAATCGGCACGTTGTTTTTTCAGCTCTATAGCTGCTTTTCGAATGATGGAAATACGATCGTTTGGAGACAATGCAAACCAAGAAGAACTTTTTCCTCGTTGCAAGGCTTCTTCATAATCTTCTTCTTGGGCCAGTTCATATTTCCAAGGCAATTCTCCTTGCCAGCATGTCACACGTATCATTTCCCGGGTGCGCACACTTACTCCTAACACGGGAATCACAGCGGGCAAAGCTACTTCATTGCGCTCCCATCTCGCTTTGATCTGAGCCAACCATTGTCTATTGGCTGGCAAAATCCAATCCGTATCTGGTTCATTCACGAAACCTGTTTGTGGCAATTCATCTATTTCCGCGAGCCTATTTTGTGTTCTTCTAGGTTGGTCAGGTAAGTGCTCAATCAAATCTATGGAAGCCATGAATTCTTGCTTGAGCGATTCCCATTTTGGTGTATCGGGTGACAATTCAAAACCTTCCTTCAAAAAATTTCCCTCTGCCGTGCCCTCGTCTAACCTACGTACAAGGTAGGCAATGGCACTGATGTAGTTTTCCGGCTTTACGATAGGCGTATACAAGAGTACCTGCATGCCTTCTTGTTTCAACACTTCTACTGTTTCATTCGCCATACCCTCCAGCATTTCGAAATCTACATTTTCCTTTAAACCTAATTCTTTTACTATTGTGATGGCAAAGGCAATGTCAAAGACGTTGTGCGAGGCAACACCCACTCGGATGCTTTGGCACGAAGCCGCCGTGAGCAGTTTCAATAACATACGTTTATAATTGGCATCTGCCTCCCGTTTAGTATCAAAGGTCACAAGCGGCCATCCATGCAACGCACTTTCGGTTTTTTCCATTTCCAAATTGGCTCCTTTCACTATCCTGATCTTGATGGCGGCCCCTCCCTGATGTACCCGTTCTTGAGCCCACGTTTGCAATTTCAATAACCACAGGTAGGAATCTGGAATATACGCCTGAAGCACGATTCCAGCTTTTAAACTTCTAAAACGCTCCAAGGACAAAGTCCGAATGAAAACATCCACAGTCAAAGACATGTCGCGGTATTCTTCCATGTCCAAATTCACGAACTTGATTACCTTGGTTTGCTCTTCTATTTTCAAGATCTCATCATACAGTTCCGCTAATCGGAGCGATAAGGTTTCTACGGTTTCATCGAACGACAGAACTTGGATTTGGGAAAAAGTGGTGGATATCTTGATGGAGATGTAGTCGACGTCGGGTTCATGTAACAACCGTTTGTACTGTTCGATTCGGCTGGCCGCCTCTTCTTCCCCTAGTAACGACTCTCCAATCAGGTTCACATTCGATCGAATGCCGCCTTCTTTGCGCTGGTAAAGGTGTTTTTGAAAAGAAGGACTCCCCTTTAAGAATACTACATTGGCAGCATCTTTTTGGATGTTGGATAACATCAAAGGAATGCTCATTCCAGGAAACCGATATCCGATCTTTAAGAAAATCGCCACCAAAAATCGTTCAAATCTTGAGAAAAGCAGGGAATAGACCTCTTTGGAATCGGCGAATATTTTCTTGACAAAAGCAGCTACGCGCGCTCTCCGTTTAGCCCGAAATGAGACATCCATCATTTGGATGAGAAAGGTCTTCGTCTTAGGGAAAGAGAACATCACTTTCAATCGTCCTTTGAATGTGTTGTGCCTACTTTTTTCCTGTGATTGTGCTTGGATGCGTCGTGCCAAAATCAAGGCTTGTTCCGCCCAACGCCCTATTTGCATTTCATTTCTCATCGACCTGAGTTAGTACTTCATAAAACGTGGGAGTGGCAGTACAGGTTCCTTGTTTTTTCTTCCTTTTGTCTTCGTATTCCACCACCTTTATCTTCCAAAAGCTTTCCTTTTATGGATACTCTTTTTAACTTAGATAGCTGCTTTTAACTCCTCCTTTGTCCCAAACAGACTCTTCATTGAAACGCACGCTTACCCCATGGATGTTGTGGGGTCTAGGAGTGGGGTATGTCATTTCTGGCATGTACTTCGGCTGGAATCTAGGACTTGAAAAAGGAGGGACGCTTGGGCTCGCCATTGCCACTTTTTTCATTATTCTTCTATATGTCACCTTTACCCTTGGGTATACTGAATTAGCCTGTGCCATTCCCAAAGCAGGAGGAGGATTTGACTATGCAAAGAGGGCTTTGGGAAAGGAGGTAGGATTCATTGCCGGAATGGCACAGAACATCGAATTTTTATTCGCGCCACCTGCCATTGCTTTTGCCATTGGGGCCTATTTCAATCTGTTTTTTCCACAGGTTCCTATACTTGTTATGGCGATAGGCAGCTACATAGGATTTACGCTCTTAAATACTTACGGCGTAAAAGTAGCAGCCTTGTTTGAATTGGTAATTACGCTATTGGCAGTGGGCGAGCTTTTGCTCTTTGCTGGGATTATGCTGCCTCATTTCGATTTTAACCACCTAAAAACTAATGCCTTGCCAAATGGAATATCAGGAATATTTGCCTCTTTGCCATTCGCTATCTGGTTCTTTCTGGCTATAGAAGGCTTGGCAAACGTAGCAGAGGAAGCCATAGAACCTAAGCGGACGATACTATTGGGATTTGGCTCCGCCATGGGCACGCTGGTTACTTTGTGTGTGCTTACCTTTGCCAGTTCGGTGGGAGTAGCAGGTTGGGAAGCGGTGGTATATGGTCCCGATGGCCTTGTTTCCGACTCCCCGCTCCCTTTAGCCTTGGCACATGTAATCGACAAGAAAAACATGCTCTATCACTTGTTGATTACGGTGGGTTTATTTGGGTTGGTGGCTTCTTTTCACGGGATCATTTTGGCAGCAGGAAGATCCAGTTTTGAATTTGGCCGGGCTGGATTTGCGCCTTCCTTTTTGGGTCGCATTCATCCAACATTTCGGACTCCTGTAAATGCCTTATTGACGAATATGGGGATCGGTATTTTGGCTTTGATCACAGGAAAAACGGGAGAATTGATCATTCTCTCTGTCTTTGGTGCTTTAACTTTGTATGGGATCTCCATGATCGCGTTGCTCCGACTTAGAAAAACAGAACCGGCACTGGAACGTCCTTTTAAAGTACCCTTGTATCCTGTTTCTCCTCTCATTGCTCTTTTTATCGCGATCATTTCTTTTGTGGCCATGACGCTGTATCATCCACATATCGCCCTTTTGTATTTTATTCTCTTGAGCACCTGCTACGGTGTATTCAAATGGACAGAGAATATATCCCGATAAAGCACAATCTTTCTTTTCTCAATTCCTATCCTGCTCTTCTCATCCAATGCGCATCTTGTATTTCCAGGCACCTGATGCCCATAGTGCCCAAGCCACCAAAACAGGCTGGAAAAACAAACGGACACCTCGCGCTACATCTGAATCTAATCCGAAACCATTTATATGGTGCGTAAATTGAGAAATATTGCCTGGAAACACCGCCACAAAAAATAAGGCAATGACCCACCCGATCTGGGCAGAATATTTTTGTAACAATAGCACCGATCCTCCTAGCAGAATCTCCGCGACGCCAGATAAGACGACCACCAAATCTTTATCCATCGGCACCCAGGGAGGCACTTGGGCGAGAAATTCGGTCCTTCCCCACGTGAGGTGACCCGCTCCTGTAAACAGCAACATCACACCTAGTAGAAAATAAAATATCTTTTGTATCCTGCTCCTTTCCATTTTTATAGTTCGTTTTCGACGTACTACCAAAACTAAGCCATGCTCTTGACTGTAAGGAATGAAACACCTTGACTGAGAAACTTTTCGAGTGCAATTACTGTTTGTAAGCAACAAGGGCTATGAACTATTATTTCAAATTTTTAGACTCTCCTGTTGGCCGATTAAAGCTCGTAGCGAGCGAGAAAGGACTCACGGCGATCTTATGGGAAAATGACGATCCCAAGCGCGTTCCCCTTGAAAATGTCGCAGAAAAAGCTGATCATCCTGTTCTTTTGGAAACCGAACACCAATTGAACGAATATTTTCTTGGACGACGGCAGCTATTTTCCATTCCTTTGAATTTCGTGGGAACAGATTTCCAAAAGCAAGTGTGGGAAGCTTTGCTCACGATTCCTTATGGCGAAACCAGAAGTTATGGGCAAGTAGCCCTACAAATAGGAAATTTGAAAGCTGTGAGGGCTGTAGGTGCAGCCAATGGCAAAAACCCGATTTCCATCATCGCTCCTTGTCATCGCGTCATTGGGGCTTCGGGAAGTTTAACGGGATTTGCAGGTGGCCTTGCCAATAAATCGTTCTTGCTTCACCTCGAGAACGGAGAAAGAGAGATGAGAACCTCCAAGAATGCCTCTTCCCAACTAACGCTTTTCCCTTGATCGCAAAGAATTAAGAAATCCCATTTTATATGGCTCTGTCCGAGTCGCCTATCAACTTTGGCATATTCTTTTTGGCCTGCTATTTCTAAATGCAACGGCCATGATTACCTCCAATGAACGAACAACAACCAAGGACCACGCCCACATTGAACAATGGGCCAAAGAACGCGGAGCCTATCCTGCTATCTTCGATATGAAAACGGGGCAACGAAATTCTGTGGATGTCTTGACATTTCGATTTAAAGGGCATCAAAGCGAAAATTTAAAGGAAATTTCGTGGGAAGAATTTTTCCAAAAGTTCGATGACTATGGCCTTCTGTTCGAACACGACCAACAACGGCAGTATACATTCAAAGAAGAAGGGTGTTAGCTCAGTTACTTAATTTGCCATTTATCACCCTATACACACTTGGCAAGTATCGTTCGATAAGAAGAATGGGAAGCAATGTCAACGCAAAAGCCAACAAAGGTCCCATCCATTCAAAAAAAACAAATCGGGGAGGGATAAATGCGTAATACTTGGGCGAACCCAATAGAATCAAGGGGTGGTACAAATAAATCAATAAAGAATATTTCCTCCCACATTCTGAAAACTTTGTAGGCTGAGGCGTTTCTGCCTTCAATGAAAGGCAAAGAAATCCTATTGCCATCAAAGAGGTACTGATAAAGAATTGCAGTTTTCCGATCTGCACACGCTTTAGATAAAACAAGAGAAGTGTTTCTCCCACATGCAATGCGATGCCCACTAAAGCCAATATGATGAAAAAGGAAAGACTGGCTTTTTTTTCTACCTCATACTTGGATAGTAAAATTCCCACATACAGCAGCGGGATGGAAAGGAATGTTCGGGCCAGCTCCATCGGGAATGGAAATCCCAAAAAGGAATAGGATTCGGACAATAGCATCAAGACAAAGAAAAACACCGAAATATAGGGCAGAAGTTTTTGCAATCGATGGGAATAAAATATCCATAGGTTCAAATACCCTACAATTAAGGAGGCCACAAACCACAAATGTTGCCAAGTCCCTAAAAGTAGATCCGTCAATTTCCACGGCATAGGCTTATGATGGAGAAGAGCAGCACCTGTCTGAACAGGAAGATAAATTAAATTAGCAATCAAATAAATAGACAAAAGATTCAAAAGCGTGGAACCAAACGCCGCATTCCCCTCCGCTTTCTGTTTTTTCTCAAAAAAATAACCGCTCGCCATAAAAAAGAAGGGAACTGCAAAGCGCGCCAGCAAGCGGATTTGTGCTTCCCAAGGAGGACGAGTGAACCCGATGTGGATGACAATGACAGCAAACGCACCTATGAGCCTGGCACTATCGATGGTGTGATTTCGTTTCATGAAAAAGCAGCTTACACGCGTTGCAAGATGCTTCTTTTTGAGGATTTCATCTGTCTACAGGATTTACTTTTGATAGCTGAACTTATAGACACTTCCATTGGTAATCTCGTCCCCTTCGTTGCTGATATATAGATTGGACTTGCTGTCAAAGGCGATTCCCTCTGGTTGTAAGAACAAAGGTGAATTCAAAGGATACACGTCTTTTACGTTCCATTGTTGGTCTAGGATTACAAGGATGCGGTTTACCGAAGAAAGCAAAAACCAATCTTGGGTCAAGGGATGTTGTGCCAATGCGGAAGGTCGGAAGTGAAGTTTCTTTTTATCTGCCTCTTCGCATACTTCGTGTACATCTATTTTAAAAGTCCTTTTAAAGAACAATTTACCCCTCTCGTTTAGCCACACTACATATCCGCTCGTAAATTTCCCTCCTTTGTCTTTTGCACACTCTTTGCACAGCACATACACACTGTCGCCTTTGGCAAATAAACCTTCATACTCTCCTTTTGGAAGCAACTTTTCTTGCAGATTTACTCTCTCCAGCTTTTTGCCTACTTTGGAAACCGGAAATGTTAGCAAAGCACCATCGCTCCGCAACACCACTATGTGTTC
>OUMI01000002.1_pt1 | contig 48960 bp, 42 predicted proteins | sample 1690941 | NCBI WGS metagenome assembly OUMI01 (sample SAMEA3914864, study PRJEB12502) | metagenome | biome: forest; material: soil | place: USA | collected 2012-03-12 | depth 0.3 m | reverse complement strand
TTCAAACAATAAAATACTTTATTGTTCTTTCCAGTCCGTTTTTGCTTATAGAACACGGGCCCTCTGGAATCTAATTTGATGAGAATTGCGAGCAATGGTGTTAACCAGCTCAGAATGAATAATATAACTAAACTAGAAAAGACGATATCAAAAAATCTTTTAAAGAAAATACTGGAAAAGTTTGCTAAAGGGTTGCGCCGTATGGAATAATATAATTTGCCTTCAAAGTACTCAACTTCAAGCTTTGAATCTAGAATTGTAGTTAGATCTGGAAGAGACCCGATAAGTGAATGTTCGTCACTTTTTTCCTTTAAATCCACCCTTTCGATTACAAGTTGCGGGTTGTACAAAGTTTCTGGCATATAGTCCTACTTAGAATTATCAATGGGTAGAGTTTCGCCATAAGCTTATTTATTATTTGTATATACAAATACACTCTTCAAAAGTAATCATATTTCTGGATAATATGCAAAACTTAGAAGTATAGAATTAGTGGTGAATCTTTTAGCAAGCAAATAGAAATCAGCACAAAGGTAAAATTTGGTATAAATTATAGTATTGTACAGTATCTCAAGACTCATTTCGACGTATTTTCCCAAGCCATGGGTCTTATAGGTTAACCTTTAGGCCAGAGCGATAAGCTAAAATCTTCTCACCAATTCCATTCCTACTTATCCAGTACTGTACAGTGATCAATAAAAGCACAAAAAAAGTTAGGCCAATCTGGTTCTTTGGAGTTACTTAAGCTGGAAATTTTTCATATAAAAACCATCATACCCATCGGTATAACGGCCTTTGTTGATTTCAAAAGTAATGACGTCTTTATTGGTTACATCTATTTGGTATGTTTTAGATCCTTCCCATGTAACAGTATCTGCCGCTACCTCTTGGCCATCTACAAACACTTTAAATCCTATCTCAGCATTTTCCTTTGGATTCTCGATCTTTTTGATTGCTTCCGGGTCTTGATGCATCAACTCAAATGAAACACTTTGTTTTTGTTTCTCGAGTCCTAAAGCAAAGACGGTACTGGTAGTTGCGCCTGGGTGCACAAAAATCTCTTTTGATCCGTCTTGTAACCCCACGACAAGCGAGTTTCCATCTCCTAATTCAACGAAGGAGGTTGCACGGAAGGGATCCTGTAAGTGCAACATCGGATAGTCAGGATAGAGGTTTTTGAAATCATGGGCAGTTCTTTCGACTTCTTGGACAGAAATCGGCCTTGTCTTCTGTAATAAGATCGCCTCTTCTCCAATACCATTTCCAAGTTTATACCGCCGTACTTCTTTAAAATATTTGCCAAGTCTTTCCGGATCTAAGACAGTATTGGCGAAGTAAGCAACCACCTGCTGACCTGCGACATTGACATGCAATTGAACAGGATTTACCACCAAAATATAATTGGCATTCCAAAATAAATCGTTGGGAAACCCATCCCGTTTGTCGATGTCCTTGGTATCCAACAAGCTTGGGATGGCATCACTTGTTTCTGGGAGCAACGAATGTTTCAACATATCATCGTTCAATAGATAGGAGCTCGATAAGACGTATACCTTTTTTTTGTTGGATCCTACCAGCTCATTTAAATCTCGCACGATTTGATGAATGGTTAAATAGTCATTTCTCCTGATCGGGTAAGAATACCGATATTTCCCAAAGAGGCCACCCAGTTTGGTGGAAAGAGGATCAAGAGCCGGATTAAAATAACAGACAAAGAGGAATAGATAAGCGATACACAGTGTAAAATAAGAAGTATCATAATAGTCGGCATACTTCTTTTCGACCATCTCCAAAATAACAAAAACCCCAAATCCTTGGCCTATGAGGAGGCTCCCTGTAAATAGGAAATTGTGATGGATGCCAAAATCTTGGATCCTATTGAATAAAAGGAAAGTAAGGATGGCATGTGAAAGCAATAAAATAGAAAAATATTTCAATCGCTGGTCTTTCATCCCAAAATAGATCCCGATTCCAAAAAGGACCAGAGGAAAATAGCCAAAGAAATCCACCATCTCCATAAAGGAAGCCCATCCGGACTTGTTCTTATAGGCGGAATACATATCTTGGTAATTGTTCAAAAGAATGCGGTGCACAAAGTCGTAGAAGAATAGCAACAAGATGGCCGATGTGATGATCCCGATAGAAACAGTAGATTTGATCAGATTCCAAAACTTGGTCAAATCTTTCGAATGGGGGTCTAAAAAGTACTTATATGCACTTAAAGGAAAGTAAACTGCCCAAAAGGAAATAATCCAAAAAAGATACCAACGCCTTGTGAATATAAAAACAACCAACAAAACACTCGTACAAAGACTGGTGCGTAGATCAAATTTTGAATAATCCTGATCGAAAGCATAGCGAAGGAAATAAAGAACAAATAGAAGTCCGATGCAGTCCAAATATCCCCGTATTGTCGCAATGTAAAAGAAAGGCGAGATTAGCAATAAGAATAATAAGACATTTGCTCTTGTGTTAAATTGAAATCCCTTCGTTTTTAATATATCACGAATCAGGAACATTGCCAGGAGTTGTACAGGAGCAATCAATAGAAGATTGATCGAGAGTAGAAAAGAATTGTAGGACTTGCCAAACAAGAATATTCCAGGAGAAATAAGAAGTGCAGGCAAATCAGTATAGTCATCGTACAAAAGGGACATGTACACTCTGTGGAATGTATTGTTCATGTCGTTTAGTAAACCGTCGCTGATTTCCATCGATTTTTTCCAATATACCACGCTGTCCCAAAAAGGAATTTCCCGCTGAAAACTTTGATAGAAAACCAGAAAGAGGCTTGTAAATAAGACCCCTATCAAGATATAAGGGACGAGGGACTTGAAGTGTTGAGAAGTAACATCCCCTCGTTTGAATAAAAATTGAAATAGTAAGTAAAGGATACTAAGATATATGGCGAATGCGAATATGTGACCCATAAATAGATACTTCGTTATTTTAAAATTTTAGAATGTCGTGATACCTAATACATTAGTTTTTTGCGCTCGGCTCAGTTTTATAGTGTTTAGGGAGTAAGAGTTTCGCAATTTTTTCGGAAAGGAGAATGGAAGGGTCATCAATAAAACACGTCATTAAAATAGAAAGAAGGATAAGTATAATAAACGACGTAAAAAAGGACACCAAAAAAGAATAATCGTAACCCATTAAAGGAAAACATTTTAAGAAGATAAAACTTGCCCACGAAGTCAAAATTAAAGAATGAAGTAAATATACGGCAAAGGAAATCCTTCCTAAAAAAAGTAAATAGCTGTTTTCTAGATAGTGATGCATTTTCTTATTGAAAACAAGTCCCGCTAACAATAAGATAGAGCCTAAAACATGATAACTAACAGGGCTTTCCCACATTAAAAATGCATGTACGTTGGAATATAGGTATCCGCTATAATTAGTCGAGATAGGAAATGAACCAAAGTAAATACCGAGAATACACGCTCCAAAGGATAAGATCGGAAGGTTTATATTCTCTACTACCTGCTTTTTGATTTCTAGTTGTGAAATAATCAATCCTCCAATAAAACAGCAATAATAAGGATATTTGTTAAACTGACTGACAACGAAAAGAAGCAGTACATTTAACAATAGATTGTTCTTTGTGTATTTATTTAAAATGATAGCTGCAAACAGTAGAAATGAACCCAAAAGTTCAATACTCATCGACCAGAAAGCCGTATTGTAGAATGTGCTTTCTCGAAAAAACACCTCTATAAAAATGGATTTAATAAGGTAATCAAAGCTTGGTTTTGAGGCACAGAAAGTACGAAACCACCAATCACTTTTTGCGATTACCCCAGCCTCTAACGAATAATTTAGAGAACAAGACAACAAGATGTGTGAGAGGAGGATGGTAAAAGTAACAGGAAGAAAAAGACGAAAGTACCTTTTAACAGAATAAAATAAGATAAAATTGGTCTCCTTTTCTTGTAGTTTTTTGGTTAAGACATATCCACTGAGCACAAAAAAAACGCATACGGCAAAATTTCCCCCGGCCAGAATATTCCACGGGCTTTTTGAAATATACATTTCAAAGGCACCGTCTCCAAGATGTGTCTCATATGAATTTCCCGTTAAGTGACCGGGATAGAAGCCTAGCAAAAAATGATGGACCACGACAATCAAAGCCGCCAAGCCTCTTAATCCGTCTAAGTATTTTATTTTGTTATTGGGGATAGAGATCAAATTAAGAACCATCTTCAAGAATAATTGCCGCTAATTGTATATTAGCAAAGGTTTTTCAGTAAAATTTAAATGTTTATAACTCAATGAAACGCAAAACTATCACAATTTATTATATCAAAAGAAACACGGTAAAAAGAAACATAAAATATATATTGCAGGCTTCAATTAATTGCAATGTGGCATAATAGTTCTTGGGTTCAAACAAATTTTAAATCCTTTGCAGAGGAAAAAAGAAATGAGATTTTATTGATCTTGGTCACTTGGGTAGCTTATTTCTTTTATAGTAACGATTTTGGGCTATATGAAGATGATTTTCATTACATAGGTCATTCGGTAAATCAGCTTTGGGACAAACAATTTTATCAAATATGGGTAGAAATGACCCATATAACACAAGGTAGGCCATTTGGATTCTTGGTGCTTCGATTCGGAACCTATCTTCTTTGTATGATAGGAGGATTGCCATTGTGTTATTTTGCGGCGATGTGTCTCGTAGCGTACAACAGCATACTTTTTTATCGGCTCGTTTTAATGCGGTATTCCCCTTTTGCGGCTCTTGTAGGCGCTCTGGTGTTCATCGTGTTTCCTGCCGACACGACAAAACCCTTGCTTATCCATGCGTTTACGTTGCAATTATCTCTTACGACCATGTTGCTCGCTTTTCATGCCTATGGGAAAGGTCAATTGATAAAGTCTTACGTATTTATTTTGCTTTCTCTTTTGAACTACGAGTCACCCATGCTTCCCTTTTTATTGGCACCGCTGTATTTTTCTCTTGAAGGTAACGGGAAGTGGAAACGGCCATTGATTCAGCATATATGCATCCTAATTTTGATCATGGTAGGGCTTTTTATGATCCGAAAATCCTTTGGCGAAATGAGGGTAGGAGAAGTCGATTTTGTAAAAACAGCCTTATTGGTATCGAAATGCATATTGGATGGACCCCTTACTGTTTTTAGATCCTTTATAGAAGTACCGGGAATTATCTGGGTGAACTTGAGGTTAGCACTTCCATTTGTGTTCATATCCCTAGTGGTGCTTTTCTTCTTTTTTATCCTATTCTTCAAAGAAAAGGAAGAGAACGAAAAATGGGATATACCGACTATTTTAAGGCATCTTTTGTTATGCCTTTCTTTTATTGCGATCTCCTATCTTTTGGCATTTACCCACTATCCGGCAGTAGCACTTACAGGCCGAGTAACAAGTGTCCATTTGGCTGCCACTTTTGGGGCTGCACTTTTCATTGGCGTGCTTTCAGAGCTGGCTCTAAGGTTTTTTTCGAAGTACAAATGGGCAGTAGTGTTGGTTTGTTCATTTTATTTATCCCTTCTTGTGGGCTACGGTGCCTTGATTCAGAATGATCTCAAATTGTCATGGCAGGTGCAAAAAAGATTCTGGTCGAGTGTGGTGGAATTATGTCCCGACTTGAATGAAAAGACGCTCATTTTTGTAAACGGGGATTTTAATGAGAATACGAAGTTCATCGAATCTAATTCTTGGACAGACCCAGAAATTTTGGATTTTATGTTCGCATATTCATCCAAGTCGCTGCGTTATCCACAGCTTGTCAGGGATGAAGCTTGGATCTCGAGATTGACATACTCGAATGATACGTTTAAATATGGTACTCTTCTGCCTTTTCTATTTCAAAACCAAATAGAGCTAAACCTTCAAGATCATCACGTCGTCGTTTTGAGGAGAAAGGGAAATTCCTTAGTGAGAGAAAGTGGGGACTTGGTTTTGCAAGAAGGAAAAGTACTTCATTTGGATAGAGCAGCCGATGAGGCGTTGTATACTTTTACTCCTACTGTTTTAGGGAAGATGCTCTTGCATAATTCTGATGACTTGGTAAAACTGACAAAGTGGTCTTATCCTCAACCTTTATTTGAACCTTCTTTGGATAATTCCTTTAGCTTGGGATTTGAAAGAGATGAAAGCGATCCGTATAGCGGGGCAGGTCCAGACAATGGACTGATCTATTTACACCCCGGTTCAAAAAAGAATTCCTCTGTCATATTGAGTTTCAAGGAACCAATTCGTTCACTCGAATTTGATGTTTACATTCCCAACATCGAAAGGTACCGCGAACAAGGAGAAAATGGATTAAAATTGGCAGAAGTAAACGTGCATATCTATGCGGATGGGACATGGCTGAAATCGGATTATCTGACATGGAAATCGGATTCCAGATTCAAACTTGACACAGACTATTCTTCTAGGATTACCATTTCGGTTGATAAAGGAAGATACGGAAATGCCAGCGACGGAATATATATTAAAAATATCCGGTTCAACTAAGCACAAGAAGCAATTCCGCCTTTTGGATTATAGTTTTGATACTTGAAGGTATAAGCGTAAGAATTCCTTTGTCACAAGTTCAAAATCATATTTGTTTTCAAACAAATAGCGCGATGCTTGGCCCATTTCAAGACGTTTTGCCTTGTTATCGATGAGCACATTCAGATACCTGATGGCTTCTTCTGTTGTTTTAAAAATAAAGCCGTTTGCCTGATTTTTTACCAAGTCTACATTTCCAATACAATAAGATAAAACCAACGGTTTTGCAAAGGCCATTGCTTCAAGTACTGCAAATGGCATCCCTTCCCAAGAAGCAGTTGAAACATAAATGTCTGCTTCTAACAATGTTTCCCGTACCTTTTCCCTACTTAACCATCCAGTGATTTTAATATTGTCTGCGACCAATTCTTCTTTCAATTCTCCATCTCCAACCCAAATAAATTCTACTTGACGGTTGGAAATAAACCCATCAGCAATTTTGCGGAACATAGCGGGATTCTTTTGGATCGTAGCCCTGCCAATAGACATGACTTTCACTGTATCCCCTGTCGGCGAAACTGTTGGTAGAGGGGTAAATTGAGTGCCATTTGGGATTGTAATGGCCTTTATGCCTTTTTCCAACATGGCAAGCCGCTCAGAATCAGAACAACATACGACAGTTCCCCCAAGCCTGCTGCCAATTTGTTCCAAAAGGATGAAGAGCTTGCGTTTTATCTTGGAGATATCTGTTCTGATAAATGAAACAGCCTGTGTAGTGTATACGACATTCTTCTTTCTTGCTATTTTTGTAGCTACTCTGCCCAAAAATCCGGCCTTGGAGGAATGCAAGTGGATGACATCATAGTTTTTTTGACTTTTCAGCCATTTCAAAAGGAAGAGAAGGGCGTTGATGTCTTTCGTTAAGCTGATCTCCCGTTCCGCTCCTTCCCAATAAATCAACATAAGGTTTAGGGGGAAATTGGTCGGATTAAGTTCTTCTATCTTTTTTAACGCGATCCAAGCTCTTTTGCCAGCGAATACGATATGTTCCGTATCGGCAGAGCATTTTGCCAATAAAAAGATAAATTCTACTGTACCCCCGTCGGATTCAATAATGTGCAAAATCCTCATAAAGGAAATGAGGTTACCTGAAGTTAAAAACGATTGTGTGCTTTACGGGGTGTCATTCGGGGATAAGCGGCTCGAATGGTCAGGATCACCAAAAAAAGGATAAAGCAAATTACTTCTCCTAGAAGTAAGCTTTTGTACATTTTGGGACTCGTCTTTTTGTTGAACTTGACGAAATTCTTTAATATTTTAATTTCTTCCATCAACTGGAGCTTATTTTCTAAGTCAGCGCGTTTGTCTAACAGTTCTACAATTTTGGCGCTCGCATAGCCAATGTCAGATAGAAAAAGATTGGTTCTATACGTATTCTTATCAATGGCCTCATTCATGCTCGTTTGCAATTTGAGAAGTGAGGCTGTTTCCGTGTCGATGTTTTTGATAAGCTGGGTAATCCTGTATTTTTCTAAGGAGATTTTCTTTTTCACAAAATAGTTTTGTTGAAAATAGTATTCCAATGCGATTGCCAAGCTATCCAGTACATCCACGTTGGAAACACTTGCTTCAATAACGAATATACCCGATTCGTCTTTTTCATAGATACTCTTCTCAATGGCGGGCCTGCATGTAATCTGTTTAATAGCTTCTACTTTGCTTTTCGACAACCCTAAAAATTTCTGGGCAAGAACATAATCTTTGTCCTCTAACGTTCTTTGCAAGTCCATGATGATCCCTTCTACTACCTCTTCTTTCAGGGTTTCGGAGTAGCCAGTCATTTGGCTAGTATAAACAGGTTTTGCAGTAAAATAGAGGGCTAAGCCCACTCCTATACCTGCCAAAGATGTGATAATGATGTTGTATTTATTCTTTGCGATCGAAGAAGTAAAGGAGTTCAATAGACCTAAAAGATCTATTTCTGTTTCTTTTTTCTTATTCTCGGTTTCCAATGTTTTCTCTAGCAACATTCTCATTATGATTCAAAATGCCCGCAAATAAACTATTAAAAAAGGAAAAGAACATAATACCTTTGTTATTGTTCAAAAAATTTTCTGTCAAAAATGAAAATATCATAATAATTAAAAAGGTACTGTAGAGTGTAAAACTCCGTTGGTGTGCCAGCCATAGGGGATAAAAAAGACTTAATAAGAAAAAGGACAATCCAAGAATTCCATAGGAAAGTAGAAAATCGAAATACTGATTGTGTGTGTCCAAGCCGACTAGTCCGCTTAGGTTTCTATCCATATACCATTTGGTCATTTCCTTGTCTATCCCACCTGTTCCTAACCCTAGGATCCAATGTTCTTTTATAAGATCCAATGAGGCATAAAAGGCTCCGGCTCTGGAAGAAGAATAATGGGTGGAATCGTTTATAATATTATTCCTTGAGAAGCCATACGTAAATTGACGTATTCGTTCCCTGCTTTTGGGAATTTTGAGCATAATCGCCAAAATAACCCCTGATAAAATAGCCGCGACGACCAAGTATTTGATGGATATGTTGCTTCTATTTCGGAATAGGATATAGGAAGTAGCAAAGAAAATGCTAATCCATCCCATTTTGGGTACCAATAAAACAAGGCCCAGCGTAATTATGGCCAGAAAAAGCAATTGGTACCAAATTACCTTTTCTTTTCGCTCAACTACTTGATAGACGAAATAGGTAAGGGCAAGTGCGGCATAAATACCGTAGGCCAAATGGTTGATACCTATTGGATCTAAAAGGGTGTCTGAAAAAAGCTTCCATTGGATACTTTCAAAGGCATTGTAGGCGTAGTTGCTTTTCATAGCAACTGCAATACAATAAGAGACGCAGGTACTTAAACCAAGTTGAAAGAAAAAGAACAGCCGTTTCGTGTCTTTAGGACTTATTTTAAACCTGGTGAAATAGAATACCAAGGGAAAGACCAGGAGGGCCAATCGTTTCTCGGTACTGAAAAGCCCCATTTTTATGTCTTGGGTATAGGCTAAACCTACGAGTTGGCATAAAAAAAGACCGAAGAAGAGAAAAAAAAGCGTGTTGACACCTTTATCGAATGGCGGAGAAATTTTATGTTCTAAAACCGCAAAAAGCAAACCTAAAATTGTAAGCAGGTTGCAGAAAAACATATCGAAGGGCAAGAAAAAAGCAAACAAATACAACAGAAGAAGGAAATTTTCCCTAGAGAATTTTGCCGTTATGGTTTTAAGAAAAACAGTCATCCTTCAATTTTGAGAATAAAGCTGAATCAACCACGTGTTGTATTCCTGAATGCTAAAATTATGACGATACTTTTCATGACCGTTCTTTCCTAACGTTTCCCGTAAGGCTTGATTCCTATAGAGCAGTTCGATTTTATCCGATAAATCTTGTGCATTGCCTACATGAAATAACATTCCAGTTTTATCAGGTGTAATTAATTCTATATTCCCATCCACCTGGGAGGCAATTACTGGCAAGGAGGATCTAAAAGCTTCGATAACGACAGTGACCAAGCCCTCAAATAAAGAAGGCAGAATAAAAACATCGCTTGAGGAAAAATAAAGTTCTGGTTCTAAGGTAACTCCCCTAAATTCAACCCACTCAGTTATTTCCAGTTCTTTTGTACGCTGAAGCAAAGAGGGGAGTTGATCTCCTTCTCCAATTATGATGCATTTCAAGCGAGGAATTTTGCTTTTCACATGGGCAACAGCTTCCAATAAAGTATGGACAGATTTTTGAAACGCCAACCTTCCCACAAACAACAGTACGAAATCATCTTGTGCGATATGTAACCGTTCCCTCAGCTGTTGCTTACTTTCAGTAATACGGATATCTGCGATCGCGTTTAATTTCAATATGCTTCTTTCAGGACTTAAATGAAGTTTTTTTCGGGCCAAATTTTCTTCCACGGCCTTTCCTACTGAAATGACCTTGGCTTTGGGAACCGAAAAAGTGAGCAAGAGTCTGTAGAAAAAATAAAACACCTCATCTCTGACATCCTTTTTGAAATAGACGTTGTGCAAGGTAATAAAGTAGTTGACTTTCAAACCAAAACAGGCCGTCATGCCAATAAGATCGGCATGGCCTAGGTGGCTATGTACAATAGTGGGCTGGATGCTTTTAATTAATTTCCTGAGCTTAAAGGGTGCAGAAAGAGACAGATCAATTTTGTGCACCTGAATTCTCTTGTCCAGAGAAGGCAAAAGATTGGGCTCACATTTAAAATAGACAATATGCACCTCATGTTCCCCAACCTGTAAATTCGCATACGAAGTGAGCAATTTTTCTGCCCCTCCAAATACGAGTGTGGTAATGACATGAAGGATCTTCATTTTAGAGTTTTTTAAAAAAAGGCTTTAGATGTTCTCCCAACCAAGAGCGAAACGAAAAAAGAGAGAAAAACAAGGAATCGACGGCAGTATAACCAAAATTGGCGTCCAATACAGCTTTCTTCTCAGACAGCACCTTTTGGCGTATGTTTGGCGTATGTGTCTTACTTTCATCGTGAACTCTAAATTGTCCTAAAAAAGCAGGTATTTCTTTAAAACGGAAATGTTTGCTCGCCTTGGCAAAAAAGTCTACATCCATGCAATACTTTAGTTGGATGTCAAGGTCTCCGATTTTTTCATAGACCTGCCTTCTCCAAAACACGGTAGGTTGCATAGGAACAAACAAACCATGGGAAAATGTCCACGTGTTCCATCTTTTTGAATGCACATCAAATTGCCATTTGCTTTCAGAATCAATGACTTGGTAAGAACCGTACACAATGTCCACGCCAGGGTTTTTTTCAAAAAAACGGATGACGATCTCAAATGCGTCCGGCAAATAAATATCGTCTGCATTCTGCCATGCTAAGATATCGCCTTTTGTCTGCCTGAAGCCCTTGTTGATTGCATCTGTCTGGCCTTTATCTGGTTGTGAAATTAAGGTAGCTTTCGGGTATTGCTTCACAATGGACACAGTACCATCCTTTGACCCTCCGTCCATCACAATATGCTCAAAATTGGAATAAGACTGCGAATGAATAGAGTCCATCGTCTCTTTGATGTATTTTTCGCCGTTATAAACGGGAGTTACGATAGAGAGGAGCATGTTGATCGGGATAATAGAATTGTGAAGTATCCAATAGCATTAAAAACCAGACAAAAACGTCGTTATAGCTTGGTTGTGATGTAATGAGGGTGAACAAGCAGGGCAAATAAATAAAAAAGGAGTATTTATTCGAGAAAAAATAAAGGCTTACTAACCAACATAGGGCATAGAGAAAAGTACCCAAAAGACCTAGCTGGTTAAGTACCCCAATGAAACTCAAAAATACTTCGGATGTGACCAGACCTTCTGCACTTGTTTTGAATCCATTGTAATAGCCATCTCCGAAAATGGGATTGACGGACAGGCTTGCCAAGCTTTTTTTAACATTTACCAATCGCTCAAATCCTGATTCTACTTTAAATTTCCTTTCTACAATTTGCACCGTAAAAAAAGAAAAGCACAACAGGACAATAAAACCGATGGACAATTGCAATGCTACTTTCTTGCTGACGACACTGGAACGGATTTTGTTGAATAAGAAAAAAAGAATAAAACCCAAGACCAAATTGATAAAGCCGGAAGCAGAGATAAGAAGAAGGCTGCCAATTAAAATGACTACTCTTTTTAAAACCGAATGTTTCCCAGTATAGAAGAAAGACAAGAAAAAAGCAGTGAGATAGAATATTTGAGCCATTCCAGGTTCTCTGTACATGCCACACGTCCTGTAAAACTCTATACCGGCAAAGAGTGAATTGCTCCAGATGATCGTAAATGGAAAGACAACCTGATGAATATTGGATGGATTACTCCCGAAATAGTACTTTGCCACTTCTTGTAGATCGAAAAGAATTGGCAGTTCGTAAAGCTTAAATCCAGTGAAGGTAAACCATAGGAAAGTGATGATCTGGCTGATACTCAATACGAAATGGATGTTGATAATGTGTTTGATCACTTCTGATTTATTATCAGGCCTCCGTATGACATAGAACATACAAGGCACAGTACCAAGTAAAACGACACAGGAATTTACAACTGCTGAAATATTTGAACTGAGAAACAGTCCCTGAATCAAAAAGTAAGCGAATGTAACAAACAGAACTGTCAATAATTCGAGTTCCTTCTTCTTTATAGTAAACCGTCCTTTATTCTGGGAATCTACGAGCCCAAATAATATGGTCACAAGAAGGAATAAGGCGAAGACTAATTTGTTATAGGACTGTGCTATTAAAGAGGGCCGGAAACTTAATAGAAGAAAAGTCCATAGAAATAATAAAAGCTTATTGACCGAAACCATCCAGGAACGTTGTTTTGCGCTCAAAAATAAAACTTTAATTTTGATCCCACACTAAAGCGATTTTTAAGTGTCCCTAAATAAAATGAACTCTAAAAGAAAATTAGCTATCCTTCAGATTTACTGGGACTTAATGAATTTTTTGGAATCTATTTTTAATCTGATAGGTCTCGAATTACGGTTTTATAATCCTTCTACTTCAGAAAAAGCCCTACTAAAATATTTACTGAAGAAGTATAATATCACTGTATTGTTAGATGTAGGGGCAAGCAAAGGACAGTTTGGAAAAAAACTTTTGAGCACAAACTATAAGGGACGGCTCTATTCTTTTGAACCGATAAGCGATTCGTTTTCGGTGCTCGACACCTTGTCCAAAAAGCATGCAAATTGGACCGCATTTCACATGGGGCTTGGGGAAAAGGAAGAGACGATCACCATGAATATCTCGTTGAATTCGGACAGCAGTTCTATTCTTGAAATGCACGATACGCATGTTAAAAACGCAGATATTGCCGCCTTCTATAAAAAGGAAACGATCAACATTAGCACGTTGGATAAAGTCGTTCATTCCCAACAACTTGATTCGAGAAGTATGTACTTAAAAATGGATGTGCAAGGATATGAAAAGATGCTTCTTTTAGGTGCAAAAGAAATATTGCCCCAAATAAAAATAATCCAAACAGAGCTATCGTTGACAACGTTATACCATGGTGGAAGTCTTATCGAAGAGATGATTGGTCTTTTAAGAGAAGAAGGCTTTGAATTGTACTCTCTCGTACCGGGTTTCAAGAATAAAAGAACAGGTCAAATACTTCAAATGGATGGATTCTTTATTAATAAAAGGTTTGGCATTGCTTGATTAGCCCTTGAAAAAGTACCTGAATCCGATTAGTTCCGCTTTCTATGTATTTCTCAATGCTCTTTCGCTTTTCATCGTGTACAAGCGACTCGCAGATGATTTGGGCATGGAATTATTTGGTATTTGGTCATTGGTGCTCACCTTTAATGTATCATTTCCCCTTTTCTTTAATGGCTTTATTGGAAGTTTCGTCCGATTCATCCCAGAACAGTTAGCGAAAAATGAGCTAGAGGAATTGAAAGATTTTGTAGGCACCTCTTTGCTTATTGTGGGTGTCACTAGCTCTTTGCTCATTAGTTTGCTGTATTTGGCAGCACCTTGTGTTTTGATTTATTTGGTAAGTCCTACTTTTTCTACGCTCGTCCACGAGACACTGGAAGCAATTTTGGCCTTTGTTTTCTTTTCTACTGCGGCCCTCACACTTTTTGGAATCTTGGACGGTTACAACAAGGTGTTTGTAAAAAATAGTGCGCTTTCGATCCAAAGCTTGGTACTTCTTTTAGCGACGTTAGTTCAAAAAGAAGCCTTCACATTTCGAACGACAGCACAACTATTCATGACAGCCTCCTTTTTTACATTCCTTTTGGCGTTTATAAGTCTTTTTCTCTTTACGGACTTTCGACCTTGGAATATTTTAAAATGGAACCTTTCACAGCTTAAAAAGACAAAAGCCTATCATGTACAATATTTTACAAGTAATTTATTCGGGTTACTATTAGAACCTTTGAACAAGCTGCTCATCATACTCTTTGCGGGAGCATCTGCTGTGGCCCTGTATGAAATGTCATCGAAATTTGTCATCCAGGCGAGAACCGTATTGGTCTCCGTCGTAATGTCTCTTATTCCGTTGTTTTCAAGAAAGAACATCGAAGCCCCTCATCTCTTGCAAACGTACTACACCGTATTATTTAAGATCAATGTTATGCTTTCCATTTTTACATTCTCCGTTTTGGCATTCCTATTGACCCCATTGTCCATCTATTGGTTAGGAAAGTTGGACGCACTATTTATTCAGTTGGCTTCTATTCTTATTGTTGGTTGGTTTTTGAACAATTTGTGCTTGCCCGCTTTCATGCTCAATGCTGCTACATCGGGTATCCGACTCAATACCAGGACCAGTATGGAAATTTTACTTATCGATGCAGCGGCCGGAATCCTCCTTGGAGTATTAGGAGCAGAAGAATTTGTGGTATTGGCTTGGTTTATTGCCTTGGCCTACGGTGGAATTCAGTTAACCTACCGCTATAATAGTCAAAATAATATTTCGTATAAAGAGCTTATCTCACAAAGTGAAATGTTCCAACTGCTCTTTATCGGGGTGGCGATAGGAGCAGAATTTGTTTTACTGCATGCCTACCCCTCTGTACGACTGGAGACAGCTGCGATCATTTCATTTGCTGCCATTGCCGTCTTATTTGGGCTTCTTGTCCTCTTCAATAGAAGACAAGTGCAGACGATGTTAGCAAAAGTCAGAAAGTAACGTCCTTTTGCTCTGCTATTTTCGGTAGAAGAGCATCAAATTATTTTTTCTGCTCCCCCAATGATAGCCTAGTTCGAAAGTTAGCTCTTTGACGTTGGAGGAATCGGACATATATTTTTTCTGAAGGTCTTTCTGAAAGAGGTATTTAGAAAAATCTTTTACAGGTGCCACATATGTTCCGTACAATTTTGTGTCCCATTTAGTTTGATCTATAAAACGGAAAGCAATGCCTGTATCGTCTTGAAGAAGCAATTTGGCCTTTTTTAATACATGATTACGGATCACGCTAAATTCCTCGTAATGCATTAAATAAGAAGCAGATTTAGCATATGCATTGAAACTTCCCATATTGTCTAGGTAATGGCGAAATCTGAATCGCTCCGTCAAGGCTCCATCCCCCAGATCGGCAGAGAAGTAATAAATACATTTCATTTGGTCTTCTCCTTCCTTGAAAAATTCAATTTTTACTCCTTTAGGCCTTTTTCTCGGTTTTGCGATGGAATCATACGGAAGTTCTAAAAGATTCCCGACGGAGTCCAAACGTATTGTTTTAATGTCCGAAATAGTGTGACCGGTTTGTTTAAGGAATACGGTGATAAGAGGAAGTGTCCCATTGACTTTCATTCCATCCAAATGTTCATTCATCCTTTTGGTAATGAAATAGCTCTTTTTGTAGATGTCTTGTAGTGAATTATTTAAGTGCGCGAAATAGCTCTTCCACTTTTCCGTTTCCGTGATTTTAAAGTTAGGAAGTTCTCCAACGGGCTCCAAGGCAATGAGAATGTAGGTATGAACAGTTGGAAAAAGCGTATAGGCATTTAGAAAGTCAGGCCCCGAGAAAGGATAAAAGAGCGTGTCGGATGTACGTGCAAGTGAATCATATTCTGTTTTAGCCCAGGCACGCATGGGATCAAGCCTTTTTTGGCCTACAGTTTTCCAAACGCTGTCCATATGCGCGGAATAATTTATCCAATCCTGATTTTGGTAAAAACGCATATAGGTGCTGTCAGGTGTCTTGATCCCTGAAATAAAGGACGCGATTTTTTCGAACCTTGGATGTACGATGGTGAACGTCTTCTTTGTCGCTACTGTATCCGTATAGTGCACAATGGGTTCTTTTGTGGAGACAGTATCGGATTTAACCTCTGCTTTTTCCTGTTTGGGTTGTTCCGTACACGCGACAATCGAAAAAAATAGGAGCGAGACAATAGGTAGATTTCGTATCATTTAATTCAGGATAATTTCAGACAAAAGAAAGAAAAATATATGTAAAATAGGAATTTAAAGGTTTCTACAGAAATCAGCCAATAGATTTTAGACAATTGTCTAAAATGGAATACGCTATTAGAAAATTGTTTTGGAGAGTTTATCCGCTCATACTATCTCGTACTTCACGTAAAAAAAATCTAATTTATAAAAGTCTAGTAGAAGGTTGCCAAAACGGCTTTATTTGCATTTGATAAAATAGATTTCTCTTATGTTGGCCAAAACATATGGCAGTGCGATCCAAGGGGTAAATGCCCTTCTTATGACTATAGAGGTGGATGTGGGCCAAGGGACAGGTTTTGCTATGGTGGGTTTGCCTGATAATGCAGTGAAAGAAAGTCAACAACGCGTAGAATCGGCAATCCGATCTATTGATTACTTTATGCCAAGAAAACGTACGGTCGTGAATCTTGCCCCTGCAGATGTAAAAAAGGAGGGGTCTTCATACGACCTGCCTATTGCATTGGCAATCCTTCAAGCATCCGAACAAATGCACACTGAGGAGTTAGAGAAATACCTGATCATGGGAGAACTTGCTTTGGATGGGACCCTTCGTCCCATCAAAGGAGCCCTTCCTATCGCCATAGAGGCACGCAAGCAAGGTTTCAAAGGATTTTTGCTCCCCAAAGAAAATGCAGGAGAAGCGGCGATCGTCAATAATTTGGACATTATAGGCTTAGATTCACTTCAAGAAGCCATCGCATTTTTAGAAGGAGTGGTTAAGATAGACCCAATAATTGTCGACACACGGGAAATTTTTTACATACGGTCAATGAATACGAAGCCGATTTTTCACACGTGCAAGGCCAAGAAAACATCAAACGGGCGATGGAAATTGCGGCTGCCGGAGGTCACAACGTGATCATGATCGGTCCGCCTGGGTCCGGCAAGACGATGTTGGCGAAGCGGATTCCTTCGGTCTTGCCTCCCCTCACCTTGAATGAGGCGTTGGAAACGACAAAGATCCATTCTGTGGCAGGCAAAATGAAGGGCATGGCCTCACTGATAAGCCGTCGGCCTTTCCGAAGTCCCCACCATACGGTGTCAGATGCTGCCTTGGTAGGCGGAGGAAGCAACCCTCAACCTGGTGAGATTTCCCTTGCACACAATGGGGTACTTTTTTTGGACGAATTGCCCGAATTTAAAAGAACTGTGCTCGAAGTTTTGCGACAACCTTTGGAAGAGCGCAAGATTGCGATTTCCCGGGCAAGGGTAGCGGTAGAATTTCCTGCCAATTTTATGCTGATAGCGAGCATGAACCCTTGTCCGTGTGGATACTACAATCATCCCGAGAAAGAATGTGTGTGTCCTCCTGGGTCGGTCCAGCGCTATCTGAACAAAATCAGCGGACCCTTGCTGGACCGTATCGACTTACATGTAGAAGTTACACCTGTTTCCTTTGACCAAATGACGTCGGAGCGGATTCCGGAAAGCAGTGAAGCAATCCGAAATCGGGTGATAAAAGCGAGAGAAATCCAGCTTCAACGTTTTGGAACACAAACAAACATCTACTGCAATGCGATGATGTCGTCCGAAATGGTAAAAGAAGTATGCAAATTGGACGGAGCAAGTAAGATCCTTATCAAAACGGCCATGGAACGCTTGGGTCTTTCTGCCCGAGCGTATGATCGCATTTTAAAGGTTTCCCGAACTATAGCTGATCTATCCAATAGTGTGGAAATTAGGCCTGAGCATTTGGCCGAAGCGATTCAATATAGAAGCTTGGACAGGGAGAGTTGGGGAACAAGTTAGCTTCTTGCCCATGGTACAAGAAGGAATAAAAAAAGCCCGTTTTGAGAAAAACGGGCTCGATTAGGTTTAGTGTATAGAAATTAAGCAGGTACTTTTCCAAGGGCTTTTACGACTGTGTCTCCTATATTGGCAGGAGAGTCGACAACAAAGAGCCCACATTCTCTCATGATCTTCATTTTTGCTGCTGCAGTATCATCCGCTCCGCCGATAATAGCGCCTGCGTGTCCCATTCTTCGTCCAGGAGGAGCCGTTTGGCCTGCGATAAAACCAATCACAGGTTTTTTATTGCCATTAGCCTTTATCCAACGAGCCGCATCTGGCTCGTACGTTCCGCCAATTTCACCGATCATTACAATGGCATCTGTCTCAGAATCAGCCATTAAAAGTTCCACCGCTTCTTTGGTAGAAGTACCGATAATCGGGTCACCGCCAATTCCGATAGCAGTAGAAATACCGAGACCCGCTTTTACGATCTGATCGGAAGCTTCATAGGTTAAAGTCCCTGATTTCGATACAATCCCGATACGTCCTTTTTTGAATACAAAACCAGGCATAATCCCCACTTTTGCTTCTCCTGGCGTAATCACACCTGGACAGTTTGGTCCGATCAACGTAACTCCCGGTTTGCTGCGGACATATTTTTTAGCGTAAATCATGTCATTTACCGGAATTCCTTCGGTAATACAGATAATGACTTTTATGCCACCGTCGGCAGCCTCCATAATAGCGTCAGCAGCAAAGGCAGCAGGAACAAAAATAATGGAAACATCCGCTCCAGTTGATTCGACAGCATCTGCTACGGTATTAAAAACAGGCTTCTCCAAGTGGATGGTACCTCCTTTTCCGGGTGTTACACCTCCTACCACATTGGTACCATATTCGATCATTTGGCCAGCATGGAAACTACCTTCTGCACCTGTAAAGCCCTGTACAATGACTTTTGAATCTTTATTTACTAAAACGCTCATTGCGATTGGATTTTTCTCGGTTACAAAAATAGAGGAATATTCTGCCTACACAAATTAAGTTCAAATTTGCCTCTCAAAGTTTTAGAATGACTTTAAAGTCTATATGGAATAAACTCTAAAGCACACAGGAAGTAAACAGAGGATCAAAAAAATCAATCAAATAATTCCTTTGTAGCAGGGATTTCAAGACATACCCTGGTCCCTTCACCTGATTCGCTTTTTATTGTAATAATTCCATTATTTTTTTCTAAGTACTCTTTGCACAACTGAAGACCTAATCCTGTTCCTTTTTCATTGGTGGTCCCGTGGGTCGTATAGTGGTTGGCAGGATTGAACATATTTTCCAAATGCTGTTTGGGGATCCCGATGCCCGTGTCTTCGATGATGATTTGTACATAATGGTCATGTATTCTCGAGCTGATGCTGATGTGTCCGCCTGGATTGGTAAATTTTAACGCATTGCCGATGATGTTGCGTAACACCAAGCTCATGTGGTCTTTGTCTGCATGCAAATAAAGGCCTTCCGGCACGGCCGATTTGATACTTACCCCTTTGTTTTCCGCAGGTAAGCGATAAAGATCCAAACATTGCGTAATGAGGTGCACTACCTCTAAATCTGAGGCATGTGTAGAAGCGCCTTGAATTTGATTCCTAGACCACATCAACAAATTGTCTAACGTAAGGTTCAAGCTTTCCGTATCCCGCTGGATCTTTTTTAAGTGTGTCTTCAATTCCGACACCGTCAGTGTATTGTCCACCGCAGCAATAGTGAGAAAAGCACTTAGCGTCTTGACCGGAGAACGTAAATCGTGTGCGATAATGGAAAAAATCTTGTCCTTTACTTCGTTTAGTCGTTCCAATTCCCATGTTTTCTCACTCAGTCTTACGGTTCGCTCAAACAAGATCTGTTTCTGGTTTTTGTTTGCCTCCTCAAGTTGCAGTGAGAGCCGTTCAATCGCGTGAAAAGTGTCGGCGAAAAGTAGTGTCAACATGACAACATTGACAAAAACAAAGCTAATGATGCCTGCAGGCAACATGTAGGTGGAGCTGATGAGTTCCTGTGAATATAAGATATCGTTGATACCGCAGATGAAAATGGAGACATATCCAATCAAGAACCAAATGGAAAATTTCCTCTTTAAATACACTGTTTTAATGGAAATAAAGAGTAGATAAAGTAAGATGGCGAAAGAAAAGAGAAGAAAGGGAGGAATAACGAAAGACGTGATCGAAGCAGGGAAAAAGAAGATAAAAAGAGTCAGTATTCCGTTTATCCAGCTTACGCTATATAAGATGACCTTATTCTTCTCTTCCTCAAATAAGTAGGAGAAATACAATACGGCAAAATTCATGATCCCGAACAAAGAGATAAACTCTAATTTAACGAGCCATTCCCATGGAAGAGCGATACAGAATTGTTTTAGCACAATGCATTCTGTGACAGAGGCTTGTCTCACTGCGGCACTAAGGCATAAAAGTGCAAAATAAAAGGCCTTTTTATCATTCAAATTACCCAAGTAAAAGGCTAAAAAATAGACAGCTACCAGTGTAAGCAAGCCAATGACAAAGGAGTTGATAATCAAACTCTTTCTGCTTTCGTATTGCACCGCGGAAGCTGATCCGATCCGTGGCGTATAATTCAGGCCTCCTTCACGGCAATGAAAATTGGAAATCTCGAATGCGATTTCCAATGTGTCCGATCGCGGTTGAAAATATACCTCTTGGGGGAAATATTCAGGCTGGCTCTTTTGCTTTTCTGTTGAAAAGTGGCCGGCTTTGGCCAATAAGGAATGGTTGATATGCAAACGATATGCATTGCAGACACTGGGAATCCACATGCCAAGCCGTATTCTTTCTTTTTGGTTACATACGACCCGCAGTACGTAGGTTCCAAATCCGTACCGTGGATAGCCGAGAGATCCCCAATTTCCAGGCACGTTTAAAAGCCGGGGAACCAGCCGAATTTTATTCTGTCTATATTCTTCAAATGTAGTTCCCCAATAAAAATTCCATTGGCCATCCAAGGAAAGCAGTTTTTCCTTTTTCAAATCGTTTTCGGAGAGATGTAGGATGCCTTGATCTGGTTTTTTCTCTGCTTTTAACAAGGAAAAACCAAACAGCCATAGTAAAAATAAAACATGCAAGCTCCTCATCTCTTGCAATATACATTATAAATCATACCTTTTAAGTCAAGAAAGATTTTCCAACTTATATTTGAGGCCATCAATTGAATTATGAAAAGCATCCTTCTTCTCAATGCAAAAGTGGTAAATGAAGGCACCATTTCGGAACTAGATATTTTAGTAAAAGGCAGACGTATTGAGAAAATTGGCAAAGACTTATCTTCTCTTTTGGCAGATCGTGTGCTGGACTGCACTGGTAAGTATGTATTGCCCGGCGCGATCGATGATCAAGTACATTTTAGGGAGCCAGGGCTCACACACAAAGCGACCATTTATTCAGAATCGAGGGCCGCGGTAGCAGGCGGAGTCACTTCCTTTATGGAAATGCCCAACACACATCCACAAACCACTACACAAGAGCTGTTGGAAGAAAAATATGGCATTGCTTCCCAAACTTCTTTGGCTAATTATTCTTTTTTTATGGGTACCACTCATCATAATTATGAGGAATTGATGAAGACAAATCCTCAAAACGTGTGCGGCATCAAGATTTTTATGGGTTCCAGTACAGGAGATATGTTGGTAGATGACGAGAATATCTTGTCCAAAATCTTTGCCAATGCACCTACGCTCATTGCGACCCATTGTGAAGATGATCGCTTGATAAAACAGAATTTAGAAAAATACAGGCAAGAGTTTGGCGAATCCATCCCGGTGGAATACCATCCTATCATCCGCAGCGAACAAGCCTGCTATAATTCCTCTTCGTTGGCTGTTTCGCTAGCCAAAAAGTATGGAACACGCCTTCACATCCTCCACATCAGTACAGAAAAGGAATTGTCCTTGTTTGAGAAAAATACGCCATTAGAAGAAAAAAGAATCACAGCAGAGGCTTGCATCCACCATCTTTGGTTTTCGGAAGAAGATTATACCTCTAAAGGGAATTTTATAAAATGGAATCCGGCGGTTAAGAAAGCCACAGACCGTTCTGCCTTGTTAAAAGGTGTCCTTGAAGGAACCATCGACGTAATTGCGACGGACCACGCTCCACATACGTTGGAAGAAAAACAACAAGATTATTTAAAGGCACCTTCAGGCGGGCCACTTGTGCAGCATTCCCTTGTAGCAATGTTGGATTTTTATCACCGAGGAAAAATAACATTGGAACAGATTGTGCAGAAAATGAGCCATAATGTAGCAAGGCTTTTTAAGATCCAAGAAAGAGGATTTATTCGGGAAGGGTATTTTGCTGACTTGGTACTGGTCGACCTTCATTCCCCTTGGGAAGTGCGGAAAGAAAATATTTTGTACAAATGTGGATGGTCTCCTTTCGAAGGTCATACGTTTCAAAGCAAAATATGCCAGACCATCGTTTCAGGGCATCTCGCCTATGACGCAGGAGTTCTAGATGAAAGCAAATTGGGAGAACGCCTATTGTTTCGATAGGGAATCGATGCGAGGATTTTTGTAGAGTGTTACCCGAACTTGGCCTTTGCAAAACTCCTTCTGTATTTTCCAATGCTGCTTTAGTTCATCCAGTTCGTCGTCACTGTAGTCGTTGTATACATTGGAATAAAAAACATAGGGGCTGTCTAACATGTGGCTGGAAAAGCGCGTCGTATCGCCGGAAAGCTCTTGGCGGTCAAAAGTAGCCAAGTTGGGAAATTGGCTGGAGACCTGTGGGAAGGGAATTTTCTCTTGCGCGATGTATGCTTTCATTTTAGCCCGTAAACCAGCATATGGCAAGTAGGCCAAAGAAGAATCCCACCCTTTGGAAACGGAATCAGGATAAACCCAGAAATTTCCAGAAAGTAGAACAACGAAAAAAACTACTACCCACATTCTGTTTTGGATATGAATAAAAATAACATGGATGGTTAGATTGGCGGCCAACAGGCTGGCGCATATATAAACGGGTATCAAATAACGATGTGCATTCAACTCTTTGTACAATAAAAAAGTAGGAGCGGAAAAACTAAGTACGAACAAGAAAAGCATCATCAACTGTTTGGTATCCTTACGTACCGCCATGTGGGATTTGTATAGGACAAAAAGGCCCCATCCGATACATAGCCAGACACTTATTCTTCCAAAGTCCAATAGTCGCCACATCATCACTAGAGAGTTTTTGAGAAAGCCTTGGATAGGTACGAATTGAAAACTCCCCGCCCAAGGAGAATCAATGTGGTATCCGATCCACCCTTTCATCCAAAAGTGAAAAGCCAGAAAAGCCATTCCTCCGCATCCTCCCATTATCCAAGGGAGGAGGTCTTTCCCAAAAGCACGGAAGGAAGGATAGGTTGCACGATAAAGGACCATATAAAAGAAAAATAAAGCCACATCAAGGGTCATTCCTCTTATACTCACTAACCCAAGTCCCAAAATACCACAAAATAAAAGTCCCCTTTGTCTCCTGAAAATGCTATTCACCGTGAGGAGAAAAAAGAAAAGAAGGAGATTATCCGGAGAAACAAGGCTGGCTTGCGCAAGCACCGTAGCGTCCAATAACAGAAAACACATTACGAGAAAAGCCCATTTCTTCTCAAAGAGATAGGTAGAAAGTCGAAATGCTTGGTAGACTGTCCCAAATAAAAACGGGAGCATCGAAAGGTGGGAAACCCAAAGTGTCCTGCCAAAACATTTCCAGACACCTGCCAAATAAAGACCTAACAGCGGCGGATGGCCACTGTCGATCGTGTCAGGGAGGAGTAAGGTCGAGAAATTCGAGAAGTAATAGAAACTGGCGTGCCCGGAAGCAAGTTGCACTGTATCCCAAAAAAAAGGATCTTGAAGGACCAAAATAGTCAGAAAAAGAAATAAAGCACAAAAAAAAGCGAGGGGGTAAAACGATGGCCTACGTAGTAACACTAACTTTTTATTACAATTGAATCCCTAACTTACAGGGTGTTGCTTAGGATTCCAAAAGATCCTTCACTACCTTCTGCATGCCTGATGTAGCTTTTTCTTCGATGAGCACTAAATTAGGTCGGGGAGCCACGTACGGCATATTTTTGTCTACGACATAAATTTTGGCATTGTGCGGAACGTAATCGATGAGACCTGCTGCCGGATATACGACCAAGGACGTACCCACTACAATGAACACATCGGCCTGTTGTGCGATTCGGATAGCATTGTCCATCATAGGAACTGCTTCACCAAACCATACGATATGTGGCCTCAATTGAGAACCCTTCTCACATTTGTCGCCCATTTTCAACTCCCAATGGGTCATGTCGTAAACAAGCCCTTCGTCTACTGTGCTACGGGATTTAAAAAGCTCCCCATGAAGATGAAGGACGTTTTTCGACCCTGCCTTTTCATGCAGATTGTCCACGTTCTGGGTGATGATGGTGACATCGTATGCTTTTTCCAATTCTACTAATGCATAATGGGCGTCATTTGGAGCTACTTCTATTGCTTGTTTTCTTCTTTGGTTGTAGAAATCCAAGACCAACTCCCGATTTTTTGCCCATCCTTGAAGAGTTGCCACTTCCATGATGTCATGACCTTCCCATAAACCATCTGCGTCACGAAACGTTTTGATTCCGCTCTCTGCGCTGATTCCAGCACCGCTTAAGACAACAAGCTTCTTCATTTGATTACTTTTGTAAAAGAAAGATAACAATAATTTGCTTGTCAAAATCGCATTTTCAATTCAAACAATTTGGCATAGATCAGAAAGGAGCAACGTTAAAAGTATGTACAGATTCCTGCTTGTTCGGAGCGTGGGTCGCTTCTTCGATGCCTCCTTCCAAGAGGGTGTTGGACATCGGGACCGGAAGTAGCCTTTTGGCCCTATGTTTGGCTCAAAAGCACGCAGAGAGCGAAATCACAGCCATTGAAATCGATCCAACAAGTGCCTTTCTGGCATCTCAAAATGTGGCAAATTCTCCTTGGAAGGACCGCATAAAAGTACAAGAGATAGCCCTGCAAGAGTTCAATCCGGAAAATTTGTTTAACTGCATTGTTTCAAACCCTCCTTTTTTTGAAGGCCAGTTGCCATCGGCAAGCGTTACCAAGAATCTGGCAAAACACCAAGTTGGTTTAACGAAGGAAGAACTTATCCATCATGCTATAAGGATGCTGGATGAATATGGAATTTTATATGTATTGTTTCCTGAGTCGGAAGGAAGGATTTTCCAACAACTTTCTTCACGCCATGGTTTGTTTCTTCACGAAGAAATAAAAGTGAGAAATAAACCCTCTGGTCCTGCCTTTCGACTGATGCAAAAATATGGATTTCAAAAGAAGGAAATGAAAAATGCGGAGGTTGTGATCTATGCCCGGCCAAATGTGTACAGTCCGTCTTTCGTCGCATTATTAAAAGACTATTACTTGTATTTGTAGATACATTTTTAGATTACATAATCTGACAAGTAAGCGTATTTTATGGTCAATTTCCCCTTTTTCACGATAGTCGCTTGGTTCAGGATCAGCTCTTCGTCTTTTTCCATCAAGTTGTAAAAGACATGTTGGGCAAGTTGTCTGGCAAAGGACTCAGAAGCGTCCCGAGGCAACTCGCAAGGAAGATTATCTACCGCCATTACTGTAATGTTGCCCGAGAATGAATAAGCCGGTTCCACAAGTCCAGTAGTAGGATTGTAGTCATAGACGGGGTTAGGGATACTGGAAGCCATGACTGTACTGGGAATGGAACCATTGATGTCGCATGTGATATCCGCCACGAGCCGTATTTTAAAATCGGTTTGCTGCATGTCCTCTTTGGTGAAAAGTGGAGGAGAAAGCGGATTCCAGAAAGCTCCAGCCACAAGAACGTCCGCTGTTTTAGCAAATTGTAAGAAATTGGACTCGTATTCTCTGGGATACCGATGAAAATGTGCCGTATCCCAAGAAAGACCATCTCTTCTTTGATAATAGTCCTGTGATTTCAACTGACAGAAGACGGCCTGTCCGTAATGTTTGGAAAGAAAATCATCGACAGAAACTTCCATGATATCCGCCAATTCCATGATTTCTTTAGAGCTTGCTCCTACACGTCCGTTCCCGGTAAGTACGATTTTTATAGGTGGGAGCTTTATTTTCTCCATCTCCTTTACCATTTCTTTAAAATCATAACATGCATGCGCAGGTTTTAGATCAAATAATTTTTCCCGTTTTCCAAAATGGAGCAAGGCATTATAAGCCCCTACCAAGCCTGCAAAATGTCCAAATGCGACTAATCTCTTTTTATTTGGATCAGTGATTTCTTCGTAGTCGATGAGTGTGATCCCCTTCTCCAAGATGGCCTGAAGAAGTTTTCGGTTATGAGGTTGTTTTTTGGTGGTATGTGAAAAAAAGAAATACGTTTTTTGAGGAATCAGCGTACTAGGATTAACTTCTTTTACTCCAAATAGTACGTCGCATTCCGAAAGATCTTCCCGTAACTCTATTCCTAGATTTTCATATTCTTCGTCCTTGAAAATCCGGAAGGGAGAGGGTTGAACCAAAAATCGTATTCCGTATTGCCTCGCTAATTCCACGCATAGCATGGGCGTAATCGCGACGCGACTATCAGGTGGGGTTCTGGTTTCTCTCAGGATGCCTATCGTAAGCATGATGCAATATACACTACCATAACGTGTCGGAAAAAGGCAGGTTCAGCGTTTCAAAAAAAATATTGAAATCGCTACATGCTAGAGGAGATTCAGATCGCGTATAATTATTCTCGCAGGAGTAAATTAATATCCTCCACAATTTCTTAACTTTGGTCCAAGGACTTTAGGGGCGTCCCGGAATATCGGGACTGAGATGATACCCTCCGAACCTGACGCAGTTAGTACTGCCGTAGGAAAAAGTCGGTGCAAAGGCATTTCTGCCTCATCTCAGCCTACCTTTAAAACGATGATTGGATTCAAAACTACTAGGTGGATGAGAATTTATTTGAATGGAACTAGTAAGGAATACAAGGCCAGTTTGAAATTGGCCTTGCAAGAAGAGGGTCTGCTTGAAAAAAGAGGAATCGCTGTGGCGGTAAACAATCAAGTGATTCCCAAAGCGGTATGGGAAAGCTATAAATTGAGCGAGAATGACAAAATTCTTGTGATTCGCGCGAGCCAAGGCGGATGAAAAGGCATTCGCATCCACCTAGTCCAGAAGAGATAATGGTCTTTTACTATTAGAGCGAATTATATACTAAATTTTATCATCTGAAACTATGAAAAAGCCGGATACAAGTCCAGATCAACATGTTATCACACGTGAGCCTTTGACAGGGTCTCAAAAAGTGTATATTCCGGGCAAGTTGCACGCTATTAAAGTAGCGATGCGTGAGATTACGCTATCGGACACGGTCCATAAATTCAATGGCTCTGCAGGAAAAGCGGAGAAAAATTTACCCGTCACGGTGTATGATACGAGCGGTCCCTATACAGATCCAGACGTGGAGATCGATCTAAAAAAAGGATTGCCTCGCCTCCGTGAACAATGGATTCTACAACGTGGAGATGTAGAACAACTTTCGGAATTTTCGTCTGACTATTGCCGCCAGCGCATGGCAGATAAAAGTCTAGATGCTCTCCGTTTTGAGCACATCGAAAAACCTTTCAAAGCAAAATCTGGAAAAAATGTGAGCCAGATGCATTATGCCAAGCAAGGCATTATCACCCCTGAGATGGAATATATTGCTATCCGCGAAAACCAGCGCATCGATGTTTATAATGAAACAATGGCGCAAAACCAACGGGGACAATTGGGACATCAGCATGCAGGAATGAATTTCGGTGCCAATACACCTAAAAGTCATATTACACCAGAATTCGTCCGGGATGAAGTAGCCATAGGACGTGCTATTATACCAAATAATATCAATCACCCAGAAAGCGAGCCCATGATCATTGGGCGCAATTTTTTGGTCAAAATAAACACCAACATTGGAAATTCTGCGGTGAGCTCTTCTATCGAAGAAGAAGTGGAAAAGGCAGTTTGGAGCTGTCGTTGGGGAGGAGACACGCTCATGGATCTTTCTACAGGCAAAAACATCCATGAAACGAGGGAATGGATTATCCGGAATTGCCCTGTGCCTGTGGGAACGGTTCCCATTTACCAAGCACTCGAAAAGGTAAACGGAAAAGCAGAAGATCTGACTTGGGAGATTTTCCGCGATACGCTCATCGAACAAGCAGAACAGGGAGTCGATTATTTTACTATTCACGCAGGAGTACGCTTGAAATACATTCCTTTGACCGCGAAGCGAGTAACAGGCATTGTATCACGCGGAGGTTCTATCATGGCCAAGTGGTGTTTGGCGCACCATAAAGAAAACTTTCTCTACACGCATTTTGAAGAGATTTGTGAAATCATGAAGGCCTATGACGTCGCATTTTCGCTGGGAGATGGCTTGCGCCCCGGATCCATCGCAGATGCGAACGATGAAGCACAATTCGGCGAACTTGAAACATTAGGAGAACTTACCAAAATTGCTTGGAAACACGATGTCCAAACGATGATCGAAGGGCCTGGCCATGTGCCGATGCATATGATCAAGGAGAATATGGACAAACAATTGAAAGAATGCCAAGAAGCCCCTTTTTACACACTTGGCCCTTTGACTACGGATATTGCCCCTGGTTATGACCATATTACGTCAGCTATTGGAGCTGCCATGATAGGCTGGTTCGGTACTGCTATGCTGTGTTACGTCACTCCCAAAGAGCACTTGGGATTGCCTAATAAGAAGGATGTGAAGGACGGGGTTATGGCGTATAAAATAGCCGCCCATGCAGCAGATTTGGCGAAGGGACATCCAGGCGCCCAATACAGGGACAATGCGTTAAGCAAAGCTCGTTTCGAATTTCGTTGGGAAGACCAGTTCAATTTGTCCTTGGATCCTGATACTGCACGTGAATACCATGACGAGACATTGCCGGCAGATGGAGCAAAAGTTGCACATTTCTGTTCTATGTGCGGTCCGCATTTCTGTTCCATGAAAATCACGCAGGATGTCCGTGACTTTGCCGAGAAACAAGGGCTCGAAGAAGATGAAGCGCTTCGCAAGGGCTTGGAAGAGAAGGCAAAAGAGTTCAAGGAAACAGGTGCCGAGATTTATTTGTAATGCAAATCGCCGCTTCAAGAGATACAATTCTTGAAGCGGTGAAAAAAATCACGAAAAGCTAGATTGCTTCTTTTCTGATTGTATTCATTACTTTTCGACCCACTTTTTTATGACCGAATACAGCTGCTCTTCTGAATAGGGTTTGCCTATGTGGTCATTCATTCCTGCTCGTAAGCTCTGTTCAATGTCTTCTTTGGACATATTGGCACTTAATCCAATAATAGGAATGTCATTTTTCAATTTGTCCCTGATCCATAATGTAGCTTCTAGGCCATCCATGATGGGCATTTGTACATCCATCAAAATAAAATCGTACGCTCCTTCTTCCAACATTGTAATGCATTCTTTTCCATTATTAGCGAAATCGGTCTCACAATTAAGGCCTTTTAACACCAATCTGGCCAGCATTTGATTTACTTCGTTGTCCTCTGCGACCAAAACCTGCATCTTTTTTGCAAAATGAGGTGATTTTTCCTCTGCTTCCATAATTTTTACTTTCTCGGCTATTTCAAAAGGAAGAATGAACCAAAAGCATGTTCCCAAAGGAGACGAAAATAACGTATGAGGCGATTCGACATGGAGCTCGCCTTCCATTAAGTTAACGACTTGTTTGGCAATGGAGAGACCTAATCCTGAACCTCCAAACTCTTTATGGATGTGAAAGTCTGCTTGTGTAAACGAATCGAAAATAACGGACAGTTTTTCTTTTGGGATCCCAGGACCTGTATCAGCAACGGCAAATTTTAATCGAACCTGTTGATCTTTTTTTTCAAGAACGGCTATTGTCACTTGTATTTTCCCTTCTTTGGTAAATTTTAATGCATTTCCGATCAAATTGATCAACACTTGATTGATCCTATGTTTATCACCTATGATGTATTCGGGAATTTCGTCTTCCCACAAGAGCACAAATTCAAGTCCAGCCTCCTTTGCCCGCGCCTCATAGGGGCTCAACGAGGAACAAACAGTTTCTTTCAGTTGAAAAGATTCTTTTTCGATCTCAAATTTCCCTTCCTCGATTTTGGTGAGATCCAGTACATCGCCGATAAGTTTTAAAAGCAGTTCCCCTGATTGATTGATCAATTGGACATAATGTTTCTGATGTTCATCCAATGCTGTTTTCTTTAGAACGTTAGCAAAGCCGATAACAGCGTTTAGCGGTGTCCGAAGCTCATGGCTCATATTCGCCAAAAATCTGGACTTCAAGGCGCTTGCAATTTCAGCTTGCCTTCTTTGTGTCACGTCTACAGAGATCCCGACCATTCCGATGATTCCTGTATTTTCATCCGTCAAAGGACCATAATAGGTTTCGAATGTTTTGTTCTTGATATCGTTGACGGCGATGAAACTTTCTCCTGCCAGAGCACGCTGTATTTTGGCACCCAGCTCTGGTCGAGGAAATACAGAGGCGTGGGGCAATCCCACGATCTCTCCAGGTTTATAGCCGAGAATTTCGAGCGCCCGTCCTTCTGATAATGTAAATATTCCCTCATTGTTTACAGACCACAAAGAAATAGGAGCCGTATTGATGACGCGCTCCAATTTCTTTTTCGATTCCTGCAGCTCTTGTTCGGCCAATTTGAAGTCGTGCACGTCGGTGCAGGTGCCAAACCACTTTTTGATCACTCCTTTCTCATCTTTCATTGGAAGCGCCCTTCCTAAAAACCACCGAAATTGTCCGCCCGGAGTGCTAAACCTATATTCGATTTCGTAGGGATTCCCCGTTCGAACGGCATCGGACCATGCTTGTTTGCTCCGTTCTATGTCATCAGGGTGAAGGATGGACGTCCAATCCCATTTGGGCATATCCAATGTAGCATGGCCTGTTAATTCGACATAATATCGGTTGTAATATTCCGGGATTCCGTTTGCATTTGTTACCCAGATAAGTTGAGGAATGGTATTTGCTAAAAATTCAAATTCCACTGCTTTTTCATGGACCAATTCTTTTTGTGGCAAGTTAGGTTGAACGTGAGGAGATGGATCTGTTTCTTTCGAAGTAGCCGGGCTGTATAAGATTCTAAAAGAAGCAATCAGAATACCCAAAAAGAAAAAAAGTGCCAGTATTTTTACAATTTGCAGAACCGAATGTGCAAAAACCCTAGTATCCAAACTGTGCATCAGTTGTACAAGGCCGACAGCGAAACTAAAAAGTCCCACGAATAGAAAAAACCATCTGATTCGTGTATCTGAGAGCTTCGAAGTGAAGTTATAAAGAACAAAAGGAAGAAGAAAAAGGGAAAGAATGAAGAGAAGATCCAGTGTTGTTTCGATGATGGAAGTATCAATCGACCAACACAAAGACATATCCAACACATTTAAATGGGATGTGAAGGTTTTCATAAAAAATACCATTTTCTTCTCGATTGGATTCACGCCAATCTATCAAAATATTTTCAATGCTCTATAAAATTGGATCCAAAACATGTGGAATTGATCAGCATTGGATAAAATACAGTATCTTGAAATACAATTTGATGTCTTGAAAAGACCTCTTTTTTATTTGTCGGAAATGGCCCGTTTATTGTCGCTTTGCATGATGGTGAATAAATCAAGCCATTTAATTTTGTCATATAAACCAAATAGAAAATTCTCAATCCTAAAAATTTTTAAAAATGGAAACAATGAATAAAACGACTATCACAGTAGAGACAATTGTGCAGGCCCCTATTGAGAAGGTATGGAAATATTGGACAGAACCAGTGCACATTACCAAATGGTGCCAAGCCTCGGACGATTGGCACGCGCCTTATGCCGAAAACGATGTAAAGGAAGGAGGCAAATTTAAAACGACGATGGCAGCAAAAGACGGGAGTTTTAGCTTTGACTTTGGTGGTACGTATACAAAAGTGGAGGAACCTTCTGTGATGGAATATACAATGGAAGATGGAAGAGAGGTAAAGCTGACATTCTCTAAAGAAGGGAACGATACAAAAGTGATCGAAACATTTGATCCAGAAAGTGTAAATCCTTTGGAAATGCAACGAGGGGGCTGGCAGGCTATTTTGGACAATTTCAAAAAGTATACTGAAGCAAATTGATTCCTATTGCCTTGTTTTTATGTACTTGAAAGGGTTGATCTATTTCTAGGTTGACCTTTTTTATTACGCGGCAATACCTTTTCAGAGCGTGTTAGCTAAGTGCAAGTCCTATATTTACGTTATGTTGATTGTGATCACAGATCCGGGCTTTCGAAAAGAAGAAGCAGAAGAGTTGCATAGGCTCTTTGGGGAAGGGATGGAGACGCTGCACCTTCGAAAACCAAATGCCGCCGAACACGAATACGAAACATTGCTGAGGGCCATCTCACCCGAATATAAAAAAAGAGTGATGTTGCACCAACATCATTCCCTCGCTTCCAAATACAATGTGAAGGGGATCCATCTCAAGGAAGAATATCGAAGTGGCTTGACAATAAGTGAATTAAGACAATTTCGAAAGGATCTTCGACGGAAAGGAATGCTTTTCAGCTCATCGTTTCATTCCCTCGAGAAAATGGCGGAATTCGAAGGGATATTTGATTACGTATTTCTGAGCCCTATCTTTGAAAGCATAAGTAAGCCTCATTACCTACATACTGATCTCCATATTTCAGATTTTTCTATAGAAACAACTAAAATGAAGGTAATAGCCTTAGGAGGGATAGAGCCGGCAAAAGTACTTTCTGCCAAACAGATGGGGTTTCACGGAATCGCAGTGTTGGGTTTTATCTGGCAAAATTCTTTTCCTGTGATGCAACAGTTCGAAAGCGTGAGAGATTCCTATCTCCATCACTTTAAACAGACACTCATTCCGTAATCAAACATTGAAAAACAGACCGATTGTTTTAAGCATTGCAGGCTTTGATCCTTCCGGTGGAGCTGGGCTTTTAGCAGATGTGAAAACATTTGAAACGATAAAAGTATACGGCTATGGGGTACAGACGGCCCTTACTTGGCAAAATGAACAAGAGTTCCAACGTGTGCAATGGCACGCACTTGAAGACATTATTTCGCAAGTCGAAATCCTTTTTAAGACCACACATGTGGGTTTTGTAAAGATAGGATTGATCGAAAATGCCACTATTTTTGGAGAAATTCTTTCTTTCTTACACCATAAAAATCCTCGGGTCAAAATTATTTGGGATCCTATTTTGCAAGCCAGCACCGGATTTGATTTTCATTCAACCTCCTCTGCATCAGAATGGAAAATAAATATGTCTAAACTTTACTTGTTTACACCAAATTGGCTTGAACTACAATGGTTGTCACAAAATTTGGATGGAGAACTAGGAGCTGAACATTTGGCCCGCTATTGCCACGTTTATTTGAAAGGAGGCCATCGGCCTCACAAGCAAGGCTATGATTATTTGGTCACAAAGGAAAGCACCACGAAAGAAGGCAAGCCCAAAGCCTACTTTTTCCGGCCAAAATCACAGGGAGTTTTTGCAAAGCATGGGTCTGGCTGTGTGCTTTCTTCTGCTATTCTAGCTTATCTAGCCAAAGGCTATCCGCTTCACAGGGCCTGTCTGCTGGCCAAGCAATATACCACCCGTTTCTTGTCAAGTAACGAACATTTGCTAGGCTACCATGTCCGATAATGGTAAAATATAGACTAATATGATTTCTCCTCTCCATTATATTTCGCAAGAACCGCATTTGCCAAACATCATGAAAGCATGCGAAGCAGGTTGCGATTGGATTCAATTGAGAGCAAAAAATAGTTCCTTCCAAGAATTAAAACAATTGGCAATAGAAGCAAAAAAGATCACGGATTCATTTGGTGCTAGGTTAATTATAAATGACAGTTTGGAAATCGCGTTGACCATTGCGGCGGATGGTGTCCACTTGGGAAAAAAGGACATGGACGTCGCAGAAGCAAGAAAGATAACAGGCCCGGGATTTATCATTGGAGGAAGCACGAATTCTTTAGAAGATGTACTTGAGATTGCAAAGAAGGAAGTGAATTATCTAGGGTTGGGCCCACTTCGCCACACTTTGACCAAAACTGACCTGAATCCTGTTTTAGGCATTGGACAAATGCGTCAAATCCTAAGCGAGGTAAAAATGAGAGGCATTACAATTCCCATTATTGGCATAGGAGGCATTACACGGCAGGATATTCGCCCATTGGCAGAAATAGGGTTGCATGGCGTAGCTATTTCGGGCTTGATTACGTTTGATGAAAATAGAAAGGAAGTAATCCAAGAAATATACGCGCATTTCAGGTAGAGAATGCTTAAATTTGGGTAATGGCAACAGCACTTCAAATAGCCGATAAGACCTTTACTTCGCGGCTCTTCACGGGTACAGGCAAGTTCAGTTCTTCTTCTTTGATGGAAGAAGCCTTATTGGCATCCGGCTCGGAATTGGTGACCATATCGCTTAAAAGAGTGGATGTCCAAAATGAGCAAGATGATATTTTGGTGCACCTTCGACATCCGCAATTCAACTTGCTGCCCAATACTTCTGGAGTAAGAACTGCCAAAGAAGCTATTTTTGCTGCCCAATTGGCAGCGGAAGCACTGGAAACAAATTGGCTTAAACTGGAGATCCATCCCGACCCGAAATACCTTCTTCCTGATCCTGTGGAAAGTTTGAAGGCATGTGAAGAATTGGCCAAAATGGGTTTTGTCGTTTTGCCTTATATCCATGCCGATCCTGTTTTATGCAAACGGTTGGAGGAAGCGGGTGCCGCAGCTGTCATGCCATTGGGTTCTCCGATAGGGAGCAACAAAGGCCTTAGAACCATCGACTTTTTGGAAATTATCATTGAGCAAAGTAAAGTTCCGGTGGTCATAGATGCCGGCATCGGTGCTCCATCCGACGCTGCCAAAGCCCTTGAACTGGGTGCCGATGCCGTGTTGGTCAATACTGCCATTGCCGTGTCCCAACATCCCGTCGAAATGGCCAAGGCATTTAAAATGGCAGTAGAAGCTGGCCGAATGGCATATGAAGCAAAATTGGCCAAGCCACAAAAACATGCCACTGCAAGCAGCCCATTAACGGCCTTTCTCGAAGAATTAGAATAAAATTTTCGACTCTTTAGGAATTGAATTCTGCCTCGTGTTGCTTGCGTAATTTCTTGGCAAGTTCGGCGATCTGATCCGCCATAAATTCATCTCCTGTAGCACCCCGGAGTGTTTCTCCTAAACCTACAATGGTTTCGATGCAAAACTTTTTCATTTCATCGACCTGCATTTCTTTGTTCCAAAGGTCGAGTTTCATGGTATTTTTACTTTCATGGTCCCAAATGGACACCGCGATGCATTTGGTTTCAAAGATCTTTTCTTCTGGATTGTTGTCGGTAGCCAACCAAAAGATTTTATCCGGGATATTGTGGTCATCCAGCTCGATGCTGAAGTGAAGTTCAGAACGTTTCATATAATAGAAATCAAAAAAGGGATTGAAAATTAGTCCATTCGGTTGTCGTAGTAGGGTGTTGTATTACTTTTTTGTCGCAACCCAAGGCGACAGCCCTACTCTCAATGTTTTGTTCCCGGTCTGCATCTCCTGGATGGTCGCTTAAGAACACAGGAGTAGAAGATCCAGAACCGGTTGCCAGTAGTTTTTTAAAGAAGGATGCTGCCCCATCGCATTTGAATCTGGAATCTTTTAGCGCAACGACAGAGAATTCGTCGGCCTGGGTTTCATGGCAGCGGCTATATTTCAATAGGGCCAGTTGGGCTGCAATTTGCTCCAATTTGGAACTATTGCCACCAAGGATGCTAAGCAATACACTCAATCCTTGTTCTTTTATGATGGCATCCGTCGAATGACGCAGTGCCGCGTGACCCATTTCATGGCCCAAAACCCCGGCCAAATCGTCTTCGCTGTCTAGATATTTGATAATGCCAGTATAAACAAAAATGTATCCACCAGGTGTACAGAAGGCATTCAATGTACTGTCTTCTTTGATAATGGCGATCCGCCATTTGAAGTCATTTTCGTGCGGGATGTCTGCCTTTGCAAAGATGCTGTCCCGCATGGCATACAGGAATTGATACGCCGCCACATGGGTGCTAGAATCGAGTACTTGGTACTGGCCCGAATAGCGTATTTGAGAATCTACTTGTGCCCCCAAAGCGATGTCTTCCGAGATTGAAAAAAGGTTTATATCGGTGCAACTTGTGGCAATTTGTACGTCATCGGACTTCTTTTTGCATGTCACAAAAGCCAAACTGCCAATAAGCAATACGCATATGCTTAGATTTCTTGTTTTCATTTTGTTTAAATTTTCATCTCGGGGATCTCTCCTTCTACCGTCAATCTCCCTTCTGTCGCAGAAATAATTTCTTCTACTGATATACCTGGGGCCCTTTCCTTCAATATAAATCCTTTTCCTACTACCACATCCACCACGGCAAGTTCTGTGACGATCCTTTTCACACAATTTTTTCCTGTCAAAGGCAATGTGCATGTTTTCAATAATTTCGATTGGCCTTCTTTGTTCCTATGTTGCATGGCCACAATGATATGTTGGGCAGAAGCGACAAGATCCATGGCACCTCCCATTCCTTTTACCATTTTTCCCGGAATTTTCCAGTTGGCAATGTCGCCATTTTCGGAAACTTCCATGGCGCCCAAGACAGTCAAGTCAACATGCCCTCCTCGTATCATGGCAAAACTGGCCGCCGAATCAAATAATGCCGCTCCCGGAATCATGGTGACGGTTTGTTTGCCAGCATTGATCAAATCCGGATCTACTCCCTCTTCAGAAGGAAAGGCTCCCATTCCTAATAATCCATTTTCGGACTGCAATACTACGTTAATTCCAGAAGGAATAAAATTAGCTACCAATGTTGGGATCCCGATCCCAAGATTTACATAAAAGCCATCTTTTAGCTCTTGGGCAATTCGTTTGGCGATACCGTTTTTATCTAGCATAGTTTTTACTAATTTAAGAACAACAAAAGAAATTCTTGACGCCGAATCTTTCTCTTTTTACTACGGAAAATGTCCAACGAAGCACTGCACGATATTGTCAAAGACTTGCAAGAAAAGCAAGGAATTCGGGTAGAGGGTTTCCAATTTGTGTCTGGTGGATGCATTAATTCAACCGTTAAGTTAACCTGTGGGGTAAAAAATTATTTTTTGAAATGGAACGATGGAAATCGTTATCCTGCCATGTTTCAAACAGAAAAAATGGGATTGGAATTGCTGGCGAGCACAAAAACGATCAAAATTCCCCAAGTAATGGCGCTTGGAGAAGCTGCTGGACAATCATACCTCATGTTAGAGTATATCAAAACAAGCGATAGGAGTGATGTCGCATGGGAAAAATTTGGTGGACAATTGGCGTATATGCACCAACATTCCCATGAAAAATTCGGACTGGAAATCGACAACTATATCGGTAGTCTGAAGCAAAGTAACCGGCAACATTCCAATTGGATTGATTTTTTTTGTGCAGAACGCTTGGAAGCCCAAGTAAAACTAGGAAAGGATACAGGCAAAGTAAGGCAAGAAATAGCGCGAGGATTTAAAATTTTATATAAGCGGCTTCCTGATTTAATCCCAGAGCAAAAAGAACCTGCCTTACTTCACGGCGACTTGTGGGGGGGAAATCTCCTCATGGACGAACGCGGCGAGACGTTCATCTTCGATCCGGCGGTATATTATGGCCATCGTGAGGCGGAATTGGCCTATACCCGGTTATTTGACAGATTTCCCGATTCCTTTTACCGAGGCTATGAAGAAGTGTATCCTTTGGAGAAAGGCTGGCAACAAAGGGCAGATCTTTTTAATCTATATCCTCTTTTGGTACATGTCAACTTATTTGGTGGCGGCTACCTTTCCCAGGTTCAATCCATTTTGCATAAGTGGGCAAAATAGTTCGCACGATGGTGCGATTGTTTTAGAATCAATGGAGTCTTTCTGGGAGATAAAAATAGGATAATTCCAAGATTTGATATACTTCTTCCAAATAAGGACATCTAGGAGGAGATGTTTCGTAAAAGCATTGCTTTTGGGAACATGTATCTTTTTTTTCTTGCCGGAGATACATGCACAGGGAGTAAATTTCTTTCGCATTGAAGAATCAAATGACATTTTTTCCGATGTGAACGACGACAGGTATTTCACCCAAGGGATAAAATTTGAGGTGATGGGTACCAATATTGGCAAGTTATACAAGGAGATAGGCTTGCGTACTTTCTTTGTGAAAATTGGAGAGGACACGCTTCATAAAGATCATTATTCTATCTTGTTTACCCAAGATTTTTACACTCCTTCCGATAAGGACGCCGATACAGTGATATTGAACGACCGCCCGTTTGCAGGTACGATGTATGTAACTTTCCGGAATACCTCTGTGAGTCTTGCAAAACGACAACGGATCATGAGTGAAATTTCATTGGGTGTCCTAGGGCCTGCGGCCTTGGGTCGTCAGATGCAAGATGGGGTCCATACCGTATTGTCGCGTTATAACAGCGATACAGATATCAAAGGATGGGATTATCAATTGCACAACGATCTCTATTTCAATTATTGGCTGCATTTGGAAAATGCTGTGTTCAGCTCGAAATTTTTGGAGGCGAACAGCATTTATGAATTTAATCTCGGCACTATTTACGATGACTTTGGGATCGGGGGAAGGATGCGTGTAGGGATATTCAAAAGTTTTTTTGATACCAATTTAGGGCTCACCACGAGACAGGATAAATTTGAGACGGTAGGTAAGATGTTGAAAACTACTACGCAATTGTACGTTTTTTTTAATCCAATAGGCAAAATGGTGCTTTATAACGCGCTTTTGCAAGGAGGAGTGATCAATAACCTGATTGGGACAGAAGAACATCGGATGCCGGCAGACCAGATCTCGCGGTTTGTCGTAGTGGGCAATTATGGATTAGGCTTTATTATGGGAAGGTTTAAGCTCGAACTGGTCGAATATTTTCGAAGCAAAGAATTTGATACAGGATATAACCATAACTATGGCAATATCGAGGTAACGTATAGTTGGTAAATACAAAATCTACAAGAAAAATCTAACGCAACAAACTTCTCATACATTACCTTTGTTCAATGATTTAGTCCCTCTTAATCTATATTTATTTTGGCTAAAAAAGAACTTGCTCCTGTTAGTACCGTTACCGCAGAGGAATATATTGAAGTGTTTGGTGCCCGCGAACACAATCTAAAGAACATCGATGTTCAGTTGCCGCGTAATAGTCTTGTTGTCATTACGGGAATAAGCGGGAGCGGGAAATCTTCCCTTGCTTTTGATACGATTTATGCGGAAGGCCAACGGCGGTACATGGAAAGTTTCTCCGCCTATGCACGCTCCTTTATCGGGGACATGGAGCGACCCGATGTAGACAAGATCAATGGACTAAGCCCAGTTATTTCCATCGAACAAAAAACAACGTCTCGTAACCCACGTTCCACGGTGGGTACTACCACGGAGATTTATGACTTTCTTAGGTTATTGTATGCCCGTGCGGGTGAGGCCTATTCATATATCACAGGAAAAAAGATGATCCGCCAATCCGAGGATCAAATCATTGAGAACTTGCTTAAATTATTTGAGGGGCAGAAATTGATGCTGTTGGCTCCTTTAGTGCGGGGTAGGAAAGGGCATTACAGGGAATTGTTCGATGAATATGCTAAAAAGGGGTTTACCAAAATGCGTGTAGATGGTGAAATTTTAGAATTGAAGCCCAAAATGCAGGTAGATCGCTACAAAACGCATGCGATTGAGTTAGTAGTAGATAGGATTGTCGTAAAGGGAGAAGATCGATTCAGAGTGGCACAATCCGTGAGTCAGACCATGGTGCACGGCCAAGGTGTCATTATGGCGATCAATCCCGATCATACGGAGCAAGTGCATTATTTTTCCAAATTTTTGATGGACCCTGAATCGGGACTCGCGTACGATGAGCCCGCACCTAACTTATTCTCTTTTAACTCGCCTGTAGGAGCTTGTCCGCATTGCAAAGGCTTGGGCCAAGTGGAAGAGATTGCCAAAGATTTGGTCATTCCAGATCCAGAATTGAGCATATCCAGAGGAGGATTAGCCCCTTTGGGTGAATATCGGGACATTTGGGCATTCCGCCAGATTCAGGATATCTTAAAAGCCTATAAAAAGAATATTTCCACGCCTATCAAAGATATCCCTGCGGAAGTGATGGATGTTATTCTCCATGGCATTGAAGGCACTGCCTTGGTAGAAAAGATGGATGCCTTTGAAGGAGTGCTTTTGATGGTCAAAAAGCAATTGGAGTCGGAATCCGATAAGGTGCGAGAATGGGCTTCCGCGTTCGCACGTGTGGTGGTGTGTCCCGAATGTCAAGGGCAACGATTAAAGAAAGAATCCCTTCATTATAAAATAGACGGGAAAAACATTGCGGAGCTGGCCCAAATGGACATTCACCAATTAAGAGATTGGATGGCAAATTTGGAAGACCGGATGAACGAAAAACAGCGGCTGATTGGAGGAGAGGTATTAAAAGAAATTCGGAAAAGGATCAATTTTCTACTGGAAGTAGGATTGGAATACCTCACTTTGAACCGTCCCTTGGGCACTCTCTCAGGAGGAGAAGCACAACGTATCCGGCTTGCGACCCAAATCGGCACACAATTGGTAGGTGTACTCTATATCATGGACGAACCTAGCATCGGCTTGCACCAGCGTGACAATGTAAAATTGATCGAAGCACTTCGCAATCTTCGGGATATAGGAAACACTGTTTTGGTAGTGGAACATGACAAGGACATGATGATGGCTTCCGATTTTTTATTGGACATTGGACCTGGCGCAGGAAGGCATGGAGGGCACATTGTGGCGCAAGGCAGGCCAGAAGAGTTCCTCAAAATGGACACTGTGACAGCTTCATTTTTGAATGGCCGAAACATGGTGCATCTGGAACATAAGAAAAGGAAAGAAACACATCAGTTTCTGGTTCTTAAGGGAGCGAAAGGGCATAACCTTCAAAATGTTACCTTACAACTTCCTTTGGGAAAGATGGTATGTATCACCGGAGTTTCTGGAAGTGGGAAATCATCGCTCATTCACCATACGCTCTACCCTATCTTGAATCAGCACTTCTTCAACAGCAAGATTGATCCGCTGTCTTATGAAGCCATTGAAGGCTTGGAGTTGATTGATAAAGTAATCGAAGTGGACCAATCGCCGATTGGACGCACGCCCAGATCCAATCCGGCTACGTATACGGGTGTATTCACAGACATCAGGGCATTGTTTACGCAATTGCCCGAGTCTAAAATTCGCGGCTATGACCAAGGGCGCTTTTCGTTTAATGTAAAAGGAGGCCGTTGCGAAACATGCGAGGGAGCCGGAATGAGGCTGATCGAGATGGAATTTCTCCCAGACATCCATGTCCCTTGTGAAACATGTAAAGGAAAGCGGTATAACCGAGAAACGTTGGAAGTGAGGTTCAAAGGAAAATCGATTTCCGATGTATTGGATATGACCGTAGAACAAGCGGTCGAATTTTTTGAGAATCAACCTAAAATCTTTCGGAAGATCGAAACATTAAAAGAGGTAGGGTTAGGATACATCACATTAGGGCAGCACGCGACCACTCTTTCTGGAGGAGAAGCGCAACGTGTCAAGCTCGCTACCGAACTTTCACGCAAAGATACAGGCAAGACTTTTTATATCTTGGATGAGCCCACGACAGGCCTTCATTTTCAAGACATCCAACACATGATGGATATACTAAACAAATTGGTCGAAAAGGGAAATACAGTACTTATCATTGAACATAATCTGGATGTAATCAAAGTAGCAGATTGGATCATTGACTTAGGTCCTGAGGGTGGCCGTGGGGGAGGTAATATCATCGCGCAAGGTACCCCCGAACAAGTGTCGAAAGTAAAAGAGAGTCATACAGGAAAATTTTTACAGTTGGAGCTGAGGTAAAAATACCCTCTACTAACTGCCTCTGTCTATTCAATACTGATTCACCCACAATTCGACAAAACCAAGCTTTATTTTGGACAGGGTCAGTATTATCTTTTTCTTAAATTATACCCTTTGATTTTGAAAAATAATAAGAACATTCTAGCTAGTGGATGTGAAAATCAATAGGAAAGATGTAGGTAAAAATGTATTATTCCCTGTAGGATTTTTTAATTTTGATTAAATGGGAGAGGGTTGACCAAGAGGGAGCACTCTTGAAGAAGATATATAAAGAATGGAAACCAAGTACGAGGACCAATTACTTCTTCTTAGGTCAGGCGACCCTAAAGCGCTGGAATCGATTTATAAAAACAATGAAGCAAAATTTACTCATTGGATTTTGCGCCATTATCCCTATCTCTCTTTGGACGATGCCAAGGATATTTTTCAAAATGCGGTCATTATTTTATATGAAAACATAAAAACAGGAAAGCTTACCGACTTACAAAGCTCTATCTCCACGTATTTGTTCGGAATAGGGAACAATTTGGTACGAGCGTTTGCTAAAAAGCTTGGGAAAGAGCCTATTCCATTTTCAGAAATGGCTCATCTGGAAATAGTCGACGAGTTACAAGCGTATATTGTCAATCGGGAGAAAATAATGGGGTTGCTCGAAAAAATAGGGGATAAATGTCAAAAATTGCTCGTTTCGTCAGTTTCAAGTAAATTTAAATCAGAAGATTTTGCAAAAGTATTGGGATATCCAAGTGCGGAAATGTACAGGAAGAAGAAGCACGAATGCTTGAGAAAGCTGAAAGGCATCATAGAAGAAAGAAAACTCACCATCGACCATTTCCTTGAATGACCCCAGACCAAGACCTATATGATCAGATAGAAGCCTATCTTGAAGGAAGGTTAAATGAAGAGGCTGTCGCTGCATTTGAGCGACAGCTTCAATCGGATCCTGAACTTGTGCAGGAAGTGGCGGACCTTCGTACTGCCCGTTTTCTTTTGAAAAGTGCATCGTACGATGTATTGAAAACCCAGTTAAAGTCATATTCCAAGGAGTTGGAACAGGTGGATACAACTCCGATTGTTTCAATATCACATTTTGTCTGGAAATGGGCAATTGCAGCAAGTCTGGTACTGGGGCTAACTGTCACTTGGTTTTGGATGAAACAAAATACAGTAGACACAGCTGATCTAGTTGCAGCGTACTACGTTCCGTATCCCAACATAATCAATCCTGTAAAAATGGGAGAGAAAAGCCACTCCCATCAAGAAGTCGAAAAAGAAGCGATGCGGGCATACGAAGCCGGCGATTTTATGCGGGCAGCGGAACTTTTAGAACAGTTAAGCATGAAATCTGCAAACCAATGGTGGCTCTTTTATTTAGGAAATGCTTACTTAGGCGCAAAAAAAGGAGAATTGGCCTCCCGCGCTTTTTTGTCGTTGAAAAAACAACCTACCTTTTTAAACATGGGCCTATCTGAGCAAACAGATTGGTACTTGGCACTCAGTTACCTTCAAATGGGTAGGAAATCAGAAGCAAAAGCGCTACTCCGTCCTATACAAACCTCGTCTAAAATTTATGGACCAAAGGCAAAAGAATTGCTTGACCAATTGGAGTAACGCTTCCACATAATCATATGACGAAAGGGAATAAATGGAAGTGGAGTATTGGACTTTTAATTTCCTTGCTTGCCTTTTATTTTGTTTGGCGGTGGTTCGTTCCTACGGCCGTTTCTACTTTCCCAACAAAGGTCGATTTTCCTTATAAAGATTCCCTTCTTGCGAAAGCCGATCAGAAATACGCTCAATTTGAAACAGACAGTGCCTTACTAGAATATAAGGAACTTGCGCCTTCTTACCTAGCAAAAGAAAATTGGAAGGCATACGTGAAATGCTGTTTGCGTATAGGGGCCTGTTACAGGCGTTTGGGAGAAATAGACAGTGCATTGGCGTATCTGACATTTGGTAAACAACTAGCGTATGAAAAACTAGGTCCAATGGACATTGTGACGGCCCATTCCCACCATTATCTTGGGGAGTATTATTTTGATTGGGTGGACCCTAATTTGGCTTTGGAGGAATTTTTGAAGTCTAAATCATTGATGGACCTTTACCACTCCCCTTATCATCCTACCAGAGCTTATACACTAGATCAAATAGGGGAAGTGTATAGCTTTTATTTCCGGAATGGGGCATTGTCTGAAAGGTATTTTAGGGAAGCACTTGATCTTAGGGAATATCACGGAGAACATCATACCTCGGGCATAGCGAATAATTATTACAACCTTTCCATAGCCTGTTTCATGAAAGGAGAATACGGCAAGGCACTTTCGTTAAATGAATATTCCTACCGTATATTCCGTGATTTGGAAGGACATTTTGAATCGCATATTTCAAATAATTATAGCCATGCAGGCAACATTTGGTACGCACAAAAGGCATATGATAAGGCTGTCACGCAGTATCAAAAGGCAATAGACCTTCTTTCCCAGAATCCGGATTATCCCTCGCTCTTAGTCAATCAGTATAACAATTTGGGTGCTGCCTATCTAGAAAATGCACAAGTAAAAGAAGCAAAGGAAAGTATTTGGATATCCTTGTCCCGAAATCAGGGGACAGATACATTGGAGTGGATCAAAAGCATTTACAATTTAGGCCTGTTATTCGAACAAGAACAAAATGGGGATTCGGCCCAAAGTTGCTATGAAAAGTGCCACTTGCTGTGCACGAAATTTTATCCCACAAATCATCCCCAGCTTGCCTTAGTTTTTTACAGGATGGGCATCTTAAAAAAAGAACAAGGTGAAGGGGATGCTGCTTTACAATTACTTCAACGTTCGTTGTGTACTTTGCTGCCGTCCTTCCATCCTGCCGATATCTATGCGATTCCTTCTAAGGAAGAAATAGAGCACCCTTTGCAATTGCTGGATGTACTGCAGGAAAAAGCCTCTCTTTTAGAAAAAATGTATTCGGATGGGCCTATCAAAAAGAAGGCGTTGGAAACAGCTTTAGGTTATTACCTATTGTCGGAAGAAGTATTGATAAAAAACCGGGCCTCTTATGAACGGGACGAGGCCAAATTATACATGTCCGAAATACATCAGCACATTTATGAAGAAACCTTGCGGTACCTATGGAAATTGCACGCATTGTATGCAGAACCGAAATATTTGGGCCTTGTCTTTCAAACCATGGAAAGAAGCAAATCTGCACTTCTTCAAGAAGCCTTAGCGAAAGCAAAAATAATGCAAGAGGCTCAAATTCCCGATTCGCTGAGAAAGGAGGAAAAGACACTGAAAATCGCGTTGGAGGAGACCAATTTTCTGCTGAAAATGATGCAAAGAGCAGAGACATCGGAGAAGTGGCACCATCTTGATTCGACCCGGCTTCAACAGGAGAGGTCATTGGAAAAATGGAAGCAAAAATGGAGCAAAAGCTTCCCAGAATATTTTTTGCCTGATTATACGACAAAAGAGAAACACATTGCGGATATACAAAACGAGGTAAAAGAAGACGAAGTAATAGTGGAATATTACTGGGGAAAACAGGCACTTTATAGCATAGCTATTTTTCATGACGCGATAGAACTGCATGAAGTAAAGAGAAAGGACTTATTGGAAAAGCAAGTCAAGGATTTCTTTAAAATGGTCAACGATTCGCATGTATACTTGGAAAATAGCGAAAGAGAAAAGCAGGCGAGCGCATATGCCTCCTTGGGAAAAGGATTATTCGATTCAATTTTAAGTCCTTTTCTTCATCGCGAGATCTCGACTGCTGCCATCATTCCAGATGGACCGCTGTGTCAAATTCCCTTTGAAGCTCTTGTAGAAAACAAACCTGTTTCTTCTGTTTCAGGATTCCATCAATTGGATTACATACTGAAAAAGTACCAAATATCGTATGCTCATTCCTGCCAAATTCTGTTTTCCACATCGTTCACTACTTCTTGGTGGGATAAAAAAAGCCTGCTCTTCTTGAGTTATCCTAGTGGTGCAGAGCGAAAAAAGAACGAAGAAAACCCGGCATTTTTCTTACCAAATGCTGCAATGCTGCCCTTACTTTCCAAAGAGTTAGGAGCAACGTACCAGATGGCAACAAAGGAAAATTTAAGGACCAATTTGCCATACCACGATATGGTACACTTCCATGTACATGCTTCTGCCGACACAGCGAATACCGCGAATAGTAAATTTTTGTTTGTGCAGGAGAAGAATCCACAAAAAGAGGATCCCCTTTACAGTCATGAGATTTATGGAATGAATTTCAAAGATAAGTGGGTAATGCTCAATGCCTGCGAAACAGCAATTGGCAAACATTACCAAGGAGAAGGAGTATACAGCTTGGCTAGGGGATTTAGTTATGCAGGAAGCAATGGTGTGTTCACCGGCCTATGGAAATTGAATGAAACTCCCACATTTGAAATTACCAAGCATTTTTATCATAATCTACAAAAAAATGGAGATGTTGAACAGGCCTTTCACCAAGCAAAAAGGGATTTTCTACAAAACCAGGATAATCTTACAGCCCATCCAAGTTATTGGGCAGGAACGATATTGATCAATAACTCCCGAGAGAGAAAAAAATATGACACTTTGGTAGCCATTTTTCTTGTCGTCTTTTTTGCCACGTGCTTATGGTATGGAAGGAAAAAGGCCTGGGATAGATCCCAAGCCTACTAATTATTTCTCTATGGCGACAATCATCGCATAATATTTGCCACCAATTTCGATCTTGGCATGGTGTTCTTTGAATTCACCTGAAATTTCATTCGTCTTGTATCCTCTTGGGGTGTGTAAAGGAAGTAAGACAGGTTCGCCATCCACGATAATTATTTCACCGTTTTCATCTAGTTTCTTCACAGAATAGGTGATAAGATAGGGATTATTCTCATTTCCATCCCCCGGCCTGATGGGCCCTCCTGATTGATTTCTTCCCGGTGTTACGATTCCTTTTGGCATATGAGTACGTATTTAAGGTTGAAAAGTAGGTTCTAGAGCCATTACCATATCGAACTCTACTCCATCGACGTTAAAGAGAATATGTTTTATGTCTAAATTTTCCACAATATCAAAGGGTTGATATATCTTGTTTGTAAGCAAAGGAAGTAGAACAGGCTGTTGATCTTGTATGACCAGACCTCCGGCATCGTCAAGTTGCCAAACAAAATAGGTGGCTAAATAAGGGTTGTTTTCAGTTATGATTCTATCTCTTAAGGGACCTCCCGATTGGTTTCTTCCTGGTGTTACAATTCCTTTTGGCATACTAGTAAGGGGTTTAAGGGTTGAATTATGTTTTCCCCTTTATGTACCCACTCTTTATTGTGTTACTAGAAATACTATTTTTTTAACAGAAGGCAGGCAAAATGCAATATTGGAAGTTTTAGGACTACGTAACAGACGTATTGTTCGTACCTTTGTCGGATGGAACCATCATCAGCTGCAACTAATTTTAGGTCGGGTTTTGTAAATATCGTAGGGAGGCCGAATGTGGGCAAATCCACATTGACAAACGCCCTTATGGGAGAAAAGCTCTCCATTGTAACTTCGAAGGCGCAAACGACGCGTCACCGCATTATGGGAATGTGGAACGGACCGGATTTCCAAGTCGTTTATTCCGATACTCCCGGTATTTTAAAACCTGCCTACGAATTGCATAAGGCGATGATGGATTTTGTAACAGGAAGTTTGGAAGATGCAGACCTCGTTTTGTTCGTAGCAGATATTTACGACAAAGAAATAGAGGAAAACATTTTAAGGAGGATCAACAAACTGGAGGTTCCCTTGCTCCTTGTGATCAACAAAACGGATTTAGTTAAGGCAAATGAACTGGAGGAAACAAAAAGTTTCTGGTATAGCAAATTACGCCCACAAGCCTGTTACTATACTTCAGCCCTTCAAGGAAGTGGAATAGAAGAGTTGAAGAGTGCTATTTTAAAAGAAATGCCCGTCCATCCTCCTTTTTTCAATACTGAGGATTATACAAACAGGACAGAGCGCTTTTTTGCTTCCGAAATTATACGGGAGAAGATATTTCTTCAATACAAGGAAGAAATACCTTATTGTAGCGAAGTGATTATTCAAGGGTTCAAGGAAAAGGAAGACATTATTGTCATTTCCTGTCTTATCTTGGTCGAAAGAGATACACAGAAAAGTATCTTGATCGGCAAAGGGGGAGAAGCGATTAAAAAATTAGGTGTGGCAGCACGCAAGGAACTGGAAGAATTCTTAGGCAAAAAAGTATTTCTGGAACAGTCCGTAAAAGTAGAACCTGATTGGCGAAGCAAAACACACATGTTAAATAAATTAGGCTACCAAGGGTAACTTGCCTTTTTCTGTACACCTCTTTATATTAGCGAGTACTTTAACCTTTAAAATATTGTACTATGTCAAAGGGAATGGATCAAAAGAAAGAAAAGAAAAAGGAAGCAAGCAAAAGTCCTAAAGAGAAAAAGGCCGCAAAATTGGCCAAAAAACAGAAAGGTGATTAAATACATTAGGTTGCAAACTTTCAATTTGCAACCTAATTTTTAGAGTGTTGACAAAATGACTTTTAAGAAAAAGAGGATTAACCTTCCTTGATTTCCTTTTCAGTGTATTTCGAAGGGCATTTCATCAAAATCTTATCTGCCACAAATACATTGTTTTTTACGCATCCGATGATAACGATCTGTTCGGAACGTTCAAAATCTGCAGGTTTTGGATTCCCGTAGATGACGCTCATTTCTGTAAGGGTACTATCGATCAATTGGAATTTAAAAAAATTGGGATCAAGTTCGGGATGGTATACCAT
>OUMI01000010.1_pt1 | contig 49137 bp, 40 predicted proteins | sample 1690941 | NCBI WGS metagenome assembly OUMI01 (sample SAMEA3914864, study PRJEB12502) | metagenome | biome: forest; material: soil | place: USA | collected 2012-03-12 | depth 0.3 m | reverse complement strand
TCAAGAGCACTTCTCCGGATATGCTGTTCGGTCTTAGAGGTGGCGGCTAATCCTCCAAGGCCATCTTCTTCTTCGCGAAGATACCCTCTGTCTTTCATCTCTTGGATAAAATCGGCCATAGTATAATGGTCGTCTGTTAGGCCATACTGACGATCTACGTCTGTAAGCCATTGTAAGGCTTCCTCTACATTGCCTGTGATGGTCAACAACTCGTTAAACACTTTGAATAATTTTTCAAAGGGTGTTTCCCCTTCCGATTGGGGGATGTATTTTCCGAAGCGATAACCTAGCATAATAAGTGGTGGTGTGCTTTTACCAAAGTGACTGTCATTAAAAGAACCCTGATGCTGAAAAAAAAGTTTGCTATCAGCTAAATCTAATTGTAAGGTAAAGGATTTTTTTGATCCTCTTTTTTGATTATCGGCATTCCGTTTTAATCTTGTAGATTTGGGCAAAATTTTGTTTTAATAGAATCTTCCATGACAGGAATTAACCAAAAGGTCCTACGTTCAGAAAACCTGTATAAGTTGTATAAATCACGAACCGTGGTAAACAACGTATCTGTAAATGTAAAACAAGGCGAGATAGTGGGATTATTGGGACCCAATGGAGCTGGAAAGACCACCACGTTCTATATGACGGTCGGGCTCATCAAACCCAACCAAGGAAAAATTTTTCTGGAGGATGAGGAGATAACAGACCTTCCCATGTACCGTAGGGCACAAAAAGGAATTGGGTACCTGTCACAAGAAGCTTCTGTGTTCCGCACTTTGACCGTGGAAGAAAATATTTTGGCTGTTTTGGAAATGACCAAAATGACCAAAAAGGAACGCGTGGAGAAAACAGAGAGCCTCTTGGAAGAGTTCAGCCTGAAACACGTGCGTAAAAACTTAGGGAAGGTATTGTCCGGTGGAGAAAGGAGGCGGACAGAGATTGCGCGAGCACTCGCTGTAGACCCTCTTTTTGTCTTGTTAGATGAACCTTTTGCAGGAGTTGACCCCATTGCGGTAGAAGAAATACAGGGCATTGTGGCCAAATTGAAGCAAAAAAATATCGGGATCCTGATTTCCGATCACAATGTAACGGAAACACTTTCGATCACGGACCGAGCATATGTACTGGTGGAAGGCAAAATTTTCAAATCAGGTACCGCCGAAGAGCTTGCTTCCGATGAGCATGTGAGAAGGGTCTATTTAGGGAAACATTTCGAATTCAAGCGCAAAATCTAAGGTTCTATTCTGCTTGCCGGGCATTTTCTAGAAATACTTCTTTTAGCATTTTCCTTTGAGGTAAAAAAGAGATGACCTCTGTCTGTTGCATAAGAGATTGCAGAAATAGGTTTCGATCTATTCTATTTTTAGTCTGGATGACTGTTTTCCCCTTGTCCACTTTTATAATATCAAAATCTGTTGTCGGTACCAATGGAGACGTTGTTGTCACTTCGTACAAAAGACTCGTTTGTTGGGTAAGGATTTCTTCCAAAGGGCCTTTCAATACGACTCTTCCTTGATGGAGCATCAAAATATCTTGGCATAGTTCTTCGGCATTTTCCATCCGATGGGTAGAAATCAGCAAGGTTTTTCCTTCGCTTTGTAAATCTTGCAAGACTTTCTTCAATAGCTCGGCATTTACAGGGTCGAAACCACTAAAAGGTTCGTCCAGGATAATGAAATCAGGATCGTGAATCAATGCCGCCATCATTTGAATCTTTTGTTGCTGACCCTTGGAAAGTGTCTCAATTTTTCTGTTCAGCAGTCCATCCATTTCCAACGTGCGTGACCAAAAAGAGATGCTCTTTTGTATTTGAGCGGTCGTTAATCCTTTCAGTGCTGCCAAGAAAGAAAGGTGTTCGTCTGCCCTCATTTTTGGATACAGTCCCCGCTCTTCTGGTAAATAGCCCAATTTTTTCACATGCTTTGCTTGCAGGTTCTCTTCGCCATACATCACCTTGCCGGAATCGGGAAGTAGTATTCGGGTCAAAATGCGCAATAGTGTGGTCTTACCTGCCCCATTGGGTCCTAGAAGTCCGAAAATACTTCCTTGAGGCAATGCAAAAGAGATCTTATCCAAAGCGATATGCCCCTCGTATTGCTTTGTAACTTCTTGAAATGTGATGAGTGCTGGCATGAGAACGAAGATTTGCCTCTTTGTCTAGTAAGCTACCTTTATGCCATGGTACGTTTCCAGGTTCTCATAATCTTTGCGCAGCGGATGACCTTTCCAATCGGCCGGAAGCAAGATACGCCGAAGGTCTGGATGTCCTTCAAACCATATTCCCAATAAATCAAACGCCTCCCTTTCTTGCCAATTGGCAGATCGCCAGATGGAGACTACACTAGGTATTTTGGGAAGGTCAGTTCCTTCAAATGGTACAAAATCCACTGCATTTCCTTCCTCTTTTTTTCTAGGTAAAAGCACTTTTAGCACAATGGCATGGTGGTACGGAATAGAATATAGGTGATACACCACTTCTAAGGTATTCTTTGCCGGGCCATTGTCCACCGCAGTAAGGCAAGAAAGAGAATCAAAATAACAGCCTTGCGTTTCGAAAAGAAAGCAACAGATCGGCACAAGATATTTCGTATGAACAGATAACGCAGGCTGAGGAATAGTTTCTTCTACCAGCAGGAAAGCTTCTTCGGGAAATTGGGATTTTAACTTTTCGAGTATTTCCAAAAAAGTCATAAGATAGATTTTCTGTAAAAGTAAAGAAATTTGTCTCGCTACATTTCACTAATCTTGCCTTATGGAGAAAGAATGGCTGCTTTTGCTTGAAAAATTAAAACACCTGACGGGTAAGGAAGCAAACTTGGATTCCATTCTGTTTTTGATTGGCATTCAAGAGCTTGGACAAGGATTTAAATCCTTCTCGAAAGAAGAAAAGCAAGATTTGATGCATATCGGAACGTGTAAAGTGCTGAGTTTTTCCGGCTATTACACCTTAGAAGGCAAAGACCAAGAAGGTTGGCCCCATTGGAAATTGGAAAAAAAACTTCCTTCTATTTCCTTGAAAGAGCAGGAGGAACTCCTAAAAATGCACGTGTTGGAGTATTTTGACAAAGAAGGCCTTCTATAAGTCTTAAATTTTCATTTTTAACCTTCCGCCAAAAAATCGATAGATTGCGCCTCGTTTTTTGTTCCCCATGAGCATAGAGAAAGAAATAACAGATGTCATCGTTTCGGCATTCGCTACCATTTGGCAGGCTGCTGTCCCCCTTGAAAGCATCAGTTTACAAGCTACCAAAAAAGAATTTGAAGGCACTCACACGCTTGTGTGCTTTCCTTTGACGCGTTATACCAAACTTTCTCCCGAACAAACGGCAGACACATTAGGAAATTATCTAGTTACCCATATTTCCTACATTTCCCAATACAATGTGGTGAAGGGATTTTTGAATCTCACCATCTCGGACACTTTCTGGTTAGAGAATTTAAAATCAATTGCAAAAACCTCGCATTATGGTATTGGAACAAAGAAAAGCCAACAAGTAATTGTAGAATACTCCTCGCCCAATACCAATAAACCGCTTCATTTAGGCCATTTGCGAAATAATTTCCTTGGGTATTCAGTAGCAGAAATCTTGGAGGCGAACGGATATACGGTGGTACGAAACAATTTGGTAAATGACCGCGGCATCCACATTTGCAAGTCCATGCTGGCTTATCAGAAGTTTGGAAATGGGGAAACACCAGAAACAAGTGGATTGAAAGGAGACCATCTAGTGGGAAAATATTATGTGATATTCGACAAAGCCCTAAAAGCAAAAAATGAAGAATTACAAAAAGAAGGGTGGTCGGAGGAAGACATAGAAAAGAAAAACCCTCTTTTGGTAGAAGCCCAAGAAATGCTGCACAAATGGGAGCAGGGGGACAAGGAAGTGGTGGCTCTTTGGAAAAAGATGAACACATGGGTCTATGCCGGTTTCGAAGAGACGTATAAACAAATTGGGGTCAAATTTGACAAGTTCTATTATGAGTCGGGCACTTATTTATTAGGCAAAGACGTCGTGGAGGAAGGCCTTGCCAAAGGGATATTCTTCAAAAAAGAAAATGGATCGGTTTGGATCGACCTGAAAGATGAAGGACTGGATGAAAAGCTAGTGCTCCGAGGAGACGGTACCTCTGTATATATTACGCAAGACCTTGGTACGGCCGACCTTAAATACAACGAATTTCCTTTTACACAATCCATTTATGTAGTGGGAAATGAACAAGACTACCATTTCAAAGTGTTGATTGCGATCCTCAAGAGGTTAGGACGTACCTATGCAGATGGAGTCTACCATCTTTCCTATGGCATGGTAGATTTACCTTCCGGTAAAATGAAATCTAGGGAAGGGACTGTGGTAGATGCTGACGACTTGGTGTCCGAAATGCTGAAAACGGCCGAAGAAAATACCCGTGAATTAGGCAAAATTGAAGATTTCTCCTCGGAAGAAGCCAGGCAACTGTTTTACACGCTCGGATTGGGGGCACTGAAATACTTTCTTTTGAAGGTGGATCCCAAAAAACGGATGATGTTCAATCCACAAGAATCTATTCAATTTCAAGGAAATACAGGGCCATTTATTCAATATACCCATGCGCGCATCCGAGCTATTTTGCGGAAAGCAGAAGAAATGGGACACAAAAACCCAGTATTGGATTTTGAAAGGAAAGAACTCCTTCCGGTGGAGAAAGAGCTCATCGTGGTACTAAGCCGTTATCCTCAAGCAGTGGAAGAGGCTGGAAAAAATTACTCTCCTGCCGAAATTGCCAATTATGTATACGAGGTGGCAAAAGAATACAATCGCTTCTACCAAGAAATCTCCATATTCAACGAACCAGACCCGAACGCGTTTAAATCACGGTTGCTGCTAAGTTCGGTGACGAGTTCTGTCATCAAATCGGCCATGAAATTGTTGGGAATAGAGGTACCGGAAAGAATGTAAGATAATTAATTGGAGAAAGCATATTTGAAAATACAATACAAGGCCCTGACTCCATCTTTCCATCCAATTTTCTTTCCTTCGTCATAAGTCCTTCCATAGTAGGATATTCCAACTTCGTAGATCCTGATATTGGGAACTTTGGCCATTTTAGCCGTTACTTCGGGCTCAAAGCCAAATCTGTTCTCTTTTAAATCCAGTTTTTGGATCAGTTGGGTATTGAATAGTTTGTAACACGTTTCCATATCGGTCAGATTCAAATTGGTGAACATGTTCGAAGTAAATGTGAGGAATTTATTTCCGATCGTATGCCAAAAAAACAAAATGCGGTGTGGCTTTCCGCCTACAAATCGAGAACCATAAACAACATCTGCAGAACCCTTCAAAACAGGCGAAAGCAAGATATTGTATTCCGCAGGATCATATTCTAAGTCTGCATCTTGAATGATAAGGTACTCTCCTGTTGCTTGTTTTATCCCCGTATGCAATGCCGCACCTTTCCCTTTATTTACTTCATGCTTGAAATATTTTATGCCGAAAGCAGGGTATCGGGATTGGTAACTTAAAATGGCCTCTTCGGTATGGTCTTTGGAACAATCGTTGACGATAATGATTTCTTTTTGAATTCCCATTGTCAACTCTACTTCTCTGATCCGATCTAAGATTTTATAGATGGTAGCCCCTTCATTATAGGCGGGCATCACAATGGATAATGTTTGAATTTGCACGGTCCTTACTTGGTTTTTTCTATGAGTTGCTGAATATTTAAAAATGCGTCCCAGTATTTTTCTGCGGTCATGTGATCTGGGAGTATGAGGCCATACCTGGCTTGATAAATCTGGAATTGATTCAGAAGCAGAAAGAAAAGACCCAAAAAGAAGAAAGGTCGCAGGTAGTTTGAATTTGCATCCATAATCAGGCAGGCGAGGATAGAAAAGACAAATAGGAAATCCACCATGGGCCTTTGCGAAAATCCGTACCCATACCACCAGCAATACCAAGAAGAAAACACATAAAATACGATAAACAAGGGAATTAAAAGTGTCCAAAACTTGAACTGGTCACGCTTCCATAAGATATATCCTCCCCAAATCATGGCAAGGAAGAAAACTGGAGTATAGATGAAAAATCCCTTTCTGAAGGAAAACAAGAAATTGAACAATTCGGGGTGCAAGAAGTAAAATCCTTCTTCCCCATATGAATACACAAAAAAATGGCCTGTTTGAATTTTATAGATCCCCAATTGGATAAATAAGATGGCAACAAAAGAGAGCAGGGCCAAAAACCAATGGAAAAATGGCGTTTTCAAAAATATGCCTTTGAGACCTGAAAAGTTCTCGCACAAAAATGGAATGAATGCGATCACAAGGAGATTAACAGGCCGTATGATTACTGCAAGACCAAGCATAAGCCCTATTAAGAGAGCATTTAATAGCGTAGGATTCAGTATTTGCTTCCGTGTAAACAACAAAAAGCCACACAATACACTGAAACTATACACGTGCGAAAAGGAGCAAATACAGACTGCATAATAAAATAGGTGTGTAGCAAATTCTGTCCATAATAAAGACCAGAAAATACTTTTTGCTGAAAATCCCAATGAGGATAGGAGCTTACTGAGTGCCCAAAAACCCAAGGTGAGATAAAACAACGCCGCACTATTGATGGCAATATGGTAGGGTTTTGTATAGCCATCTTTGGCATAACCCAAGGGTTCTGCAAGCGTGTGTGCGACAAAAAAGAAAGGAGCCCAAAGTACGGCACATCCCACGTAGTATTTGTCTACTGTTCCCTCTTTCGTTTTATTCCGGTAATCTTGGGTCATGTACACGGAGTAGTGTTGAGGGGACATTTCCACTTTTTCAAATTGGGAAAACTGTAGGTCTTTGTAAATAAAAATAGCAGGCAAATAGGCATAGTAGCCACATGCATCCGACGCGATAATCCCCCGGTAATTATCGCCACCCCAATTCATGTTGGAGGAGGTCCAAATATTGACCACGAATGCAATCAAAATTGCGTATCGAGGTTTCAAAATGTCGCTGCCTAACTTCATTTGGCTTGCAAATTAGCCATAACGAAAGATTATGCAGTAGTATTCATTTAAAAAAGTGTATGCAAATTTAGTCTTGCACGCCCTCTTTATGCATTGTTTTCTCCGAAAGGGAGGATCTCAAAATCATATGTGATTTTCGCGCTTGCTTCCAACGTTTTTGCTACAGAGCAATATTTTGTCATGGAAAGGTCGATGGCCTTTTTGGCTTTTTCTGGATCTATGGAGCCAAAAAGCGTGAAATGCACATGGATGTCCCGAAACAGGGAAGGTTCTACGCCTTGTTCACGTTCTCCGTCTACTACAATTTGGATGTCTTTCAAGTCCTGTTTTTGCTTGTTTAAAATGTTGATCACATCCATTGTACTGCACCCCCCTAAACCTGCCAAGAGCAATTGCATGGGACGGAATCCGAGGTCTAATCCACCTACCGCTGGGGAACCATCTATCGATATTTTATTGCCAACTTCGTTCAAGGCCTCCAAATGTGCCCCTTGATTTAGCCTTTTTAAACTGACTCTCATAACTTCTATTTATTGTAGTAATATTTAAAAGCGAAATAAAGTTCCGAAGTTAAGGGAGAGGAACTGTTTTTGCCAAAACAATGTTTTGAATTTGCCAAATCGGTGGTATTTTTGTAAACTAATCTTCTTTCCATACTAATTCGGAATAATCCATGAGTGTCGTTATCAAAGAGACGTTAGATAGTGTTGTAAAAAAGGATATTCTGGCTTTAGATACCAAAATTCAAGAATTTGTATCAGGTCAGGTGCCAGATGAAAAGTTCCGTGCTTACCGTCTGGCACGTGGGGTATATGGGCAACGTCAATTAGGTGTCCAGATGATTCGGATCAAATTACCCTATGGACGTCTCAACTCGGAACAGATGATCCGTATAGCGGATGTGTGCGATGAATATGCAAGTGGTGTCATGCATGCGACCACTCGTCAGGATATTCAAATCCACCACGTGAAGTTGGCAAATACGCCCCAGTTGTGGGAAAAATTGGAAGAAAAAAACATCACACTGCGTGAAGCATGCGGGAACACCGTGCGAAACGTGACTGGTTCAGCAGATGCAGGGATCAACCCCAACGAATTGTTCGATATCACTCCTTACGCGCACGCTTTCTTCCAGTATTTTTTACGCAATCCCATCTGTCAAGAAATGGGAAGGAAATTTAAGGTGGCCTTTTCTTCGGATGAAAGTGACAATGCATTTACCTATATCCACGACCTTGGTTTTATTCCTAAAATTAAGAATGGTCAAAAAGGATTCAAAGTCGTTTTGGCAGGAGGTTTGGGTGCGCAACCCTTCCATGCGATCCCTGTCACAGATTTTATGTCGGTAGACGAATACATTCCTTTTTCGGAAGCTGTTATCCGTGTATTCGATCGGTTTGGAGAACGGACAAGAAGGCATAAGGCAAGATTAAAATACCTTTTACAAGACATCGGATTTGAAGCTTTTATGGCTTTAGTTGGCGAAGAGCAGAAAGCTCTGAAAAACAAAACATACAAGGTGGAAGAAAATCCTTCTCTTCTTTCCATTATTCCAAATGAAAAGGCTGTCCCAAGTTTTTCTATTTCCGACGAAAAGAAATACCAAGATTGGCTAAAGACGAACGTTCACAAACAAAAGCAAGCGGGTTTTTTCAGTATCAACATTAAATTGCCTTTGGGCAATATGACCACGGATACCGGACGTAAACTTGCGTGGCTCGTAGCACAAGGATTTGCTTCTGACGAATTTAGGATTACAGTAAACCAAGGGTATTTGATCAAGTTTATTCGGGAGCAATATTTGGGTTATTTCTTCCAAGAATTGGACAAATTGGGCTTGGCTGAACCAGGGGCAGAAAGTGCTGCCGATATTGCGGCTTGTCCGGGGACAGATACATGCAACTTGGGTATTGCCAGCAGTTATGGTTTGGCAGAAGAGCTGGAAAAAGTAATGAAAGAAGAATACCCTGACTTGATCTTCAATAACGATATAAAGATCAAAATAAGCGGATGCATGAATGCTTGCGGTCAACATAGTTTGGCCAATATTGGCTTTCATGGAATGAGCATGAAAGCAGGAGGCAAAGTGATGCCAGCCATGCAATTGTTATTAGGCGGTGGTGTCAAAGGGAATGGAGAAGGGCTCATGTCTGATAAAGTCGTGAAACTCCCTGCCAAAAGGGTTCCTGACGCACTGCGCTCTCTTTTAAACGATTATCAGGCCAATGGAAATGACGGGGAATATTTCAACGATTATTTCTATCGTCAAGGAAATCCCTACTTCTACAACATGTTGAAGCCTTTGGCTGCAACAGACAACATCAGCCCCGATTTCTTTGTGGATTGGGGAAATACAGATGCCTATGAAACAGCGGTAGGTGTGGGCGAGTGTGCTGGAGTAGTGTTGGATTTGGTAGCCACCCTTTTGAACGAGTCCAAAGAAAAATTACAAAATGCGAAAGAAACCTTGGCAGAAGGAGCGATAGCCGATTCTATTTATTGGAGCTATGCAGTCTTTGTAAGCGGCGCCAAAGCACTTTTGACAAGCAAAGATGTCAATTGTAACACGCAACATGGGATTATCCAAGATTTTGATACGCATTTTGTACAAACAGGAGAATATGCCGTAGAAACTACTTTCAAGGACCTTGTACTGAAGATAAATAAAAATGAACCTTCTGAAGCTTTTGCAAAAAGTTACCTATCGGAGGCAGAACGGTTTGTGAATGAAATAGAGAGCCTTAGGACAAAACAGGCAGTAACTTTGTAATAGCATACACTTCAAAAGCAAAAGGCAATTGGGGATGTACTCAATTGCCTTTTGCTTTTAAAGTCGGAGACTTCTTTCTATAAAAGACACCGATATATCCCGATTATCTTCCATACGTAAGAAAATTTAAAGGTTAATATTCCCCCAACTAAGGCAGTCCTTTAATCTTTTTATACATTTGAAAGTAGAATTTGTGGACATTTTATATTGAAAAGGTGTTAGAAGAACGGAAAATTGCCATTATTGGCCTTGGGTATGTGGGATTGCCTATTGCATTGGCTTTTGCAAAGAAAGAACACGTCATTGGTTTTGATATTTCCCCAAAACGCGTTCATCACCTTCAGCTCGGAAAAGATGAAAGGGAAGATGTGTCGGCAAGTGAATTTGAAGGGTGTAAGATCGAATTTACGCACGATCCCTCAAAACTAAAAGAGGCCAACTTTTACATTATTGCAGTTCCCACGCCAATCGATGGACACACCATTCCTGATTTACGGCCTTTGCTATCCGCTACTAAAACGGTAGGAAGCGTCCTTAAAAAGGGAGATTATGTCGTTTTTGAATCCACCGTATATCCAGGGTGTACGGAAGAAGAATGCGTACCACTGCTGGAGCAAGCATCTGGTCTGAAACACATCGTCGATTTTAAAACCGGGTATTCACCGGAACGTATTAATCCAGGCGATAAAGAACACACGTTCACGAAAATTACCAAAGTGGTATCCGGTTGCGATACCGAGGCTTTGGCTGTCATCTCAGAAATATATAAAACAGTAGTAGATGCAGGTGTTTACCAAGCATCTTCCATAAAAGTGGCAGAAGCTGCCAAAATCATTGAAAATACGCAACGGGATTTGAACATCGCCCTCATGAATGAGCTCTCGCTTATTTTTGAAAAGATGGAATTGAATACTTTTGAAGTATTGGAAGCAGCGGGCACCAAATGGAACTTCTTAAAATTTACTCCAGGCCTTGTGGGAGGACATTGCATTGGGGTAGATCCGTATTATTTGACCTACAAGGCAAAAGAGCTCGACTACTATCCACAAGTCATCTTAAGTGGGAGGCATATCAATGACAACATGGGTCCTTACGTGGCGAAAAGAGTTGTCCAATTGATGCTCAAAAAGGGGGTAAATATTTCCATGTCCAAAGTACTTGTCATGGGCGTTACCTTCAAAGAAAATGTGCAGGATATCCGGAACTCCAAAGTAGTCGATATTGTGGAAGAATTGCGCTCTTTCAGCATTCATGTAGATGTCCTTGACCCAAAAGCGAGTTCTGAAGAAACGTACGAAGAGTATGGGTTCTCTCTGATCAACACGCCCTCAACGCCCTACGATGCCATTATTTTAGCCGTCCCACATTCCGAATTCTTAGCTTTTGAGGAGGATTATTTTCTCCAAATATGCCCTGCAGGCGTATTTGCCGATCTAAAAGGAGTCTTTCGGAATAAGATAAAAAACTTGTATTATTGGAGTCTGTAATTATACATATGTGCTTTTGAATTTTAAAAGGTGAATATTGACACCTTTTTATTCTCGCTCTTGTATATGTATAAAATTGAACTCTGATACTATGAAGAAAATACTTGTAACAGGCGGAGCAGGATTCATCGGTTCCCATACAGTAGTGGAATTGCATAATGCTGGCTATGAACCTATTTTGATTGACAACTTCAGCAACTCGTTGCCTTCTGTTTTACAAGGTATTAAAAACATAACCGGCAAGGACTTTACCTTTTATGAAGCAGATTGCAATGATGCTGCCGTATTCAGAAAGATTTTTACTGAGCACAAGATAGACGGGATCATTCATTTTGCTGCCTACAAAGCTGTAGGGGAATCTGTCAAGTTTCCCTTGAAATACTATCACAACAATTTGAATTCTCTTGTGAACTTATTGGAAAGCATGTTGGAAAAAGGAGTAAATAACCTCGTTTTTTCATCTTCCTGTACAGTTTACGGACAACCTGATAAACTTCCAGTTACGGAAGATGCACCGGTAAAATCTGCCGAATCTCCTTACGGGAATTCGAAACAGATCTCAGAAGAGATAATTAAAGATACCTGTTCGGCCCAATCGGACCTTAGAGCCATATCGCTTCGGTATTTCAATCCAATTGGCGCACATCCTACGGCTGAAATTGGAGAATTGCCCCTTGGTGTTCCTGGAAACTTGGTGCCTTTTATCACACAAACTGCTATTGGGATAAGAGAAAAACTCACTGTTTTTGGAAATGATTACAATACAGCTGATGGAAGTTGCGTACGTGATTACATCCATGTAGTGGACTTGGCCAAAGCACATGTAAAAGCGTTCGAGTTACTAGAAAAGAAACGTGAGGGACATTATGATTTTTTCAATTTAGGTACCGGAACAGGAAGTACGGTATTGGAAGTAGTAACCGCTTTTGAGAAAGTATCTGGTCAAAAACTTAATTATCAAATTGGCCCAAGAAGACTTGGAGACGTGGAAAAAGTATTCGCAGCAGTAGACAAATCTGTTGAATTGTTAGGTTGGAGAACAGAATTAAGCTTAGAAACAGCATTGGAAGATGCTTGGAGATGGCAACAGAGACTCGGATCAAAATAGCATCATCTTGGAAATCTCTATATTTAAACCTTATTTTTGCCCAATTTTTCTTAACACTTTACTTAACTATTTGACAGTCCTATCATGACTATTCACAAAGAAGGATATAAAACACTGGCATATACTGCATTGGGCTGTTTGTCATTTTCTGTATTATTCTGGCTTGTTTTTGGAGAAGGGCATTGGGTCACAACCATCGGTATTGTGCTTGCATCGCTCTTTTTTCTTCTCATCCTACAATTTTTTCGCCATCCTTCCCGCAAAACCATTGTTCATTCAGATCATGTAATTGCACCAGCCGATGGAAAAGTGGTCGTGATTGAACGTACACTTGAAACAGAGTATTTTAAAGATGAACGTATCCAGGTCTCCATTTTCATGTCGCCAGTGAATGTGCATGTTAATCGGAATCCTATCGGAGGTATGGTCAAATACTTTCAGTATCATGCGGGGAAATATCTGGTAGCTTGGCATCCAAAATCAAGCACGGAAAATGAGCGCACCACGTATGTGATCGAAAATGGAAAGGGCGTTTCCTTATTAATTCGTCAAATAGCAGGTGCCTTGGCGAAAAGAATCAAATGGTACGTAAAACCTGGCGACCAAGTAGTGCAAGGAGGCGAGTTCGGCTTTATAAAATTCGGCTCGCGTGTCGATGTGTTCTTGCCGCTGGATGCGGAGGTAAAAGTAAAACTTGGCGATCGTCCAAAAGGCGGTGAGACAGTTATCGCCATATTAAAATAAATTACGCCTATTCTTCAAATATAAAGGCCCGATGTAGCAACATCGGGCCTTCTCACTTATTTCTGGTTTACAAACTCTTTGGGAGTAATGTTGTACTCAGGCAATGATTTGAAATAATCATAGGTAATCTTGAGCCCTTCTGCCCTTTGAATTTTGGGTTCCCAACCTAAAATTTCCTTTGCCTTTGTAATATCTGGCCTACGTTGTTTGGGGTCGTCAGTGGGAAGTGGTTTGTAACTCACTTTGGTTCCTGAATTCGTTAATTTGATAATTTCTTCTGCAAATTCCTTGATGGTAATTTCTACCGGATTCCCGACGTTCACCGGCAAATGGTAATCGCTTAAAAGCAATCTATAGATTCCATCCACCAAATCTGAAACGTAGCAGAACGACCTTGTTTGTGTTCCATCACCAAATGCTGTTAAATCTTCCCCACGAATGGCTTGTCCAATAAAGGTAGGCAGTACGCGGCCATCGTTCAATCGCATGCGCGGCCCATAGGTATTGAAAATTCGAACTATTCTGGTTTCAAGCCCATGTACATTGTGGTACGCCATGGTAATAGCCTCTTGAAAACGTTTCGCTTCGTCATAACAACCACGAGGACCCACTGGATTTACATTTCCCCAATATTCTTCGTTTTGAGGGTGTACCAAAGGATCTCCGTACACTTCAGAAGTCGAAGCCACTAATACCCTTGCTTTTTTTGCCCTTGCCAAGCCCAATACATTGTGGGTTCCCAAAGAACTCACTTTTAGTGTCTGGATCGGGATTTTCAAATAGTCGATCGGGCTCGCTGGTGAAGCAAAATGCAGAATATAGTCGATCTCTCCAGGTACATGGATGTACTTGCTGACATCTTGATGATAGAATTCAAAGTCCGGCAACTTAAAAAGGTGTTCAATATTGCGAAGTTCTCCTGTGATAAGGTTGTCCATCCCAATCACATAATATCCTTCTTTTATAAACCGATCACACAGATGTGATCCCAAAAATCCTGCTGCTCCTGTTATTAAAACTCGTTTTTTGCTCATTTCCAATTGTTAAACTGTTTTTACTCCTATGCAATGATAATCAAAGCCATTTTCCTTTATCTCTCCGATGTCGAAGATATTCCTTCCGTCGAAAATGAGCTTTTGTTTCATCAATTTGCTCATAACGGCAAAATTTGGAGATCTGAATTCGGCCCACTCCGTGATAATAAGGAGCGCATCAACATCTATCAAGACTTCATATTCGTCCTTGGCATATACAATGCTATCGCCTAGCGTTTTTTGCGTCTCATGCATCGCGACAGGGTCATACGCTTTTACAGTTCCGCCAGCCGTTAATATTTTGTCAATAATGACAAGAGAAGGGGCTTCTCTCATATCATCCGTTTTTGGTTTAAACGAGAGTCCCCAAACACCGAACGTTTTTCCTTTTAGATTAGGACCAAAATGATTTACAACTTTCTTGAACAATACTTCCTTCTGAGCATCATTTACAGATTCCACAGCGTCAAGGACCTGCATGCTGTAGCCGTATTCTTTTGCTGTCTTGATCAAGGCTTTGACATCTTTTGGAAAACAGGAACCACCGTATCCAACACCGGGATAAATAAACCGATGGCCGATGCGCGCATCAGATCCGATGCCCTTTCTCACCATATTCACATCTGCACCTACCAATTCACACAAATTGGCTACATCGTTCATGAAGCTGATTTTTGTGGCAAGCATCGAATTAGCCGCGTATTTTGTCATCTCGGACGAGCGGATGTCCATAAACAAGATCGGATGCCCATTCAATACGAATGGTTTATACAACCGACGCATAATGTCTTCCGCTTTTTTGCTTTCTATCCCCACCACTATCCGATCTGGTTTCAAAAAATCTTCAATAGCGGCACCTTCCTTTAAAAACTCGGGGTTTGAAGCCACGTCGAACTCCAAAGAACTATCACGTTTTGTTAATGCATCTTTTACCGCCGCTTTCACTTTCTCAGAAGTAGTAACAGGCACTGTACTTTTTGTGACTACCACTAAGTAATTTTGCATGTTTTCTCCAATGGCCTTTGCAACTGCCAAGACATACTTCAAGTCTGCGCTTCCATCTTCTCCGGGAGGAGTACCTACCGCAATAAAAACGGCCTCAGCGTCTTTGATACCTTCTGCAAGGTTGGTAGTAAAAATTAATCGATTCTTCTCTGTATTCCGTAGGACAAGCTCTTCCAACCCAGGTTCGTAGATCGGCATAATGCCTTTCTTCAAATTTTCGATTTTGTTAGTATCAATGTCTATACATGTTACTTCTATTCCAGTTTCCGCAAAACATGTACCGGATACTAAGCCTACATAACCGGTACCTACGACAGCTATTTTCATTTATTTTTTAGTAAAATATGTTTAATTCAAAGCTTCAAATATAAGTTTTATCCCATCACGCAAAAATAAAAGAGCTGTGAAGTTTTATATTCTCCTGAACATTTGGAAATTGGATATGTAACATAAAGTAGTATTTTACGTTGAATTAAGTTCGATTTTGGATATGATAAAGGGTTTTTATCTGTGGACGTTTTTTTCATTTTTAGTTGTCCAAGCTTATTCACAAAAGGCTTTGAAGGATTCTTTAATAGACAAGAGTCTTTATCAAAAAAACATCAAAATATACAGAAGTATCCTTAAATCTGGACCCAATTTGGGCGTGAGCATCAAACTTTCAGAGGCTTTAAGACAAATAGGGTCATACAATGAGTCGGCTGAAGAATTTGGGAAAGTAATAGACAAGCCTGGAATAAATCCTATTTACTATAAAAATTATAGTGAAGTACTCGACAAAATTGGAGAAAAGGAGGAGTCTGAAAGATGGAAATTACGCTACAAAGAATATGAGCGTCGGGTTGAAAAAATTTCTGATGCTCATGTCGACATTGATACAGGTGCCTATTTTATTAACAGAGCCTCTTTCAACAGTATAGAAACCGATTTTGGACCTATCTTCTATAAAAACGGACTTCTTTTCGTGTCAGCTTTCAGCCCAGAAAGCAAAAACACAGTGCATGAAGGAACAGGGGAATCTTTCTATCATTTTTATTACGCGGAGAAAAAAGAAAATGGGCAGTTTGGGACTCCTGAGCAAGTTTTTAAAGAGATAAATACGACAATGTATGAAGGTCCTATGGCTATCTCGAAAGATTTTAACGACATCTATCTCATAAAAAATAACCTTGGCGAAGTAAAAACAAAATCAAAAGATAAAAGTGTCAAACTCCAATTGGTAAGTGGGAAAATTCAAAATGATGAAATCAGTGATATCCGCCCATTTCCATACAATGATGGCGAACATTCTTTCTCAAACCCTACTCTTTCCGCCGATGGAAGCGAGTTGTATTTCGCATCCAACATGGATACCATTTACGGAAGCATCGATCTCTATGTCTCCAGATGGGAAAATGGCAACTGGGGAAAACCTGAGAATTTGGGCCCAGCTGTGAACTCTGCCGACGACGAAGTATATCCTTTTATTACCAAAAATGGAAAACTCTATTTTTCATGTCAAAAAAATGATAGTTACGGAGGGTTGGATATTTACATGACGGAAAAAAAAGACGGTGTTTGGACAACTCCCGTGCATATGGCTCCCCCGATCAATAGCATATTCGATGATTTTTCCTTTATCACAGACGATGACACAAAAGAAAGCTACATGGCTTCCAATCGAGCAGGAAGCCTAGGAAGCGACGATATATTCATGTGCACGCAACTTTATAAAAACAAAGAGGAACAGCTTTATTACCAATATCGAATGATCAGCTTGGTGGACAAGGATAACTTTATCAGCCAAAATGGAAATAAGATCAAAGGGACGCTAAAACCTGCTGCTCCAGACGTAGACTTGAACGGCGTAGTCGTACAGCTATTGGATAAGAACAAAAAAGTAGTGAGGCGCTGTTACGTGACGAAAGAAGGGTATTTCTCGTTTTCCAACATTCATCCGGATGACTACATGATCGTGTATGAAAAAGAAAAGGTGAACGCTGTTCCTGAAATCGTGATTACAAATAGAAATCCAGAAGCAATAGATCCGGAAGATATACAAAGATTCAAAATCGGCTATGTGCTGAAAGATTCCCTCAATGAAAAAAAGAACGGCTTTGTAGTAGGCCGATTGGAAACTTCCACCAATGCTAACCCATCACAAGACGAAACCGTAAGTTTATTGCTGGTGGATTCCATTGGGAAAATAATAAAACGAGTTGTTGTTGGAAAGGATAATTATTTCATATTCAGGAATTTGCCTTCCGACAATTATTACATTATTACAGAAGACAACAATCCCAATTACCATTGTAAGATTTATTACCATAATCCAGATAAATCAACCTCTATCTTGAGAAGTGACCTTTTACAATACCATTTTAAACACCTTACTTCCGATTCACTTCGAGAAAACAACATTATCATCCATGGACATTTAAAACATCCCCAAACAGAAAACACAGTGATCCTTTTAATGGACAAAAATGACAATGTCATAGATAGAACTGTGAGCAACAAAGATGGCTATTTCGTTTTCAGAGAATTGGACGGCGACGATATGCATATGTTCGTAGTAAATGATCATCCTCTCCTTACTTTTGACTACGGAACAGTATACCAACAAGAAGATAGTACCTATCATATTACCAAGTCGGAAATTCTCAAAAAGCTCCCGTTCGATGAAAGCGCTTTGAGTGAAAATACAGTTGTCAATGGCAGGCTTACATTAGATGGAAAGCCCTTGCCTGACAAACTTCTGCTATTAGTAGATAAGAGCAATTATGTGGTAAGGCATACTAAAACCAATGAAGACGGCTTTTTCGCCTTTCATAAATTAAAACCGGATGATTTCTACATTGTAGTGGATGAAAATGAGAAGGGGTACAAAATAGAGAAGCAGGTAAATGTCGAAGATTCTTCCCTGATGGTAAAAAAAGAAGATTTCCACGCATTTGAAAAATGTAAAGACTGCTTCTTTGCCATTCAGGGAAATGCCTACAACAAAATGACGAAGAGCCCACTTGAAAAAGGCCTTGTTTTGTTGATTGACTCAAAAGGAAAAGTGGTGCGCCAAACGGTAGTCTCCAAGAATGGTAAATTTACATTTACAAACTTGCAGCCCGACGATTATTTGGTGCTTTTTGAAAATTATGACAGTGCCCAGAAAGCCGATATGAAGGTAATACAAGACGTAGCAACCAAGTTGGTACAAAAGGAGGCAGGAAAAATGGTCACCTATTCCATCCCATTGGTAAAAGAAGCAAATAAGGCTGTTGTCTTCTTCGATGTGAGAAGTGATGTCATTGGCAAGAAGTATGAGGATGAGATAAAGAAATTGGCACAATCCATTGCCAGTTCATCACATAAAAAAGTGGAGGTACTTGGCTATGCCGACATGTCTGGCAAAGGAGAATATAATTTGGCCTTATCAGAAAGACGGGCAAAAAGCTGCATCGATCTATTAAAAGAACTTTTAAAAGAAAAAAACGTCGACATTATTGAAAAAGCAGAAGGCGCTACAGACCAATTCATAAATACCTATGGCTTTTATATCCCTGCTTTGAACCGTAGGGCTGAGATCGTCATTGTCGATTAACCCAAGTAGCGGTAATTGCGAAGAATAATCGACACATCATGGATAGTTTTATACTCTTTGGCGTAAAGCAGATCCAATCTTCGCATGGTAGATTCATCTACATGAACACCCAAATTGGAAGAAGGCGTCAAAACACCATCGGGAATTGGATGCAGATGAGTGGAAGAATCACTATCACTGAAACCCACCCAAGTCTTTGTTCCAGAAAGAGTAAGGAAAATATTGCGGATCAGTTTGATTGGCTTCTTTACAAATAAACAATGGATGGGAAACGTCATCAAAAGCGTCGAAGAAACTACGACATCCAAAAGCCTCTTGCTCCGTTGACTCTCTGGCTTTGCAATTGCCAATTCCACTTCAAACGTATAAAGCTCTCCTATTTTTTCCTTTGAGTTACTTCCAATAATATAATCCGAGTCATCCGGTACAATTTTAAAATCCACACCGGTCGTGCGTACTTTCGTCATCCATTCAATAATCTGCATGGATGCTAAGTTTTTTGAACAGAATATCACTTCATCGACATCATAGATCGTAATGGCTTCATTTAATTGGCCAATATTCCCCATACACCATTTATCGTCGCAAACTACATTCGTGGTCTGTAAATAACCCAGCACGTTTATTTTAGCTTTGATTTGATCGAGTATAATCCTCACTCGCTCGCACTCCTCTTTTTCCCCAATAAGGATGGTCCTTTTTACGTTCTGTTCGCCCAAACGGATATTTCGATGAAGAATAAAATGTCTCAGCAAACGAATAAACTGGAAAGAAAGGAGGACTAACAGGAAGCCAAGTAGGATAAGTGCCCTTGAATACCGATAATCTTCTAAGAAATTGCTGACTCCAGAAATAAGAATGGTACCCCAAATAGCTCCTCTTACTACTTTATAAAAGCGAAACTCCCTATCGTATCCCCCGCTAAAATAGATGCTGACTAACCAGCACACAATGTAAACCGGAATGACAAAAAACAAGAACCGATCGGGAAAAAACCCAATTTGAAATTTATAGTTTTTTTCCCAAAGTCTTGTTCCTATTAGCATCAAGGTATAAATACTGGCAAAATCAAGGATCGGCAGCCACATTCTTTGCCAAAACCGTGTACTAATTGCGATAGCAGCTCGTATATAAATGGCGCTATTGATCAGAAAACTGAAGAGACCCGCATTCTTTTTGGAGAAGTGCTTTTGAGCAAATATGACCATTGCTCTATAGAAGATGAATACATAGTTGATGCTGGTCCTTTTTGTACTTTCTCCTTTGTAATGGATGATTCTGGTCTCTGGAAAATAATAATTTTTATATCCCGCTTTTGTTACGCGGTACGACAAATCAATATCTTCTCCGTACATAAAATAGTCTTCGTCCAAAAGACCTATCGTATCCAAAACAGATTTCCGTAGCAGCATGAAAGCCCCAGCCAGTACTTCTACTTCATGTACCCTATCTTCGTCTAAGAATCCGGCGTGATAGCGACCAAAGACCTTTGATTTTGGGAAAAGTTTTGATATACCAAAAATCTTGTAGAATGCCACCATAGGAGTGGGAAGTCCCCGTTTGGACTCGGGCAAAAAGAGCCCTTTCCCGTCCAACATTTTTACTCCCAATGCCCCCGCTTCTGTATGGGCATCCATAAAATCACAGCATTTCCGAAGGCAATCTTCTTCTAAAACGGTATCAGGATTGAGCAACAATACATATTCCGAATGACAAAGCCGGATCGCTTGGTTATTGGCTTTCGAAAATCCGATGTTTTTTTTATTCTCGATAAGGCGGACATCTGGAAAGCGCTTTTTCACCATTTGCACAGATCCGTCCACAGAATTATTGTCCACGACAAAAATATCTACCTCCAAGCCTTCTGATGCTTTTTTTACAGAAAGCAGCGCTTGTTCTAAAAAATAACAAACATTATAGTTTACAATAACGACAGAAAGCTTCTTCACCACAAAAAAGGATTGTATAAAAGTAAAGGTAGGGCGATAGGCAGCGGAAAATGTATTCCACGCAAATATACAGCATATCGTGTGAACGAACTAGGTCAATTACGATCTAGTTTTATTCCTTTGGGTCTTATTCCAAATTAATAATGTTCATAGGCAAACCGTTTTCCATATACCCATTCTACAATCAATGGGAAAATGAAGAGTGTAAGCGTAGTAGCAGAAATCAATCCTCCAATCACGACTATGGCGAGAGGTTTTTGTGTTTCTGAACCAATACCCGTGGAAATCGCGGCAGGCAAAAGACCTAATGAGGCCATAAGCGCCGTCATGACGACGGGACGAATCCGGGAAATTACGCCACTTCGGACTGCTTCGTGCAAAGGCATCTTGTTGTTTACATTTTGTTTAAATACGGTAATGAGAATAACGCCATTTTGGATACACACTCCTAGCAAGGCGATAAAACCTACACCGGCAGAAATACTAAAATTGGTTCCTGTGATAAACAATGCCCAGATCCCGCCTATTAAAGCAAATGGAACATTAAGCAAAACAAGAGCTGGATCCAATGGATTATTAAACGTCGCAAATAAGAGAACGTAGATCAGAAAGATGCTAATGGGAATGATTTGTTTCAAACGATTGGTTGCCCTTACTTGATTCTCGAACTCTCCCTTCCATTCTACTGTCATTCCTTTATCCAATTTCAACTTCTTGGAAATTACTTTTTGGGCTTCCTCAATCGTGCTTCCAAGGTCCCTTCCCCTTACTGAAAACTTCACGGCACAAAAGCGGTAGTTATTTTCGCGGTAAACGAACGCGGGCCCTGTTTGGGAATAGATCCGAGAGATCTCCTTCAATGCGATGCGCGTACCCAAATCTGTCGGAACCTGTAAGTTTCCTATTTCTTCCTCCGAGCTTCTAAATTCAGGAGAATACCTGATCCGGATATCAAATCGGCGTTCTCCTTCGTACAGTTTGCTCACGGCTTTTCCTCCGATCGCCATTTCTACCACGGAATTACAGTCTGATGTGTTCACTCCGTACAAGGCCATCTTTTCTTGATCCAATTCTATGCGCAATTCCGGTTGACCTATCAAGCCAATTACGGCTGCTTCCGAAATTCCTGGTACTTCTTTCAAATACCCTAGTGCCTCATTACCCTTTTCTTCCAAATTATCTAAATCCCGACCATAAATCTTAAGTGCCATGGAACCTTTCACTCCCGATACGGCCTCTTCCACGTTGTCCATAATAGGTTGTGAAAAGTTGAAATTAATACCCTGGTATTGGGCAAGAGCAGCTTGCATTTCCCCTATCAGTTCTTCTTTTGAAATCTTGCGCTTCCATTCTTCTTTCGGTTTCAGTTCTACCAGAAACTCTACGTTGAAAAAACCAGTGGGGTCTGTCCCGTCATTGGGCCTTCCAGTTTGGGAAACGACTTGTAACACTTCGTCAAAGGTCCGTATCTTCGCCCGTATTCGCTCTGTAATGTCAATGGACTGAGGGAGTGAGCTACTAAGCGGCATACTGGCGCGAACGTATACGGCACCTTCGTTCAGTTGAGGTAAAAACTCCGAACCTAAGAATTTGAAGCTATACAAACTCACAGCCGTAATGGCAATCGCTACGATTAAACTTCTTATTTTATTCCTTCCGATAAAATCATAGCATTTGATGGTTCCATTGTGGATAAAATTCACAATGGGATTATTTTTTTCACGCACATTCTTCCTGAGAAGCATGCTGCACAAGACTGGAACCAAGGTAAGCGTAAAAAGCATGGAACCTAACAGGGCAAAACCCAAGGTCCAGGCAAGTGGGGAAAACATTTTCCCTTCTACTTTTTGAAACGCAAAAATGGGGAGCAATGCGGAAATGATGATCAGCTTGGCAAAAAAGATAGAAGTACCTAGACCTCCGGCAGTTTTGCGAATAATGCCTAGTTTAAACAATTTATTGTACCGTTCCATTCCCACAGCATGGGCCCTATGATCCAGAACAACAAAGATTCCTTCTACCATCACGACTGCCCCATCCACGATGATTCCAAAATCGATGGCACCCATTGACAGCAGGTTGGCTGTCATCCCCTTCAAAAACATGCAGGTGAATGCAAACAACAACGACAATGGGATGACAATGGATACAATGACCGTGGTGCGCCAATCGGCCATAAATAAAAGTACGATGACGGTCACCAACACAATGCCTTCTATCATATTGTGCGTCACTGTCTTGGTCGTGAAATTGATCAACGTAGAACGGTCATAAAATGGAGAGATTTCCACATCGCCAGGGAGCAACAATTCATTCAATTCCTCGATTTTCCCTTTCAATGCATCTAAAACAACCGATGGATTCTCTCCCTTTCGCATGATGACAATCCCTTCTACCAGATTGCTCTTTTCATCACGGCCCACATAGCCTAATTTTGGAAGACAGGTTTCTTCAACTTTTGCAACATTTTTTATCAAGACAGGAGTGCCATTCAATGTCTCTATGGTAATGTTCTCGATTTCCTTTATGTTATTCAGAATCCCTATTCCTCTCACTACGTAGGCTTGCGAATTTTTCTCTATCACATCTCCCCCTACGTTGATATTGCTTCTGGAAACTGCCGAAAAGACGTCTAAAGCGGTAAGATCGTACTTATTGAGCATGAGTGGGTTCACGCGTATTTCAAATGTCTTTACTTCTCCTCCAAAGCTTACCACATCGGCCACTCCAGGCACTGCCTTCAACCGACGTTCTACAATCCAATCCTGGATCGTTTTTAACTCCCTGACATTGTAGGATTTACTGTTCAATGTATACCTAAAAATTTCCCCTGTTGGACCGTACGGTGGTTGAATATCTGGATCTACCCCATCCGGCATATTCACCGACATAAGACGCTGTACCACTTGTTGACGTGCGGTATTATCATCCACATGTTCCTCAAAAATCATGGTGATGACCGATAACCCGAATAAAGAGATAGAGCGAAGGCTCGTTTTGTGAGGAATGGAGTTCATTTCCACCTCGATCGGAATCGTCACATATTTTTCCACCTCTTCCGCACTTCTACCCGACCATTGGGTGATGATCTGGATACGGGTGCTGGTGACATCCGGAAATGCCTCGATAGGCGTGTTGAGGTAACTGTAAATGCCTACACCAACAAGAAAGAAAGTAGCAAAAAGTGTAAAGAACTTATGCCGCAGGGAAAATGAAATGATGTTATCTAGTACGTCGTGCATAGTCTCCGTTAATTATCTAACATATTGAAAACCAGCAATTGGTACTTACTGATAATCTTTTCTCCCTCTTTTAAGCCTCTATTAAGATAGGCTGTTTTATTTCCAATTACGCTGTTCACTTCGATTTCTCGAGTCTCTATTTCGCAATTGTTTTTATATACCATCACATAATATTTATTGCTATCGAAAATGATTGCCTTGGACGGAATTGCCAACATCTGATTGTCGGTAGAGTGGTGGACAAGGACAGTGGCAAACATGCCTGGTTTTAACAAAAGATCTGGATTTTCAATCCGGATTCTCACTTTCAGGACCCGCGTATTCGGGTCAATCACATTATAAATCTTTTCTATTTTTCCTTGAAAGATTTTATCCGGATAGGCGACGATCTGAATGTCGACAGGAAAGTTATCTTTTATTTTTTGGATGTCGGATTCGTACACATTGGCAATCACCCACACATCGGTCAGGTTAGAGATAGTAAAAATACTATTTTGATTGTCAGAACGGAGCTCCATCCCTTCGTTGATGTCCTTTCCCACCACGAAGCCTGACAAAGGAGCGCGGATGATATAATGAGATCCTTTGCTCAAGCTATAAATTTCATACAACTCTTTACTTCTAGCATATTCAGCTTTTGCTCTATAAAAATCATTTTTAGAAATGATATAGTCCTTTTCTGATAATAACCCGGATTTGTACATCTCTTCGGACGAGTGCATCACTTTCAGGGCGATTTCGAAACGGGACGAATCCCCTACGATATCCTTCTCTATTTCCGCTGCTTCTGCCGATCTTAAAATGGCCAAAACGTCTCCTTTTTTTACATAATCACCCAATTCTACCGTTACTTTGTTTACCTGTCCACCCACCAATGGGAATATTTTGAGCATTTTAGATTCATCGACTTCTACTCTTCCCGACAATTTGATCTGTTCTTCTACTTTTTCAAGTTTGCAAGAAGTGATCTCGATCATGCGGGCGATAGAATCGCTTAAACAGAGTACTTTTTTCTCTTCCTCCTCTTTCTTCTCTGTCTTACAGGCGACCAAACACACGATGACCAGAAACAGGCTATGCACAACGTTTTTTCTCATCATTCTATTCGTTCATTTTCTTGCCAACGGCAAAGTTCAACTCTTCAATAGTGGTCTCCCGTGCCAATTTGGCCTCTAAGAAATTCTCGATATTGTTTTTGTAACTTTCGTAAAAATCCACGAATTCAATCAACGTAATGTTTTTTTTCTGGTAATTTTCAATAATTGCCGACTGTAGTTTTTCCAAATCTCCAATCAGTATTCCAGAAATCGTCTTAAAGGTGTTGTTTACTTGAAGTAACTTTTGATAGGCTTGGGCTACTTCGTTTTCTACTGTAAAATTCAGAAGGCTGTAGTTCAATCGGCTTTGATCTACTTTATACTTTGCAATCTTGATATAATGTTGGTTGCGATCAAACGCAGGCAAGGTAAAATTTAGGGTGACCGCATTGTAATTGTAGATGTAACTACCTGCCCTGTCATACAAATAGCCCACCGAAACATCGGGCACTCGCTTTGAACGCTCCAAACTATATCCAGCCTCTTGGCTTTTTATATCCGTTTGCGCCGCTTTAAGGTCATATCGATTGGTCAAGGCTTCGCTTTGCAAATCTTGCAATCGTTTTTTTTCGATCCATTCACTCGTGCCTTCTGTATACAAGGGATTCAAAATACTGTCGCTTGGGATAGCAAGGAGCACATTCAATGAGCCTCTGTAATCCAATTCTTGGTTGACAAAACTTAATCTTTCTGTTTCCAATTCAAATAATAGGGCTTTCAGCCGTGCTACCTCCTTCAACGAGACGTTCCCTTTTCTCAATTGTTCCTCATAGGCCACCGATAAGGTAGAAAGGGGGCTGATCTGCTTTTCGAGGGCAAATCTTTTTTGCATCGTAAAATAGAGGCCGTAAAAATTATTGGCCAATTCATAACGCAGTGATCGCATCAAGTCATAAAATTGATATTCGGTTATTTGGGCTTGATATTTTTGTGCCTGAATGCGTTTGTTTCTTTTGCCTGCCAAATAAATAAGTTGCTGAACTTGAAAAGCAGATTGGCCCGTATTGCTGATGTCAAAGGGTTTGTCTGTATACTGATTGTAGATATTCTGCTCTAAATACACGGTTGGGTTTGCCCATAACCCAGCTTGTTTTGTCAATGCTTTGGCAATATCGATGTCGTATTTGCCTGCAAGCAGTATAAAGTTCTTTTGTAGAAATCTTGCTTCCGTTTGGGCTAAATTCAGAGAAAGAGTATCAGAAGCAAATAGAAGCGGGAATGTGAGCCATCCTAATGCCAACGAGCACCATACTTTTATCATTCGCTTTTCTTCCGTTATAGGTTCGCAATTTGTAAAAATACAGCCGAGAAGTGATTAATACTTCATTAAGGACTAGTTAAAATCGCCTTAAAAATTTGTGACTGTGCTTTTTCTGTCAAAGAACCGCTTTTTCTACGGATTTTTTGAACCCGATTTAACTTTAAAGCCAAAAAAGTAGAGATATTCTTCCAAAAACGTAATGAATTGACAATCGGAACCTGTATGTCCCGAAAAAACAGGAAGAAAAAGGTCCCCGGAGTCCGGCGTGAATGGCCTCAAAAATACCTTTTACAAAGAATTGTAAATCAATATACTGCTTGGATTTTTAATGACCCAGATAGCTGTTTCCGTCATGCTTCTGGTTTTTAGCTTGCAAAAAATGTTTTTCAAATGTGTATGCAAGGTGCCGGTCGCGATACCTAAGTCATAGGCAATTTCTTTACGGGATCTGCCCAAGGCGACGAGCTGTGCAATTTCAGTTTCCCTACGAGTGAGAAACTGGCTTTCCTCTAGGTGATTCATAGTAGAAAGGTTTAGTGAAGGTGATTTTCACTTAGTAGTACCTTTCCCCTACTTTGTTACTGTTTTCAAAGAGTTTTTTCGAAAACAATTTTGACTTACCTAGAGGTTTTTTCTTGCAACAAAAACAGTCCCATCTTCTTTGCTTTCGATTTCCTCGGTCAGTCACCTCAATGTTTGGGCAACCTACATGCACGCGATCTTATCGACCCTTCTTTGGTGACGTCCTCCCTCAAAAGGAGTTTCCAAATACGTTTTTACGATTTTCTTTGCTTCTTCCAGTTGAACAAAACGAGCTGGAATGGCCAGAATGTTGGCATCATTGTGTTGCCGGATAAGGGCTGCTACTTCTTCATTCCAGGCCAAGCCCGCCCGAATCCCCTGGTGTTTATTGGCTGCCATGGCCACGCCATTGCCGGTTCCACATAAAATGATGCCTAATTCTGCCGTTTTCTGAAGGACGGTTTCTGCCAATAAATGGGCAAAGTCAGGGTAATCTACTGAATCTTCCTTGTAAGGGCCCAAGTCATTTACCTGATGGCCTAGTTGGGCGATGTATTCTACTAACGCCTTTTTGTATTGTACGCCAGCATGGTCGCTGGAAATGGCAATGTTCATGCTCTCTTGATCTTGCCTACAAAAATATACGTTGAAAATGGAGACTACAATACATTCAAACTTTGTTCTTTGATCTTTTCCAAATGATCTTTCATTTCTACTACCAACTTTTGGATAGTAGCATCATTTGCTTTCGATCCGATCGTATTGATCTCGCGCCCTATTTCTTGGCTGATAAAACCTAATTTACGTCCAGGAAATTCTTCTGTGTGCATGGTCTTGGAAAAATAATCCAAATGGTTTGCCAAGCGAACTTTTTCTTCCGAGATATCCAATTTTTCGATGAAGTAGATCATTTCTTGCTCAAAGCGGTTCTGATCGAATGCATCTGCTTTACTCAATTCTTCTATATGAGAGCGCAAACGTATTCTTGTCGCTTCCATGCGCACCGGATCTTGGGCTTTTACTTTTTCCAAAAAATTTCCGATCTCGTCGATATATCCTTTCAACGTTTGCTGCAATACGTGCCCTTCATCCAAACGGAAACGCTTGCATTCCGTCAACGCTTCTGCCACACATTTCTGAACCAATTGCCACTCTTCTTCCACAAACTCCTCTTCTTCTTTTTCCTCTTGGATAACACCGTACAGGCGAAGGACTTGATTAAAAAGTGTTGCATCGTCTATTTGGCCCAAACTTTGGGAAAGGGCCTTCAGCTCCAGAAAATACTCCTTCGCCAAATCTCCATCAATTTGGACTTTTGAACCTTGCGATTTCTTCTTGCTATCAAATTCTATATTGAAGTTGATTTTGCCCCTATCCAAGGCTTGCGTCACTATATTGCGCAATTCCAGTTCTTTTTCAGAATATCTCCTTGGGATGCGCAACGAGACGTCCGCAGATTTGGAATTGAGGGTTTTCACTTCTACTGACAAGATAAATTGATCCGTCTCGATTTTTGCACGGCCAAAGCCTGTCATGGATTGAAGCATAGGGTTCGAATTTGAGTCCCGATTTACGATTTGTTAGGTAGAAAAACAATTTTACATGCATTGCCCATTGTATAGAATTTTCAATGGCCTTCCTCCTTTTCTTTTCTAAAGCACGCGGAATACACTACCTTTGTGCGTTTTTTCAAAACGCACATGTCCAACACAAAATATATTTTCGTCACAGGTGGCGTGACGTCCTCCTTAGGAAAAGGGATCATCGCAGCATCTCTCGGCACATTGCTAAAAGCACGGGGATTTTCTGTCACCATCCAAAAATTTGATCCTTATATCAACGTAGATCCAGGTACCTTGAATCCGTATGAGCATGGAGAGTGCTACGTCACCGAAGATGGGGCGGAAACAGATTTGGATTTGGGCCATTACGAACGGTTCTTGAACACACCTACTTCGCAGGCAAACAATGTCACCACTGGGCGCATCTACTACAATGTGATTACAAAAGAGCGTCAAGGTGCTTTCTTAGGTAAAACAGTCCAAGTGATTCCGCACATTACCGACGAAATAAAACGGAACTTCTTTGCATTGGGCGAGATGGGGGAATATGACATCATCATCACCGAAATAGGGGGATGCGTGGGGGATATCGAATCCTTGCCTTTCATCGAATCGGTGAGACAGGCGGTATGGGAACTGGGCCACACGAATGCGATTGTCATTCACCTTACTTTGGTTCCCTACTTAAAGGCCTCCGGGGAGCTCAAAACAAAGCCTACCCAACACTCCGTACGGGATCTTTCCGAAACAGGGATTACGCCCGATATCCTCGTCTGCAGGACCGAGCACCCTCTTCCTCAAGACTTGCGCAAAAAAATCGCGTTATTCTGCAATGTCCAGATCAACTCGGTCATAGAAGCCATGGACGCCGAAACTATTTATGACGTACCACTTTTGATGAAAAAAGAAAAGCTGGACGAACGCGTCATGACCAAATTGAAACTTACTCCTAAACAAGATATCGATCTTGAACCTTGGAAAGCTTATTTAGGAAAACTGAAAAATCCTACATCCGAGGTAAACATAGGATTGGTCGGAAAATATGTAGAGTTGAAAGACTCTTATAAATCCATTGCGGAAGCATTCGTCCATGCAGGTGCTGTGAATGAATGCAAGGTAAATCTAAGCTGGATCAAAGCAGAATCCTTGGCAGACGGAGATGTGGAAAGTATCTTGGCTGGTCTTGACGGAATTTTGGTGGCTCCAGGATTTGGAGAACGTGGTTTTGAAGGCAAGGTCAAAGCCATCAAATATGCCCGTGAAAGCAAAATACCTTTTTTCGGAATCTGCCTTGGACTGCAATGCTCTGTGGTAGAGTTTGCCCGTAACGTGTTGGGATTGAAAGAGGCCACTTCCACCGAAATGAATCCAGATACACCGTATCCTGTGATCAACATGATGGAAGCACAAAAGAAGATTACGCAAATGGGTGGAACTATGCGCTTGGGAGCATATCCATGCACTATAAAAAAGAACACCAAAGCATACCAAGCATATAATAAAACGGTCATTTCAGAACGCCATCGCCATCGATTCGAGTTCAATAATGATTACCTGAAACAATATGAAGAGGCTGGCATGGTTCCATCCGGCATCAACCCTGAGAGTGGTTTGGTAGAAATTATGGAATTAAAAGATCATCCCTTCTTTTTAGGTACCCAGTACCACCCTGAATTGAAAAGCACGGTGTTGAATCCTCATCCTTTGTTCGTAAAGTTTGTGAAGGCTTCTCAAGAGTTTTCAAAAAACTAAGAAATAAGGTGCAGTTTGATGTCTTTTAGCATCAACTGAAGGGCTCGTTGCCCATTGAATTCGTTCATTTCCAAGGAGTAGCAGATATCCAATGCTTTTCCCGAGAGGACGAGTTCGGCATGTTCCCCCATGCCGAACCCAATCGCATCCACCTCTGTCCCATTTTCTTGCTTGATAGAAAACTTCACATGTTCCTCTTTCAAGATCCGGCCATTTATGGGCACGATGGCGTTGCTTCGGAATACCGGGTTCAAATTTCCTGGACCGAATGGTGCCATCTGGCGCAATATGTCATAAAATTTTTCCCCAATGCCCTCTATTGGGATTTCCAAATCGACATGCAAGGTCGGGATCAATTGTTCTGGCAAAATCCGCTGACTTACAACCTCTTCAAAACGACGCACAAAAGCAGGAATATTTTCCATTTTCATGGTGAGTCCTGCCGCATGTGTGTGACCACCAAATTGTTCCAATAGGTCGGCGCACTCACAAATGGCTTCATAAAGATCAAAACCTTCCACTGTTCTCGCAGAACCTGTGGCCTTGCTGTTAGATTCGGTCAAAATAATGGTAGGTCGATAGTATTTCTCGATGCATTTGGAAGCGACAATTCCGATGACTCCCTTGTGCCAATCATGTTTGAAAAGCACGGTACTTTTGGCAGCTCTTAGTTGTTCGTCCTTTTCGATCAAATCAATGGCTTCCAACAAGGTGGTACTGTCCAATTCTCTGCGGAGCATGTTTTTTTCATTGATTTCTTTGGCAGCCGCGAACGCAATCTCGTCTGTGGCAGCAATGAGCAATTCCACGCTTGCTTTGGCATGTTTGATCCTTCCTGCAGCGTTGATCCGGGGCCCTAGTCCAAAAACGAGATTGGTAACATTTAAATCTCTTTTAAAACCGGAAATCTCCACCAAGGCTTTTACGCCAGCTCTTTTTTTCTCATTGATTTTCTGGAGCCCATAATAGGTCAAAATCCTGTTTTCTCCCGTAATGGGCACAATATCAGATGCAATGCTAATGGCTACCAAATCCAAGTATTCATACAATTTTTCTAAGGGAACACCTTGTTGGAGGCAAAATGCTTGAAGGAGTTTGAAACCTACCCCACAGCCTGAAAGTTCTTTATAGGGATAGAGACAGTTTTCCCGTTTTGGATCCAAACATGCCGCTGCCCTGGGAATTTCGCTTCCGGGCTTGTGGTGGTCACAAATAATAAAATCCACTCCTTTTTTGCTGGCATACGCCACTTGTTCGATCGCTTTGATTCCGCAGTCAAGGGCCACGATCAAGGAAAAGCCATGTGCCACAGCAAAATCGATTCCTTTGTACGAAATCCCATATCCTTCTGTATGTCGATCTGGTACATAAAAATCCAAGAATGTGGTGTATTCTTGTAAGAATGTGTAGAGCAGGCTGACGGCAGTAGTGCCATCGACATCATAATCCCCGAAAATCAGGATTTTTTCCCTCTTCTCAATCGCCTTGCTCAACCTAGCCACCGCCTGTTGCATGTCCATCATCAAGAAAGGATCATGCAATTCTTCCAAACTAGGCCGGAAAAATGCTTTTGCTTCCTCATAATTTTGTACGCCCCGTTGTACTAACAGAGCAGCTAGATAAGGATTCACACGAATGGCCTTCGATAAAGCATTTATTTCTTCCTCGAGGGGTTTTGGTTTTATTTTCCAGTCTCTAATGGCCATAGGCAAACGTACTTACGAAGTAAGCGAATCCTTGCCTTATTTCAGCATAAATAATTGAAGAGTCTTCCTACCAATCTAGTACTAAATTCTCTATTTTTACTTTTCCTTATCGCATGCATTCTCCAATCATGCCGAAGCAGGCGCAACCTACATATCTTTTAAGCCATGGCAGAAACTTCAGAAAAACTAAAGGCACTAAAACTCACCATTGATAAATTAGAAAAAGAGTTCGGCAAAGGCATCGTCATGAAGCTGAGTGACGAGAAGGTGTCGGATGTACCTGCTATTTCTACGGGCTCTTTAGGTCTGGATATTGCGCTGGGCGTAGGAGGTTTCCCAAGAGGTCGCGTCATCGAAATCTATGGACCAGAATCTTCAGGTAAAACCACCATTGCGATGCATACTATTGCAGAAGCGCAAAAAACAGGAGGATTAGCCGCATTTATCGATGCGGAACATGCATTTGACAAATCGTATGCGGAAAAACTCGGCATCAATACCGAAAACCTCCTAATATCACAACCCGATAATGGGGAACAAGCCCTAGAAATTGCGGAACATTTGATCCGTTCCGGCGCCATCGATGTAATTGTCATCGATTCTGTGGCCGCCTTAGTTCCCAAAGCCGAATTGGATGGGGAAATGGGCGAAAGTAAAATGGGGCTTCAAGCTCGTTTGATGTCGCAAGCTTTGCGGAAATTGACCGGAACCATCAATAAAACAGGGTGCTGCTGTATCTTTATTAATCAGTTAAGAGATAAAATTGGTGTAATGTTTGGGAACCCTGAGACCACAACTGGGGGAAATGCACTCAAATTTTATGCATCTGTGCGTCTGGACATACGTCGCATCGGACAGATAAAAGAGGGAGAAGATATCTCGGGCAACCGTACTCGGGTGAAGGTGGTGAAAAACAAAGTAGCCCCCCCTTTCAAGATCGTAGAATTCGATATTATCTACGGCCAAGGCATTTCTAAAGTAGGAGAGGTGATCGATTTAGGGGTTGAATTGAATATTATCCAAAAATCAGGCTCTTGGTTCTCTTACAAAGGCAATAAATTGGGGCAAGGACGTGATAATGTGCGCGATATCTTGTTGGACAATCCTGAATTAATGGAAGAATTGGAAAAAGCCATCAAAGAAAAAATAAAAGGGGAACCTTCTGCCATGAAGGCGACAGTTGATGCAGAATAAGACTTTTTCTGTCTCATGTAAGTTTTTCTCGTCTTGGAGTGAAAATTAAAATTCACTTTCGGAGTATAAGAGTAAAAAACATCGCATGAAAAAGTTAGTAGCCCTACTCTTCCTCTGTTTCATTTCCATATTTGCTTACAGCCAGAACGAGATAGAACGAATCTTTCTTTACAAGAGGAACGATCAGTATTTTGTACGGGTAGAAGTCCCTTATTTCTACGATCTCGCATCGGCAGAAAATAAATTAGTGGTGGAAGTACCCGGCACCCCCATTCGCCATGAGGTATCCATGGCAGATATGAGCGCTCATCAAACGCAAAACGAATTTACAGATTACGTGGCGGTATACGATTTCCCTATTGGCGACCGTAAACTATTCCGCTTTAAAGAGTTGAAGTGCCTAGTTACCTTCGACTATCAACAAATGGAAGAATTTTATAGCTTGGAATTCCATAAATTTGTGTGGTTCTAATACCACGCTTCTATGTCTGTACAACCTCAATGGGACGATAAACACCTCTTTGTTTTTCTTTATCTATTCATCGCCGAATCAGATTTTATCTTGACCAACGAAGAAGCAGAGGCTGTTCGGAGAAATCTTGACGAACTTTTAGTGGGTCGATTGGGGCTTTCACTGCAAGAAAAAGACCGGATCATCTCTGAGGTAAAAGAAGCCGAAACCCAGATGAGCGAATCGGAAAAAATGGATACGATCTCGTTATTATCGGACAAAATAGATATGGACTGGGAAATGTACCAATACATCGTAAAAGAGATGGATGAAATTGCCCACTCCGATCACTATGTTTCCATTGAGGAACACGCGGTTATGTACTTTGTGCGATTAAAATTCAAAAAGGACTATCCGCAGCACAAATAGTCGCCCTTCCATTGCGAATTCAACGAAAACTTTTGTAATTCGTATTGTAATCCACAGATTCAGAGCAAAATGGAAGCTTCCAAAAAAGACAATGTCATTGCCATAGCATCCAGCATTACAGTACATGGAGCGTTGCTGTTGGCATTGCTCCTCAGCGTGCTCCGTACGCCTACCCCGCCGTTGGGTGGCGGGTCAGGGGTCGTATTGAACCTCGGCTATGTGGACGAAGGCACTGGAGAAGTGCAAACCCTGAACGAAGCCAACAATTCTCCTGTGGCACAAGAAGCCAAGCCGCAAGAAGTGGTCCCTACCGAATCTAACACGGACGAACCTCAGCCTGAAGAACCGAAAAGCAATGAAGAAGAATGGTTGGCTTCTAATGAAGAAACAGGAGTCGAGGCCAAAAAAGAAGAAAAAACTACTCCGATTCCTTCCAATAGCGAAAATAAAAATACGGTGACCGAAAAGAAGACCGCAACCACGCAGCCTAAAGAAGAACAAAAGGCTGTTTCTGGGAAAGTAGGTACCGAATCGACAGGCGGAAATAACAATGGCGACAAACAAGGCAAAGTGGGCGACCAAGGCAATCCCCAAGGCGAATTGAACGCCAAGGCGTTGTATGGAAATCCTGGTTCAGGAGGAGACGGCCCTGGAGGAGCAGGAGGAGGTCCCGTGCTGGACATGGCCGGTTGGAAAATGGACTTTAAAATCAAGACCGACGATTCCGACGAAAATGGAAGACTTCGATTCAAAATCGTCGTGGATCAGGAAGGAGAAGTGATCAAGATCGAAACCTTGGAAAAGTCGGTCAGTACAGCCGTCGAAAATTATTACAAGCGCCAAATCGAGAACGGCAGTTTCATCAAGGAAAAGAATGCTTCCAAGGTAGCCCAAAATTCTACGGGATACCTTACCATTATTATCCGTTCCAGATAATATCCCATAGGTCATTTTGATTTGTATTATTGTACAGAAATTACATCTCGGTACATTTTCAACGGCTGACCTATGAACTATCAGGAAACACTCGATTTCCTTTATACCCAACTTCCCGTATTCCATCGCATTGGTGCAGCCGCATACAAAAAAGACTTGACCCGCACTGAACAACTGCTCCATCATTTAGGGAATCCGCATATCGGGTTACGGTGCATCCATGTAGCTGGTACCAATGGCAAAGGCAGCAGTTCCCACTACTTGGCCTCGATTTTACAAGAAGCGGGCTATACAACAGGCTTGTATACTTCTCCGCACCTCAAACATTTTGGGGAACGCATCCGCATCAATGGGCAATTGATTGAAGAAGATTTTGTCGTCCGTTTTGTGAAAGACATCACTCCGCTTTTTTCAGTCATTTTCCCTTCTTTTTTCGAACTGACGGTGGCCATGGCTTTTCAGTATTTTCGGGAGAAGAACGTAGAGATAGCGGTAGTAGAAACAGGGCTCGGAGGCCGCTTGGATTCCACCAACGTGATCCGACCCTTGGCTTCTTTGATCACGAACGTGAGTTACGACCACATGGACATTTTGGGAAACAGCCTCAAAGAAATCGCGTTCGAAAAAGCAGGGATCATCAAACCCAATACCTCTGTCGTGGTCAGCGAACGCCATATTGAAACAGCGGAAGTCTTCCAAGAAGTCGCAGCAGCAAACCGCGCTACGCTAATCTTCGCTTCCGACCATGTCCAAGTGACAAAAACAGGCTATGAGAGCAACAAAATGCACTGCTCTCTCACGAAAAAAGAAGGAAACGCGATTTCAATCCTATCCGGATTAAATGGCCATTACCAGCTCAAAAATATTGCCGGAACATGGACTACAGCCCAGCTATTGCGGGAAAATGGCCTTGCTCTTTCCGATGCTCAGATCCAAAAGGGCTTTGAAAATGTGATTGAAAACACTGGATTCAAAGGCCGCTGGCAAACGATCTCCCAAACACCGGTTACCGTTTGCGACATCGCCCATAATGAAGCAGGCATTGCCGCTTTGCTGGAACAGGTGAGTACTCTTTCATTTCGAAATTTACATCTGGTGTTGGGCATGGTACGCGACAAAGACATCACCAAAGTATTGCGTCTTCTCCCCAAAAACGCATCCTACTATTTTACCCAAAGCCAATCTCCCCGCGCCTTGCCTGCAGAAGAGTTGCAGCATCTGGCCAACGATTTCAGCTTATCGGGAAATTTTTATCTAACAGTGAACCAAGCACTCACAGCCGCACGTAGTAGCACTCAAATTGACGACTTTATTTTGGTTTGCGGTAGTGCCTTTGTGATCGCAGAGGTAGAGGAGGTGTGAAGAAGCATTCTCAAAGATTTTATCTCTTGATTGGATTAACTAACGAAAATTTGGTTAAAATCTCCTTGGCACACAAATTGTATAAATAATCACACTTATTATTGATTTTGTTATATTTCGAAAAATTTGAACGATGATCCGCTACTTCTTCCTCGCCCTTCTATTGCCTATGATATTAGTTGCACAACCTAGCACTACAAAAATGGGCCATTCTGAAATTGTGGACGTGAAAGGCGCGACAGCCGCCACTTTAACGACCCGTGCAAAGGATTTTATGACGTTGAAAAGAATAGAATCAAAAACGGTCGGGAATACCATAAGCGGGACAGGAACGTTTACTGTCTCTTACCAAAGTGTAAAAAAGGGAACGGAAAATGGCCACGTGAAATTCGAAATCAAACTCATGGTCAAGGACGGGAAATACAAAATGGATTTGACCGATTTTAAACATGAAGGCATCCAAGGGAAAAGCACAGGAGGCTCCCTCGATTTGGAAAAACCGGAATGCGGGGAAACACAGATCACAACCGCCGCTTGGGCTTCGATCAAAGAACAGGCGCAAGCACAATTGAAAGCATTTGTTCAAGAGTTGAAAACCAAAATGGACCATCCCGCAAAAAAAGCCCCAGTAAATTCTGATTTTTAATCTATCAAAAGCGCTCGCTTTAGGGTACAATTTTTCTCCATTCTCTTTTTAGCCTCTTTCATCTAAGAAAGGCTTGATAATTGCTTTTATGCAACATTATTGCATTTATCATTTCTTCTTTTACATTTGCAACATCATTGCATTTGAAAAGAGGCTCTCTCCATATTTTCCTTTCCTGCCTTTTGGCAGTCATGTTCCTTGGTCATGCGGCATTGGAAGTATTTCATGACCATTCTACTGCTATTTCAACTTCAAAAGAAAAAACCAGCGTAGTAGAAAAACACAACGGGTGCTCGATTTGTCATTTGCAACTCCATGCTGTACTGTTCTTCTCCATCTCCTATATTTCATTACGGGTCTTAGGCTGCGTCGCTGAAATCAAAGAGATTCCGTATTGCTTGTCTTCCTGCCTTTCTTTTTTCGCTTTGCAGGGCAGGGCTCCTCCTAGCACGTCGCTAATCCGTTAAATCCCCGCTTTCTTCTCATTTCTCATTTATCCTCATTTGGTGATGGCCTCACGTAGGTCTTTTATCTTCCTTCTGCTTTTGGCAGAGACTTACACGTCTTTGTCCCAGTCTTGCCATTTTCAACTCTATGGCAAGGTCGTGGACAAAAAAACGCAAGTAGGTATTCCTTTTGCCATAGTCCAACTCCATAAAACAGGTCAAGGAATCTCCACTGACAGTGTAGGAAACTACCTCATTTCTTCCATTTGTGCAGGTACTGTGCAGGTAAAATGCAGGTATTTAGGTTATGTGGAGCAAACCATCACGCTCTCCATCACAACGGATACAGAGTTTTTGTTTTACCTATCCGAAGATACCGTGCACACCAAAGAAGTCGTTGTGCTGGGGAAAAAAGCGGAAGAACCTCCTCTTGTCACCCAAACAACACATGTGCTGCAAGGCAAAGAACTGGAACAAACACGAGGAAATACTTTGGGAGAAGCCCTGAAGAACATACCGGGGGTATATGCGTTGCAAACAGGACCTTCGATTTTTAAACCTGTCATTCACGGCATGCACAGCAATCGTGTCCTGATCCTTAACAATGGGGTCCGTCAGGAAGGACAACAGTGGGGTTCGGAGCATGCTCCGGAAATCGATCCTTTTGTCGCCACGAAACTTACCGTGATCAAAGGACCGGCCAGCATCCGGTATGGATCGGATGCCATCGCCGGCGTAGTGCTGGTCGATCCTGCCTCCTTGCCAAAAGAATCAAAAATAGGGGGGGAAGTCAATTTGGTGGCAGCTTCCAATAACCACTTGGGCGTAGCATCCGGAATTTTGCAAGGAGGGTTTAACAAAATAAACGGATTGGCTTGGCGTTTGCAGGGAACCTACAGAATGGCAGGCAACACCAAAACACCTGATTATTACCTTGAAAATACGGGATTTCAGGAAAAAAATTATTCCTTAGCCATGGCATATACACGTCTCCGCTATGGACTCGAGGTATTTTATAGCCAATTCAACACCCGATTGGGTATTTTCACTGGGGCTTCTGCCGAAACGATCCAAGACTTGAATGCGGCCATTCAACGGTCGGCACCGATTACTCTATCTTATTTCAGCTATTCTATCCAGCGTCCTTACCAACTTGTACAGCATGATTTATTCAAGTCAAGCGGGTATGTAAAATTCGGCAACTCGAGCAAACTGCAAATTACGTTCGCCCGACAGGCCAATACCCGTTCGGAATACGATTATGTCCCGCTTTCTGGCAGGACTACTCCAGAGCTTTATTTACACCTCACTTCACACACGCTCGATATCCATTTTGCCCACTCACTTTTTCGACGTTTAGAAGGAACGTTGGGTATAAGCGGAATTACACAAGGAAATGTGCGCCAATACCAACTCTTGATCCCAAACTTCCGAAATTATGGAGGAGGGGTCTTCTTGATCGAGAAATGGACAAATAATAAATGGACATTGGAGGGAGGTCTTCGTTATGACTACAAATGGTTACGTGCCTATATGTTGGACAATGCAACTGCCCATACTATTACCCCTACTTTTCATTGGCAAAACGTGACAGGTTCTTTGGGTTCCGCCTATCAACTTGGACCCCATACAAAATGGATGCTTTATCTTTCTACGGCATGGCGGGCTCCTACCGTCAATGAATTACTCTCTGACGGAGTACACCAAAGTGCCCTTTCTTATGAAATCGGCAATCCCAACCTCCACGCAGAGCGCTCCTATTCGGGAACGACCGAGTTAAACTACCAAGGAAAGAGAATGAGCGGAAGTATAGAAGCGTATTACAATTATATGCAGGGATATATCTTCCTAAAACCAGACTTGTCTTTCATCCATACAACACGCGGAGCATTCCCTACTTTTACCTACACACAGGTAGACGCGATTTTTAAAGGGATTGATCTTTCCTTCACCTATTCGGTGCTTGATTCGCTTCACTTTAAAAGCAAAACATCTCTTCTCTTTGCCTACAACACGACCTTGCATGATTATATGCAACTGGTTCCTGCCAACCGCTTTGAAAATGGATTTACCTATGGCTTTGGAAACATTTGGAAGCTCCAGCATCTCTATGCTTCTCTTAGTGAGGTGTATGTTGCGGCACAAAAAAGAGTTCCTGCTAACAGCGACTATGCACCCCCTCCTGCCGGGTACATGCTTTTACAAGCAGAGCTAGGCTTTCATACTTTCATTGGAAAATATCCTATCTCTCTCATCCTAAGTGCCAGCAACCTCTTGAATACAAAATACCGGGATTATCTGGACCGCTTCCGCTACTTCACGGATGAACCTGGCCGTACTATTATCATTCGCCTTAAAACAACCTTTTAACAAATCTCATGAAAACACTTATTCTCCCTTTGCTTGGCATCTCCATGCTTTACTCCTGCAAGAAAAAAGAACAAGAAGTAAACCCTACGATTAGCAATGAAGGACTCACCACTGTTTCCATCATTCTGACCCATAGCCAGGCTCCTTATGAAAAGGATACTGCTACCTGGGAACAATTGTTAGATCATAACGGCCGCCCTCTCCCTGTGGATACAAGCAAGGCACTTCTCTTACTAAAGGCCAATGCCAGTTATACGGCTGAACTGGTATTGCTTGACAAGACCCAAGTGCCGTATGCAGATGCTTCTCAAGAAATCAGGGAGCGGTCCAATTACCATCTCTTTTTCTATCAACCATTGCCCACGGACCGTTCATTTGTTATTCCCACCAGTCCTGGAGATATCCTTCCGCTTCCCATTCCTTCAAGAATCTCTACTACGAAACCCATAGCAGATACGGCAACAGTATTGCATCTGACTGTAGCACTGACAGATCGTGACACCAACTCTCCCTCGTATCCCATTGGCCTAAGCTCCACTTTCACGACGGGTGCGGCCAGCAATGGATGGTTGCGGCTTGTACTGCGCCACCAACCGAATGGAAAGGATGGCACCTATGCGCCAGGTTCTACGGATTTGGATGTAGGCTATACTGTCAAAATTCAATAGAGATCCGCAAACGGAATTCATTTTATATTTTCTAGATTTCGCATATATCTCTTTCTTTATGCAACGTCAAAGAATCCCAGTTACCCTTCTTACGGGCTTTTTAGGTGCTGGAAAGACCAGTGTACTGAATCAATTGATCCGACACTCTCCTGAAAAACGCATTGCCGTCATTGAAAACGAATTTGGAGAAATCGGAATTGATGGTGATTTAGTACTAAACAAAGAAGGAACTCTTATCGAGTTAAGCAACGGCTGTGTTTGCTGTTCGCTAAACGGGGAATTGGCGGACACTCTTCTTCAATTGCTCGAAAGACAAGACAAAATCGACTATTTGATTATCGAGACGACTGGCATCGCGGACCCCGGCCCGGTAGCTTTGGCATTTTTGGCAGACGAGGAGATCCAAGACCTTTTCATCTTAGATGCAGTCGTGACCGTGGTGGACAGCAGGAAAATTGAACAGCAATTGGAAAGCCAACCAGAAGTAGGCAAACAAGTGGCATTGGCCGATGTATTACTTTTCAACAAGGCCAATGAAGTGGAACCCTATGTATTGGACACCGCTAAAAATATCGTCAAACGTATCAACCCTCAAGCGGAGGTAATCGAAGCCAATTATGGGATACCTACTACAAATGCTTCCCTTCTGAACAAGAAAGCCTTCGATCCACAAACGGTTCTTCAGCAGCCCTGGAAAAAGCCTCCTTCCTCCTTGGTATTAGCTCCTTCTCGTACCCACTTGCAGCACATTGCGTTGAACAGCCACTCATTCGAAATTGAGCAAGCCCTCGATCTGATCCGCTTCACCAGTTGGGTGGCCATGCTATTGCATTTCAATAATACCACCCTTTTCCGTATCAAGGGTATTTTAAACGTATCGGATCTTGAGGATAAACTCATCTTTCAGTCCGTTTACGATACGTATGTCACCCAATCAGGCGGAATATGGAAAAAAGAAGAAACTCGAAAGACGCGTCTTGTGTTTATTGGAACGAATTTAAACCGAGGTTCCCTCGAAGAAGGTTTAAAGCAATGCCTAGTCTATTAAACGTGGTCTATTCGATCAATGTCTCCAAAAATGACTTAGTATAAAGGTACCCCAACTCGTAGATTTCCCTGATTTTTTTTATCTCAAAGATTCCATAGTTTTCTAAGCCCTTGGGTTCAATGAATAAAGCACATTGCGGAATATTGCGAATGACGGAACTCCGAATGCTGAGATGCATGGTCCGGTCAGCGTTGGCAAAGATAGAGCTCAGCAAACGGTATTCAGGAATGGGATTGACATGCACGCCCACTATTTTTTTATACTCTTTTGCTAAGGGTTCTACGGGTAAGTTACTTGATAAGCCACCATCTACATAAGGTTCGCCCTCAATCACGACCGGTGGGAAAAATAACGGAATGGAACAAGAAGCCAACAAGGGGTAGAGCAATTCTCCAGAATGAAACACTTTTTGATGACCCGTAGAAAAATGTGTCGTAGCCACATAGAGTGGTATTTTTAACTCTTCAAACGTCTTGCTTCGAATGTATTTTTGGAGCAAGGTATTGTGATTGCGCAAAGACAACAACCCTTTGCCAAAGCTTCTCCAATCGAAAATTGCCGTAATTTTATTTTGTTCAAAGATGGAAATGATTTCTTCTGGAGCATATCCATCGCAAATAAAGACACCCACCAAAGCCCCGGCACTTGTTCCAGAAATGGCTTCCGGAAAAATTCCCTTTTCCATGAATGCCTTTATAACTCCCAGATGAGCCATTCCTCGAGCACCTCCACCAGAAAGTACAAAAGGCCTTTTAAACGTTTTCAATTGCTGTTTTCACTTTCTGTTCTATACGCTTGTTTCGCTTATTCATCTAGTAAAGCGTACCATTTTGAACATAATTCCTTAAAAACAGATTCCAGGGAAATCCGTATTTAACCCTGCATTTCTATTTCTTTTGCGCATCACGCATTGGATTAGGAGATGTTTTTGGCGGTTTTACGAGCGAGAGATCAAATTTATAGGCTTGAATGGCTCTTGGAAACGCGTTATTAGACTCGTCTGCGTCTGCCAATTCCAAATAAGGGTCAAACTGCAGCTGTTTTACCTCCTTCTCAAAAGCAAAAATTTTATACGTCTCCGCTTCATTTCTTCTCCAAATCTCTACAGGGATGCGAATTTCTTCCTTTGTATTGTCCGAAAATGTGAACAAAAGCACCAAAGGCGTTACCACTCCGCCTAGGTTTTTGAATTTGACTTCATAAAAATTCAACTTTCTATCATAGAGAGATTTTAATTCAGGATCTAAATTTTTCAAAAAATCTTGGTAGGCTTTCACGTCCTTATCTGCTATTTGGAATTCATCGTAAGAACTGTAAAAATCTTTCAGCTCTGGATGAGCTTCCACATACGTCTTTTTGATGGCTTCTTTATTGTGGATATCTGCGATGCTCAGCTTCTCCTCCTTTGCCTTTTTTTTGGCGGGAAGTTCCACTTCCGGATTTTTGCCGTCCAAACGGAACAATCGGACACTTTCTACTGAGACATCTACATAGTCCGTCCCATAAAACCACGCTTTCCAAAACCAGTCTAGGTCTGTACCCGATGCCTCTTCCATCGTCCTAAAGAAGTCGGCAGGAGTAGGGCTTTTGAACATCCATTTTCGGGAATATTCCCTAAAGGCATAATCAAACAATTCTCTTCCCAAAACCGTTTCTCTCAACAATGTGAGCGCCGCAGCTACTTTGGTGTACGTATTGTTCCCCAATTGGCTTATCTGTTCGGGATTGGTCATGATGGGTTCTTGGTTTTCTTTTGGGCTTTTCATATAGGCAGCAGCTGTCCAAGCTGGCCCTCTTCGAGAGGGGAAACCTCGTTCAAATTCTTGTTCGGCATAATATTCCAAAAAGGAGTTGACCCCCTCGTCCATCCACGCCCATTGACGTTCATCGTTGTTCACAATCATGGGGAAGAAATTATGCCCAATTTCATGAATGATGACGCTGATCATGTTTGCTTTTACGCGCGCTGAATATGTACCATCTTTATCGGGCCTTCCCCAGTTGAAGCAAATCATGGGATATTCCATGCCGATATTATCCGAATGGACGGAATAGGCGACTGGATAAGGGTAGTCGAATGTCATACTGGAATACGATTTCAAGGTATGCGCGACTGTATGGGTAGAATATTTCTCCCATAGCGGATTCCCTTCTTTGGGATACAAGCTCATGGCCAACACTTTTTTGCCGTTTACATCTACCATCATACCGTCCCAAATGAATTTCCGCGAGGTGGCAAAAGCAAAATCACGCACATTTTCGGCCTTGAAATGCCACGTTTTTTTCCCAGTTGTCTTTGCCTTCTCTCTTTCTTCTGCTTGCTTTTGCGTGGCGATAATAACGGGTCTGTCAAATGATTTCTGTGCATTCTTATAATTGGCCAAGGCAGAGTCCTTCAGTACGTCCGATGGATTTTGTAATACACCTGTAGCTCCTAGTATATGATCGGAAGGGACCGTCATTTTCACGGAAAAATTTCCAAATGTACAGGCAAATTCAGCATCGCCTAAAAATTGTTTGTTTTGCCAACCTGCGTAGTCGGTAAAGGCCGCTACCCGAGGATAAAATTGGGCGATGCAATACAGGTAATTTTTATCCTCGGGAAAATATTCATAGCCTGATCGTCCCCCTATGCGGATGCGGTCATTGATCTTATACTGCCAATCAATCTTCAGGACGAATTTTTGTCCTGCTTTCAAGGGCTGCGGAAGTTCTACCCGCATCATTGTCTTATTGACAGTATAGGCCAACTTTTTCCCTCCCGACTGAATCGATTTGATTTGGTAACCAAGCGAGTCCTGTGGATTAAGCCCTTTTTCCAATTCCTTGATGTCCATGTTTTCCGACAATTTGCCCCAATAAGTCAAATAGTGGTCGGCATGTTTGTCCCAATGGTTCTGATCCAATTGGATCCAGAGGTAATTCAGCGTATTGGGAGAATTGTTGTAATAGGCAATGGTTTCGGAACCATATAATTCTTGCTTCTCGTCGTTGAGCTCCACTTGCATGTCATAATCCGCCCTTTGCTGCCAATAATTGGGACCGGGTGAGCCACTGGCAGTACGGTAAGAATTGGGCGTTGGCAATAGTGTACCCAATTGTTCAAATTTTTGGGCAAAGCGTGGAACTGGTGTTTGGGCGACTACTTGCGTAACAACAAAAAGGCCCGAAATAGCACGAAGAAAATGATGCATAGAAAAACAATTAAACGATTATGCTAATATAAGGAGGGACATTATATCATTTTCCATTTTGGCTCATTTTGCGTAATTTTATTGGATGAAGGTGAGACGAATACATCCTGATGCATTGGAAGAAGAGCGAAGAAAGGAGCTCTTAGCGATGACATATGAGGAACGTTTGAAAAGGCATTTTCAACTATTGAAAAAAATATATCCCGATTGGACGAATAGCGGAAAGTTGGAGGGCCTGCGTGTGTATAGAAAAGAAATGAAATGAGTATTTTTAGTGCTGCACATTTAAAATTTTTGTCTATTCTCATCCAGCATCGTGTCGATTTTATCCTTTTAGGTGGCTATGCTGCCATTTTACATGGCGCAAATCGCACTACTTCAGACATCGATTTATTGATTAAACCCAGTAAAGAAAATGGACAAAAGGTTATCGATTCTTTTGTTGCACACAATCTAGAAGCCGACGACTTACATCCTGAAGATTTTGAGAAAGAACTTTTTTTGTCTTTTGGCTTTGAACCCGATGCCGTTGATATCATGACTTTTACAAAAGGGATTACATTCGATGAAGTCTTTGCCAACGCAAAAGAAATAAATATCGAGGGCCATTTTCTTAAAATGATAGACATTCGGGACCTTATTCGAAACAAAGAACACCTTCATCGAACAGGCAATAAAGCCCTATTGGATCAATACGATATCCAAGAATTAAAAAGAATTCTCATCGAACATGAGGGGGGTTCTTTTCCCGGTTGAATCTGGACACTACAATTTCTAGAATCTTCGCGTAACTTTACGCCACAAAATCCACATACTTTGGAAAAGATTTTCTTTACGCCCGGGCCAGCGCATTTGTATCCTTCTGTAGAAAAACATTTGGCTTCCGCTTTGCGGAATAATTTGGGTTCTATTTCCCATCGAGGCAAACAATTCCAACAGATTTTTGCAGAAACGACGCAGAATCTGCGCCAACTGTTGTCTTTGCCAAGTGATTTCGGAATCTATTTTACTGGCTCTGCCACCGAAATTTGGGAAAAATCCCTTTCCAGTTGCGTCGAAAAAAGCTCATTTCATTTTGTGAATGGCTCATTTTCAAAAAAATACTTCGAGTTTGCCAAGGAACTGGGTTTACACTCCCATAAAGCTGAAGCACCTATGGGAGAAGGGTTCGATGTGTCAAAAATTGACATCCCAACAGAAGTGGAAGTAATTTGCTGTACGCAAAATGAGACAAGCACGGGGGTACAAATGCCCGTGTCCGACATTCATGCCTTGAAAGACAAATATCCCGAGAAGTTCATCTTTGTGGATGCTGTTTCATCTACCCCTCATCCACGTTTTGATTGGAACAAAGTCGACAGCATGCTTTTTTCGGTTCAAAAAGCCTTGGGAATGCCTGCTGGCCTTGGGGTTTGGATTGCCAATCCCGCTACTATCGAAAAAGCAAAAGCATTAAAGGCCAAAGGCCACAAAGCGAGTCCTTACCATAACCTGATCCAATTGGCGGAAAATGGATCAAAAAATGAAACACCTGCCACTCCCAATGTCCTCTATATTTATTTATTAGGAAAAATAGCAGAGGACATGCTGAGCAAAGGAGTCGAGAACATCCGTCAAGAAACAAGCTCGAAGGCAAAAATGCTCTACGATTTTTCTGAGAGCTCTTCCCAATTTTCATCCTTTGTGCAAAACAAAGAGCACCGTTCCGAAACAGTAGTGGTGGTAAACACAGTAAGGCCTTCCGCTGAAATTATTGAGGAAGTCAAAAAAGACAATATGGTACTAGGTGCAGGATATGGAAGTCTAAAAGAGAGCCAACTACGCATCGCCAACTTTCCCGCCATATCGGTAGAAGACGTAGAAAAATTAATTGACAAATTGAGACGTCTGTAAAAGCGACCAACAAAACCCTCATAAAAATACGCCACCTTTGTGTCGAATCACCGTCTATGAGCTTCGACCAATTTGAACTGAATAAGCAGCTACTTTCCGCAGTAGCAGAAGCGGGGTACAGAGACCCTACGCCTATTCAAACAAAGGCGATTCCCGCCATTTTGGGAGGTCAGGATATTTTAGGCATCGCCCAAACAGGAACAGGCAAAACAGCGGCCTACTTGCTCCCTGTTTTGATGAAAATCAAGTATGCGCAAGGAATGCATCCCCGTGCATTAGTCCTTGTACCAACTAGGGAACTAGGCGTGCAAGTACATGAAAATGCATTGGCTCTCGGCAAATACACCGACTTGCGTTTTTTATCCCTTTACGGAGGCTTGGGCCCTAAAGTACAAATTGAAGCAGCGTTAAAAGGTTGTGATATGGTCATCGCCACGCCAGGTAGATTAATAGAGCTTTATTTAAAAGGGCATTTGATCCTTAAAGAGCTCCGTTTTCTAATTTTGGACGAGGCGGATCGTATGTTGGATATGGGCTTTATGCCTCAGATTCGCAAACTTTTGGAAGTTATTCCGAGAAAACGCCAAAATTTGCTCTTTTCCGCCACATTCCCTCCCAAGCTAGAAAAGCTGAGCGAGGAATTCTTGGAATGGCCCCTGAGAATAGAAATCGCCCCTCAGGCAACACCTGTAGAAACGGTTTCACAAGAGTTGTACGAAACACCTAATGTGCGTACGAAATTGAATTTGCTTTTGCATCTTTTAGCGGATCCAAACTTTCAACGGGTAATTATTTTTGTAAGGACACGGCAATGGGCCGAGAATATCTTCCGCTATTTGAATCGAAAAGAGATCGGGGAGGTACGTACAATCCATGCCAACAAAGGCCAAAACTCCCGGTTAAACGCATTTGAAGAATTCAAAGAGGGAGACATCCGGATTCTTGTTTGTACAGATGTCTCGTCAAGGGGAATTGATGTGACAGATGTAAGCCATGTAGTGAATTTTGATGTTCCCCTTGTGTATGAAGATTACGTGCATCGTATTGGACGTACGGGGAGGGCCTTGAAATCTGGGGCTTCCATTACCTTGGCCAATCCTGCAGAAGAATACCATGTGAAGAAAATAGAGCAATTGATCCGCATGAAGATTCCCAGAAAACCCTTGCCTGCAGGAGTGCTAGAGGAATTTACCCCCCACGAAGAGCGCCAAGAAATGTTAAAAACCATCGATGATCAACGAAAAAAAGAAGATCCCGATTTCAAAGGTGCCTTTCATGAGAAAAAAAACCCGCATCTTGCTTCTACTAAGCCCATAAAGAAAACCACAACAAAGAACGATCCAAGTAAAGCGGTAAAGAAGAAGACGATAAAGTTTGACAAAAAGAAGAAACGCGACAAACCACGCTAATGCACGCTCATTTAATTGATCCACTTTTAAAAATTGCCGTCGAAGCAGGGAAAAAAATTATGGACATTTACCAGGATACTACCTCTTGGAACGTCGAAATAAAGGATGACAAATCTCCCCTCACTAGAGCCGACAAAGAAGCTCATTTGGTTATTGAAAAAGGCCTGAAGCAGTTCTCTTCTCTTTATCCCATTATTTCGGAGGAGGGCAAAAACATTTCGTACGAGGAGCGTAAAAATTGGCCTCTCTTTTGGTTGGTAGACCCTTTGGATGGGACAAAGGAATTTATTAAACGAAATGGACAGTTTACCGTGAACATTGCGCTCATTGAAAATAAGATTCCCGTCATGGGAGTCATTTATGCTCCAGCGACAGAGGAGTTGTTTTATGGGATAAAAGGAATGGGTGCTTTCAAATCATTCAATGGTACCCTTACCGAACTGCATACCAGTCCTAGAAGGGTCAGCTTGATTGCAGTGGGCAGCAGTTCGCACGCAAGTGAAGAAGATGCATTGTATTTACGTTCTTATGATATTGTAGAAACGATTAAGTCGGGCAGTTCCCTCAAATTTTGTAAAGTAGCGGAAGGGCTGGCGGACCTTTACCTGCGCACAGGACCCACCATGGAATGGGACACCGCAGCAGGTCAATGCATCGCCGAGTCAGCAGGAGCCATCATGACCAAACTAGATGGAAACGCATTTATGTACAACAAAGAAAACCTATTGAATCCAGGCTTTGTCTGTAAAAACGCATAGTTTCTTCCTCAGTGATAAAAAGATTTTATCAGTTCGAAATCTAAGGGCATTTTCGTAGTTTTGTAATTCTCTTTCTCTATTTTCCATGTCACTTGCAGTCCAAAATGCCGAGCATGCGTTACACCACTATTTTGGATATGGCAGGTTTAGGGAGAATCAAAAAGAGATTATAGACAATGTCTTGCATGGAGAAGACAGCTTCGTTCTCATGCCAACAGGAGGAGGCAAATCTCTGTGTTACCAAATCCCTGCCTTGCTATTGGAAGGAGTGACAGTTGTGGTGTCTCCTCTTATTGCTTTAATGAAGGACCAAGTAGATGCCCTTCGTTTGCATGGGATCAAGGCGGCATTTCTCAATTCCACCCAAAGTCCTGAAGAACAGCGGGCCATCGTTTCTTCCTTACGTCAGAAAGAATTGAAATTACTCTATGTTTCTCCCGAAAGAATGTTTGCCAATGAGGGGCGTTTTTTGGATTTTTTGAAAACTTGTACTATTTCTCTTTTTGCAATAGATGAAGCACATTGTATTTCCC